>Ga0256839_1001327_pt1 | contig 30290 bp, 33 predicted proteins | sample 354166metaG_FD_185968 | JGI IMG/M metagenome (GOLD analysis project Ga0256839, IMG submission 185968) | Hydrothermal vent microbial communities from Mid Atlantic Ridge, Atlantic Ocean - 354-166 | ecosystem: Environmental > Aquatic > Marine > Hydrothermal vents | place: Atlantic Ocean: Mid... | reverse complement strand
ATCCTGCCCTTCGCCCCTTCGGGGTCGGCTTTCAGCCGATCAAAATTGCTCCCGGCAATTTTGTCAGCCACTCGGCCATCTCTCCAGTTAATCAGATTTGTGCGCTTCCATTCAATGGGCCTATGGCTCATGCAGGGGAGCGCGTTACTCCGGGCCTCCTGCCCTTCGTCACTTCGGAACCGGCTCCTGCGTTCCAAACCCCTTTTTGGGCTGCTTTTAGTAATAACGGGGTTCTTTTCAGAACCCCGTTCCGTGCTTTATCCTTCGGCACTATCCTCAGACGGTGTCTGAGCCTGTTCCCGTTTGATCCTTTCATAGATCTCTTCACGGTGTACCGTTACGTCTCGTGGAGCATTAATCCCGATACGCACCTGGTTGCCTTTAACGCCTAGCACCGTTACGGTTACTTCATCACCAATCATCAGTGTTTCGCCAACACGGCGAGTTAATATCAACATCTTAAATCTCCCTGCCTTGTTCCTTAAATCCAAACAACGCCCCGTTCCAAATGGGCATCTGATTTCCTATCAGCCCATCATGGAGAGTACGCTGCCAACCAAGCCTTTTTCACACAATGATTAAATCACCTAGTGTCAGGCGGGTTTGATTCTACCAGCACTGCACGCTTTTCTAAAGGGGAGATCAAACCCAAGTCCCGTGATTGCTCGTGGCTCATAGTATAGGTTATTAATTCCTCAGCACTTCAAAAAAAACGCCCGCTTAACCTAATAGATCTTGGAGCACTGTGAAACCAACAGCCTACACTCTGCATCCATAATCAATCGCGGATCTTGGGCTGAAGCGCCTTATTTGCTGTCTGATTCACCTGCCAGTTCAAACGCCTCGTGGAGTGTGCGCACGCCCAGCTCGAGGTATTTCTCATCCACCACGACGGAGATCTTGATCTCTGATGTCGAGATCATGCGGATGTTTATCCCCTCTTTCGCCAACGCTTCAAACATGGTGCTGGCGATACCGGCATGTGACCGCATGCCGACTCCGACCAGTGATATCTTGACGATAGCATCATCACCCGTCACTTCGCGTGCCTTCAGCTCTCTCGCTGTGGCCTGTAGAACGCCCAACGCTTTTTTATAGTCGTTGCGGTGCACGGTAAAGGTAAAATCCGTAGCGGTATCCTCTGCAATATTCTGCACGATCATATCCACTTCAATATTGGCCGCTGCAATGGGGCCGAGGATTTTATGTGCCACACCGGGCTGATCGGGCACCCCCAGGACGGTAAGTTTTGCCTCATCACGGTTAAATGCAATGCCAGATATTTTTGCTTCTTCCATACCCTCGTCCTCAAAGGTGATCAGGGTGCCTTCGCCCTCTTCAAAACTGGAGAGTACACGAAGGGGTACGTTATATTTGCCGGCAAATTCGACGGCTCGGATCTGCAAGACCTTTGAGCCAAGGCTGGCCATCTCCAGCATCTCTTCAAAGGTGATCCGGTTCAACCGGCGCGCATGGGGTTCTATTCGCGGGTCAGTGGTGTAGACACCATTTACATCGGTAAATATCTGACACTCATCCGCCTTTAAGGCTGCGGCCATCGCCACTGCGGAGGTGTCTGACCCCCCCCGGCCCAGCGTGGTGATGTTGCCATGCTCATCGATACCCTGGAAGCCCGCAATCACCACGATACGACCCGCGTCGAGGTCGGCTCGCACCGATGCGACATCAATATCCAGGATACGGGCTTTGTTATGGACGGTATCTGTCAGGATACGCACCTGGCCGCCCGTATAGGATCGGGCAGGACAGCCCCGTTTTTCCAGAGCCATGCTCAGGAGCGCAATGGTGACCTGCTCGCCGGTGGAGAGCAGGACATCCAGCTCGCGTGGCGTGGGCTGCTCTTGAATGGCGTGCGCCAGACCCACCAGCCGGTTGGTCTCACCCGACATCGCAGAGACGACGACAATAATATCTTCGCCATTCTTGCGACTCTGTTGCAGCTTGTCGGCTACGGCCTGGATGCGGTCGATGGTTCCAACCGAGGTGCCGCCAAATTTTTTGACAATGAGTGCCATGATTGTTGGTCAATAATATATAAGGATTACGCGGATATTCTGTGGTTTCATCAACGGTCGCCGATTAAACACGGAAATGGTTTAACCCGCAACTTTTTCCTGTACCCAATCCTTAACCTGCGCCAGGGCTTCGGGTAGTGCGTCGGGTCGATTGCCTCCTGCTTGTGCCATATCCGGGCGGCCGCCCCCTTTGCCACCCACTTTTGTCGCCACTTCCCGGATCAGCTCACCGGCTTTCATGCGCCCCGTCTGATCCGCCGTTACTCCGGCAACCAGGCTCACCTTTCCATCCTTTACCGCCGCCAGCACAATCACCGCTGAGCCCAGCTTGTTCTTGAGTTGATCCATCGTATCGCGTAACGATTTTGGGTCGACACCATCCAGTTCTGCGGCGAGCACCTTTACCCCGCCAACCTCTACCGCACTGCCGGCCAGATCACTGCCCGCAGCGCTGGCCAGCTTGCCTTTCAGCTGATCAAGCTCTTTTTCCAGCGTGCGGTTTCGTTCAACCAATTGCACAACCTTTTCATCCACATCATCACGGGACGCCTTGAGCTGGTCGGCAATGCGGTGCAGCTGAGCCTCCTCTCGCTCTATCCATCGCAGGGCATGGCTGCCTGCAACCCCCTCAATACGACGCACGCCAGAGGCAATGCCGGTCTCGGCGGTGATCTTTATCAGACCAATATCGCCCACTGCCTTGATATGGGTTCCTCCGCACAGCTCTGTGGAGAAGTCGCCCATGCGGAGCACCCGAACCTGGTCACTGTATTTCTCACCAAACAGCGCCATGGCACCGGACTCCTTTGCATCCTCCAGCGACATGAGACGGGTCTCTACCATATAATTTTCGCGGATTTGGTCATTCACCAGTGTTTCAATAGCGTGCAGCTGCTCACGGGTTACCGGCTCAAAATGTGAGAAGTCAAAACGCAGCCGCGCCCCATCCACCAGCGACCCCTTCTGCGTGACATGGTCACCCAAAACCTGGCGCAGTGCAGCATGCAGCAGGTGGGTGGCCGAGTGGTGAACCGTTGTGGCCTGACGGTTGGCCTCATCAATCTCAGCCGTTATCGTATCACCCAGGTAGAGCTCGCCCCCTTGCATGCGCCCAATATGGCCGAAGATGTCGCCCCCCTGTTTACGGGTATCCGTGACATTGAATCGGCAATCACCTGTGGTAATGGTGCCTTTATCACCGGCCTGACCACCTGACTCGGCATAAAAGGGGGTGCGATCCAGAATCACCATCCCTTCATCGCCCTTTTTCAGGCTGTCTACAGGTTCGCCTTGCTGATAGAGGCCAATTACGGTCGCCTCATCCTGCAGGCGATCATAGCCGGTAAAGTCTGTTTTACCCTCTAGTGAGACCCGTGCGGTCTGCTCCGCACCAAACTGGCTGGCCGCCCTGGCGCGCTGTTTTTGCGCCGCCATTGCACGCTCATAACCCGCCATATCCAGGGTGAGGTTGCGCTCCCGCGCAATATCGGCCGTTAGATCGGTGGGAAAGCCGTAGGTGTCGTAGAGCCGGAATACGGTTTCGCCGGGGATCTCTTTTCCATCCAGGGTTGAGATATCCTGCTCCAGGATCTTCATACCCTGTTCCAGCGTCTCAGCAAAGCGCTCCTCCTCCAGTTTGAGGATCCGTTCCACATGCGCTTTTGCCTTGACCAGCTCAGGAAAAGCCTGCCCCATCTCTTTTGCCAGTGGCTCGACCAGGCGGAAGAAGAAGGGTTCGTTACACCCCAGCCGGTAGCCATGCCGGATGGCGCGGCGGATGATGCGTCGCAGTACATAGCCCCGCCCTTCGTTACCTGGGGTGACTCCATCCACCACCAGAAAGGCGCAGGAGCGGATGTGATCTGCAATGACGCAGAGGGATTTCTCATCTTTGTTGACGCAGCCGGTAATTTTAGCAGCAGCCGAGATCAGGCTGCGGAAGAGGTCGATCTCGTAGTTGCTGTGCACATGCTGTAATACTGCAGCCAGACGCTCCAGCCCCATCCCGGTATCCACCGAGGGTTTTGGCAGTGGGGTCATGATGCCTTCGGCATCGCGGTTATACTGCATGAAGACGAGGTTCCATATCTCGATATAGCGATCCCCATCCTCCTCTGGCGTCCCCGGCGGGCCACCGGCCACCTCCGGCCCGTGGTCGTAAAAGATCTCTGAGCAGGGGCCGCAGGGGCCGGTATCGCCCATGGCCCAGAAGTTGTCACTCTCATATTTCTTGCCGCCGGGCTTGTCACCGAGGCGGGTCAGGCGGCCAGGGTCGATACCGATCTCATTGAGCCAGATCTCGGCGGCCTCATCATCGTCTTCATATACGGTGATCCAGAGCTTCTCCGCAGGCAGCGCCAGCTCTTTGGTCAGGAACTCCCAGGCGTAGTGGATCGCTTCGCGCTTGAAATAGCCACCAAAACTGAAGTTGCCCAGCATCTCGAAGAAGGTGTGGTGGCGCGCAGTGTAGCCGACATTTTCCAGATCGTTATGTTTACCGCCTGCGCGGACGCAACGCTGTGAGCTGGTTGCGGTGGTATAGGGGCGTCTCTCCCGTCCCAGGAAAACGTCCTTAAATTGAACCATGCCTGCGTTGGTAAAGAGCAGGGTGGGGTCGTTATGTGGCACTAACGGGCTGCTGGCCACGATCTCATGCCCTCGCTGGGCGAAGAAATCAAGGAAGGCCTCTCTGAGTTCAGCACTGGTTTTCATAGAAATTTGTTGTTTTTCATCAAGTTAAATACTTAGGAAAAAGCATTTTATCTGCTCTCCTGTAAACCCACGGTACTCCAGAAATCTGACCCGGCGAACCTTCTCCTTTATCGTATCCGGCGGCGCGATGCCAAACTTTTTGTCATGGGTTCGCTGTAGCGCCTCCATCCACTCTGCATCTTGTTGGCTCAAGTGGCAACTGATCAGCTCATCACTGATGCCGCGTTCACGCAGCTCGCCTTTGATACGCACCCATCCAAACCCCCGCCGTTGACGCGAGGCAATATATTGCTCGGCAAATCGTTCATCGCTCAGCAGCTGCCGGCGAGTCAGATCATCCAGCACCTGATCCACCACGTCATCCGCATAGGATCTGGCACAGAGTTTACGCCGCAACTCCATGCGGGAGTGTTCGCGACCCGCCAGCAGCCGCACCGCTGCCTGTTCAATCAACGCCTGTTCTGTGGGCTGGGTCAGACCTTCTCCTCCGTGGCAGCTCTCTCTACCTTGGCCTCTGGGAAAGCAATAGCTCGAATCTTGGCTTCAATCTCTGCTGCAATCTCCGGGTTCTCTTTCAAAAATTTGCGCACATTTTCTTTGCCCTGGCCGATGCGATCACCATTATAGCTGTACCAGGCACCCGCTTTATTGATCAGCTCATGCTTGACACCAAGGGCAATGATCTCACCCTCATGAGAGATTCCTTCGCCATAAAGGATTTCAAAATTGGCCTGCTTGAACGGCGGTGCCACCTTGTTTTTGATAACCTTTACCCGCGTCTCGTTACCGACGATCTCATCGCCTCGTTTGATGGCACCGGTGCGGCGAATGTCCAGGCGGACAGAGGCGTAGAATTTCAGGGCATTTCCGCCGGTGGTGGTCTCCGGGTTGCCAAACATCACCCCGATCTTCATGCGGATCTGGTTGATGAAGATCACCATGCAGTTGGATCGCTGGATATTGGCCGTCAGTTTACGCAGCGCCTGCGACATGAGCCTGGCCTGTAGCCCCATGTGGGAGTCGCCCATGTCGCCTTCAATCTCTGCCTTGGGCGTCAGGGCGGCAACGGAATCAACCACCACCACATCCACCGCGCCAGAGCGCACCAGCATATCGGTGATCTCCAACGCCTGCTCACCTGTGTCCGGCTGGGAGACCAGCAGTTCATCCATGTTGACACCGAGCTTCTCTGCATAGCCGGGATCAAGCGCATGCTCCGCATCGACAAAGGCTGCCGTGCCACCCAGTTTCTGCACCTCGGAGACAACATGCAGCGTCAGGGTTGTTTTGCCTGAAGATTCCGGGCCGAAGATCTCAACCACGCGACCACGCGGGACGCCGCCCACACCCAGTGCAATATCCAGCTCCAGGGAACCTGTGGAGACCACCTCTACCTGGCGCACGGCACCTGCATCACCCATGCGCATGACAGAGCCTTTGCCAAACTGCTTTTCAATCTGGCTCAGTGCCGCGCTAAGTGCTTTTTTTCGATTTTCGTCCATAGGTTCCTCTCAGAATTGCCAGCAAACTTCCGCGTTCGCCCGATACGGTTAATAAGGTTGGATTATCACATACCCACAGGCTCACGTCATGAGCCTGTGGCAAAGGAAAAAAGGGAGGATTAACGTATCCTAAATCCTGCAAGCACTCGCACTCACATAGCGCAAGCTATTGATCCGTATAGCGATATGAAACTTTTCGGCCATCACAATAAAGATGACACACAAAGTTGTCATTCACTCTACGAATCAATAGCTTACACTCTGCAAGTATGATCACTTGCAGGATTTAGGTGTGACTTGAAAAGTTGTCAATGGATTTATGTCAAACCATGATGCGCATGGCTTGGTAGCCACCGCTTTGCTGGACGAGGTCTATGGGCGCGAAAAAAGGAAATAGTGAACTGGCCGAGGTGCTTTGCAAGTACCTCGGAGCCTGTCCGAGAATAGGAGCCACAGTGAGGAAAATCTGGATTTGGCCAGATTCCTCCATTATTTTCGTTAAATATGCCCAATATTCGCCTCAAATAATGAAAAAATCTGGCTCAAACCAGCTTCCCCTCACCATGACTCCTATTCTCGGACAGGCTCCTCGGCAGTTTAAAGTAATGCATGAGCTTATTTTGCCTTTACCCCATTGGCAACTTTTGCAACCAGTATGCCGGCCAGCATGCCAGAGGCGTGTCCAATCCATGAGATATGCGGTCTGATGTCTGCCAAACCTATGATGAGCCCGCCATACAGCGCGAGGGTTACGGTTGCCAGAATGATATTCTTGGCCGAACGCGAATAGTAGGCATCCGCCAGCAAATAGGCCCAATAACCAAATACGACACCACTGGCACCCGCATGATAGGCCGTTGAACCAAAACCCCAGGTTCCCAGCCCGCCCACAATAACCAGCAGGAGCGTCACCTCCCAAAACAGCAGCCGCCCTTTGCTTTGAATCAACCAGCCCAGCAGCAGGAATGGCACAGAATTACCCAGCAGATGCCAAAACCCATGGTGTATCCAGGGCGCAAGCATGATCTGCCACAACCCCTCTACGGTGCGCGGCAGAATACCGTAGTTGCCAAGCTCAACCCCCAGAAAGCTCTGCGCACCCTGAACCACCCACATCAACAACAGCAGGTAGAGCGCATCAGGTATTATGGATTTAGACACGCCTGAACCTGCTGTTCCGTTACGATTTGCCCATCATTGAGCAGGGTGATGATGGCATCACCGCTGCAAACTTGAGTAGGGTCTGGGTTGCAGCGCACCTCGCCGTCTATCACATAGGCCATCGGTATGCCTGCGCCTGAGGTGACAAACCGGCAGATCAGCTCCTGCCAGCATTGATCCTGAAAGCAGAGATCAAAACGGTGCATATGGGCATTGTCATGGGTGAAGAAATCTTCCAGCACCTCTTCGGTTCCGGGTGCAACCAGAGAGCGCACCAGAAACCCAGGATAGGCACGGATGGGACGCACCACAATATTTGCCCCGGCTCTTTGCAGGCGCTTTCTGTTGTCGTCGTTGATCGACTCTGCCAACACCATGGCATGGGTGCCAATCTCTTGAATACGATCCAGTACATCAAAGGTCAGGCTGTCAGATTGTGGATCTGCATGATCACTGGCGATGACAATGATATATTTTGCATCCGATGCATTTACCGCACACAGATTATCTGAGTTCTCGGCACTGCCCGAAAAGTGGACAACACCCAGTGCAGCAATCTCTTTTGGCAACACATCATGAAATTTGTTCGTCAATATCTGAACTGGATATTCAGACAGTGCAGGCGTCACTCTAATCTGCTGTAGCAGCTTACGCAGATAATTATCAGAATCAATAGTCGGGGTATTTATTATCAGGATATGATCTTTCATATTCCATCTCCATCTGCCATATTTTTTTTCTGCACTGACCCACAATTTATGCTCAATAAACTCTGTAAAAACATGCGCCAAAATAGAGATCCCCAATGCATAGAGGAAAACAACGGTAACTAAACGTCCACCTGCGGTACTTGGGCTTATATCGCCATAACCCACTGTGGTAATGGTTGTTACGCCCATCCACAATGCATCACCTAATGACTGCCCCTCAAAAAACATCATGCCTGCCGTATTAACAAGGACAAGCAGAAACAGCAGGGCGACCAGCTTTAACAGACGTACAGAAAAGTCAGGCGTGTAATGGCGGGTGTATTTGCTGTAATGACGTTGCTTCCAGCGCCTGTTCAGCAAGTGTGAAATGATCAAGGAGAATCATCCCCGGTTTTATAAAACCGATTCACCTCCTCTATGACCTGGCGTTTAATTGCTGCCTCATCCGCCACATCCAGATTATAGTGCTGTGCCAGCTGAGCCAGCTCATCTTTGTTGAAGGATAGCCCAATACGAGGACGCTGTACTTTTACATAGGTTAGACCAATGATTTTACGAACAATATCGCTGGGGACTATGGACGCATCTGCGGCATCATGGCGAATCTTTCGCAGAATATCCTGCTGAAAGGTGAAGTGCATCTGCAATTTTTTGAGGGCGCTCTTCTCTTTAGCCCATCGGTTGTTTGCACTACTGCTCACTTGGCCACATCTCGTCTATGACATCAATGGGACAGAGCACCACCAGTGAGACATCGGTATCACCATCACCCCATATCTCAACAGAGAGACAGCGTGTATCTACATTGCCAACACATTCGTGATAACGCAGCTCTTCACCCTCATCATCTTCAGGCACCACGCCGCCACAATCGCGATTGTAGTAATAGGCTTCACCCTCTTTCATACGTTGGGTGTAGTTGTCAGCAAGCCAGCTTGCCAGCTCTTCTGGCTTCTCTTTTACCGTCAGCGTAACAAAATCATCGCCCCAGAGTTCTGAAAACTCACTTTCATCAAACAGGGTAAATAATTTTGATTCTGGCAATTTTATAGAGAAGCAGAGCAGCGAATCACCATCATTATCATCAATCGAAAGGTAGTAGGTTTTGTCATCTTCGCTGCGCAGGGTCAGCTCTTTGGTGATCTCTGTCTCAGAATATTGATAGCCGCCTACTTTGGTCACCTCCAACTGTTGACCTTGCAGCTCATCTGGCAGGGAGCGGCGCTGTTTAAACGCAACGATGTCACCACTCTGTAGTTGACTTGGATCAGTTAATGTCCGAGCCATATCATTACCACCGAAGATTTTTTTAAACATTTACCCACCTAATAAAGAGGCAAAGGCGCCTTTCGGCGCCTTATCAATGTGATTAACCTGCTTTCTGTTTCGCTTTAAGCTTTTCAAGAATGGAGCTTTTGTTGGAACCCGCAGAGCCGCCAATGCCACTCTGCTTTAGCCGTGCATCAAGGTCATCACCCTGCTCTTGTTTGTCCATCCATTCACCCGCTTCCATGTTGTCACGCCAGTTCTGCTGTTTGGCTTTGACCCGATCCAGTGCCTTGGATACACGGTGCTGGCTGGAGCTGGTAGCTGCAACATTATCAGAGATACTGGTCGTTGCCTTTTGCACCTCCTTTATGGTCTTTACCTTCTCCAGATCACGTTTGTTTTTCTGGATGATCTTTTCACGTGAACGCACCAGCTTGTTAATCGCATTCACTTCGCTCTGGAGCGAGCTGTGCTCAGCCACCTTATCATCACGCTCGGCAGCGATCTCTTCCAGCCGTTCTGCAACCTCTTCAGCCAGTGACTCCTGACCCGCATTCAACGCCTCAATGGCCTTGGCTTCGTAGTCATCATAGTCTCTGTTCAGGCTATTGATTTCACGTTTTAATTTGATTTCAGAGCCTTTCAACCGGGTCAGGCTCTGTTTGGCTTTAGCGATGGCAGTCTCTGCATCACGAATCTCCTGCTCAAGAATGCGTATGGCGTTGGCATCAACAATGGCCTCACCCGCTTCGCTGGCACCACCGCGTATGGCGGTAAAAATATCTTTTAAAATACTCATAAAAAACCTCTGGTTATGCGAGTAATGATTGGATGGCATCTAACACATCAATGGTGTTTTCTGCCTGAACTTCCAATTCATGAACAATGATTTCAAAATGTGTACCCAGGGCGATGGCACCAAACAGGATGTAGGTATCATCTTGCAGGCCAAAAGCACTAAGCGGTACAGCTGGAGCAAGTTGCAGTAGCATTTTGTTGAGATTATCGACCTCATCAGCAACCACCTCTGCCACATTAAACAGCGGAGTAACCGCCAGTAGTTGTGTTTCGGTCAGTGCCAGATGGATTGGAAACTCATCATTATTTGAACAGACAACCTCTAGCACGCCATTCTCCAGCAGCAGGGCATCAAAGGATGTCCCCTCATCTGTAGTATGGTCGTTTAGTCTAAATGCCAGCTCTTCAAGCGTAATGGTCATACTGTACTCCCGTGTCATGTTGGCCGCCATAATATGGCAACTGCGGTAGAAGATATGTCATATTATGACATGCGTCAAATCTAATTTTCCTGGTTTGCGAAAAAAACGCCATCCTGTTTCGCCCAGGCCTGGTAGTGGTACTGATAAACCTGGTGACTTCCCAAGCGATTTATCTCAATATTTTCAGTATCTTCAAAGTAGGACGGTGCAAAAATAAATGCCGCCTCCAGCGCCTCCTTTGAGAGCCACCCATTGGCCACCGGCAGCTCTTTAATCTGGGCAATCCGTTGTGATGCTGTCAGCCCCCAGATGGTGCCAATGGTCCAGCCCCACTCCCCAAAGGTCGGCACATTGGTGTGATACTGCTCGGTTTTATAGCCTGCGGCCTGCATGGTTTTACCAATAGAAATAAAGGCTTTTTTTGCATGATAGGGGGATGTTGACTGTACTGCAATCGCGCCATCACCCGAAAGCAGCTCTTTCAGCCGGGCGTAAAAAAAGTCTGAGTAGAGTTTGTTCAGATCAGGGTGACTGGGGTCGGGCAGGTCAATAATAATCGTATCAAAATGGCGTTGCTCAGTAACCAGCCGCTCTACCTCGATAAAGGCATCACCGACAATGATACTGACCCTTGGGTCATTAAAGGCATTCTGATTGAGATCCAGCAGGGTCTGTCTGATATCAGCAGGCAGTTCAGGATCGTCCCCCTTGAAGAGGTTAACCATGGCCTCATCCAGCTCGATCAGGGTAACCTGCTTGGGATTCCAGCGCAGGATATCCCGCACCGCCATGCCATCGCCACCACCGATCACTAGCACCTGATCATGTCGGGCAGAGGCAAGCAGCGCAGGATAGGTCAGATAACTGTGGTAGATGTTCTCATCGCTGCTGGAGAACTGTAGCCGCCCATTAATATAGAGGCTCAGCAGGCTTGGCAGCCCCTGTCCTACATGGCGGCGGGTCAGCGTAATATGTTGGTAGGGGGTCACCTTGCTATAGATGGGGGTGTCTTTGAATAGGGTGTAGTTCATCTGCAAAACCCACCCGCTGCCGCTAAAGGCCAGCACGGCTAATACAACAGCCAACCCGGCATGTGCCGCCCACAACCAGACAGGCCGGGTAATCTCTGATTGATAACGCCAGAGAAAACCCAACCCTATCAGCAGGTTAACCGCAGCAGTTCCTACCGCTGCCACCATGATGGGGATATTGAGGCAGAACCCCACCCAGATCGCTGCGCCAATGCCTGCACCAATGTAGTCTGCACCATAGATGGTGCCGACGTTATGCGCCAGATGCCTGCCGTGGATCTGCTCACGAATTCGTGCGATCAGTGGAATCTCCATGCCGATCATGGTTCCCAATATAAATCCGGCAACAAAAGGGGTGTAGAAGGCGAGGTTTTGCAACAGCGTGATAAAACCGCCATCGGTGGTGATCGAGGGGTGTAGTCCATAGATCTGCTGCAACCATTCGGGCAGGGTGTAGGTGAAGGCGATCATCCCCGCCATCAACAGAATAGAGCAGGCACCCAGCAGGCCGATACCAACTTCAAGCCAGGCAAAGCCGGTAAAGGGGCATTTGATCCAGCGCGCCAGAAAGGCACCAACGCCCATTGCCACGATCATGATGCCGATCATGGCGTAGATGGTGGTTTCTACCGCGCCAAGGATGCGTCCCGCATAATGAGCCAGCAGATATTGATAGATCAGCCCACACCCTGCCAGGATCAGCATACCGCCAATCAGTAGCAGATCATGTCCAAACAGCTGCCGGGAAGGCAGCTGGGCTGCTTTATCCAAGCAGGGAACTCACGATCAGCCCTATGGCGATAAACAGCGTGGCCTCAATAGAGGCTACGCCGATATTCTGCTGCTCATCCACCTCTTCAACCACATCGATATTAAGCAGTACGGCACGACGAGCAAGTGCCGCAAGCCCACTGATAAGAACGGCGATTACCAGCGCCACAAACAGCCAGTTAAAGCTTAAGCCAATCAACCCAAAGGATTTATAGGCCAGCAGACCAGAGGCCGCCTTAACCGCAAAGGCCGCGCTCAGAAGATGCCCCATGTAACGGATAGCCAGCGCACTGTTACCCTTCTCAAGTGCAGTTTGCAGCACTTCGCCGTTGTGCCGTTTTGCATATATCCGGCCACGTAGCCAGGTGACACCCAACAATACAACCTGTGCCACAAAGAAGATCAGAACCACTGAAAATACGCCTATCCATGAGTCTGTCTCAACCCAGTGGGTGATGGTATTAATGATCAAACCCAGTGCAATCAAATTAGCTGCCTGCACAATACCGGCGGCAATGTTGTTTTCATGCACCTGCTGTTTCAGTGAGAACTGGTGAAAGATCACCTGATCATTGATGACAGTCCCCACCTTCAACAGCACAATGCCTACAATGGCATAGGCCGCCACATTCCAGGCTTCCGCCAGCAAACCATCAGCTGCCTCTCCGCTGACGGCACCCGCCAGCACCAGGGCCAGCGCCAGGGTTCCACCCGCCACTGAGATACCAAAGGCATAGTTATCCCGCGTTGCCAGCTCAGTGGTTGTATCCACACCTGCCAGCAGCCCCTGGAGATAGCGCAATGTACAGATAGCGCCTACCGCAATGAGCAGGTTTATACAGAGGATGCCGATCGTCAGCCATGGTGAAAAATCATCATTCATTTTACTTCTCCGATGCTTAATTTATTTTCCGCCACTAAAGCTGCGGCTGGTGCGTGAATATGAACTGCGTGCAGTTGATTGATTGGAACGACTTCTGGCAAACTTGCTCGGTGTTTTAAAGTTGCTGCGTTTGCTTTTGCTCGAAAATTTATTGGCCGATTTAATAGAGCTTCGCTTGGCTGTGGCCGATGCTCCTGCCCTGGTTTTGGCATAAGGACTCTTGAACGACTTGCCGCTTTTTTGAAATTTCTGTTTTGCTTTGGTCACCTGAGCCTGCTGTTTCTTACGCTGTGATGGCGAGGTGTAGTAGTTGCGCCCATAATCACTGTAGTAGCTATATCCACGATTACCGGCCCAGTTGCCGTAGTAGATGGGGGAGCGAAACAAATTGCTGAACATGGCATACATGCCATACCACTCCCAGAAGGAGCGCCCCTGACTGTTCTCCTTCCATTGGCCATAATTGGGATTACCAACCAACTGGCTGCCCGGCCCGTAGTCGCCACTCTTATTGACCCGAAGGGCGGCCTCTTTACTCATCGCCTCCACACGCGCCAGCTTTCCATTGGACATATCAGCCAGCACATTGATGGGGTCGGTCAGCATCATGCCAAACAGCGCCGGGTCTGCCGCCACCTGAATGGCATTAAACTCCTGTTGCAGCTGAGCCACAGCTTGCTTACCGCCCTTAACAGCTTGGGGGATCGCCTTGCTTGCGCTCTCCAGTCGCTCTTTCAACCCTTTGACAATGGGGCCATTTGTTGTTGCATCCATTGCCAATGCATCAACAATTGCAGCTAAATCCGGCGAATCCCTCTTCACCACCTCCGCATAAGATTTCAGCAACTTAACATTTCGAATAGACTGGTTGTTGATTTTGACGGTAAGCCGCTTTAGTTCAGCGGCAGCTTCAGATGCCTCTGCCTGAAGCGACTTTTGCCACAACTCTTTATCTGAAGCACACCCGCTTAGCCCCAACTGGACAAGCAAGAGGATGCCAATCATCGAGATAATTCTCATAGCTCTCCCATAGATCATCATGAGTTTTGTATCATCATTTTACCCAACGCCAAAGGCATCAGGACAAGTAGAAGCAACTGGAGGATTTGGTACAACACCCGCTGCATTAAAAGGCAGACCACGGTCAATGCTTCTTACCGAAGTCACAGCATCCGGACAGGCCGCAGTGATTTTCTCAGCAGCCTGTAATGGCTTGCAGTCACCGCACATAAACACATCGAAGGCGGCATAATCGTGCTCGGGCCAGGTATGCACCGTAATGTGCGATTCAGCCAACAGCACCACCCCGGTGATCCCCCTTCCTGCACCAAAGGGATGAAAATGAGCCTGTAGCACAGAGGCACCACCTGCTTTAGCAGCACGCACAAGCAGCGCCTCCAGCGCTTGCTCATTAAGATGGGCATGCTGGCCCTGGCACTCAATAATCAGATGACAGCCAATATTCAACAGTTACCTCTCTTTAAAAATACTATGAGCGCCATAATTCTGAAATCCACAGCTGGACGGAGCGGGGTGTAGGCTTGTAAGGGTGCATGACACCAACAGCAGGCGCTTTAGGCGGGGCGCAACAGCGTAGATATTCCGGTACGCCACAGGGTATAGCTAACCAGATGTTTGTCAATCAATCAATAAACTTTGCTGTTCATCCAAAAGAACCACGGCATAGCTGGCAATACCCTCCCCTCGTCCGGCAAACCCCATGCCCTCAGTGGTCGTGGCCTTGATATTGACCTGAGATTCAGCAACCTGAAGATCAGCGGCGAGATGCTTCTGCATAGTGGGAATATGCGGTGCAAGTTTAGGTGCCTGCGCCACAATGGTGCAGTCCATATTACGCACCTTCAGCCCCATTCCGTGCAGTAGATCCACCACCCTACACAGCAGAATGCGGCTATCAATATCCTTAAAATCTTCACTGCTATCCGGAAAATGGCGACCAATATCACCCTGCCCCGCAGCACCCAGCAGGGCATCACACAGTGCATGGATCAGCACATCGCCATCAGAGTGCGCCGCAAGCCCCAAATCATGCTCTACCTCAACCCCACCCAACACCAGCCGCCGACCAGCCGCGAAGCGGTGAGCATCATAACCTTGTCCGATGCGCATATTTTTTTACCTGTTATTTAAAATGCAGAGAGGCAATTATCCTTAAAAACGCCCGGGGTTGCATCACTGTTGCTCATGCCCTGGCCTTCTGCAACATCTCTACCAGCACCACGGCTGAAGACCGCATTTTTTTATGCAGCAGAATATATGGTTGTATATGGTAATAATCGCTAACATTAGTTGACATAAATACATTATAGAGATAACCTACCTTCATACTTGGTTATTAACTTTCTGGAGCTACCCTTATGCAAATCGAATCTATTATGATGTTAATCCCGGCCATTCAGGTTGCCATTGCTGCCGCAGCTATAGCCGCCTCTGGTTACTTTATGATCTCTCACATATTCACCAAGGTTCAGCGACACTTTAGCAGCTGATCTATTGGCTGAGCCTCGAAACAGAGGCACCCATTTAAATAGAGCAACCCTGATCAGGGTTGCTCTATTTTTGTTTGCTTTGTGGAAAATGCTTGCCGATTATTTTGCTGTGGCAAAAAAAAAAAGCAAAGCAAAAACGCTGTTTTTGCTTTGCTATAAAACGCCATTAAAGGCGATCTGTAGGAGCTACCAGGGGGGAAATAGGTACTACCTCCAGCACAGATTTTTCAGGTTAAACCATTACGAGAACTTCTTGCCTGTCAGGCGGGCAATGGTGTAAGAAACCAGCTGGTAGCCGACATATGTAATAGCGGCAACAACAATACCAACCTGGATGGCGGGGAGCAGCAAAAGAATGTTTTGAATAATCATAATCGTCTCTCCATTTGCAAAAGTAATAATTGAGTATGTTGGTAGGTTATTATTTCTGAGTATTTTTGTCAAGTATTATTTTGGCTCCTCTGCTCCAGCCCCACACCGGTTCAGCTAACGTTCAGCCTTCCCCCGCTAATCTGAAATTGAAGACAGAGAAAAATCATCTGTCACATCGGATAAAACGGGAGAACCCGCATGAAAAAACAACATGCCGCAATAGCCATTGCATTAAGCACCCTGCTCACCACCCAGGTCTCTGCCGGCACTGGAAGAGGCAGCTATATTGATACTGCCAAGGTGCTGGATGTAGAACCCATCTATGAAACCGTTACGGTCTCTATTCCTGAAGAGCGCTGCTGGAGCAAACCTCTTCGACATAACCGCCACCAGACTGACAACCGGCATGACTCCTACACTGGCACCATCGCTGGAGGGATCATCGGTGGTGTAATCGGTAATCAGTTTGGTCATGGCAGTGGCAAAAAGGTGATGACTGCTGCAGGCACCCTGCTTGGACTCTCCATTGGGCGCGATCTCAGTCATGATGGTTATGGCTTCAGCAAACAGTCAGACCGCAGTCACAGGGGGCAGAGAGAGATCTGTGAAACCACCAATCGTTACGAGTCCAGAGAGGAGGTTGTTGGCTATCGTGTAAAATACCGCTACAAAGGCAACAGGTTCTGGACACGCACCCAGCACCACCCTGGAAAACGCCTCAAAGTCCGGGTCAGGGTAACCCCTCTCCACGACGACTTCTAACCATTTAATATGTAAGGAAAATACCGTGAGTCTGAAGCCATATATTCTTATACTCTCCCTGCTGTGCAGCCCACTCTTTGGGACAACCTCAGCAGAAGATTATAAGGACAAGAATGGCTTCACCCTGGATGAGGCAGTCTCTAAAATCAGGGCGCAGACCCATGGGCGCATACTCTCTGCGAAGACTGCGCGCAGCAATGGAGAACGCACTCACCAGATCAGGGTGCTCACCAAGGATGGCCGGGTGCAGCGTTTTCAGCTGAGAGCCGGTAAAAAGGGAAGACAACCACCTTTCAAAAGGCGACACTGATGCGGGTGCTGATTGTTGAAGATGAGCCTACCCTCAGGCAGCAGCTAAAAGCACAGCTGGTTACCAAGGGATACTCTGTAGATGTTGCAGAAGATGGTGAAGCCGGGCTTTTTCATGGCCTGGAGTATCCGCTGGATCTGGCCATTATTGATCTTGGCCTGCCCAAACTCTCCGGCATTGAACTTATCCGTCGCCTGCGCAGTGCCAACAGACGATTCCCTATCCTGATCCTGACTGCGCGTGGCAACTGGCAAGACAAGGTAGAGGGGCTGGAAGCCGGAGCCGACGACTACCTGGTCAAACCCTTCCACCGGGAGGAGTTACTGGCCCGGCTCAATGCCCTGGTGCGTCGTGCTGCAGGGTGGAGCAGCCCGCTTATTCAATGTGGCACCATCACTCTGGACACCAGCACCCAGATCGTTCAAAACAGCGGTTCAACGGTAGAGCTGACCAGTTATGAATATCGAGTGCTGGAGTACCTGATGCTACACAGCGGCAAAGTGATCTCTAAAACTGAGCTGACAGAGCATATCTATGATCAGGATTTTGATCGGGACAGCAATGTGCTGGAGGTTTTTGTGGGTCGCCTGCGCCGCAAGCTTGACCCGGAAGGCCGGCTTAAACCTATCGAAACCCTGCGAGGAAGGGGTTACCGTTTTACCTTGCAGCCGATAGCGACCGGTGAAACGTAAGCCGCTCTCCCTCCACCTTCGCCTGGTTTGCGCCGCCTCACTGATACTGGCCGCCTTCCTTGGGCTTACCGGCTGGGCGCTGGATCAGGCTTATCGTGAGAGTGCAGAGGGTGCGCTACAGAAGCAGCTGCAAGGGCAGATCTATGCCCTGCTGGCAGCAGCAGACGAAGATGAACAGGGTCGCATGCGGCTGCCACACTCGCTACCTGATCCACGGCTCTCCAACCCAGACTCCGGCCTCTATGCCCAGGTAACAGGTGAAGCCGGCAACTACCAGTGGCGATCTGCTTCACTGGTAGGACGATCCCTGAACCTCATACAAAACAGCCCCCCAGGGGAGTGGCACTATCAAAAACCAACCCACGAGACAAACCTCTATACCCTCAACCTCAGCATAATCTGGGAGGATAAAAACGGTGCTGAACAGATATACACCCTGGCTGTTGGAGGCGCTGCTGCCCCATTACTGAGCCAGATCAAAGATTTCCGCACCACCCTGTGGGGCTGGCTGGGTGGCGTTGCACTGCTACTGTTACTGGCTCAAGGTATGGTGCTGCACTGGGGGCTCAAGCCACTGCGCACCGTTACTCGGGAGCTGCGCCGCATCGAAAGCGGTAAAGCAGAGAGACTCTCCGGTGGCTACCCCAGTGAGCTGCAACGGCTGACCGGGAACATCAACTCACTTCTTCACCACAGCCAGGCAAGTCAAGAGCGCTACCGAAACAGCCTGGGAGATCTGGCACACAGCCTTAAAACCCCGTTGGCCGTACTACAGGGCGCAGCAGAATCCCAAGAGGGCGGGCAGCTCCAGGCAACACTGAAAGAGCAGCTCCCCCGCATGAATGAGATCGTACAGCATCAGCTGCAAAGGGCATCGGCCACGGGACAAACCCCGCTGACCAAGGCCATCCCCATAGCGCCATTGATCCCCAAAATCCTTCAGGCACTGGATAAACTCTATCAGGACAAGGGCATCACACACAGCATCTCAATCGAAGAGCAAGCGCACTTTTGGGGTACGGAAGGCGACCTGATGGAGATCCTCGGCAACCTGCTGGAAAACGCCTATAAATACGGTAAAACCCAGGTAAGCATCAGCACTACGCAAGCTGGAGAGACGCTAATCATCTGCATTGAAGATGATGGCTCAGGTATTGCTGCGGATAAAATCGGTAGCGTACTGAAGCGCGGCCAACGTGCCGATGAACAGCAGCCCGGGCAAGGTATCGGGCTAAGCGCCGCCCATGAGATCATCCATCTCTACCGGGGGAGACTTAAAATCAGCAAAAGCAAATTGGGTGGTGCAAAGATCACCCTCACCTTGCCACATTAAGGCCGCTTCTTGGCACCTCTAAAATCCATCAGCTCAAGGCAAAAGCAGGCGCTTTAGGCGATGTGCATCTACAAACGTAAATAATCATTTTTTAGCGCGAAAATGACAGGCTTCAAGGGTGAGCAGATAGTTACGCAAAAAATTATCTATACTTAATTTATAGGGGTTGGGAACTAAATTCATAAAGGGGCAAGTCATGAGTGTTTATGATCGGTAGGTACAGGAGCGGCTGCCGGAGACAATGCTCGGTGGCATGTCGATCTGGCTATCGACTCTTTCTCCACCTGCCAGTTGAAACAACCGGGGAGGTCAAATGGTCAGACAACTGTTAGCAAGTATCACGCTGGGCTTGTTGCTCAGCACCAGTGCTCATAGCGCCGATACTTCCGCTTCCAGCAAGGGTTCCGCAATATATGGTGTTCTGCACCAGCAGGGATTGCTGGAGAACTACATGCTCGACGCCATCACTGAACTGACCGGCACCCTCATTACAGCCGCACAACGCTGGCCCGGCTACGGTGTCAACCGACCATACGTTCCCGGCAATGTAAATATCTACATGATCGACGCCTCCCGCCTTCCCGAAAAGAACATACTGGCAGCATTCGGCATCAATCTCGCCAAACACAGCCTCCAGGGTAACGCCATGGCAGATGAGGAGACCGGCATCCTGTTCGTCGATACAGGGCTGTTCAAATCACTGATTACAGTGGCGATTCTGTTCAGTGAGCAGGGCATCTCCACATCCATTGGGGTTGCCGCTGTGAAAGCCCGCGGAGTCGATGCATTCAGACAACTCTGGGATCCAGCAATAAACCCTGCGCTGGATAACGCCGAGGATACGGACAAGTGGGTCATGCTGGCTTCCGGTGCAGCCGCATTTGTGCTGGCTCACGAGATAGGTCATATCTATCTCGGGGCTGACAACGCTACAAAAAGGCGCAGGCCGATGCGCTTCAAGAGCAAACAGGACAAGGATATGCACTGGGCATGTGACAGCCTCGTCGATAAGAAGTACCAACGGCAACAGCAGATTGAGCAGAAGGCCGATGATTTCGCTGCCTCCATCCTCAGCCAGGTGCTGTTCCCGGAAGGTCTACTCACCATACAACGCCTGCGTTACGAGCTGGGGGCGCACTGGTATATTATCTACAGCATGGGAGAGCAGACGGTCGAAGCGCTCTATGCCACAGAGAGTCAGAATATATTGAACGCCCTGCGCATGATGTTCGGGCCAGAGATCTACCAGGAACTGCGCGCAAAAAGAGAGGGTTCGGGCCGGGGTTCCGTGCAAACATTCTTCCCCAAGAGCCATCCTGCCAACATCCGGAGGGCATCGCGCTCGCTGGGGCGTCTGGCGCAATCGCCCTACAGCTTTTACTACAACGAGCCACCCAGCACGGACAGCGACATTGCCATGTTTGAGTTGCTACTGACCCAGGAGTGCAGGAACCTGAGAACCAGGTACCGCAAATAGAGCGATGACCAACCACACCCGTTCCCTGCACCACAGCAGACCTGACAGATATCAACCAGACCCTTGGGTAGCTGCGGCTGCACTTATACTGCTCCCGATTTCGGTTCTTGCCAGCGACCCGGCAACCATCATCAACAGCCAGAGCTTCAACGAAGCCTTCCGTGACTACTATGAAGCGCTGGATTCCTACACCGCAAAAGACCTGGAGTTTGAACTCTCCGAAACAATCGACGATATCCTGAGCTCCGGCAGCCATCTTACCCGAGCCTCTCTCGACTACCGGGTGCGCCAGATCGAGAGAGCACTCTTCTCACAGCTGCGCAAACAGCTTTGCCCCCCATCTTCACCCAATAAGAGAGACCTCTCCGAACTGAAGCTCTCCTCTGTGCAGAGCATAAACAAGACCGGCAGCAGCACAGGAGTCACGTTCACCCACGAGGAGATCGGCATGATCTCAGGGGTCACCGTTCGACTGCTACAGCACAAACCTATGGAGGAGTTTTGCCACGAGAGCTAAAAAAGCCGGGCATCTGCATGGCGCTGTACAGCCTTCTGCGAAGATGGAAAAAACAGCCCACAGGCACAGCAGGGCACATATCCATCATCGCCCTGGCCGCTGTCCTCACCTGCACCTCTGCTCACAGCACGGAGCCAGAGCAGATCACTGCCCAAGAGGCATACCACCAGCTGCGCTCGACGGGCCTGCTCTCCTCGGTGACAATCATTGGCGGGGTCGATCTCTCCAAACTCAGTGATGCTTCACCCGCCTTCGAGACCTTTCAGATCAACAATGTTCGATTTAAAGGCCCGGTTCGGCTGATCGGCTCAGGATTCCAGCGTAGCCTTCGAATCGAGGGGGCGCTGTTTGAAGATACAGTCCTGTTCGAGGCGTGCATTTTGCCAAGCCTGATCCTGCGAAACTCCGTCTGGTCTGCCCCGCTCACCGTAAGGGGGTGCGAGATCCAGGGCATCAGCCGGTTTGATGGCAACAGGTACGATTCAGATGCAAGATTTCACAAGGTTAAGTTTCGCCGCCGGGCCAGCTTTGGCGACTCCACCTTCCGGGGGAGGGTTGAATTTTTGGCATCGGAGTTCGGCATCGACGACCCGCCAAGAAAAGCCACGAGCTTCTCGGACGTTATCTTCGAAGGCCCGGCACTGTTCAACAACACAATCTTTCACAGCGCAGTGAAATTTCAGGCCTCAGCCTTCGAGCAGGATGCAAGCTTTCTCAATGTGCAGATGCGCTCCGGGGTCTCATTTCGCAACGTACACTTCAAGGGCGATGCCGAGTTTCGTTTCTGTAACATCGGCAGGGCAGACTTCGGCAACCGCGACAACCTGACCCTGTTTGCCGAGCGGGCCGATTTTCGCGGCTGCAAGTTCAGCTCTGCACAGTTCGAGTTCACCGAGTTCCGAGGCGAGACCAGCTTCGTCAACGCACGCTTTGGTGCCGCCGGTGCCACCTTCAGCAATGCAAATCTGGGCAATATTTTCACTGATTTCGGCGGGGTTCACTCAGAAGGCCCACTCATATTGAGCGACGCATACTTCCCTGCCCTGCAACTCTATTGGCGCGAGCTTGGCTCGGCACTGCTTGCTGCCAAGCCAGACGCAAAGGTACTGGCCGCACTGCATGCACGGCTCAAGGCCGTTGGGGACACCGCAGGCGCACTTGATGCAAGCTACTATCTGGCGCATCAGCGCTTCACCGAGGATGTCTCCACAAAGCTGCCATCACTGCTAAAAGATATACCGGCCTTTCTCGATGCCGCTGGCCAGCGTCTTGTTCACTACGGGGAGTGGCTCATCTGGGGCTGGCCGACAGGGTATGGCACCAAGCTTGGCCGCATCACGCTGATTGCCCTCACCTGCTGGCTGATCTCGGCAATAGCTGTGGCGGCTGGAGGCCGCCTGCTGGCTCGAGTCACCCCACCGGCAGACAGCGAGTCAAACCCGCCAAAAGGCTACGAGCCCCTGCCCCTGGAAGAGCTGCCAGAGGGGAGAGAGCCAGAGTTTCCTGCCTCATGGGCTGCACGTCTCTACCTCGCCCTTGGGTTTACATTCCGGCTGCTGTTCAAGGTCGGGGCAGACAATATCCGCTACATTACAAGAGATCCCAATATAGCTTCTCACACCCGGTGGCAAACCGGTTTCAGAATCCTCTGGCACTTTGGCTCAGGGCTGCTCCTGCTGCTCACTCTGACCCTGGCAAACAGCAGCCCAATGATCAGTCGGCTCATCGGGGAGCTGGTTCCTTGAGCAGAAAACCAGAATAGTATTTAACCATCAAAAAGCTGCTGCTTTTTGAGCGCAACATATACTGTATAGTTCCATTAACAAACAGATGCTATACGTTGCATGCTTCATTGCCAATTGCCAATAAAAAGCATGTCGTTAGAGGTGTGTTCCAGCAGTGAAAGACTTTTCCATTACGAATAAGAGCCTGACCATTGGTTCAGGAAATCGAAAGGGACTTAAGATATAGGAGGCTGACCATGACACAATATTTAAGCACTGACCATTTCTCCCCCACATCTGACAGTGAGAGAAGCAGACTTGCCAAGACCCTGGATGAGATTCTGAGCAAAGATCTCAAAGGCGATATGTTTGCTTTGTTGGGTGGCTATCAACAGATTCTGGCTGACAACTGCAAACGGCAGCAGTGGGATGAGGTACACCAGAAATTATCCGCACTGTTCATGGCCGGCAAGGCTGCCCCTCTGGATGGCCCGATGATCGGCAGTACCGTATCTATTCGTGACAGCGACTATTTCAGGGAGACGGCAAGAGAGCTTGGGCATGATCGCTCAGCCATCGCCAATATCGAATGGATGGCAACCGCATGGAATCTGACCTTCTCCGACACCGGCCTCTGGATGGGAAAGACTTTTGAGGCTGTATCACGGGATGTCGTGGCCTACAAAACCAAGGATGACCCTGAAGCATTGGCTGCCTACAACAGCTCTACCACTCGCATAGGCAGAAACTATTTTCGGGAACCACCCAATCCCAATCTGATTCAAGGTTTAGGGTTGCCCGCTTTAACCAAGATGTGGCGACTCAGGGAGCGCCCCACACTGGCCAAACCAGAGATCTTCGACAGCCGTTTGACCGCAGAGAATGCAGAGCGGGAGATCAATGTCCCCTACAGCATGACAGGCGGGCTTTTTCTGGCAGAGATGGGCAGCTCTGTTGTACCCGAGATGCAGGGCAAGGCGGTCTACCAGCTTAACTACCGCTGGCCACGGTTGGAACCTGCTTATCCCATGACCCGATTGGTGGATGAGCTCGTGCAGATTGGTGAAGGCATCTATTTGGGTCAACTGGTCTTTGCCAGTAAGAATTACGCCTTTTCAACATTTGAAAAAGATGGCGAAATACACCAGCTTGGCAAAGAGTATGAGCCACACCGCCCACTAAGTTTCTACGAGCGTTTCTTCTCCCGTAGAGGCACATCAGAAGAGGTCGATTACGGCTATCAAAACAACGGCTTCTTCCTCATGATGGATCCCACCTATGCCAGACAGATCTATGCAGAGGGTGCCTTCCCCCAACTGCGGCCTCGTCCCGGTGAGAGTGGCTATGTGGAGCTGGGCTATGATCAGCAGGAGCAACCAACTGTAAGCCAGCCAGCATCAGGTGCAAGTGATGGCTGGAAATCAAATACTGCGCTACAAGAGAAGTTCACCACACTCATCCTGGAGCCGTCACCCAAGAGCGGGGACAACGAGCAGGTTGCCGAACTGTTGCAAGAGGGTGAATCAGTTCTGCAGATGTTAAAACGCATCAGTGATGAGATCACCGCCCAGACACAGGATGAGGATAATCTTAAGCACTTTGAAAAGCTGAATCGTCTGTTCCGATGTGGAGTGGCACCAACCATCAAAGATGGCCTGTTTCAACGCAAGAAAGCGGGAGCCTACAACACCCGCATCGATGGCGATGAAAAGCGGGAGTGGTACGGGGCAGAGGAGCCATTAACAGGGCTTGATTACTATTATGGCGCCAATCTTAATCTGCACTGTGGTTTTGGTGAGAATTTTCGCCCTGACCCCAATGCAGAGACCCGTGATGAACATCTGTTTCCCAGCATACTGGCTGCGCGTGCAGAGTCAGAGAGCAACGCCCCCAATCTGCTCAATGAGATGTGGCGCAGCATCGGCAAATACATCTTCCCCTGGGCAGGTAAATCCTTTGAGAGAGTCAGTGGTCGTAAACTCTCCATGCTGCTCGATGAGAGTGATGACCTTGCCAGGCGTTATCCAGCGCGTACAAAAGAGCTGAAATACCATCTCGCCAGTGCCCCCCACTACAAGGCACTGCTCAAAAACCAGGAGCACTTCTGGAAAGATGAAGCACGCTATGCCCCTTATCTGAAAAATGGCTCATGGGACAACGGCATGCTTGCCGAAGAGAAGGCATTCTGGACAGAGCAAGCAGATGAAAAGTGGATGTTTGGTAATAACCTGCAAGACTCGCGTGTTTTGGCGGCCGATCCCTTGATGCGTATTGCAGATATGAACTACGGGCCTCTTGACCCGGCGGTGCAGGCATCAGCCAATAGCGGGCCATCACCTTTTGTAAGGCAGGGCTATATCTTCCTTGGCGCCGCAGGCCAGGAATCCATCCTGCCAATGAACAGCGGCAGCGATAACAAGAAAGAGGTATTCCAGTTCCACTACCGCTACCCAATGATCGGTGGGCCTGCACCCATTGGCTACTGCCTGGATGAGCTGGTGGAGATCGCCGATGGCCTGTTCCTTGGTCAGCTTATCTATGCCACCCAGCTTAATCTCCCCTTTCACTCATCCGTTGATCCGGCTGAGTACAAGTATCAGCTCTTTGGCTACTTTTTGCTGTTGGATGATGACTGGCAGCGCCACCGCCTGGCCATCAAGCTGGATACCCTGGATTAGCTGGCCTTTATGGAAGGGGTGGCAAAACTGCCACCCCTGTATATTTAACTTGCAGGGCGCCAGGCCGTAACGCCGTAATAGGCTGCAACAATGGAGGTTAAAAAGCCCGCAATCCATGTAAACAGCGTCTCATTTCCAGATATAGCCTGGAGAATACTTGAGCCACCTAACCCATCCATAAATGCAGCCAGAAACAGCATCCCCAATGAGCCAACCAGCGCATATAGCGCAATAAAGGCCAGACGCCTTCTGTTTGTGAAGCGATCCTTCGAGTGTGCGATCAGATTCATTTTATCTTCATCTGAAAGATTCTTGTTTTCAGCAATCTCAATCATTATTCGCAATGGGTCTTTACTGGCCTCTGTTGGCGTATCAATCTTTACGGGTACTACAGATGCTGAATTGGACATTTTAATGCTCCCCTGATCAATCTGTTTTTTTGCATAACATCAGCTGTTGATGCGCTCTATTTTTACCTATGAGGTACTTGCAAAACTCCTGAGACAGCCCCTGGCGGCGTTAAAAATCGGCTCAAAATGCTCATTTACTGCATGTAAACTCCGCTTTTTCGCAAATTTTTGCCTTGCCAGGAGCAGTCTCAGGAGTTTTGCAAGCACCTCCTATTTTTTTGCTTTTTCAACCATTGCTTTGCCCAGTTCAGTTGCTATATTTTGCGCGGCAACACCTGTTGCAAAAAACCGGCCTAAACCAACCGAGGCTGCTGTGGTTCCCCCTTGTGTATCAACCGTAAAGTTACCGAATGTTGAATACGCATCCCTCTTTTCACCATCTTCAGCCTGAACTGGAATGATTTCAGTAACATTCCCATCCTTATCTTTCTTTCTAACCGCAACCGGGATAATGGATACACTTTTTGTTTTAAACCCCAGCACTAAATCAACGCCCTGTTCCGAGCCTGAAATATCTATACCAACAGAGGTCTTGTCAGCAAATATTAACGGTAGTGTGCTGCCACATCCTGTAAGCACACCGGTTATTGCTACCATACCAATAACTATGGCTACTCTATTCATCTTTATCCCTCCTTCTCATGTTGTTGATAACACAACCACCATCCACTGTATCAAGAAGCTTTATGATTTCTTGAGCTTGGGCTTCATCTTCAATCCAAAAGACAATACGGCAGGATTCATCCAATAAAGCCGTTTTCTGTTTGAGATAACCAATGGTCATGCTGTTGCCGATTCTGGTAATACCCAGCCCTTCAGTTTCAATCATTAAACCCGATTGTTTTTCTGGAAAAGATATATTCAACACGCCAATGCCCTGCTCTGTGCGCACTCCTCCTTCTTGTTCATATATATGAACAGAGGTGCATCCCTGAACCACCAGAAAAACCGTTAATATTGCGAATTTACACATTTCATCCTATGAGGTGGCTTGTAAACATTGTGATGCAAATGCCGCCCATAACCGGCAATTTATCAAAAAAATGGGGCTTGATAACTGCTGCTTGCCACTATGACAGGCTCTCATTTACTAACCAATGCTCTCAATAAAATATGCTTTTTCGAAAAGAGGCTCTCCGTTATCAAACTCAGAAAACTCATTTTTTATTTCGGTTTCAAAAAATACGATAATTTTTTTCACCACCTCATCAGGCTTATGCATTACTACCCCAAGGATTAAACAGCTCTACTGAGCTTTGCTGCATGTCTGAGATATTTTGCGTGACTACAACACAGTTATTTACTAGACCTGTAACGGCTATTAACCCATCAATTGCTGGTAGTGGCTTACCTGTTATTTCTGATTTCTCCTGCACCTCTCCCCACCTAGATGTGACTTGCATATTTATTGGAAGTATTCTGCCCCCAAATCGCTGCTTTAAATCCTCCTCAACCCAAAGCCTCAATCTCTTTTTTCTACCTTCATTAGCCGATTTTTCAATGCCTTTTTCAATTTCTCCAAATGTGAGCACACTTAGGTAGAGGTTTTCCTCTTCTTGTTTCTGTAGCCATAGTATTACTTTTTTATCTGGTTTTTGTTTCACAACTTCAGAGATGACACAGGTATCCAAAAGGTATTTCATAGATCAATCTCTCTTGGCATATCTTTATTTCTTGTTATATCAAGACCGATTTCTGCAAGAGGGGAGTTTCTTAGGAATTCCACCAGATCCGTTTTGGGTTTTGTAATTTTTATGTATTCTTCAAACGACAGTACTACGACTGCTTTGTCTCCATGTTTTGTAACGATTTGTGGTTCTTTGTGCATAGCATTCTCAACCAGTTGGCTAAATTTGCTCTTTGCTTCCTGTAATTGCCATGTATTGTCTTTCATGATTTCGCTCAAACATTTTGACTAGAATGACTAGACCTTGGCTCTTGCCTTGGGGTTTGTCAAACATCATTACCGCAGTCACATTACAAATAAGCACCTAACAGGATGCTGACCAAACCGCCCCTGCCTGGATAAGCCTCAGCAGGAGCAGTCTGTAGTCCCTTATGCGGCACAGATGCCATAACGTGGCAGGATGTCATGGATCAGATCGAAGCGGTGCGCCCAGATCGCATCATGAAACAGCTTCCAGTCACTGCCGAGAAAAGAGGGGTGGTACTCGAAGCTGTCGCTGCTTTTATCCTTGTGGCGGCGAGTACCTGTGGCCTCATATTTCCATGAACCTACGCTCTTGGCACGATACTCCAGCTTGACCGCCGGGAAGCCAAAAAAGCCCTCGTGAATATGCTGGAGCCACTGCTTGTGCCGCTCTTCTCCCTTTGTCTCAGTAATATCGCGCAGCAGGGAGTCGATCTTTTTGCGCCCCTCTTCAGGCAGCCCCGGCACATTGGCATCTGGGTTTCTTACCCGATAGCGCTGCATGGCGATGCACATCTGCTCTGCCGCCTCCAGAAATGCCGTGGGGTTATCACGCTTCACCTTGTTGCCATCAGCATCCCGGTAGCTCCATTCCAGGTAGGGCATATCCGGGTAGCTGAGGGCAGCACCGTGACCCAGCGGCAGTGCATCACCGACAAACTCACTCGCCGCCCGGTCAAAGCGGTCGCCAAAGTAGTCCTTCAGACGATCCAGAAAACCCTCATCCGGGTTGTCCTGATCATCGAGAGCACGAATATCATTGACCTTGTGGTTGACTCCGGCAAAGCCCTGATGCGCCCAGGTGTCGGCGTAGACGTGCATGGTCACCCCAAGGCGGTGCAGGCCATAGAGCTGATCCTGGTCAAGGATACAGGTGCGCACCATATCCTGGGCAATGTGGCTGTTGGGTCGGCAGATGATCTTTTGGATAAAGGTACCGCCTGGATTTTCTCCCATGGGCTTGCCACCATTGCCAGGCAGGAAGTGAAAGGGAATCCAGCAGTGGTGGTTGGCCAGTTTGTCGAAGTTTCGGTAGTCGAGCATGCCATGGGCGGAGGCGATGCGGGTGTACAGGGCACCGTTGCTGAAGCTGATGGTGCCGGCGTTGGTAGCATCGTCAACATACTGGGCGCAATAAGCAACGAGGGCCGCTTCACGGTGGCCAAAATTTGCATAACGGGCTATGACATAGGTTGCGGCATGGTGAAAATCAATCTGCATGATACGTCCCTCCTTTATTGGGCTTTTTGAAAATGCTTGATGCTGCTCTTCTCTTCCTCGGGTGATAAAAAACGATCACGGTGATACGCAGCTGTTTTTCCCAGCTGTTTCAGCTTGTCCTGCCACATGGGGTTGTATGGCATCAGGGTGCAATTATCTACCCCATGCGTGCGGAGAAAATCTGCAATGCCGGAAAGGTTTTGTTCTGTATCGGTGATGCCGGGGATAAGCGGTATCCTGGGTATAACCGGCACCTTTGCCTCAGCGATCAGGCGTGTAAAGTTTTCCAGAACAGTCTTGTTTGAGCTACCTGTATAGCGTCTGCTTTGGAAGTCATCAAACAGTTTCAGGTCATAATAGATGAGATCCAGATAGGGGAGGATCTCCTCTTTAAAACGCTCATATCTGAACAGGCCACAGGTTTCGATTGCGGTGTGTATGCCGTCTGCCTTTAGTGCCTTTAAAAAATGATGAATGAATACCGGCTGTAGGGTGGGTTCACCACCTGATAGGGTAATACCACCACCACTGGAGTCATAAAAGGGTTTGTCCTGCCTGACCCGGTAGAGCAGCTCCTCCAGCGTGATCCAGAAGCCCACCTCATTGCCATTCAGGTCAAGCTCCTGTTCTCGGCTGATCCCTTCAGGGTTTTGACACCAGAGACAGGCCAGTGGGCAGCCCTTGAAAAATACGGTGGTGCGAATGCCTGGGCCATCTTCGCTGCTGCCCCGCTTGATATCAAAGACAAGGGCCTGCTGGGTCACTTTAATCTGAGCCGATCAGGGTCGTTTGGGCGCTCTTTCCAATAGCACCAAATTTGAACATATGGCCAAAGTTACCCGTAATCTGCACCAGGTTCTCCAGTAGCAGCTGCACCACATCGGCATCCGGGCGCTCCACCAGCCCCAGGATGGCTTTGATATCTTTGAAGCGAATGATGAGGTCAACCCTGTCGGGGTCTCTCTCAATCTCATCCGCCTCTGCCTCAGATATCGCCTCGGTGGTGACAATGGCAACAGGGTTCAAACGGTTGCCAAGGTAAAGACTGTCAGGGTCAGG
>Ga0256839_1001325_pt1 | contig 30300 bp, 24 predicted proteins | sample 354166metaG_FD_185968 | JGI IMG/M metagenome (GOLD analysis project Ga0256839, IMG submission 185968) | Hydrothermal vent microbial communities from Mid Atlantic Ridge, Atlantic Ocean - 354-166 | ecosystem: Environmental > Aquatic > Marine > Hydrothermal vents | place: Atlantic Ocean: Mid... | reverse complement strand
GTGTTTGCGCTGCCGCAGACGAAGATGATCGGCAACCGCATGGTGCGCATCCTGTCGTGGTATGACAACGAGTGGGGCTTCTCCAACCGCATGAACGACACCGCCGTGGCCATGGGCAAGGTGATGGCCTAAGGCCAGCCAAGGCGCCACGCCACAGGTGGCATGACGCAAGCAAACGGCCCGCCCTTCCGTGGCGGGCCGTATCCTTTTCTTCTCCGCGCTTCCGATGATGGCCGGACTCAGTCCTTCAGCGGCTTTTCGTCGCCTTCCTCGTCGAGGATGCGCAGGGCCTCGCCTTCCAGGTCGTCATACTGGCCGCTCTTCAGCGACCAGATGAAGGCACCCAGGCCCAGCAGCCCCATGAACAGCGCTATGGGCACCAGAAACACCAGAACGTTCATGCCGCTTCCCTCTCGTGCATCGTCGCCGGTGCTGCCGCCGCCTTGCGAGGCGCGGAGGCACGCCCGAAGCGCTTCAGCAGGCGGCGCTCGACGAAGTTCAGCCGCAGTGCATTGCCGACCACCACGATGGAGGAGCCGGACATGGCAATGGCGGCAAACAGCGGGGTGGCAAAGCCCAGCATGGCCACCGGCACCGCCACCACGTTATAGATGAGCGCCAGGGCGAAGTTCTGCAACATCAGCCGGCGGGCGCGCATTGCCACCTGGTGGGAAAGCCATACCGGCTGCAGCGATTCGGAGAGAAACACGAGCTGTGCGGCGGTGCGGCCAATGTCCGAGGCGGTGGATGGTGCCATCGACACGTGGCCCGCGGCCAGTGCCGGGGCGTCGTTGATGCCATCGCCCACCATCAGCACCTTTGCTCCACTCCTGGCCAGCTCTTCCACGTAGGCCAGTTTCTGCTGTGGTGTGCAGCGGGCCTGGTAATGCTCTATGCCGGCCTCCCGCGCGGTGGCGCGCACCGGCCCCTCGCGATCGCCGGAAAGCATCTCCACCCTCAAGCCCTGCTGCTTCAGCAGGGCAATGGTCTCGCGTGCATCGGGGCGCAGGGTGTCGGAGAAGGAAAACAGCACCGGCCTGCTGCCCTCCACCACCAGCGCCAGGTGCGGCACGTCGGGTGCTGCCAGCTCCTCCTCGCGCACGCCGCACCAGTCGAGCGCACCCAGTTGCACGTTCCGTTCCTGCCACACGCCTTTCAGGCCGTGGCCCGGCACCTCTTCCACCGCGCGCACGATGGCAGGCGTGATGCCACGCTGCTGTGCTGCCTCGACGATGGCGCGCGAGAGCGGATGGGCCGAGCCTTGCGCCAGCCCGGCGGCAACGGCCAGGGCCTCGGCAGATACCGCCCCCTCGCGCAGGCGCAGCTGCCCCAGGGTGAGGGTGCCGGTCTTGTCGAAGATGACGGTGTCAACCTCCGCCAGCTTCTCCAGCGCACTGCCATCCTTGACCATGACGCCGGAGCGGAACAGCACGCCGGCAGCCACCACCTGCACCGCCGGCACCGCCAGGCCCAGGGCGCAGGGGCAGGTGATGATGAGCACGGAGATGGCGTGCAGCAGCGACACCGGCCAGTTGAAGCCGGTTGCGAACAGCCAGCCGGCCAGGGTAACACCGGCGAGGATGTGCACCGCCGGGGCGTAGTAGCCGGCCAGCCGGTCGGCCAGGCGCACGTAGGCCGAGCGGCTCTTCTCGGCCGCGGCCATGAGGCGGATCATCTCGGCCAGGAAGGTATCCTCGCCAGCGGCCTTCAGGCGCACCAGCAGCGGGCCGGTGATGTTGCGCGCACCGGCAAAGACATCCGCACCCGGAGCGACGCGCTCCGGTGTCGTCTCGCCGGTGATCAGCGCCATGTCCACGTCCGACTCGCCCTCCTCCACCATGCCGTCCACGGGGATGCGCTCGCCCGGTGCCACCTGCACCAGCATGCCCGGCTGAAGCTCGGAGATGGGCAGGAAGGCGCGGCTGCCATCGGGCTTGAGCACCGTGGCACCTTCCGCGTGCAGAGCCATGAGCTGGGTAACGGCCGAGCGGGCGCGGGCGCGCATGCGGTGGTCGAGATAGCGGCCGATGAGCAGGAAGAACAGCAGCGAGACGGCAGCATCGAAATAGGCATGCTGCTGGTGCGTCGCCGTCTGGTAGAGGCTCATGAACACGGCGGTGATGACGGCAAGCGAAATGGGCACGTCCATGTTCATGCGCGCCTGCGACAGGGCGGCAAAGGCGGAGCGGAAGAACGGCCGGCCGGCATAGGCCACCGCCGGAATGGCGATGGCGGCGGAAATCCAGTGGAAGAAGTCGCGCGTGGCTCCTTCGGCCCCTGACCATACCGATATGGAGAGCATCATGATGTTGCCGGCGGCAAAGCCTGCCACCGCCAGCGCCCGCAGCAGCTCGCGCCCCTCCGCGTCATCGCGGGCGAAACCGGCGGCCTCGGGGTCGAAGGGGCGCGCCTCGTAGCCCAGATCGGCCAGCTTGTGCAGCACCACGTCCGGGTCGAAGCCGTCATCACACCAGCGCACGCGCACCTGCCGCAGGGTGAAATTGACCCGTGCCTCGCGCAGCTGCGGGATTTCCCTCAGTCCCTTCTCGATGGTGCTGATGCAGGCGGCGCAATGAATGCCGGGCACCGACAGGGTCAGCTCATGGCAGCCATCCGGCAGGGCACGCGCCCACAAGGCGGCGCTGCCCACCACATCGCCGGTTTCCTCACCCCTGATGCCGCAACAGCTCATGCCTTCCCTGCCTCCGGCAACGCCTATCCTTCATCCATCCACCGAGCTTCTGCCGAAGCTGCAGGCCGTTGCCCATCATGGCGCATCATGCATGCATGTCCAAGCCCTGCCGCCGGCACCGGAAAGCCTGCCTCATCTCTCCGGCACGATGAAATCGGCGCTGGCGCGCCACTGCAGCTCTCCCTTGCGGGTGAACTCGGCATTCATGCGCCATGCGCCGGCGGGAAGCGCCGCATCTGCCACGTAACGGCCAATGGAGCGTTCGGTGAAGGTGAGCGTGCGGTCATCTGCAGTGCCCACGGGGCGCGCCACCTTCGCCTTCGCCAGCAGGCCGATGACCGGCTCGCCATTCCTGTCCGTCAGCTCGATGATGATGCGGCCATCCTTCGGCACCAGCACCTTCGTGTGCCAGCCCTTGGCCAGCAGGGCGCGGGCCCTTGCGGCCTCCTTGTTGTATTTCAGCGATGCCTCGTAGCCATTGCCCGGCATCAGGCCGGTCCAGCTGCGCTGGGCCTGATAGATGAGGTAGCCATTGACGGTGAAGACGATGCCGAAGAAAGCCACCAGCAACGCCAGCACATGTGCGCCGGTAAGCCGGAACTGTTTCTCCTGCCGTTGTTGCTCCTGTGCCATGACACCCGGCCTCCCTGCGGCTTGCTTGCGAAAGGGGCGGGTTCAGCCCCTTCCGCGGGCTGCTCTCCCGCCATGATCGGGAGAGCCTGGCCTCCTGTCCGTCCGTCAGCGTTTTGGCGGCGGGGCCTCGAACACCGCCTTGCGGCGGCTCATCTCCGCAACCTTGCCGGCATCATCCAGTGCCTCGATGCGGAAGGCGAACTCCATGCGCTGCTGGGTGATCTGCTGCTGCGGCACGGTTACGAACACGCGCAAGGCACGCGCCTTGTTGCCCTTCACTTCGAAAGTGAACTCCCGCGCCGGCGGCTTGTCAATGCCGAGAATGCGCATCCTGCCGCCCTCAAGCCCTTCCAGGGCAATGCGGAACTGCCGCGGCTCAAGCTGCATGTTCAGCACCCGCACGGTGTAGGCATTGCGGATCTCGCCGGTGGACAGGCGCACGAACATCGGGTTGCGGTCGTGAATGACGTTCACCTGCAGCCTGTCGCGGGTGGCAAGATGGAACAACATGCCGGCTGCCACCAGTGACCAGATGGTAATGTAGACGATGGTGCGGGGGCGAATGAAATTGCGCCAGCCGAAGTCCACCTGCTTCATCTTGCCGGCGGCAAGGTCGTTGTAGGCCTTGACGCTGGAGTACGAGATCAGCCCCTGCGGCTTGCCGAGCTTTTCCATGACGCTGTTGCAGGCATCGATGCACAGGGCGCAGGTGATGCAGGCAAGCTGCTGGCCGTCGCGGATGTCGATGCCGGTGGGGCAGACGTGCACGCACTTGCCGCAGTCGATGCAGTCGCCATAGGCGATTTCGGGGTGCTTCTTGCGGTCGCGCTTGGAACCGCGCGGCTCGCCGCGCCAGTCGTGATAGGTAACGATGAGGGTGTCCTCGTCCACCATCGCGCCCTGGATGCGCGGCCACGGACACATGTAGATGCACACCTGCTCGCGCATGTGGCCGGCGAACATGTAGGTGATGGCACCCATGATGGCGACCGTCCAGTAGGCGACGGAAGGTGCCTGCCCGGTGAAGAACCAGTAGGTTACATCCGGGGCGTTGCCGAAATAGAGAATGAAGGTGAAGGCCGTCCAGAAGGCGATGAGCAGCCAGATGCCGTGCTTCAGCCCGCGCTTGATGATCTTGCCTGCCGTCCACGGGGCGTTGTCGAGCCTGATCTGGGCGTTGCGGTCGCCCTCCACCTTGCGCTCCACCATCATGAACAGGTCGGTCCACACCGTCTGCCAGCAGGCATAACCGCACCAGGCGCGGCCCACCATGGAGGTGGCGATGAACAGGCCGATGCCGGCAAGGATCAGCAGGCCGGCAACGTAGTAGAACTCCTGCGGCCAGATCTCGATGAAGAAGAAGTAGAAGCGGCGGTTGGCCAGATCCACCAGAATGGCCTGATCCGGCGCGCCGGGCCCCCGATCCCAGCGCAGCCACGGGCCGATGAAATAGATGGCCATGAATATCCAGGCGAGCGACCATTTCAGTCGTCGATACGTCCCCTGCACGCGCATGGGGTATATCTTGCGCCGCGCCTCGTAGAGCGGTCCGCGCTCGCCCGATTGGGGCTGTGGCTCTCCGGCATCACCGGGCTGACGTTTCAGGGTATCGACGACTTCGACCATGGCTCTTCGCCTCTTGTTATGGTGTCTCCGCCAGCATCCTGTCAGACGTCCCGTGGCGATGCCCTGCGCCGGGTTGTGTCGCGCTTCCTCCCGTGCGGCCAGATGCCGTTCTTGTCATGCCGTGAAAAGCGACAAATGCATGAAGCGTGGTGAAATGCCTGGCTGCCATGTTGCCTGCTGCTGCCTGCCCGCGATCTGGCCAGATGCATCCGCATCGTGGAACAGCGGGGGCCGAGGGTGAAAGGGCGAGGATGAATGTCATCCTCGCCCCTGCGTTTCATGTGTCCGTCAGCCTGTTCATGAGCCGACACCACCACCCAGCGAATGGACGTAGATGGTCAGCGCCTTGATGGTGGCTTCATCCAGCTTGCCCTTCCACGCCGGCATGATGCCGTGCTTCGGCGAATGGATCTGGGCACGGATTTCCTCGCGGGTGCCGCCGAACAGCCAGATCTGGTCGTTCAGGCGCGGGCCGCCCAGCTCCTGGTTGCCTTCGCCATTGTCGCCATGACAGGCATTGCAGCCGGCATCCTCCATGTAGACCTTCTGCCCTGCTTCGGCCTTTTTCGCATCATGCTCCTGGCCGGAGAGTTTCAGGACATATTCGGTAACGGCCGCCACCTGCTCGCCATCGAGGATCTGGTCGCGCCCGAAGGCCGGCATCTCCGACTGCCGCGTTTCCGGATTGGTGTCGGGCTGATAGCGGATGCCGTGGGTGATGCTGTAGTGGATGTCCTCCAGCTTGCCGCCCCACAGCCAGTCGTCGTCAGCCAGGTTGGGATAGCCGGGCGCACCCTGGCCACCGGCCTGATGGCACTGCACGCAGTTCACCTTGAAGGCCGCCGCCCCCATGCGGTTGGCGAACTGGAACAGCTCGTCGTTGCTCCTGATCTCCTGCAGCGAGAGCTTTTCCAGCTGCGCCAGCTTCTCGGCACGGGCCTGCTGCACCACCTTCAGCTCCTGATGCAGCTCCAGCCGGTTGGTGGTTTCAAGCACACCCTTGGTGTTGGTGTTCAGCAGCGGCCATGCCGGGTAGGCAATGGTGTAGCCGATGCCCCAGATGATGGTGGCGTAGAAGGTCCACAGCCACCAGCGCGGCAGGGGCGTGTCCAGCTCCTTGATGCCGTCCCATTCGTGGCCGGTGGTTTCCGTGCCGGTTACTTCATCGCGTTCACGTTGAGCCATTTTTCCGCTCCCCGATATCGTCATCCTCCAGCGGCACCCTGGCAAGCTCCTCGTAGGTCTTCTTCGAGCCCGGGCGGAAGATGAAGATCAGCACGCCGATGAAGAACACTGCCACCAGCACCGCGCCGAAGGTTCCCGCCCAGGATGCCACGGTTTCGTAGGTCATGAGGATCACCTCAGATTTTCAACGTCGGTGGCATCGAAGGTCTTGAAGTCCACCAGGGTCCCGAGCATCTGCAGATAGGCCACCAGCGCATCCATCTCGGTGATCTTCTGCGGCCCGTCGAGGCCGAAGTCGCGCGCCTTCACCTCGGTGGCGGAGCCCCAGCGGGCCTTGCCGTAGCGCTTGATGAGCCCCTCCGTCTCCTCGCCGCTGGCCTGTGCCACCAGGTCTGCCTTGGCATTGGCGATCATGTCATCGTCATAGGGAACGCCAAGCTTGCGCAGCGTTTTCAGGTGATCGGCAATGTCGTCATACTTCAGCTCGCGCCTGGCCAGGAACGGATAGCCCGGCATCACCGACTCCGGCACCACGGCGCGCGGGTCGATGAGATGCTGCACGTGCCACTGGTCGGAATACTTGCCACCAACACGGGCAAGATCCGGCCCGGTGCGCTTCGACCCCCACTGGAACGGGTGGTCATACATGCTTTCCGCTGCCAGCGAATAGTGGCCGTAGCGCTCCACCTCGTCGCGGAACGGGCGGATCATCTGCGAGTGGCACAGGTAGCAGCCCTCGCGAATGTAGATGTTGCGCCCGGCCAGTTCCAGCGGGGTGTAGGGCCGCATGCCCTTCACCTTCTCGATGGTGTTGTTGAGCCAGAACAGCGGCACGATCTCCACCAGGCCACCGATGGTAACCACGATGAAGCTGAGAACCAGCAACAGCGTGGCGCTGCGTTCGACTTTCTCATGCTTGAACATCTTGCTCCACTCCCCCTTCTCAGGCCTTGGCGGCAGCCAGCGCAGCCTCGGAGGCCCGCACGCGGCCCTTGGCCGTCATGTAGAAGTTGTAGGCCATGATGAGGCCACCGGTGAGATACAGCATGCCACCCAGGGCGCGAATGACGTAGTAGGGATGCATGGCCTCGACCGTCTCCACGAAGGAATAGACGAGGAAGCCCTGATCATCATACTCGCGCCACATCAGGCCCTGCATGATGCCGGAGACCCACATGGAAGCGGCATAGAGCACGATGCCCAGCGTTGCCAGCCAGAAATGCCAGCTTACCAGCGTGTGGGAATACAGCCGCTCGCGATTCCACAGCCGCGGCATGAGGAAATACATCGAGCCCATGGTGATCATGCCGACCCAGCCCAGGGCACCGGAGTGCACATGGCCCACCGTCCAGTCGGTGTAGTGCGACAGCGCGTTGACCGACTTGATGGCCATCATCGGGCCTTCGAAGGTGGACATGCCGTAGAAGGCCACGGCAATCACCATCATGCGCAGGATCGGGTCGGTGCGCAGCTTGTCCCAGGCACCGGAGAGCGTCATCAGGCCGTTGATCATGCCGCCCCAGGAGGGCATCCACAGGATCACCGACATCACCATGCCCAGCGTCTGCACCCAGTCCGGCAGGGCGGTGTAGTGCAGGTGATGCGGGCCGGCCCAGATGTAGATGAAGATGAGCGCCCAGAAGTGAATGATGGACAGCCGGTAGGAATACACCGGGCGCTGCGCCTGCTTCGGGATGAAGTAGTACATCATGCCGAGGAAGCCGGCAGTGAGGAAGAAGCCCACCGCGTTGTGGCCATACCACCACTGGGTGATGGCGTCCGGCGCACCGGAGAGCAGCGAATAGCTCTTCATGCCGAACAGCGACACCGGCAGCGCCAGGTTGTTGCCGATGTGCAGCATGGCGATGGTAACGATGAAGGAGAGATAGAACCAGTTGGCCACGTAGATGTGGCTGACCTTGCGCTTGATGAGGGTGCCGAAGAACACCAGGAAGTAGGCTACCCAGACGATGGTCAGCCACAGGTCCACATACCACTCCGGCTCGGCGTATTCGCGGCTCTGGGTGGCACCCAGCACGTAGCCGGTGGCGGCCAGCACGATGAAGAGCTGATAGCCCCAGAAGACGAACCAGGCGAGGTTGCCGAAGGCAAGCCGCGTGCGGTTGGTGCGCTGCACCACGTAGAAGGAGGTGGCGATGAGCGCGTTGCCGCCGAAGGCGAAGATGACGGCGGAGGTGTGCACCGGGCGCAGGCGGCCGAAGTTGAGCAGCTCGTAGTCCATGTTGAGGAACGGCCACGCCAGCTCGGAGGCTGCATAAACACCCATGGTGAAGCCGATCACACCCCAGAACACCGTGGCGATGACACCGGCCTTCACCACGCCATCCATGTATTCGTCGTCCTTCGGTGCCGGCTGCGCGCCGGAGAAGTCGGTATTGCGCGCCATGTAGAACAGGCCCAGCACGGCGGCAGCAAAGAACACCCACATGTGGAAGGCGAATACCTCATCTACGGCATTCGCCGCCATGAACAGGGCCAGCAGCGCGCCCGCGCCGAGCAGCCCCATCTGCACCAGTCTGACCGTCAAAGACATTGTTCCCTCTCTCCCTTGTTGCCGAGAGACGCATCAGCAATGCATCCAGCGGGATCCCCGACCGCCGAACCATCGCACCACGTCAACACGACCATGCATCTGCTGCATGGACGTTCCGCAGCGTGGATATTTTAACATATCTTAATGATGTGGGAATCATTGCCTTGCGGCTGCGACAGTCTGTCCACCCATGCCGCCGCAATCCCCCGGGCAATGGCCCGCCCATCATGGTCGTTTCCGTCGCCAAAGCGGACATCGCCGTCCTCCTTCCTCAGGCTCTGGCCAGCGCGGACATGCCAACCATTTCACCGGCCATCCTGCCTGTGCATGGCCGCCGCCACGGCGGAATACCGCGCCTTGTCCGCCTTACAGACTTTTCAGGAAGCCCCGTTTGACTTTCGTCAAGGCCATGGCGGGGCTGCGACTCTTTTTCCACATGGAGGAAGGGGAGCACAGGCGCACATGCGCATCGACACCGCCCCTCGAGACATGAGGGGCAAACTGCAATGGGCCGGGTTGCAAGCGGCGCGCAAAAGACAAGGAGGGCGGCGCTTGAAGCAGGCCGCCCTCCTGTCATGTGCAAGATGCTGGCAGGGCTTTCCGATGCGGGAGCCCCCGGGACACGCCTCAGGCGCGGGCTGCTGCCGCGGGCGCGATCGTTGCCGGTGCCGAAATGGGCTGGCGCGCCTCGCCACGCACGGTGCGCCAGACATTGTAGGCCATCAGCAACGCACCGGCGAGATACAGGGCACCGCCAATGGCGCGGATGACGTGATAGGGCTGCACGGCCTCCACCACCTCGGCGAAGGAATAGACGAGGAAGCCCTGATCATCATACTCGCGCCACATCAGCCCTTGCGTGATGCCCGACACCCACATGGAAGCGGCGTAGAGCACAATGCCCAGTGTCGCCAGCCAGAAGTGCCAGCTCACCAGCCGGATGGAATACAGGTTGCCGTTGCCGAACAGCCGTGCGGTGAGGAAATAGACCGTGCCCATGGAGATCATGCCGACCCAGCCCAGGGCACCGGAGTGCACGTGGCCCACCGTCCAGTCGGTGTAGTGCGACAGGGCGTTGACCGACTTCACCCCCATCATCGGGCCTTCGAAGGTGGACATGCCGTAGAAGGCCACGGAAATGACCATCATGCGCAGGATCGGGTCGGTGCGCAGCTTGTCCCAGGCACCGGAGAGCGTCATCAGGCCGTTGATCATGCCGCCCCAGGAGGGCATCCACAGGATCACCGACATCACCATGCCCAGCGTCTGCACCCACGTGGGCAGGGCGGTGTAATGCAGATGATGCGGTGCCACCCAGATATAGACGAAGATGAGCGCCCAGAAATGCATGATGGACAGCCGGTAGGAATACACCGGGCGCTCCGCCTGCTTGGGCAGGAAGTAATACATCATGCCGATGAAGCCGGCGGTGAGGATGAAGCCCACCACGTTATGCCCATACCACCACTGGGTCATGGCGTCCTGCACGCCGGAGAGCAGCGAATAGCTCTTGGCACCGAACAGCGACACCGGCAGTGCCAGGTTGTTGCCGATGTGCAGCATGGCGGTGGTGATGATGAAGGCGAGGTAGAACCAGTTGGCCACGTAGATGTGGCTGACCTTGCGCTTCACCAGCGTGCCGAAGAAGATGGCGAAATAGGCCAGCCAGACGACCAGCAGCCACAGGTCCACATACCATTCCGGCTCGGCGTATTCACGTGCCTGCGTTACCCCCAGCACGTAGCCGGTAATGGCCAGCACGATGAACAGCTGATAACCCCAGAAGACGAACCAGTGCAGGCCGCGGAAGGCCAGTTGCGTGCGGTTGGTGCGCTGCACCACGTAGAAGGAGGAGGCCAGCAGCGCGTTGCCACCGAAACCGAAGATCACCAGCGTGGTGTGCACCGGGCGCAGGCGACCGAAGCTGGTGTAGGGATTGTCGCCATTGAGCCACGGCCAGGCCAGCTCGGAGGCAACGAACACGCCCATGGCCATGCCGAGAACGGCCCAGAACACGGTGGCGATGACACCGGCCTTGATGACATCGTCGATGTAGCCGTCCTCGTCGGTGCGGGCGGCTGTGCCGCCATCGAAGTCGGTGCGCCGGGCCAGCCAGACGAGGCCGAAGACAACCCCGGCGAACATGATCCAGGCGTGCAGGGCATAGCCCGGATCCTGCGCCCGCGCCGCCAGCATCAGCGCCAGCAGGCCGAAGCCTCCCAGCACGGCCATCTGCAGCATTCTCAGTGAAAGGCTCATGGCTTCCCTCTTCCCGCAGTGGAGCGCTGCACGGAGCATGCGGGGCAGGCATGCACCACCTCCGGACAAGGGGGTGGCAAGGCCCGGCAACCCGCTGTCTGCAATCCGCTCCTCGTTCGCCCGAAAGCCCGCCGCGGAACATCAAGGCATTCATCCGTCATGCAACGGATGCACCATTGCCTGTTCCCGGCGGGCGGCCGGAACGAACCGGCTGTCGCTTCGTGCAGTGCCGCACCGTTCCCCAAGGCACGGCACCACTTCCAATTGCCCTGTTAAGCAAAGAAATGCCCCGCTGACGCGGGGCATTCCACGATATGGGCCGTCAGTGGCAGTCATTCGCCGGAGCCGGCGGGATCAGGCAGGCACCACGGGCGCGGCAGCCTTCACCGCATCTTCCACGTGCCCGGCAAAGGCGGCGAAATTGTCGTTGAACATGGCCACCAGCCGCCTTGCCTGCTCATCATAGCGCTGGGCATCGGCCCAGGTGGCGCGCGGATCCAGCAGCCGCGCATCGACATCCGGTGCCGTCATCGGCACCTCGAAACCGAAGAACGGATCGCGGCGCATGGGCACGCCATCAAGCGCGCCGGAGAGGGCGGCGTGCAACAGCGCACGGGTGTCGCGAATGGGCATGCGGTAGCCCTCTCCATACGGCCCGCCCGTCCAGCCGGTGTTCACCAGCCAGCAACGCGCGCCCGTCTCGTGCAGGCGCTGCTTCAGCATCTTGCCGTAGACCGCCGGATGACGCGGCATGAAGGGCGCGCCGAAACAGGCGGAGAAGGTGGCCACCGGCTCGGTTACACCCTTCTCGGTGCCGGCCACCTTGGCGGTGTAGCCGGAAAGGAAATGAAACATCGCCTGCTCCGGCGTGAGACGGGCGATGGGCGGCAGCACGCCGAAGGCATCGGCGGTGAGGAAGATCACCGTGTCCGGCTGCCCGCCCATGCCGCTTTCCGAGGCGTTGGGAATGTAGTGCAGCGGATAGGCGGCGCGGCCGTTCTGGGTGTAGCGGTCATCGGAGAAATCGGGCGCGCGCAGGTCATCCACCACCACGTTCTCCAGCACCGTGCCGAAGCGGCGGCAGGCGGCGTATATCTCCGGCTCGGCATGAGGGGAGAGATTGATGGTCTTGGCGTAGCAGCCGCCCTCGAAATTGAACACGCCGTTGTCCGACCAGCCGTGCTCGTCATCGCCGATGAGAGTGCGCGAGGAATCGGCGGAAAGCGTCGTCTTGCCGGTGCCGGAAAGGCCGAAGAACAGCGCCACGTCGCCCTTCTCGCCAATGTTGGCGGAGCAGTGCATGGGCAGCACGCCGGTGTCCGGCAGCAGGAAGTTGAGCGTGGTGAAGACGGACTTCTTCATCTCGCCGGCATAGGAGGTGCCGCCGATGAGCACCAGCCGCTCCCGCAGGTTGAGCGCGATGACGGTGCCCGAACGGGTGCCGTGGCGGGACGGGTCGGCCTGAAAGCCCGGCATGTCGATGACCGTCAGCTCCTCGCGGAAGGCGGCAAGATCGGCCAGCTCCGGACGGCGCAGCAGGTAGCGGATGAACAGCGCATGCCAGGCGTTCTCCGTTACCACCCGCACGCGGATGCGATGGGCCGGGTCGGCACCGCCATACAGATCCTGCACGAACACCTCGCGGCCCTTCATGTATGCGGCAAAGTCGGCCTTCAGGGCCGCGAAATGCCCTTCCGACATGGCGGCGTTGTTGTCCCACCACACGGTGCTCTCGGTCAGGGCATCGCGCACGATGAACTTGTCGTTGGCGGAGCGCCCCGTATGCTCGCCGGTGAGCACCCTGAGCGCGCCATCGGCGGTGAGAATGCCTTCGCCACGGGCAATGGCCAGCTCGAACAGCTCCGGCTCCACGAGGTTGAACAATGCCCGCTTCGCTCCGCCGAACAAGGTGGAATCGAATCCGGCGGCGTGATTGTATCTGCCTTCGATCTGCATGGGGAACCTCCTGTGCAGCAGGAGAAAAGGAAGGAATGCCTGTATATGATGCCGCATTTCCCCGGCTGCGGCAAGCTGTCGCAAGATGTATTTCCTGTCATCGAACGCATGCCTGCCTTGCGCCTGCCGCCCCCCTGCACCGGCATGCATGCACGAGTTCATCCACGCACGATTGTGCCCGGGCATGACGGCGTCTATGAGAAAACGGGATGCAATACGGATTCAGCCGAAAGGGTGATGCATGAGCGAGACGCGGTTTGACGTTCTGGGCATCGGCAATGCCATTGTCGATGTGCTGGCGCACGTGGACGAGGAATTCCTGGTGCGCCATGACCTGGTGAAGGGCTCGATGCGACTGATCGACGAGGTGGAGGCGGAGCGGCTCTACGAGGCGCTGGGGCCGACGCTGGAACAGTCCGGCGGCTCGGCGGCCAATACCATTGCGGCGCTGGCCTCCTTCGGCTGCAGGGCCGCCTTCATCGGCAAGGTGAAGGATGATCAGCTGGGCAATGTCTTCGCCCATGACATCCGCGCCACGGGCGCGCATTTCGGCACGCCGATGGCGGAAGACGGCCCGTCCACCGCGCGCTGCCTGGTGCTGGTTACGCCGGATGGCGAGCGCACCATGAACACGTGGCTGGGCGCGGCGCAGAACCTTGGGCCGGAGGACGTGGACGAAGAGCTGGTGGCAGCTTCCGGCATCGTCTACCTCGAGGGCTACCTGTGGGATCCGCCGGCGGCGAAGGAGGCCTTCCGCAAGGCGGCGGAGGTGGCGCGGGCATCAGGGCGCAAGGTGGCGCTGAGCCTGTCCGACGCCTTCTGCGTGGATCGGCACCGCGAGAGCTTTCTCGACCTCATCCGCAACGCCGTGGACATCCTGTTCGCCAACGAGGCGGAGATCAAGTCGCTGTATCAGGTGAAGACCTTCAACGACGCCATGCACGCGGTGCGGCAGGACTGCCCGCTGGCGGTGCTTACCCGCTCTGCTGCCGGCTCGGTCATCGCCCTGCCGGATGACGTGCACGTGATCGAGGCCGCACCGGTGAAGAAGGTGGAGGATGCCACCGGTGCCGGAGACCTGTTTGCCGCCGGCTTCCTGGCCGGGCATGCGCGCGGGCTTGACCTGCCGGATGCCGCACGGCTGGGAGCACTGGCGGCGGCGGAGATCATCCAGCAGATGGGCGCGCGGGCCACCCGCCCGTTCCACGAGGTGGCGCGGGAGAACGGGTATCATCACTTCTGATGCGCCGAATGCCCTGCCATTCGGGACAAGGAAATGGGCCGGGAGAAGCAAGCGCCAATGGGGGCAATGCCGCCATTGGTGCTTCATGACGATTGCTGATGCCTGCTCTGCCTTGTCGAGGACGGCCCGTCGCGGCCCTTCTCTCAGCCGATCCCTTCCTCTTGCAGCACGGCCAGCGCGCGGTGCAGCACCTCTTCCGGCACACCCTCGGCGGAGATGGTGCGCCAGGTGATGGGACCGAGGTCGCAGGCGAGCTGCTTCTTGAGCACCGCCACGCCGGCGTCGGAGGCATCATTGCCCGCCTCCGCCCGGCGGGCGACGCGCTGGCGCAGCACCTCGGGCGGCGCATCAAGCCACAGGCCGATGAAGGGCACGCCTGCCTCCTTTGCCACGTGCTCGATGGCTGTGCGTTCGGCCTCTTTCGCGAACACCGCATCCACCACCACCGGCCAGGGAGCGACAAGTGCGGCGGCGGCGCGCTCCTGCAACCGCGCATAGACCTGCCGCGAGGCCTCCATCGTGTAGGCTTGCGGCGGCAGACGCTCGAACTCGCCCACCCCGGCCATGACCTTGCGCTCCACGTCGGAGCGCAGGTGCACCATGCCCGCCGCCGGTGCCAGCCGGGCGGCAAGGGCGCTGGCCAGCGTCGTCTTGCCGGTGCCGGAAAGCCCGCCAACGGCAATCAGCAGCGGGCGCACGGGCGCAAGGCAGGCAGTGGCGGTGGTGATGTAGCGGGCGGCTTCTGCCAGCTTCTCCGCGCGGGCGGCTGGTTCATCCTGCTGCGCTGCCAGATCGCTGATGACCATGGCACGAATGAGCGCGCGCAGGGCCATGAAGGGGCCCATGAGGTCGGCGTGGCGGTGGTTGTTTTCATCATCGCAACGGGCCAGCCAGCCGTTGAAGGTGCGATTGAGCGCCTCGGCAAACCCGCGATGATGCAGGTCCATCAGCAGGAAGGCGAGGTCGTGGAGCACGTCGATGGTGGCCAGCGCCTCGTCGAACTCGATGGCGTCGAACAGCACCGGTGCGCCGTTCCACAGCACGATGTTGCCCAGGTGCATGTCGCCATGGCAGCGGCGCACGTATCCCGCAGCGGTGCGCTCCTCAAGGCGCGGAATGGCCTGTTGCAGGTGTTCGTTCAGGGTGCGCAGCAGCTCCGGCAGCACCCTTCCCTCTTCGCCCAGCGCCTGCCGGTGCGGCAACAGGGCGTTGGCGACCTGCCGGTGCACGTGCAGCAGGGTATCGGCAAAGGCGGCGTCGCGCTTCACCTCGGCGGCGCCATGCGCGGTGCAGGCCATGGCGGCAAGTGCTGCCGAGAGCCTTGCATCCGGCGCGCCATGACGGGCGAGGTGATTGGAAAGGATCGCATCGTCGTCGAAGCGGCGCATGCGCACCAGCCATTCCACCGTGCGGCCATCATCAGGAGCATCAGCGGCGGCATCCGCCTCCAGCTCCAGCGCCAGCGCCTCTTCACCAGCACCGGTGCCTGTGCGAATCACCCGCGACAGGCCGAGGTAGAGATGGGGCGAGAAGCGGGCGTTCACCTCCAGCTCGCGCAGGCAGTAGTGGTGCCGCGCCTTCAGCGTGGAGAAGTCCAGGTAGGGCAGCTTCAGCGCCTTCTTCATCTTCAGCGCCAATGCGCGCCCCAGGAACAGGTGGGAGATGTGCGTTTCCACGTGCTTCACCTGCCCCACCGGCTCTGGCCAGTGGGCGGCATCGAGCAGAAATGCCACCGCCTGCTTCTGTCTGTTCTCGTGCATGCCGTGCCGCTCCTCGGGTCCTTGCGCAAGCTGCCACAATGCCATGATGGCCGAAACCGCACCCCTTGTGCCACCTCCATCATGGGAGCGGGGCACATTCCCCGGCTTGCCGCAGGTGTTCGCGGGATGCCGGCAAGCCTGCGGCGCGCTTGAGCAAGCATCATGCAGGGGGCCTTTTTTCGGCTGCTTGACGGATGTCAAGGCAGGCGGGTGTTTCGCATGGCAGTTTCCTGATCGTGATGGTGCCTGAATGCAGCGTTCCATCACATCGGGAGAGCGCCGGGGCGTGGATTGCGAGAGACATCGGCTGTCGCTTCGTTCCCCCTCTTTCCGCTGCGGCTCGGCGTTCTCCCTCTCCTCCTTCTCCTCTTTATCCCGGTCTGTTGTTGCAGTTTCGTCCAGGGCGCGCGTCTTCCGGCGGAAGGCGCGCGTTCTGCACTTGCCGCTGCCCGCCTTGCCGCTGCCTGCTTCGCGGCACCTTTTCGCGGAGATGAGCGATGCCCATATCAGTTGCAGGGAGCGGCAGCGCAAACGGGAGGAAGCCGGCGATGAAGAATCTGCTGATTTCCCTCAACGACCATGAGCAGCGCCAGGTGCTCTCGGCCTTTGCTGCCCGCATGGCGGCACGCTTCGATGCGCATTTGAGCGGGCTTTACGTGGTGCCGGCGCTACGCCTTTATCCGGTGGTTACCGTGCATGTGCCGGACGAGGTGTTCGAGGCGCAGCGCAAGGTGTTCCGCAAGCGTGGCGATGAGGTGCGCAAGGCCTTCGAGGAAGCCTGCCGCGAACATGACGTGGCCCACGACTGGCGGCTGATCGAGAGCCTGACGCCGCTGGTGGCCGATACGGTGATTGGCCTGAGCCGGGTGCATGACCTCATCATCACCGGCCAGCCACCGGAAGACGAAAGCCCGGACCTGGAAGCCGATTTTGCCGACCGGCTGGTGATGGAATCGGGGCGTCCGGTGCTGTTCGTGCCGCGCCACGGGCGGGCCGAGCCGGTGTTCGATCACGTGGTGGTGGGCTGGAACTGCTCGCGCGAGGCGGCACGCGCGCTGCATGATGCCCTGCCGCTGCTGAAGCAGGCGGAGAAGGTGTCGCTGGTGTGGGTGGATCCACCGCAAGAGGCTCCCACCCGCCGCCGGCCGCTGGAAGACGTGCTGAGCGCCCTGCAACGGCACGGGGTTGCGGCGGAAGGGCATGGCATATCATCGGACGGGCACCATGATGCCGGGGCGGCGCTGCTGGCGCATGCCCATGATGCGGATGCCGATTTGCTGGTCATGGGTGCATGGGGCCATTCGCGGCTGCGCGAATACGTCTTCGGCGGTGCCACCCGGCATGTGCTGGAAGAGATGAACATCCCGGTGCTGATGGCGCACTGAAGGCCGCAAGACCTTATCCGGCACTTCATGCCCTTCATGGCCAAGTGCCTTGCATCACGCCCGCGCCTGCGGCAGCATGCGGGGCATGAGTGCGCATACCTTCATCATCACCCGGCCAGTGGAGGATGCCGGGCGCTTCAGTGCAGCGGCGCGGGCCGCTGGAGCGCGCGTCATTGCCATGCCGGTAATCGACATCCATTTCCGCGAGCAGGTGCAAATACCGGATGTGCGCTGGCAGGCGGTGGCCATCACCTCGGCCAACGGCGCACGTGCCATCGGTCGCCTGCCGGCGGCGCAGCGGCAGGCCATCACCGCAGCGCAGGCGGTTACCGTCGGCCCGGCGTCCTCGGCAGCGGCGCGCATGGCAGGGTTTGCGCGCATCCTGCAGGCGGCGGGCGACGTGGCGGCGCTGATCGAAACGGTGCGGCAGCGGCTGCGCCCGCAGGACGGGCCGATCCTCTATGCTTCCGGTGCCATCACCCGCGGTGATCTGCAACGGCACCTGAATGCGGCCGGGTTCGATGTGCATCGCGCCGTGCTGTACGAGGCACGCCCGGCCGGCATGCTGAACGAGGCGGCACGGAAGGCATTGCTGAACGATGCCCCCGGCACGGTGGCATTGTATTCCCCGCGCTCGGCCAGCATATGGGCACAGCTGGTGCAGCAGGCAGGACTGGCAGCGCAGGCGGCGCGCTGGCGGCATGCCTGCCTCTCGTCCAATGTGGCCCATGCCCTGCGCCGGCACCTGCCGGGATGCGAACAGGTGCTGACGGCAGCCGAACCGCGGGAGGAGGTGCTGCTGGCAATGCTGGGCCTGACGCTGGAGAAGGAGAGCTGATGCGCTTGCTGCTGCTTGTCATCGTGGTGCTGCTGGTGGTGATACCGGCGGTGGAGATTGCCACCTTCATTGCCGTGGGCGGGCGCATCGGGGCGCTGCCGACGGTGCTGCTGACGCTGTTCACGGCAGCACTCGGCATCTGGCTGGTGCGGCTGCAGGGAGTGCTGACGCTGCACGAGATGGGGCGGCAACTGGCGCAGGGCTCGGTGCCGGCGCGGGAGATCGTCTCCGGCATGCTGCTGGGACTGGCGGGCATCCTGCTGCTCGTTCCCGGTTTCGTTACCGATGCCATTGGCCTGCTGCTGCTGATCACGCCGCTGAGGCGGCTGCTGGCCGGAATTCTGGCACGGCGTCCGGCAGTGTCCGGGCATGGCATGAGCGGAGGCGGCAACATGCGCATGCAGGCAGAGATCATCGAGGTGGAAGTGCGGGAAGTGCGCGATGCCGCTGCCGGCAGGGATGACCCGGCCGATGATGCGGATGCCGCCGGCAACACGCCGCCTCGCCGCCTGCCACCGCGCTGAAGCAGGCACATCTGCCTGCGCCCGCCTGCCCGTGCGTTCAGGTGATCGGTCCTTGCCATCATCCGGCCATGTTGCCGCCGGAAGCGCCACAACAAGATCATCCGGCCGCACCATTGCCGCCCGCCGGTGGCCACGTGGTGCTGGCAGGTTCCCTTTCGGGGCCGGGGCAACGTTGAACGTTGACTGACCGGAATCGAAAGGGGACATCTCATGAGCCTGAATGCCGTTCTGGCCTGCCTGGCCGCCTGGGCCCAGCTGCAGGGCTGCCCATCCGCCAACCAGAAGGAAGACCTGCTTGCCACGGCACAACCTCCGGCCCAGACGTATCCCGCACAGGCGCAATCCGTGCAGGCGCATCCTGTGCGCGGCAATGCGCCGGTGGTGGTGCTGGCGGAAGATGCTGCCCCCGTGGCGCGTTTCTCCGGCTTCTACCTGGGAGGCAGCGCGGGATGGGGCACGGTGCACAGTGATCAGGTGCTGAACCGCAACAACAATCATGGTGCCGACAGCGTCAGCCCCGACGGCTTCGTCGCATCGCTCGCTGCCGGCTACAACTTGCCGCTGGGCGGCCTGCTGATCGCCGGTGTCGAAGCCGACATCGGCATCATGAATATCGGCGGCGATGACAAGCCGGTATTCGACGGCCATTCGTGGAAACCCGCCTTCGGCCCCCTGTGGGGCAGCCTGCGCGGACGCATCGGCATGCCGCTCATGGATTCGCTGCTTATCTACGGCACCGCCGGCGTTGCCTTCATGCAGACCGACAACTGGACGCTGGGCAACAACTTCAACGAATCGTCATGGGATGCGAAAACCCGCACCGGCTGGGTGGCGGGTGTCGGGGTGGAATACGCCCTGAACGAACGCTGGAGCGCGAAGGCGGAATATCTCTACATGGATTTCGGCCGCCACAGGGGATACACCGAGGACAATGATCCCTATCATTTCGACGATTCCATGCACCTGCTGCGCATGGGCGTGAACTACCGCTTCTGACCCCATTGCGCTGCCAGCAGGCTGTCGCTGCCCTGCCGGGCCTGATCAGCGGAACAGGTTGCGCAGGAACTCCAGCACCGTCCTCGGCTCCTCGCGCGGGGCGTGGCGGGCCGGGGGTGGTGTGTCCGGGCGCTCGGCGACAATGGGCGGTGCGGGGCGCTGCGGCGGAGAAGGCGGCAGGTAGTGGCCGGGCAGCTTCTTCCACGGCAGACCCCTGTGCGCTTCCTGCATCAGTTGCCGCCACAGCACTGCGGGCAGCGAGCCGCCGGTTACGCGGCGCATCGGGCGGTTGTCGTCGTTGCCCAGCCACACGGCAGCAATGAGATGGGCGGAATAACCGACGAACCAGGCATCGCGGTATTTCTGGCTGGTGCCGGTCTTGCCCGCGATGTCCTGTCCGCGGAAGGCAGCGTTGCGACCCGTGCCGGTGCGGATGACGGCGCGCATCATGTAGTTGAGCATGCCCAGGTGCTTCTCGCGCACCACCCGGCCCAGGCCGGAACCGGAACGCTCATACACCACCTTGCCGGAACGGGTGATGACGCGCTTCACCACGTAAGGTGCCACCAGCCGCCCGCCGTTGGCAAACGGTGCATAGGCCGCGGCCAGCTCCAGCGGCGAGACGGGCGAAACGCCAAGGGCAATGGCCGGCACCGGGTCAAGCGGCGAGGAGATGCCCAGCCGATAGGCCGTCTGCGCCACCGTGGCCGGACCCACCCGCACTGCCAGGCGCACCGCCACGGTGTTGAGCGACTTGGCCAGTGCCGTGGTAAGGGTTACGGGGCCGTAATAGCGGTTGGTGTGGTTGCGCGGGGCATAATCGCCGATCTTCAGCGGTGCATCCTCGATGACGGAGACCGGCGTGAAGCCCTCTTCCAGTGCCGCCAGATAGACGAAGGGCTTGAAGGCCGAACCGGGCTGGCGCTGCGCCTGCACCGCGCGGTTGAAGGCATTGCGGGTGTAGTTGCGCCCGCCGATCATCACCTTCACCGCGCCATCCGTGCCCAGCATCACGATGGCACCCTGCGAGACGCGGCGCTTGCGGCCATTGCGCGCCAGCATCTGCCGCAACAGCCGGGCGGCGCGGCGCTGCAGCGCCGGGTTGATGGTGGTTTCCACCACCACCGATTCCTTCACCTCGCCCACCAGCTTCGGCAGTTGCGCCATGATCCAGTCGGCCACATGGCCCGTTGCATCCTCGCCCTTCAGCGGCGTGGGGCGGAAGCGCACTTTCTTCAGCGCCGTTTTCGCTTGTTGCCTGCTGATGTAGCCGGCATCGGCCATGGCCGCCAGCACCACCCGCGCGCGCTGCAATGCCCGCTGGCGGTGGCGCAGCGGGTTGTAGGCGGAAGGAGCCTTCAGCAAGCCGGCGATGATGGCGCTCTCGCCCAGGCCGAGCTGCTCCGGCTTCTTGCCGAAGTAGCGCTTCGCCGCCTGCTCCACGCCATAGGCCCCCGCGCCCAGATAGACGCGGTTGAGATAGAGCGAGAGAATCTCTTCCTTGCTCAGCTTCCATTCCAGCCACAGCGCCAGCGCCGCTTCCTGCGCCTTGCGCCAGAAGGTGCGCTTGTGTTCCAGGAACAGGTTCTTGGCCAGTTGCTGGGTAAGCGTGGAGCCGCCCTGCACCACCCGGCCCGCCCGCCAGTTCACATACATCGCGCGCGCAAGCGAAATGGGGTCGATGCCCGGATGATACCAGAAGCGCCTGTCCTCGATGGCCACCACGGCGTTGATCAGGTGCTTCGGCAGCCTTTCCAGCCGCGCCGAATCGCCAAAGAAGCTGCCGCGTTCGATGAGCGTGGTGCCGTCCTCGGCCACAATCAGCACCCCCGGCGCGCGGCCCGGAATCTGGAACGGATCCTTGTCGTCAAGACTGAAGAAGACGAAGGCGAGGAAGCCGACGAACAGGATGATGCCAAGCACCGCCAGCTTCAGCCCGCCCACCAGCAGGCGCAGCAGCAGCGGGCGGCTCTTGCCGCTGCGGTTCCTCTTGTCCTTCCTGCGCGCCACCCGAACTGCCTCACCTTGCCATGCTGCCGATGATCAACCGTCTTGCCGGCCTGTTAACGGCCAAAAATGGCAGGGATTGGTTGGTGGCAGGTGAAGAGGTGGAAAAAACCGCCTTCAAGAGGCATGGCACCCCCGCAAGGGCATGGCAGCGCCGGCTTGCGGCTCAGCCCTCAAAGCGCTGGAACACCAGCGTGGCGTTGGTGCCGCCGAAGCCGAAGGAGTTGGACATCACCGTGTTCAGTTCCACGTTCTCCTGCCGCTGGCGGACGATGGGCACGTCGCGGAATGGTTCGTCCAGCTCCTCGATGTTGGCCGATTCGCAGATGAAGCCGTGCTGCATCATCAGGATGGAATAGATGGCCTCGTGCACCCCTGCCGCGCCCAGCGAATGGCCGGAGAGCGACTTGGTGGCGGAAATCGGCGGCATGGCGTCGCCGAACACCTCGCGGATGGCCTCCACCTCGCGCACGTCGCCGATGGGCGTGGAGGTGCCATGCGGGTTGATGTAGTCCACCGGGCCTTGCACGCCTTCCAGCGCCTGTTTCATGCAGCGCACCGCGCCCTCGCCGGAGGGCTGCACCATGTCGAAGCCGTCCGAGGTTGCACCATAGCCCACCAGCTCGCAGTAGATCTTCGCGCCGCGCGCCCTGGCGTGCTCCAGCTCCTCCAGCACCAGCATGCCGCCGCCACCGGCGATGACGAAGCCGTCGCGCCCCGCATCATAGGCGCGCGAGGCCTTCTCCGGCGTGTCGTTGTATTTGCTCGACATGGCGCCCATGGCGTCGAACAGCACCGACAGCGTCCAGTGCAGCTCTTCCGAGCCGCCGGCGAACATCACGTCCTGCTTGCCCCACTGGATCAGCTCCGCCGCGTTGCCGATGCAGTGCGCGGAGGTGGAGCAGGCGGAGCTGATGGAATAGTTCACGCCCCTGATGCGGAAATTGGTGGCCAGCACCGCCGAATCGGTGGAGCTCATGGCCTTCGGCACCACGAAGGGGCCAACGCGCTTCGGCCCCTTCTCGCGCGTGATGTCCGCCGCGGCCACGATGGCGCTGGTGGACGGCCCGCCGGAGCCGACGATGATGCCGGTGCGCTCGCTGGAAATCTCGTTCTCTTCCAGCCCGGCATCGGCAATGGCCTGCTGCATGGCGATGGTGGCATAGGCCGCCGTATCGCCCATGAAGCGCAACTGCCGGCGGTCGATGTGCTCTGCCGGGTCAACGGGCGGCTTGCCGTGCACCTGCGAGCGAAAGCCCAGCTTCGCATACTCCTCACTGAAGCTGATGCCGGATCTTGCCTCCCACAGCGACTGCTTCACCTCCTCCGCATTCGCCCCCAGGGAAGAAACGATGCCCAGTCCGGTAACGACCACGCGCCGCATGATGCCTCTCTCTGCCCCCCGTTTGATGACGCCCTCTCGGCCCCGCGCCTTGCGTTCCCCCGGCCCATTTTCCACCCAAGAAAGACGCAAGGCAAGGGAAAGCGTGGCCGCAGGCTGCCCTTCAGATCTTCGCCAGCTCGTCAGGCCGGAACAGCCCGACGCGCAAGTCCTTCGCCGTGTAGATCAGCTTGCCGTCGCAGTAGAGTTCCGCATCGGCCAGCCCCATGAACAGCTTGCGCGTGATGACGCGCTTCGGAAACACCCGGTATTCAACCAGCTTTGCATCGGGCAGCACCTGGCCGGTGAACTTCACCTCGCCCGAACCCAGCGCCCGGCCACGTCCGGGGCCACCGACCCAGCCCAGGTAGAAGCCCAGCAGCTGCCACATGGCATCCAGCCCCAGGCAGCCGGGCATCACCGGATCCTCGTTGAAGTGGCAGGCGAAGAACCACAGATCAGGTTTGATGTCCAGCTCGGCCAGGATCTCGCCCTTGCCGTGCGGGCCGCCCTCGTCGGTGATGTTCGTGATGCGGTCGAACATCAACATCGGTGGCAGCGGCAGTTGCGCGTTGCCGGGGCCGAACAGCTCGCCGCGCCCGCAGGCGATGAGCTCGTCGTAATCGTAGCTGGACTTGCGGTTTTCCATGAATGCACTCTCTTCGCACGGCAGGCCCTTGGCGCGAGGGCCTGCATTGTCGTATCTCGCAGTGTGCATGCGCCGCACGGGGCGGGGTTGTCAAGGTGGGAGGACAGGGAAATGGCATCGCAACAGGCCGCCTTCGTGCTGGCATCGGGCAGTGCGGGAAGGCGCATGGTGCTCCGGAACGCCGGGCTGGTGTTCGACGTGATGCCGGCGGAGGTGGACGAGGAGGCCATCAGGCAGCGGTTCCTGCAACAGCCCCATGCCGACCTCACGGCGCTGGCGCAGGCACTGGCCGATGCCAAGGCGCTGGAGGTGAGCCGCCGCACCGGTCTGCCCGTGCTGGGCGGAGATCAGATCCTGGTGCTTGAGGGCGAAGTGTTCAGCAAGCCGCGCAGCATGGAAGAGGCGCGGGAGAACCTGCTGAAACTGCGCGGGCGCAGCCATCGGCTGATCTCGGCGCTGAGCGTGGCCGAGGGTGGCAAGCTCGCCTGGCAACACGTGGGCATTGCCACCATGACCATGCGTGCCTTCAGCGATTCCTTCCTTGATGCCTACCTGGCGCAGGTGGGCGAAGCGGCGCTTGCCTCGGTCGGCTGCTACCAGGTGGAAGGGCCGGGCATCCAGCTGTTCGAGAAGATCGAGGGCGATCACTTCACCATCATCGGCCTGCCGCTGCTGCCCTTCCTGCACTGGCTGCGCGGGCGCGGGCTGCTGCCGTCCTGAAGCGGCGGACAACGCGCATCTCGCCAGGCATGAGACACGCACATGCAGGCGTGCCCGCCATCAACGCCGGAGGATGGAGCCGAGCACGCCGCGGATGATGGCGCGGCCAAGCTGCGTGCCAATGGAGCCGGCCATGGAGCGGATGAAGCGCTCGGTGGCGCTCATGCGGCTGCTGCGCCGGCCACTGCCGCGCGATGACGCCCGCGCCGCCTTCTCCTCCGCCTTGCGGCGTTCCTCCTCCTCGCGCTGGCGTTCCAGCTCCTCGGCGCGCCTCTGCAGCACCTCGTAGGCGCTTTCGCGATCCACCTCCTCCTCGTAGATGCCGAAGACGGGTGAATCCTGCATCACCCGGCGGCGTTCCTCTTCCGTTACCGGCCCCATGCGCGAGGACGGCGGGCGGATGAGGGTGCGCTGCACCACGGAAGGCACACCCTTCTCCTCCAGCGTCGAGACCAAGGCCTCGCCCACGCCCAGCTGGGTAATGACCTCCGCCGTGTCGAAGCGCGGGTTCTGACGAAAAGTTTCGGCGGCGGCCTTCACCGCGCGCTGCTCGCGCGGGGTGTAGGCGCGCAGCGCGTGCTGGATGCGGTTGCCGAGCTGTGCGAGCACCGAATCGGGCACATCCAGCGGGTTCTGGGTTACGAAATACACGCCCACGCCCTTGGAGCGGATGAGCTTCACCACCTGCTCGATCTTCTCCACCAGCGCCTTCGGTGCCTCGTCGAACAACAGGTGTGCCTCGTCGAAGAAGAACACCATCTTCGGCCTGTCCGGATCGCCCACCTCGGGCAGTTCCTCGAACAGTTCGGAGAGCAGCCACAGCAGGAAGGTGGCATAAAGCCTTGGGGCGCGCATCAGCTCGTCGGCGGCAAGGATGTTGATGTAGCCACGCCCGTCGCGGGTGGTGCGCATGAAGTCGCGAATGTCCAGCGCCGGCTCGCCGAAGAACTGCTCCGCCCCCTGCTCCTCCAGCACCAGCAGGCGGCGCTGAATGGCACCGATGGTGCGCTTGTCGATGTTGCCGTAATCGGTGGTCAGTTCCTTCGCCCGCGCCGCCAGGTCCTTCAACAGCGCCTGCAGGTCTTTGAGGTCCAGAAGCAGCATGCCTTCCTCGTCGGCGATGCGGAAGGCGATGTTGAGCGCTCCTTCCTGCGCCTCGGTGAGGTTCATCAGGCGCGAGAGCATCAACGGGCCCATCTCGGCGATGGTGGTGCGCACCGGGTGGCCCTGCCTGCCGAACAGGTCCCAGAAGATCACCGGATTGTCGTGGAAGTCGTAATCGTCAAAGGCGATCTTCCGCGCCCGCTTCAGCAGGAAGTCCTTCGGCTCGCCAGCTTGCGAGATGCCGGCGAGATCGCCCTTCACGTCCGCCGCGAACACCGGCACGCCTGCCGCCGAGAAGCCTTCCGCCAGGATCTGCAACGTTACCGTCTTGCCGGTGCCGGTGGCGCCGGTGATCAGCCCGTGGCGGTTGGCATAGGGCAGGTTCAGCCACTGCTTCAGCGGCTTGCCCTCCTCGTCGAAGGCGGAGCCGATGAACAGGCGCTGCATGTCCGAATCATCACGCATGGAAGGCCCCCGTTGCTGCATGTTCCACGATTTTCGATCGCACGCCTGATTTGCGCGATTGCGCCGGTGAGGCATGTTGCCGGCATCGCTGCCGTCGTCCCAAGGTGTGGCAGCGCGCCTGCGCTGTCAATCCCGTGCCGGGAGTGGCTGCGGCGGCGTTACGCGCCTGAGCGTGATGTTGATGCGCCCCTCCTCCAGCGGTGCCGGCAGCGGCTCGCCGCGATCGGGAAATATACGGTCGATGCCATGATACCGCAGCCGCGAGGGGCCTGCCAGCAGCAGCACATCCCCCGGGTGCAGCAGGAAGGAGATGGTGCGATCACGCCGCTTCAGCCCGCCGAGGCGAAAACGCGCCACCGCGCCAAGCGAGATGGAGAGCACCGGCGCATCCAGCGCCTCCTCGTCATTGTCCACGTGCAGGCCCATGCGCGCGCCCGGCGCATAGTAATTGATCAGCGCCGCCTGCGGCGGGGCCGGATAGTCCGCCAGCTCCGCCCACAGCCGCCGCAGCATTTGCGGCATGGCGGGCCATGGCCTTCCCGTTTCGGGATGGATTGGCTGGTAGCGATAGCCACCGGCGGCATCCGACACCCAGCCCAGCGGCCCGGCATTGCTCATGCGCACGGAGAAGGGCCTGCCCGACCCCGGCATGCGCGGGGCGAACAGCGGAGCCTGCCGCAGCACGGCCATGATTTCGTCCAGCAACCGCCACCGCGCCGCGGCATCCAGACGAGCGCGCCAGAGCCGCACACCTTGCGGCAATGCCGGCGGCATGCCGCATTCACGATCATCAAACAGCAAGGGCCGGGCCATGATTTTTTCGCACCACGCGTGTTGATGCCCCCATACCCCCTACTTATATAAGCCGCGAGCAATGCCTGCCAGCCATCGGCATGGCAGGTGGAAAACGGCAACCTTTCGGGATTTTTCAACCATCCGGGGCCGGGGACGCTTGTCGGGGCAGGACGAGAGCCGCAAGGCTCGTTCAGGCAGGCCGGCCCGCAGCGAGCAGGAGGACAGAAGAACATGGGCAAGATCGTAGGCATCGACCTCGGCACCACCAACTCGTGCGTGGCCGTGATGGAAGGCAAGGATGCACGGGTGCTGGAGAACGCCGAGGGCACGCGCACCACGCCGTCCATCGTGGCATTTACCGAGGATGGCGAGATCCTGGTGGGCATTCCGGCCAAGCGCCAGGCCGTTACCAACCCGGAGAACACCATCTTTGCCATCAAGCGCCTGATCGGCCGGCGCTTCGATGACCCGATCGTGAAGAAGCACATCGAGCTGGTGCCCTACCACGTGGTGGCGGCGGACAATGGCGATGCCTGGGTGGAAGTGCGCGGCAAGAAGTATTCGCCCTCGCAGATCTCCGCCTTCATCCTGGAGAAGATGAAGGAAACGGCAGAGCGCGCCCTGGGCGAGGACGTGAAGCAGGCGGTGATCACCGTGCCGGCCTACTTCAACGACGCCCAGCGCCAGGCCACCAAGGACGCCGGCAAGATCGCCGGGTTGGATGTGCAGCGCATCATCAACGAGCCGACGGCCGCGGCGCTGGCCTATGGCCTGGACAAGAAGGAGGAGGGCACCATCGCGGTCTATGACCTTGGTGGCGGCACCTTCGACATCTCGATTCTCGAGATCGGCGACGGCGTGTTCGAGGTGAAGGCCACCAACGGCGATACCTTCCTCGGCGGCGAGGACTTCGACATGCGCATCGTCGATTATCTCGCCGACGAGTTCAAGAAGGAGCAGGGCATTGACTTGAGGCAGGACAAGCTGGCCCTGCAGCGGCTGAAGGAGGCGGCGGAGAAGGCCAAGATCGAGCTTTCCTCCACCACCCAGACGGAGATCAACCTGCCGTTCATCACGGCTGACCAGTCCGGCCCGAAGCACCTGCAGGTGAAGCTCTCGCGCGCCAAGCTGGAGAGCCTGGTGGAGGATCTCATCGAGCGCTCCATCGAGCCGTGCAGGAAGGCGCTGGAGGATGCCGGCCTGAAGCCCTCCGACATCGACGAGGTGATCCTCGTTGGTGGTCAGACGCGCATGCCGAAGGTGCAGGAGAAGGTGAAGGAGTTCTTCGGCAAGGAGCCGCACAAGGGCGTGAACCCGGACGAGGTGGTGGCCATGGGCGCGGCCATCCAGGGCGGCGTGCTCTCCGGCGAGGTGAAGGACATCCTGCTGCTGGATGTTACCCCCTTGAGCCTCGGCATCGAGACGCTGGGCGGCGTGTTCACCCGCATTATCGAGCGCAACACGCCGATCCCGACCAAGAAGAGCCAGATCTTCTCTACCGCCGAGGACAACCAGAGCGCCGTTACCATCCGCGTGTTCCAGGGCGAGCGCGAGATGGCGAAGGACAACAAGCTGCTGGGGCAGTTCGACCTCGTCGGCATCCCGCCCGCACCGCGCGGCGTGCCGCAGATCGAGGTTACCTTCGACATCGACGCCAACGGCATCGTGCACGTCTCGGCCAAGGATCTGGCCACCGGCAAGCAGCAGGAGATCCGCATCCAGGCTTCCGGCGGTCTGTCCGATGACGAGATCGAGAAGATGGTGAAGGAGGCCGAGGCGCACCGCGAGGAAGACAGAAAGCGCAAGGAGCTGATCGAGGCGAAGAACCAGGCCGATGCCGCCATCTATCAGGCCGAGAAGAGCCTGAAGGACCTGGGCGAGAAGGTGGCGGAGGACGACAGGAAGGCGGTGGAGAGCGCCATCGAGGAGCTGAAGAAGGCGATGGAGTCCGATGACAAGGACGAGATCATCGCCAAGACCGCCGCACTCGCGCAGGCCTCGATGAAGCTGGGCGAGGCTGCCTACAAGCAGCAGCAGGCCGGCAGCGCCGGTGGTGATGAAGGCACGCAGGCCTCTTCCGGCGGTGGTGCCTCGCAGGCCGGTGATGACGACGTGGTGGATGCCGACTTCGAGGAAGTGGACGACAACAAGAAGTAAGGCCCTGCACCACGTGATGACAGGCAAAGGCCCCCGTGCCAGACCGGCACGGGGGTCTGGTCATATGCGGCACATCTTGCAAATGCCGTGAAAATGGCCCATCTGGCAGGCTGAAAGACAGGCCGGAGACATGCCGGCAACGGGGCAACAGCATGCCATGCCCTGCGATCCTTGCGGGAGAGGCAACCCATGGCGAAACGGGACTATTACGAGATCCTGGGCGTGTCGCGCACCTGCACGGAGCGCGAGCTGAAGGTGGCTTACCGCCGCCTGGCCAAGAAATACCACCCCGATGCCAACCCGGACGACCCTGAAGCCGAGGAGAAGTTCAAGGAGATCAACGAGGCCTACGAGGTGCTGCGCGACCCGGACAAGCGCGCAGCCTATGACCGCTATGGCCATGCCGCCTTCAACGGTGGCATGGGTGGCGGGGCCGGCGGGCCGTTCGGTGGCGGGCCGGGCGACTTCGGGCCTGATTTCGCCCGCACCATGTCGGACATCTTCGAGGAAATGTTCGGCGAGTTCATGGGCGGCGGACCGGGGCGCGGCGGCCGCGGACAGCGGGCGGCGCGCGGAGCCGACCTGCGCACGCGGCTGGAGATCTCGCTGGAGGAGGCGTTTGCCGGCAAGGCGGTGGAGATCACGCTGAAGCGGGCCGTGGCGTGCGATGCCTGCGGCGGTTCCGGCGCGGGCGAGGATGGCGGCGCACGGCCCTGCCCCACCTGCGGCGGCGTGGGCGTGGTGCGCGCCAGCTCCGGCTTCTTTACCGTGGAGCGCACCTGCCCCACCTGCCATGGCGAGGGGCAGCTGCTGCGCGACCCTTGCAAGGCCTGTGGCGGTTCCGGCCGGGTGGAGAAGGAGCAGACGCTGAAGGTGAACATTCCGCCAGGCGTGGAGGACGGCACCCGCATCCGCCTCTCCGGCGAGGGCGAGGCGGGCCTGCGCGGCGGGCCGCCGGGCGATCTCTACATCTTCCTGTCCATCCGCCCGCACGAATTCTTCCAGCGCGACGGTGCCGACCTGTTCTGCCGCGTGCCCATCTCCATGGTAACGGCGGCGCTGGGCGGCGACATCGAGGTGCCCACCATCGAGGGCAAGAAGGCACGGCTTTCCATCCCGGAAGGCACGCAGACCGGCAAGCAGTTCCGCCTGAAGGGCTTAGGGATGCCGGTGGTCAACAGCGAGCGGCGCGGCGACATGTATGTGCAGGTGCAGGTGGAAACACCCGTCAACCTCACCCGCCGCCAGAAGGAGCTGCTGCGCGAATTCGCCGGCGAGGCGCAGAACAACTCGCCGGAATCGGAGAGCTTCTTTGCCCGCGCGAAGAAGTTCTGGGAAAGCCTGAGCAACTGAATTGTGGTATCACGTGGT
>Ga0256839_1001324_pt1 | contig 30302 bp, 30 predicted proteins | sample 354166metaG_FD_185968 | JGI IMG/M metagenome (GOLD analysis project Ga0256839, IMG submission 185968) | Hydrothermal vent microbial communities from Mid Atlantic Ridge, Atlantic Ocean - 354-166 | ecosystem: Environmental > Aquatic > Marine > Hydrothermal vents | place: Atlantic Ocean: Mid... | reverse complement strand
GATCAGATAGCGGCACATTTGGGGTTGGCAGGATAACTACTCAACCTCCAACAAACCGCTCCCCCCTGCGCATGCAGGGGTCCATCGCAGGCTTGGAAGATGGATACCTGCATGCGCAGGTATGAGCGGTTTCTAAGGTTAGTTTTATCTCGCTATTTCTGGGGAATATCAGGGTATTTAAGCTTAAATGCCGACACATAATGGTGGCATTTTTTATTCATTAGCATGAATTTTCCGTCTAAAAATTTTGATTTATATGCTCTGCGGATGTCATCAAAACAACCATATGGTACGGCTTTATCTGAACTTCCAGTTTTTATGTAGTCCAGTATTTCATCTTTACCATATGTTTTACCGCAATAGCCCGCTTCCGCAAACGTGCCGTTTTCCTGCTCTTGTGCAATAATAAAATTGCGACTGTCCTACCTCAAACGGTAACTCGCAAAAGCCGCTATAGTGATATATTTTAATGTAATTACCGTAGTTTCCTATATCACCATTGTACAATTCATCAATTTTGAAAACGATGGAAAAAATATCCTTTGATCCAGGCCTAGGTCTCTGAGATCGGTATATTGGCTTACCTTCAAATACCAAAGCTTTGTCCGTTATCACATCTGAAATCGGTGCGGTAGACTAGCCACAGCTGCAGACATAAGCCGAAACGCCAATGGAGGTCATAAGCGCGCCCAATAAAGCTAAAACCAGTGTTATTTTATATAACATATAGGCTGTGTTATAACACAGCTTATAAAGATAAAAGGTCTGTGTTTTCTCTAAGCACCAACATCTTTAAACACCCCGCCCGGTTCGGCGAGTTTCTTTAGTAGGGGTGAGGCTTGCCATGCATATGAATCCTCTTTGGCGTATTCTTCAATTTTTGCGTAGACCGCCTTGGCGCCTATGGTGTCGGCATAGAACATTGAGCCGCCTTGATAGGCCGGGAGGCCCGGTAAATATCCGATTGGGCTGAACGCAAAAGCGGACTCGCGTTATTACGAATCCGCTTTTTTTATTCTGTAACTCTGCCCTAAAGCAGACAACTGATATTTATTTCTTACCGCGCGTTTGGTCGATACCGCGACCTGTTGTGCGTTCGGCGATACGGGCGGATTTACCACGGCGGTCACGCAGATAGTAAAGCTTGGCGCGGCGGACTTTGCCCTTGCGCTTAATCTCAATGCTTTCCACAAGTGGGGAATAGACTGGGAATACCCGTTCTACGCCCTCGTTGTAGGAAATCTTACGCATGGTGAAGCTCTCGTTCAAGCCGCTACCGTTGATGGCGATACAAACGCCTTCAAAAGCTTGCAGACGCTCGCGCGTGCCCTCTTTAATTTTCACTTGCACAACCAATGTATCACCAGCAGAGAAATCCGGAATGGTTTTACCGTTGGATAGAAGCCGTGCCTCTTCTTTTTTGTTCAGTTTTTGAATAATGTTCATCTTTATGTCTCCTTGTTGTCCTTTATGTAGTCTTCCCACATATCGGGACGTCTTTCCTTTGTTATTTTTTCCATCTCTGCCCGGCGCCAGTCCGCTATTCGCTTATGGTCGCCTGACAATAATACTTCCGGGATTTTCCGGTCTTCCCACTCACGCGGCTTGGCGTAGAGCGGATATTCCAAAAGTCCGTCTTCAAAACTCTCTTCCTCCGTAGAGGCTCCGCTACCGAGAACCCCCGGCAACAAACGCACACAGGCCTCTATCATCGCTTGCGCCGCCACTTCTCCGCCTGCGAGGATAAAATCCCCCACGCAGACCTCTTCCATGTTCCGCGCTTCGATGACCCTTTGGTCAAGGCCTTCAAAGCGTCCGCAGAACACGATAATACCCGACCCAGACGCCAGCGCCCTCACCCTTTTTTGGGTTAAAGGCCGCCCGCGCGGTGTCAGATATATCAGCGGTCGCGTCTGCCCGTTAATATCGGGGTCTCGCGCCACACTGTCTCGTACACTATCTATTGCTCGGGCACTAACTTCAGGGGTTAGAACCATACCAGGTCCCCCGCCCGCAGGGCTCGCATCAACAGAACGGTGCTTATTATAGGAAAAATCTCGTATGTCTATAGCTTCAAGCGCCCATTTCTCATCTTTTAATGCAGAACCAATGACAGAAGCCCCCAAAACCCCCGGAAACGCGTCGGGGAATAGGGTCAGCACGGTCGCTTTCCATGGGGCTATCCACGGTTTTGGGGCAGAATTAGCTGGTTTTATAGGGACTGACTTGGTCATGGTGGGCTTCTACACCAATTTTACGACCTTTCAATGCTCATAAATAAGAATCGGTATGGTTTTAGCGCACTAAAAGTCCGTCCAACCGCCGAGCGGGTGAATGGTTATTTTTGCTGTGAGCCCAGCTTTGACATAGGGATCGTCTTTAATCCAACCCGTCACGCAATTTATGCAATTGGCCTCCACCACCAAAAGCGAGCCTTTCATGGTTTCGTTATCATCAGCGAGCCAAGGCCCGGCGGACAGCACCTGAACCTTGCCCTCAGCTTTCAAATGCACCAAATGCGCATCCCGGTTAGCCAAACGCACATCCAACGCCCCGTCTTTGTCGTGGGTATAAACCATAAACTTCATTCTGTTTTCGTCTTTCTATTAGCGTGAGTAGGTTTCGCAATCAGGAAAGATATTTTTCTGATAAAATATGCTTGATGTCTTCAAAAGTCATTTGTTTCGTGAGCAATTGTTCATCTAGGCCAATATTAACAGCATCTTTAAATTCATCCAACTCATAAAACCCATCTTCTTCTGCCACTGATTGCTCGATACTCTCCAGCTTGGAAAGTAGGCAAACCAATTGATAGGACTTTGAAATCACCTGTGTATTTCCGTCTGGGTGCGCAAAGGTGCCGTGTTGTGACGGTGTAAGTAAAATCAGGTTTTCAAACACATCAGATAATTCAGGAAACTCGCTTTTCATGAAAATATGATGGACGTGAACTGCGGCGACCAAGCCGTAACGATGCACTTCACTTTGCGTCCCATGCCGTTTCTTAATTTGTCGCTTGGCTTTTTCTATGAGGTACTGGTCAGAGGAACTCGTTTCTACGAAATTTTCCCAGAATTGTTTGCGGGTGACACCTTTGGGTTTTTTAACATCCCTAAAATTCACTCTATTATAAAATAACTCAGAATAAGAAATTGGGTGAGGTGATATGGTTCCTTTTTTTGCGCCGTAAGTCTTTCGACTAAATGCCAAAGGATTGATGATTTTGGTAAAAATTCTTCTGGTTTCTGTTTTCCCATTTATTGCAGTATTTTCGATAATAAAGTCAACATACTCCATTTTCAGGGCACGAAAATTAGCCTTTGTAGGTTTACTGAAAAAAATATTGAAGATAGGCATTAGCTCGCTATCGATTAGCACTTTTTCCAAATATGCAACCAAGAACACCAATGCGTTTTTATCTTTTACGGAAATGTAATTAAGGAGCTTTCTTTTGCGGATTTTATATGCATTGGCATTGCCTACTTTACCTGCGCTCTTGAGTATTCCAGCATATTCTAACAGCTTTATTGGCTGCGAGAAAACTTTGTCATATTCGCTTTGCGCCTTTGGCTCTGTCACAGCGGGCTTTTGAAACAAGTCAACCATTATTTCATTGGCTCGCAGGCTCTTCCAAATACTTTTTACCGTAAATTTTTTAGCCTTGTCCTCATCGACAAACTCTAAAATAACTTCCGCAACCGCACAAACAACATCAGGTGTACATTTCTGATCTATGAAGCGGGCATTTCCTGATTTACGAATATCAAAATCATGTGCAGAGAGATGGCCTTTAAGCTTTTGTTCTATACTCTTACTCATTACGCCACCGTCCAATCAAGCCGTCTTCTTCACGCCGAAATAATCAACCGACACACGGTCTATGTTCATAGATCGAGTGCCGTAATTGCGAGCTATCCTGTAAAACTGGTTGAACTCGTCGCTTGAGAAATATTCGATATGTTCGTCAAGAATTTCCATGTCGCTACTTAGAATAGCTGCCGACCCATCCGTGATGCAATTTTTAGGCAAGCGGGCAGCGCGCGGGTTATAAGTTAAGTTTGGCACCAATATTACATCCGCATTCAAGTATTTACCGACCGCATAACCGTTTATATCGTTTATATATCGAGCATAGCCATCTATTTCGACAATTTCGTTATTGCCGATATTTCTTGATTTTATCACTCTGATATTTCCGTCGGCATATGAATTACGCTTGGTGATTTGTCTGTCCCGAAATGCCTTAAACTTGCCAAAATCAAGAGTTTGCGAAACAGCATCAAAAAAATCATTGCGGTAAAGCAACCAAGAATCAAATTGACCTGTCGTAATATAATCCTGCTCTTGCTCAAAAACCCGTTTTTGCAAATAAGATTCTACGGTCACTATGTGTGATTTCGGCGTCGGGCGCATATGGGCAATAAATGATATGGTTTCAATTTTTACATCGAACGCTTTCTCGTTATAGTCAATAATTTTACTGATAGTCTGTTCGGCCAGCAAATCGCGTGTGAGCGAATATTCCGGTGAATTCAATAAAGCCTTCGGTACAATCAAAGCAACATGGTCTGCCAGTTTCATGGCTCGTTCAATGAAAAAGGCAAATAAATTGTTGGTGGCTTTATTTTGGCAATCTACTTGGTAGGCTTTGAGCAACTTACGCTCGCCAACGATCTTTTTATAGGGCGGATTGCCAATAACTATATCGTATTTTTGTTTTTCAATGGCTTTCGACAACAAGAAATCGTCATGTATAAAGTTAACCGTGACTTTTTTTGGTAAGTATTTTTTTGCCAAAAACTCGCATAAAAGCAAGCTTTCTTTATTAATGTCAACACAGTCAATAATGATGGTCTTATGCTCATATTTTTTTGCCAATAAGTACAAAAAATTCCCAACCCCAACCGATGGTTCTAAAATCCTAATTGTACCTTTCTTAAAATCAGGCAGGCTTTCAATGACAGAATAGCAAATATCCTGCCGAGTATAGAACCCCGCCGTTTCCAGGCGCTTTGCATTGGCCAGCTCGCAAATTCTAAACAATTCAGATTTAGTATATGTGTCATCTGCCGCTTCTAAAAACATCATCAAATTATCAAATTTTGACAGTTTAAGATATTCAATGTGTTTAACAATATCTGCGCTGGTTTTGGTACTTTGCAACTCAGCCCGCTTGATTTTTGTTGCGATTTCCCGAAACACCTGTGTTGGTACCGCCTCGCCTATACATTGGCGGGTATTAAATTCATGTTTTTTTCTAAATTTGGCTTTTTCCTCATGGGACGCTGAATTATCAGGTAACACGGCATCACCGACCCATTTAAACTCTTTTGGGATTGTCATTATCAACATAAGCTCGCGAATACTGAACACGCGGTTATCAACAGGGTGAACCGTATTTTGGCTTGGAAGGCAATCATTTCTGGTGTGGATACACGGTGCGACATTTTCCCAAACTTGACGCTTGTATTTATCCCCGTTTTTATTCTTGTTTGGCACAAGAACACCGTCAATAATTTGGTGCGGCTTTAGCTTTTCTTTAGAGTTATCAAATGCGCTTTTACCGTAAGGCGTTGCCTTTACCCATGCCAGCATGTGTTCTTTATATGGGCGGAAAGAGTGGTATATATCGTGCCCATCGAACATGCCCATTATTGGCAAGCTCGGAAGATGGCCAATAACTTCGTGTAATGTTTTCGCAGGGCGAAAGTCCGGAAACAAATCGAGCGGCGTTACTTCTTTCAAGTCCTTACGGGTTCCAATAACCAACGTGCGAGTACGGCTGGAATTAGAACCATAGTTTTTAAAATTCACAATCTTGCTGGCAATCGCGTAGTCCGATGATAGATTTGATCTAATTGCCGACTTTACAGATTTATCAACCCCGTCAATATCCGTGCAGACCGCCCCTAAAAATGCCCGAACATTTTCCAAAATAAAGTATTTTGGCTTTATGTCACCTATGGCTCTAATGGATCCGATCACCAATGAATTGCGCTTCAACTCATTTCTCTTCTTATGGTTGGCGACACTCATACCCTGACAGGGCGGCGTGGCGATGAGCACATCTATGTCTTTAGTCTTTTCTTTAGACTTAAAACGTGCGATTTCTGCAAGCAGTGAATCATAATCATTGGCACAAGACATATCGCCAGCGATATAACCAGTCGCGTATTTGCATTTTTCGTTAATACGTTGTATGTTTAGACGTTTTGAGAGCAATTCAACGCTAGCCGCACACACAAAATTTTCTTGTGTAAAGCCATAACAGCCTACACCTGCACTGCTAAATAAACTTACATAATTAAGCATATTACACTTATCTTTCCAAAGCATTCGCTGATTCGTTAATTAGTTAACATAGAATTTTATATTTGGTTAACCAAATATCCTGGCCAAGATATTTTGATCAGGCTTGGCCTCTACATTAATGGAACAATAGCAGAACAATGTCAATTGTTCGGCACAAACAATGACGTTGTCTTTATGTTGTTGTCGGATCGACTCGCAATTTCTCCCCTTGTCACATAGTCCTGTCGCCCCTATTCTCAACTCATGACTGATTTGACACCTGAACAAATTTCTGAGGCTCTTGAGGCTGGGATTATTGATGCGGCGCAGGCGCGCAATATGAGGGCTATGTTCGCAAAGCGGGCTGCCAAGCGCGCGGCCACGCCTTCTGCCACAACGACGACATCGCCCACGGCCAATTTTGAACTCGCCCTCATTGGCGATGAAGAAAACATGCGGTTTGTGCGCTCGTTCTCGGATGTGTTCATTGCCATCGGTATCGGACTTTTGGCGTTGGGGATGCTGACCACTCTTGGTATTTTTGGCGGCGGGGCTTTGTATTTGGCGGGAGCAGGCTTGCTGTGGTTGATGTGTGAGTATTTTGGTCGCGTAAAACGCGCCCATTTACCGACATTATTACTGGCTTTCGCTTATTTGATTTTTGTCCATAAGGGCCTTAGTGCCATTTTGAATATGGGGGGTTCAGGCCTGTTGCCTGCATTTGTTACCCTGCTGGCCATGCTGTTATTTTACTGGCGCTTTCGCTTGCCGTTTTCCATTGCACTCATTGCCTTGTCCCTCATCATGATTATGTTTGCGGTTTTGGGCGGAACTATTCCTGCGGGTCTGTTGATGATCTTATCCGGCTTGGCATTGTTTATAGTCGCACTTGCCTATGACAGCCGCGATACAGACCGCAAAACCCGCTTTGCCGATAACGCATTTTGGCTGCACTTCACGGCGGCGCCCCTGATCATTCACGGCCTAGCCGTATATATTCTAAAGCCCGAAGTAACCAAAATAATGGGCGTTATTCCTATGGTCCAACTCGGCAAGACGGACGCTTTGTTTATGTTGGTCATTATTGGCGGGCTAGCTTTGGTCAGCCTAGCCATAAACAGGCGGGCTTTATTGGTATCGTCCTTGGGTTATGCGGGGTTTGCCATCGGGTTTTTGATGAAAGATACAGGACTTAATTTTGGCTCTGTCATAGCCTTAACATTGCTGTTGCTCGGCGGCGGCATTGTGTTTCTTGGGGTTGGCTGGCACGGGGCGCGCAAATTACTCTTGTTTATCTTGCCAACCAAAGGGCCATTCGCAACAATATTTCCGCCAACATAATAAGGCTTGAATTTACAGCCGGGTTTCTTATCTGTGAAGCAAGAACAAGGAACATCCCCCAAGAACCTCTCAAGGAACACTTATGTCTGAATTTTCTCCGCGCGAAATTGTCTCTGAACTGGACAAACATATTGTTGCGCAATCGGCTGCCAAACGTGCCGTTGCCATTGCTCTGCGCTCCCGTTGGCGGCGTAAGCATGTGAAGGGAGATTTACGCGACGAAATTACCCCGAAAAACATCTTGATGATTGGGCCTACCGGAGTTGGTAAAACTGAAATTTCCCGGCGCCTGGCCAAACTGGCTAATGCGCCATTTCTCAAGGTGGAAGCGACGAAATTCACAGAAGTCGGCTATGTGGGTCGTGATGTGGAGCAAATTATCCGCGATTTGGTAGAAATCGCTATTACCCAAACCCGCGAAACCCGCCGCAAGGACGTGGAGGCCGCCGCCGAAAAGGCCGCCGAAAACCGTATCCTTGACGCTCTTGTCGGCGAAAATTCTGGCGAAGCAACGCGCGAGAAATTCCGGCAAAAATTGTTGGCGGGCGACCTAGACGACAAAGATGTTGATCTGGATTTAGCTGATAATAGTTCCCCGTTCCAGGGTTTTGAAATCCCAGGTCAGCCGGGTGCGAGCATGGGCATGTTGGAGCTGGGTAGTCTCTTCGGCAAAGGCGGCAAGACCAAAAAAGTCAAAATGAAAGTCAAGAATGCCTATGCGCCACTGCTGGCCGACGAAGCCGATAAAATGCTCGATGAAGAAACTTTGGTTAAAACCGCGATTAGTCTGGTGGAAAATGACGGCATTGTATTCTTAGACGAGATTGACAAAATTACCGTGCGCAGCGATGCCAGCGGCGGTGGGCAGGTTTCGCGCGAAGGCGTGCAACGTGATTTACTGCCGCTCATTGAAGGGACGACCGTCACAACAAAGCACGGCCCGGTGAAAACCGACCATATTTTGTTTGTGGCCTCTGGTGCTTTTCATATTGCCAAACCGTCTGATATGTTGCCAGAACTGCAAGGGCGGCTGCCCATCAGGGTCGAGTTACGCGCCCTGACCCGGGAAGATTTCGAGCGGATTCTGACAGAACCCGAAGCTTCCCTAATCAAACAATACACCGCCTTGATGGCGACGGAAAATGTGAAACTCACATTCACCAAAAACGGCATTAAAGAGATTGCCAAGATCTCCGCCGAGGTCAATGCCAGCGTAGAAAATATAGGTGCACGCCGTCTACACACGGTTCTGGAACGACTTCTGGACGATATCAATTTCACGGCTTCTGACCGGGACGGAGAAAGCATAAATATCAACAAAGCCTATGTGCAAAAACACGTGGGCGAATTAGCTACAAACACGGATTTATCCAAATTTATTTTATAAATTTACGCTGATTTCAAATTTGCGAACGGATTGTTTGGCAGGTCGTCGAAAGTTAAATCGGCTTCCTCCTCTTGCTCAAGATTTATATTGCGCATTTTGTTCCACGCATCCAGAGCCGCTATTTTGTAAGCTTCGGCTAGGGTTGGGTAGTTGAAAATATTATTGATAAAATAATCGAGCTTACCGTTCAAGTTCAACACGGCTTGCCCAATATGGATCAGCTCAGTTGCCCCCTCTCCGATAATATGCACACCCAGCAATTGCCTTGTGTCCAAGGAGAAGATCATTTTCATCAGGCCGCCTTGAATGCCCATAATTTGTCCGCGCGATGTTTCACGCAGACGGGCAAGACCGACCTGATAGGGCATATTGGCGGCGCGGACCTCTTTCTCGGTAAGACCAATGGTTGAAATTTCCGGCACGGCATAAATACCGTAAGGGAAATAATCCGGCGGGTGAGCCATGGGAATATCAAGTGCGTGGCAGGCAGCTCTGCGACCTTGCTCCATAGATGTAGAGGCTAGGCTCGGAAAACCAATTACATCACCAGCCGCATAGATGTTCGGAGTTTTGGTCTCAAAAGTTTTTCGGCTTACGGCAATGCGGCCACGGTGATCAACCTCTAACCCGCAAACTTCCAGATCAAGCGCGTCAGTCGCGCCTATCCGCCCAGCTGCAAACAGGATTGTATCCGATTCGATGACGCGCCCGTCTGCAAGCTTGACGAAACAGCGCTGGCCGTCGTTTTTAATTTGTGATGCTTTCACTCCAAGGCACAGACGCACGCCGCGCCTGCGCAGGTCGTATAAAAAATCTTCAACAATATCTTCGTCGAGAAAATCCAAAACGGTTTTGCGCGGCTCTATTACATTGACCGGAATGTCCAGCGCATTAAATATGGATGCGTATTCAAGCCCGATCACACCAGCCCCGATAATGGTCAAAGAGCGCGGCAGGGTTTTTAAATCAAGAATATCATCACAGTCCAAAACCCGATTGCCGTCAAACGGGATATAGTTCGGCCGGAACGGTTTGGTGCCTACGGCCAGTAAGATTTTACCAAATTCCACACAGTGCACCTCGCCGTCATGTGCCTCTATACTAATTTGTTCGCGCGATATAAACCGCGCCGTACCTTGTATACGGGTAACGTGGTTTCTATCAAATTGGTTATCCAGAATGTTGACCTCATGCTCAATGGTCATCAGTAGCCGTTTTCTTAAATCCTTGGCCGATATATTGGCTTTGACTTTATAGGCACTGCCGTAAAATCCACGCTCACGCCAGCCGGACAAATTAAGCACGGTTTCGCGCAATGTCTTGCTGGGCACCGTCCCCGTATGCACACACACGCCGCCAATATGGCGGCCTTTGTCAACCACAAGAACCGATTGTCCAGCCTTGGCCGCTTGCATAGCCCCGCGCCGCCCCGCTGGCCCGCTGCCTATAACAACAAAATCATATTTGGTTTTCATCAATTTCCCCTTTTTGCAGTGATTCTTACTAAGATAATGTATTTATAGTTAATTATTCTTTAAGTTGTATATACATGCCAATAGTTCCATCGGGCATTTCACAACGCTTGCCCTTTCTTGCATTACAAATGATTTGTTTGTCGCGTTTTACAATTGGCTTGAATGAACAGAATTTTGTATATATGAGTTAAACTCATTATGATGAACCCATATGAAAATAAGTTGCAGCACCGTGCGCTGCCGAGTTATACATGAGCACCAAACGAGCAAAACTGGAACAGCGGGAGAAACGTATTGTTGCGGCTGCCCGGACGGTTTTTCTCAAGCACGGTTTTAACAAAGCCAAAATGAGCCAGATTGCAGATGTTGCCGCGCTAGCCGAAGGCACATTGTACCTATATTACAAGAACAAAAATGCCATTGTCAAAGCCGTGGTTGTGGACCATTGGCGACAGATCACAGATGAAGCCCAAGACGCATTATCAAAAACCAAAGATAGCTTTGCACAACTGCAAGCCCTCGCAGACTATCACCTGACCATGATGGTCAAACATTGGCGTGTCATAGAGCTAGGTTATGTTTTGTATTATTCTCGTAGCGACGACGCGGGAGAAAATGCGGGCGTAGATTTCAAACGTACTTATGCGGCATTGTTTGACCGCATAATAGAACGTGGCCAAGACAAGGGTCATTTCACAAATGAACTCTCCTTGCCCTTCTTGCGCGATCTGTTTTACGGCACTTTGGAGTACGCCGCGCGGACATTGGTTTTACACAACAAGCCCGAGGACATTGATACAAATGTAGTGCAATTGATGGCCGTGCTCCGACCACATTTATCCGAAAACGCGCCTACTGATACTGGCGATGATAAAGCCATGTTGAAACGTCTTGAACGCGCCGTTCGCAAGTTGGAACGCTTACATTAACACCCCTAACTTAGTCCGCATGTCCGCACTAATTGGTTGGGGCTTACGAGTTTCTGCGTCCACATACACATGAATGAAATGTCCTTCGGCACAAGGTTTGTCTTCACCGCCTTTAAACAATCCAATTTCGTAGCGCACACTGGATGTCCCTACTTTATCGGTGCGCAAGCCGGCGCTTATAATTTCTGGATAGGAGAGCGGCGCATAATACTGGCAGCCCGTACCCACGACCAAGCCAATGGTTTTGCTGGTCTGCGGGTCGAGCAACCCGCTCTCTATCAAAAAATTATTCACCAGCGTGTCGAACCAAGTATAATAGACCGCGTTGTTAACATGACCGTACATATCATTATCATTCCAGCGGGTCTGTATTTCAACAAAATATTTGTAGCTATCCTTGGTATTATGCAACATCAAGCAATATCCTCATATATTTTCACAGTCGCCGCCAAAGTCATTTCACGCGGGTTATTGACCAAAAGTCTGGTTTTGGTCATGGCATCATCTGCCATCATGGCAATTGCGCTCTCGGGAATATCAACACGGCTCAGGGTTTGCGGCACATCCGTCGCGTCTTTAATCCGCTGCATCTCGTCTATCAGATTTGCGCCTGTTCCACCTAGCCGCATATGTTCGGAAATTTCGCCGTAAAGCTTATCTGCATTTGGTAAATTATAGCGCATCACGCCCGTCAAAACCAAAGCATTGGATAAGCCGTGGGGGACATGAAAAAATCCGCCGAGCGGATAAGCCAGTGCATGTACGGCGGCGCACGGCGCATTGGAAAACGCTTGCCCTGCGAGCATGGCACCGATCAACATGTTCTCGCGCCCGTCAATATCTTGGCCGTCTTTGCACACATCTTCGATACCGTCTTTGAGTTTGGTCAGCGCCGAAAGAGCCAACGCATCTGACAACGGGTTTTTTTGCGGTAAAGATGTATAGGCTTCGATAGCATGCACCATGGCATCAATACCGGTCGCGGCACTGATCATTTTGGGCAAGCCAAGGGTCAACTCTGCATCTAACAACACTCTGTCGGCATAAAGTGCGTTGGCGACAATGCCTTGTTTCTCGGTTTTACCCGTGGTCAAAATGGCGACATTGGTAACCTCGGAACCTGTACCCGCAGTAGTTGGCACCAACATCAATGGCAAGCGCGGTCCTGCCGCCAAACCAACGCCGTACATTTCAGTTATCGGCTGGCTCGATCCTGCCAACAGTGCAATGACCTTCGCTGTATCCATAGGTGAACCGCCGCCAAAACCGAGCACCAATCCCGCACCAAAATCCCGTGCCCGTTTCGCGCCAGCAAGCACTACTTCTTCAGGCGGGTCGGCAATAACGTGGTCGAAAATTTCAACCACGTATCCGGCCTCACATAAAGCGGCCTTTGCGCCGCCCAAAAGGCCAAGTCCGTGTACACCTGCGTCGGTGACGATGAACACCCGCTTATGGGGACATAACCCGTCTATATGAGCATCCATTTTAGCGGCACCGCCGCGCTCTATTCTTATATCGGGAACAGTACGAAAATTATGCATAAGCCTTTATGACGCAGGCGAACAAAAACGCAAGCCCTTGGCGGGCGGAGTTTCTGCGCCCCCTGCAAAACATTGTGCATTGGCCATCCAAAGCTCTGCCGCCGCGCCGACAACCTCTAAGCTGGTGTCCGCAATATTACGGGTTTGTGTCACCACTTGGCAAAATTCTGTAGCCGAACCTTTTATACAATTATCAGCTTGTTCGCCGTTCCAAGTCCAGACCGAGCTGGACGGCGCAGTTAAACGGACAAATGGTTTGGGTTTAGGTGCATTTAATTGCCGCACTTTGAACGTCCATGAATACGTTTTCACCCCCAAATGGGCTATATTCCTGATCCGGTCTGTTTCGCGGCGCACTAAACCAAACACATCAAATACCGCTTGGCCATGCGCCCATGTTTCCATTTGCCGCGCAATCAAGCTATCGCGCGCCGACATGGACGTACCGACCCATTGCAGGCGGGTATCAGGATCCATTTGCTGATAGTTTTGCGCCAGTTTAGGGTAATAATCAGACCATGCCGCAAACAATTTAATGTCATCGCCGCCGAATTTTTCCGCCGCCCATTCGCGCGCCATATCGCGGTGGCTTTTACCAGCCATCATGGCGGACGCAACATCTGCGAAAAATACGCTAAACCCATCACCCTCTTGCAAGCTCAGCACTGCCGCAAGGTTCCACATATGCAGATGGATCAACACATCCGAAATCGTCCAGTTTTTAAATTGGGTGGATAGTGCCAGCGGGTTATTGCGGGACGAGTTAAGCACATCTGCCAATATTCTTTGAAGCGCATTACATTCGTCCGTGAAATCTTGTGCTATTGGCTTCATGGTTTTGCTTTCGGCTCAACTGTGAAAAGAGCTGCACCGGAACTGACTTGCTCGCCTGCGATAACAAATATTTCTGTGATGTCTCCGCCAACAGGTGCCACAATTTCGTGGCGCATTTTCATGGCTTCCAGTACGCCGAGCCTATCGCCATCCGCAACCACATCTCCGGCTTTGACAAATATCTCGGCCACATTGCCGTGCATAGGTGCTAATATCTGCCCATCATTTTGCGCAGTACTGGCGGCGGTGAACATTTTATTTTGGTCATGAATGTCATAAACATGCCCCCCACTGCCGATTTGCAAATGGGAAGGTGATAACGGGTAGTAAAACAGGGACTGCTTGCGACCATTAACACGCAACACAACCTTATGATCTGTGCGCTCAATTATCTCCACATGCCAGACATCGTCTCCTCTCCCAACCCGGAAATTCTGCGCACCGTTCGGTGATACATGAAAATTATTTTCATCCTCACCGACCCCAAATTGATAAAATGTAGGGAGAATGGACGCACTGCTCCAATAGTTTGGCGGGGTATTCGGGAATAGTGACTTGCTACAGGAGGCCTCAAAATCCAAATCAAATTGCACGGCAACAGCCTGGGCTAAAATATCCACAGTGATTTCAGGTGTGTTAAATTTCTGCTTGTATGCGTCCACAAACCCGGTGTCCACACCGCCTTTCTTATAATCTTTATCTGCCAAGACCCGCGTTAAAAACCCTATATTTGTGGTGAGACCAAACAGGGCAGTAACCCTGAGCGCGTCTAATAGTTTACGCCGGGCAGTCTCTCGGCTATTGCCGTGGGCGATAATTTTAGCAATCAATGGATCATAATCTGACGGCACCACAGAGCCAGCAATAACACCCGTATCAACCCGCACTTCCTTGCCCGGTGCAAACACTTCAATCCTGCCGCTTGCAGGTAAAAAACCTGCGCTAGGGTCTTCGGCATATATTCGTACTTCAATAGCATGGCCGTTAAACTGCACGTCTTTTTGGCATAGTGACAACGGCAGACCTTGCGCTACATTGATCTGCATTTCCACCAAATCCGCAGCGGTGATAGCTTCGGTAACCGGATGCTCAACCTGCAATCTTGCATTCATTTCCAGGAAATAAAAATCTCCATCCGCAAGCAAAAACTCCACCGTCCCAGCGCCAACATAACCAACGGCCTTTGCAACTTGCACGGCCGCCGCGCCCATAGCTACGCGCAGTTTCTTGCTTAAGCCCGGCGCAGGGGCTTCTTCGATGATTTTTTGGTTACGGCGTTGCACCGAGCAATCCCGTTCACCCAGATGGATGGTGTTGCCGTGGGTATCCGCAAATACCTGAACTTCAATATGCCGCGCGCCAACAAGGGCTTTCTCCAATATCAATGCGCCATTGCCAAATGCACTTTCAGCTTCACGCTTTGCCTCATTTACGGCAGCCTCGAAGTCTTGCAAACCCGCGACCAAGCGCATACCCATACCGCCCCCGCCAGCGGCCGCCTTGACCATCAGCGGGAAGCCAATAGATTTAGCCGCTACCCTCAACGCTCCAAGTGATTGATCCGCTTCGTGATAGCCGGGAATGCAAACCACGCCCGCTTTCAACATTGCCGACTTGGCTTTGGCCTTGTCGCCCATAATCTCCATGACCTCAGACGAAGGGCCAATAAACACCAAACCTGCTTCTTTGCATGCCCGTGCAAATTCTGCGTTCTCGGATAGGAAACCGTAGCCAGGATGCACCGCTTCAGCACCACTGCTTTTGACTGCTGCCAATATCCCTCCAATATCCAGATAAGACCTTGGTGCAGGGGCGGCACCAATATGCACGGCTTCATCTGCCAGTTGCACGTGTAGCGCATCCCTATCCGCATCCGAATAAACAGCAATCGTGCGCAGTCCCATAGCCTTGGCAGTGGCCATGATGCGGCAGGCAATTTCGCCGCGATTTCCGATGAGTACGGACGAAAATTTCATGTTTTACCCGCCCAATTTGGCTTACGCTTCTGCATAAAGGCCGTGAGACCTTCGCGCCCCTCATCCGATTGCAATGCAGTGAGAAATATTTGCGCGGCCACGTTCGTGAAATCATCCACGCCCAGTTGAGCAAGCAAATCCTTAGTCAAAGCATTGGCGCCTGGCGCACATTGCAAAACCTGTTTTTTAATCTCGGTTTCCTTGGCCACTAAATCATCCGTCACAAAATCCGCAATCCCGTACTTAACCGCTTCTTCGCCGTCAAATAATGCGCCCGTCAGCATTAAATGTTTGGCCATAACCAAGCCCGTCCGCGCAACCACATAAGGCGCAATTTGCGCCGCAACTATCCCGAGACGTGTTTCTGTCAGCGCATATTTAGCCGTCTGCGTCGTCACCACAATATCGGCACAACAGGCCAGTCCGAGGCCGCCTGCCATAGCCGCGCCCTCAACCAGCACCACGACCACTTGCGGCATAGATGCGACCAGCGCAAACAACGCACCGCCACCCTTACTCATGGCCAGAACATCCGCATCACCACCAGTAAAGCCCTTAAGATCACCCCCCGCACAAAATACGCCGCCATTACCCCGCAGGGTAATGCCGCGCACCGAACGATTATCGCGCACGGCCATGAGCATTGCCGTTAAATCAGCAGACATGTCTGCAGACAATGCGTTGCGATTTTTAGGCATGTTGAGCGAAATGGTTAGCCAACCGGCTTCCAGTTCTGTTATTAAATTCTCAGTTTCCGGTAATGTCATTTCACATTCTTCTCCTCTACATCCTCGCTATACCAAAACTGTTTGAACGGAGCTTTCTATTGCGCCCTTCCCAAACCGTGGCCAGCAAATGGCCCAGAACTTTACGGCTATCACGCGGGTCGATCATGCCGTCGTCGAGGCAATGGCCTGATGTATAGAATGCGCTGGACTGGCTATCAAAATGGTAAGTAAGCATGGCTTTTTGTTGGGCCGCTAGTTCTGTGTCAATTTCTATACCTTTGGCCTTAGCGCGCGCTGCGCCGACAATATTCATTACCGTGCCTGCCTGCTCGCCGCCCATGACACCAGCGCTAGCATTGGGCCAAGTGAACAAGAAATCCGGATCAAAGCCGCGACCACACATGCCGTAATTTCCTGCCCCGTAACTGGCTCCGATCATCAAGGTTATTTTCGCCACATCCGCATTGGCCACAGCCTGTATCATTTTGGAGCCGTGTTTGATCATACCTGCTTGCTCGTACTTTTTTCCAACCATATATCCGGTAGTGTTTTGCATGAATATCAGCGGCGTATCAGCTTGGTCGCATAGCTGAATAAACTGCGCCGCTTTGGTGGCACCATCCGTGTCTATGGGGCCGTTATTGGCGATGATAGCACAGCGCTGACCATATATTTCGGCCTGCACGCAGACAGTGGCAACACCGTAACGGGATTTGAAATCGGCAAAATCAGAGCCGTCAACTATGCGGGCAATAATCTCACGGACTTCATATGGTGTGCGGTAATCAACAGGAACAATGCCGGCGATCTCGTTAATATCGTAGAGCGGTTCTTTGAAGTTCGTATTTCTTGGTAATGGGCATTTTTCGTTCCAACCCAAACGCGCCACAATCTCGCGCATCATCAATACGGCCTCACCGTCATCTTCAGCCAAATACTCCGCTAAACCAGAAATGTTTGCGTGCATCTCTGCGCCACCCAGTTCAGCTTCGGTAGCTATCTCTCCGGTGGCGGCCTTGAGGAGCGGCGGCCCGGCGAGGAACGCTTTACCGCCGCCTTTTACCGCCACCACCGTGTCTGACAACCCCGGCATATAAGCCCCGCCCGCCGTCGAGTTTCCGTGCAAAACAGCTAAAACCGGAATACCCTTTTTTGAAAGCCGAGCCAGATTGGCAAACAGAGCGCCCCCGTCCAAAAATTGTCCAACCGTGTAATTCAAAAGATCACCGCCCGCACTTTCCACCAAATGCACAAAGGGCAAATTTTGTTTGAGAGCAATATCTTCGAGCCGACCTAAACGATAGCCGCCCGCCGTTGTCAAGGAACCCGCCTTGATACCGCTATCGTCCACGACCACCGCACAGCGCACGCCGTTGATAAAACCGATCCCAGCGATAATCGTGCTGCCCGGAATGGATTTTTCTTCCTTTTTTGTATCCTGCAAATAGCCTGCTATATTACCCACTTCCAAAAATGGCTGGCCGGGGTCGAGCAAGCGCGCCAAACGTTCGCGCGGCAGTAATTGCCCGCGCGCATCAAATCTGTCTTTGCGCGACGCCGAAATTGCAGGCGCGCGGGCGTTTAACTCCGTCAACTTGTCCACCAAGTCGAGCATGTCTTTGCGGTTGGTTTTGAAAGCATCAGAGTTAACATTTACCGTCGATTTATAGATGGCCATTACCGCTCCTCTAATAATGTTTTTGGAATTGAGATTGGCGCCGGCGTGTCTCGTCCGTACCAGCCCCAACCAAATTCATGGATACAGACCCTAAGCGTCACGGCGCCATCGACGCGGCGCCCGGCAATGATAATATCCGCGCTTGCCGTAAAACTGGCTTTTATGGCACGTTCACCATATTGTTTGACGGCGCGCTTGACTTGGCGAATAAAATGAATAATCCTCATATATACTGAATATACCTCATTATTTGAGAGTCAAGTTATGACTAAGCCGACCAAACAAGAACTTAAAGAATATACTGCCGACGCAGATGCCTGGTTTAGTGAACACACACCACGTGATGTCGGCTTTATGTTGCCGCTGACCTTTATGGAGGTGGGCACCGACCAGCAGTTTGACTTCTTACGGGCGTGGCAACGTAAACAATATGAGGCTGGCTATCTCGGCGCACATTGGCCCAAAGAATACGGCGGCGGCGGGCTACATCCAAAATTTCAAGCGGTGGCAAGCACGGTCATGCAAAAGCACAATGTACCCATTACCTTAAACGCCATTGGCACCAATTGGGCCGGACCCCTCCTGCTTGATATTGGCAGTGAAGCCCACAAGAAAAAGTACATTAAAGGCATATTGTCCGCCGAAGATATTTGGTGTCAGGGGTTTTCCGAACCAGATAACGGCTCGGACTTGGGCGGACTTAAACTTAGAGCAGAGCGAGACGGTAATAACTATATCCTAAATGGTAGCAAGATTTGGACGACCTTGGGCGCACATGCAAAATACATGATTTTGCTGGCACGATCCGATCCTGACCCAAAAAGCAAATATGCGGGTATGAGCTTCATCCTCACCCCTATGGATGCGCCCGGCATCAGCACAAAAAAAATTAAAAAAATTACTGGCGAACACGGCTTTACCCAAACTTTTTTCGAAAATGCGAACATCCCAGCAGACGGCCTGGTCGGAGCAGAGGGTCAAGGCTGGCGGGTTGCTATGCAGTTGTTGGAATACGAACGCGGCGCCCGCGCGGGACAGGCAGGCGGCATTATCATGCAAACGCCGGACGCCTTTGCCATTGTTGATCTGGCGCGCTCAGCAATCAGGGACGGTAAGCCTGCTATCGATGACCCGGTGCTCCGTGATAAATTGGTCGATTTCATTATTGAAATTCACGCCCAAAACCTGAACCAAATTCGCGCCAAAATTCCGGGTTTAAATTCTGAACATCCCGCTGGTTTAATGCTGATGAATAAATTGGTATTTAGCGAACAGGCGCGCGAGATAAGTCAGTTCGCCATGACTTTACTGGGTGAAAACAGCGCGTGGTATGTGGACGAAACCAATGCGCCGGACGGCGGGTTATGGGCGCGCTCATACCTGAATGCATTTTCGGCCACCATCGGCGGCGGGACATCGGAAATCCAGCACAACATACTTGCAGAGCATGTGCTGGGGCTTCCCAAAGACAATATAAGAGTTGATGCATGATGCGCAAATTGGCAGACATTGGCCTCAACGAAATGCAGGTAGAAATGGCCGACCTAGCCTCCCGGTTTTGCACGGAAAAATCTCCCATAGAGCAGGTACGCGCCCTGTTGAACGACAAACAAGGTTATAGCGAAAGCGTTTGGTCAGAAATAGTGGCTCTCGGCCTCACCGGGATTGCCGTATCGTCAGAATTTGGTGGTTCGGGCTTGGGGCTTGCTGAAGTGGCGCCCGTGGTCGAGCATATGGGGCGCACATTAATGGCTGGGCCGTATAGTGACACGATATTGGCCGCACACATCATAAACAGTGTCGCGAGCGAAGACCAAAAGCAATCCTACCTCCCGCAAATATGCGCAGGCCGGACGTGTGCCTTGGGATTGTCGGAGCCTCACGGCGATTGGGGCTTGGGTAAAATCACCACACAAGCAAGCCCTAGCAAATCCGGCTATGTTTTGAGCGGTGAAAAACGATTGGTAAGTTTTGCTGACGCCGCAGACTTTATTTTGGTCACTGTAGTACAAGACGGCGTACCCGCGCTGGTCATCCTTGACCGTAAAGACATACCGGGTGCCGCACTGCGCCGCGAAAATATTATCGATGAAACCGTGCGCAGTTATTCATTAAATTTGAACGGACTCACTATAAATACAGATGCCTTAATGGTGAGTACGCATATGCCAGATGCGTTAAATGCATTACACTTGGCCGCCAACCTCCTGAACGCCGCCGTCATGGTTGGCGGCACCAAAGCTGTCTTGGATCTAACCATAGATTACGCCAACACCCGCATCCAATTTGGTCGGCCGATTGGTGCTTACCAAGCGGTCAAACATCCTTTGGTCGATGCGTGGATAGGCTATGAGAAAGCGCGGGCGCTTCTGTATAGCGCTGCTCACAGCTTTAGCACAGAAGCAGAAATCGCCGTCCGTATGGCGCGCGTCAAGGCGGAAACCGCATTTGCTTTCGCCGCAGACCGCGCAATTCAATTTCACGGCGCAACAGGCTTCACCCACGATTGCGATGCAGGCCTCTATCGCCGCCGGGCATTATATTGCGCCAGCAGATACGGTGATGCCGCCTACCAAAAACACAAACTCGCAAATTTGCTCTTCAGTTGATTCTTGTCTTGCCGCCTATTCTCCAAGTAAACACAAATATTCACAGCCTAAACTCAAATTAGGGTGCGGTTTCTAATCTTTGTGCCTATCTGTTCATTATCAGATTTAAACGGCTGCATTTAGCGCCATAACAAAGGACTAAGATTATGACTAAGACAACAACAAAGACTACAAAAACGGCTAAAAAAATAGAAACCACAAAAACCAGCTTCGTAGCCAACCTTAAGACTCCTGCGATTGTTCGCAAAGGTTTCCGCGCCTATGTTGGTGTATTTGGTGCCGCTTATGAAGCTGCCCAACCTGTTTTTGATAAGGCCGTTAAAAACTATGACGACTATGCGGCTCGCGGTGAGAAACTGGAAACAGTTGCGACCACATACGCTAAAGACACACGTAAATCCGTAGTCGAATTTGCTAAAGCCCGCTTCGAGAAGCGCTCTGCACAACTTCGCTCATTCGTACCGGGCGTTGCTAATGACCGCGTGGTTGAGCTGGAAGCTGAAATTTCCAAGCTGAACAAAAAAATCGCTGGTTTTGCTAAAAAAGCTACTAAGACAGTTGCCCCAAAGGTATCAAATAAAGCTGCTTAATTTGTGACTTTTGTCGCAAATAAGAACGCTAAAACGGCTTTGCTTCCCCCAGAATAATAAGCCGTTTACTGAAAAGGCGCTCCAATCACCTGCAAAAGGTCGGCGGAGCGCCTTTTTTGTATCGTTTGCAGAGTGTAACAGGTGAATCTAATGGATTTATTTGTGTAACTCTGGCATAAGAATGGAAAATGGGAGAGAACAAATGGCAAAACAAATAGAAGATTTAGAGAAAAAAGCCGCGCAATCAACTACGGCTGTCAACAATATGATCGGCATCAGACGCGGAGAATTGCTTAAATCTGTTGGCGCTCTCGTGGGCCGCGCGGTTAAACAGCCGGCTCCCTTTGCAAAAAATTTAAAAGAATACGGCAAAGAAGTTGTGAAAATCGTTAAAGGCGAAAGCGAACTTGCTCCAGAGCGCCGCGACCGCCGTTTTATGGATCCGACATGGCGGTATAACCGCCTATACAAAGCTGGCTTACAAAACTGGCTAGCAGCCCGCAAAGGCTTTGAGGGCTGGATATCGGATAGCGGCATTTCCGAAGAAGACCAAGCACGCTCCCGTTTCTTGTTTGATATTTTAGCGGATAGCTTCGCCCCGACCAATACGTTGCTCGGCAACCCTGCCGCGATGAAACGTCTGTACGAATCCGGCGGCATGTCCGTAGTCAAGGGCGTGCAAAACGCCTATAAAGACCTGACCACTAATGGCGGTATGCCGTCCATGGTCGACAAGTCCAAATTCGAGGTCGGTAAAAACCTAGCCATGTCCGAAGGCAGTGTCGTGTTTAAAAACGAAATGCTGGAAATCATCCAATACAAGCCCCTAACCGACAAAGTTTACAAAACGCCGCTGGTCATCATCCCACCGCAAATCAATAAATTTTATGCCAATGATCTCTCTGCCCATAACAGCGTCATTAAATATTTCGCCTCCCAGGGCTACCAAATGTTCGCAGTGAGTTGGCGCAACCCAAGCCGCCAGCATTCCCATTGGGGGCTGGAAAACTATGTGCAGTCGCTCATAGAGGGCACAGATGTGGTCATGAAAATCACTAAGTCCAAAAAATTCAATGTCTCTGGCGCCTGTTCAGGTGGCGCGACTTTGTCTTTATTCCTATCCGAACTTGCGGCGCGGGGTGATACGCGGGTCAATTCTTATACCTTGATGGTGTGTGTGCTTGACCCCAAAAAAACCGATAGCGATGTTGGCCTGTTTGCCAGCGACGCCGGTATCGAAGCGGCCCGTAAAATGTCGCACAAAAAAGGTATATTGCCCGGCGAAGACCTGGCCAAAGTCTTTGCATGGATGCGGCCTAATGATTTGATCTGGAATTATGTGGTCAATAATTATTTGCTGGGTGAAGACCCGCCCGCATTTGACATTTTGTATTGGAATGCCGACACGACAAATTTGCCCGCACAGCTGCATTCTGATTATCTGGATATGTTCGCCGACGAGCGTTTTGTCGCCGTCGACGAAAACCAAGGGAGCGGGGTTGAATTTATGGGTAATGAGATTAATTTAAAGAAAATCAAGGTAGACGGCTTTATGCTGGCGGGCGTAACCGACCACATCACCCCGTGGCGCGCCAGCTACCGCAACACGGCTTTGTTTGGCGGCAATGTAGATTTCGTGCTTGCGAGTAGTGGGCATATCCAATCTCTCTTGACCGCGCCGGGCAATCCAAAAGCAAAGTTTTTCACGGGTAAGAAAATCGAGGAAACCTGCGATGAATGGATTGAAACCGCAGAAGAAAATCCAGGGTCTTGGTGGCCCCACTGGGACGCTTGGTTGAAACAGCGCTCTGGCGAGCTTAAAGTTCCGCCGCGCAACCAAGGCAATAAATCATTCCCGCCCCTGTGCAAAGCGCCCGGCGAATATGTATTTACCTAAGAACAATAGAAAGAAGAACTATAATGCCTGATACATTCCCAGCGGATACACAACATAATATCCCGCGTATTCGTTTTATAAAAGTCGGAAACCAAAAACTTCGCACCGCCGTATGGAAAGGCCTCGACAAGGGCGCAGGCAAGCGCACGCCTCTCTTGTTTTTCAACGGCATTGGTGCCAATCTTGAGATTGCACAGGCGTTTGCGGATAAGTTTACGGGCCGCGATATTATCACCTTTGACATGCCGGGCATTGGCGGGTCGCCAGATCCGGTCATTCCGTACCGTCCGTGGTGGGCGGCCAAGGCGGCTAAACAAATCCTCAAAGAAAACGGCTATGATAAAGTCGATGTGTTGGGGGTAAGTTGGGGCGGCGGCATGGCGCAGCAATTTGCGTTCCAATACCCAAAAATGACCAAGCGTCTGGTATTGTGTGCGACCGCGCCGGGTGTGACTATGGTGCCGGGCGACATCCGCGCCATCACCAAAATGGGATCACCCAAACGCTATAAAGACCGCGAGTTCTTGAAACAACATTTCGAAACCTTGTACGGCGACGGACCGGACGGGGCTGGCATGTTCGCCGAACATATGATTGCCCCGAGCCTCAAGGGTTATTGGTTCCAGCTATTGTGCATGATTGGTTGGTCTAGCTTGCCTTTATTGCCGTTCCTGAAAATGCCAACGCTTATCATAGCCGGCGACCGGGATCATATCGTACCCTTGGCCAATGCGAAAATTTTGAAATTCATGATCAAGGATTCCCGCATGCACGAGTTTGAAGACGCTGGACATTTGTTCTTGCTGACCAAGCGCGACGAAAGTGTGCAGATTATCCGTGACTTTTTCGACGAGCCAGAAGTGGCGCTACCGCCGCGCAAGAAACGTAAATTAAAGAAGCTGCGCACCAAACCTGCCGCCGCTTAAATTAAAAACACAGGAGAGCATTATGACTGACAAGAAAAACAAATCTGGCGATACCGCCCGCAAAATTTGGCTGGCAGGCATTGGTGCTTATGGCCGCGCCTTTAGCGAGGTTCAAGAAGGTCTTTCCAAAGCCACCAAAAACACCTCCAAAGTGTTCGACGAATTGGTACAAAAAGGCGAGGTTCTGGAAACCGTTGTCACCCATAAAAGCAAAGAAGCTTTCGACAAGGTAAGCGATAAATTTGGCGACACAATCGGTGACGGTTTTGATATGGACGAGCGGATAGCGAAAATGCGCGCCCGATTAAAACGCGGCGGCGGTGATGATGCGGATATGGAAGACAGGTTGGACGCTATCGAAGCTAAGCTTGATGAAGTTTTAAAACTGCTCAAGCCTAAAAAAGCTGCGCCAAAGAAAAAAGCCGCACCACGAAAGAAGGCCGCACCTAAAAAACCAGCCGCTAAGAAATAGACCTGAAACTTCATGACGGAGCGCTCGAAAACCAAAGAAAAAATCCTCCGCACCGCTCTTGCCTTGCTCAATAATGAGGGAGAGGTCAATATCACCGCCGTCGATATTGCCGCCGTCATGGAGATTAGCCCGGGCAATCTCTATTACCATTATAAAGGCAAAGACGTCATTATCGTCGAGTTGTTCGCCGATTTCGAAAGCGAGCTTAGGCAAGTTTTGGCCGCGCCCGTCAATAAGCCTATGGCACTGGAAGACAATTGGATTTATCTGTATATCATCTTTGAAGAGATCAATGATTTCCGGTTTTTCTTCCTCAATCTCACCTCCCTGCTAGAGCGCATCCCAGAGTTAAAACCAAAATTCACCAGACTATTGTCGCTCATGCAAAAAACGTTCGAGCGCCTGCTCTCGGGCCTCGAAGCCAGCGGGCACCTAAATTTCCGGACCGACGAGAAACAAATCCTGTCCGAACGCCTAACCGCCCATTTCACCTATTGGCTACCCTACGCAAATCTGCGCGGCCTTAAAGGTTCCCCCAAAACCATAATCCACGAAGGCGTCTACACAGCCCTAACCCAAATCACCCCCCACTGGGGCAATCAATCCGAACCCTATGCAGCACTACTCAAGGATTTTTTGGACGAGCAAGTTGGGTGAAATAATGTTGCAACTTCTGACCTACCAGGGAATAACAGGCGTGTTGATTTCTTTGGTCAAATCAAACTCAACGCGAAAATGGCGGCCTTCGCGGTTCAGTTCATAGGCGTAGATTTCAGACGTAATTTCTACAGCCCAAACATTGGCCATTGAGGCTTCTAAATCTTGTAACATAAAGAGGGCGATAGAGAAACCATCTGCCGGGAACTCTTGACGTGTCGTCGTGCCGTCCGTAGCCGTGTCGCCGCCGTATTGGCTAACAATGTCTTCACTACCATCTTCGTGGTTGTGTTGATGGGACAGATGAAGCCCGGTCTCGGTTTGGCTAAACACCCATGTGCGTGAGCGGTTGTCCGCGACGGCGAATGGGATGCGGATGTCTTTACCCGTACAGTTGACGGTCATGGCCATTTCTTTGTCCGCCATATCTGCATCAACCTCATCGGAGCTAACCAACTTTCCCGCGTAAGATTTCCCGCACAGCAAGTTGAGTCCACCCCAAAATTGGTCTTTCGCTGACAATGTCGGCGCGGCAACTGGGGCAGATTCGGTAGCAATAGGTGCCTGGGACGTTTTGGGTTCACACCCTAGCAAACTGAAAGCCGCAATAATGACGAGGGGTGTTGATAAATATTTGACCATGGGTTTCTCCTGTTTAGGAACACCGTAGCGCCTTACCAGTCTATCTGCAATCGCGTATATAACCCTTTGGCGGAAAACAAATCACCACTGGCGTCAGTATAATTAAACCGTAATCGCAAATGGCTTTCTGGATACCATGTTAAACCGACAGTCCACGCATCGACTTTTTCGTCGCCTGCATTTCGTGCGTCGAGCGTATCAAACCGTGCGGCAACTTCCCAGCCGCCAAAGCCGCCTTTGGAGAGCGGGTTGAGCGGTTTAGTGCGGGAAAACTGCCCTGATTTGGCTTTATAATTGCGAATTTCTCCGGTTAGGAAATATCCTGCTTGAATAAAACCACCTTCTACCGAACCTAAATTGCCGTCCTCCTTAATAAATTCGACATGTCCATGTAACGCGCCAATAACAGTTGCGGCTTCCAGGCCGTACAATAAAGCATCACCCCCGATAATCGGTTTGATTTTTTCTCTCGCCAAATGAGGCCCCCAGCGGGCAGAATGTTTGGGCGCACCAAGCGCTCTGTCGGTATGGCGCATTGATGCGCCAATATGGACAACCCGGTCTTTCTTGAGGACGGGGGCGTAAGTGCCGCGCGCCGCCCAAATGGTGTTAGTCGGCGCACCGTCCACGGCACCGTCTACGGAATTACCAAACACGCCAGCATTTAAGGAGTAGTTTTCGCCAGACTTGCCAGCATTGACCCCAATACGACGATCATAACCAATGGCGTCTGTGATCATACCGCGTTCAATGAAGGTATAGTGTCGGGCGGAATTTAATTCCTCCAAGGTCAGGCCCGCTTTCATTTGACCAACACTTATATCCAAAGGCCCCGCCCACGTAAAAAACAAATCTTTAACCGTTGTCTCGCCGCCCTCATAATCGACTTCAGTTTTAAATTTAAACTTGCCGTATTTACCTTCTATGCCGATGCGCACCGCACGAAACTCGCTGTCATCAAAATTATTTTCGGCACCATTAATGGGCGTTTCAGATATTGCTGCTCCGTCCCAAAAAAGCCGCCCACGCAGTTTCCAGTAATTACCGTCTGCGTCTTTAATTTTGGGGGCGCCATGAAATAAGTTCAAGATATTAGAGCTATTCTTGCCTAAACTATCATCACTCGCAATGGCTGGCAAAGATATAGCGGCGGTACTTGCAACTAATAGGGTCGCAGCTAATAATTTTTTCATGTCTAACCTCAGACAAAAAGTGTTTGGTCTATAAAGTGTGCCGATTTGCACAAACACGCCCGCAATACCAGTAAATTTTAAAATTTATATGACAATGACCTGTTGGCATATTGTCACATGCCAGCATCCATTTTTTGCATAGCTATTATTGCTTTGCAGGCTTGCGGCTGGTGCGGTGTTCGGCTATTGGGCAAATATGTTTAATTATGAATTATTTTTGGCGGCGTTTGCGGTGTTGTTTGTCATCATCGATCCGCCTGGCTGTGCGCCGATTTTCGCAAGCCTGACCCAGGGCACGAGCAAAAAGCATCAGCGTATTATGGCGTTTAAATCCGTGGCCGTTGCTTCGGGGATATTGTTTGTGTTCGCATTTTTCGGCGAGCATATTTTCCATGCCCTTGGCATTGATTTTAATGCTCTGCGTATTGCAGGTGGTATCATGTTGTTTATCATCGCATTGCAGATGGTGTTTGAGCAGCGCACGGAAAGCCGGGAGAACCGCGCAGAAGAAGCTTTGGAAGCCACTGACGACCCCGAAGATATATCCGTCTTCCCTATGGGCATTCCTATGATTGCCGGCCCCGGCACTATCGCTTCGCTTTTGTTATTGATGTCCGATGCTGACAACACGGTGGACGTGGCATCTATTATGGCCGCTCTTTCGGCTGTGCTTCTCATCACTTTGTTCTCATTCCTCATTGCAGGTTTCTTGATGAAGCTGATGGGCAAGACATTTACCAATGTCCTAACCCGCGTGCTCGGGTTTTTATTAGCCGCGCTGGCGGCGCAATTTATCATCGATGGTGTCAAAGGTGCGCTTGGCGGAATTATGTAAGATAAAATTTTTGTGATTGCCACGCAGGTTATCCGCGCTTAATAAGATGAAAATGGAGAAAATATGTCATATGCACTAGTCAATCTATTGATGAGTATTATCAATATATATTTGCTCATACTTATCATTTGGGTGATTGCCAGTTGGTTGCGGGCATTTGGCGTTATTGATCCGCGTAATCCCACAATACGTCAAATATTGTCTGTATTAGATGCCTTGGTTGAGCCGGTCATTGGCCCCATTCGGCGAGTGATACCAATTATTGGCGGGCTGGATTTATCGCCGCTTGTCGTCATATTTGGTCTCTATTTTATTTTGGACGTGTTGAGGTCGTTTCAAGCGACCGGAAGCATTTTGTAGGGTAAGTCATGACGGCAAGCCTCATTGACGGTAAAACTATTGCAGCCAGCGTTCGCGCAAATGTCACCGAAGCAGTGGATGAGTTGAAATTAACCTATGGCTATGTACCGACACTGGCAGTGGTCTTGGTCGGCGAAGACCCGGCCTCTCAGGTCTATGTGAAGTCGAAACACAAATTTACCAAAGAAGCTGGCATGGGTTCCATAGAGCATAAATTGCCAGCGGGTGTGGACGAGAAAAGTCTGATAAATTTAATTCACGATCTGAACGCCGACGATAATGTTGACGGTATATTGGTGCAATTGCCGCTGCCCAAATTAATCGATACCGACAAAGTCATTGCCGCTATCGACCCGGACAAAGATGTGGACGGATTGACCGAGATAAGCGCCGGGCGCTTGTCGCTGGGCAAGCCGGGTCTGCGCCCGTGCACGCCAGAAGGCTGCGTCATTTTGGCTAAACGCGCCCTGAAGGACGGCGACAGCCTTTCCGGCAAGCATTGTGTTATTGTTGGGCGCTCTATCTTGGTGGGCAAGCCTGCCGCATTTCTATTCCTAGAGCAAAACTGCACCGTCACGATAGCCCATTCGCGCACCAAAAACCTTGCCGAAGTCTGCAAGAGTGCCGATATTTTGGTCGCCGCCGTCGGGCGCCCGTTAATGGTCAAAGGGGACTGGATTAAAAAAGGTGCTATCGTCATTGATGTCGGTATCAACCGAGTACCCAATGATAATCCAAAATCCAAACGTAAGACCAAGCTCGTGGGCGATGTGGATTTCGCCGAAGCCGTAAAACACGCTGGTGCCATTACCCCCGTACCCGGCGGTGTTGGGCCTATGACCATTGCTTGCTTGTTGCGCAATACGGTGCTGGCATCTTGCGTGCGGCGTAAAATGGCTATGCCAAACATTTAGAGCCAAACATTTAGGCTTGCGATAACCGGACAGACTTGTAGTTTCGCTCTATGGTAAATAAAAATAAAAAAAGACCACTTTGTTTGATAACGGGTGCATCCGCAGGGATAGGCGCGGCGCTGGCGCGAGAGTTTGCGCGTGCAGGTTGGGATTTGGCGCTGACGGCACGGCGCGAAGAACCTATGTTGGAACTGGCTCAAGAGCTTAAAGAGGGATTTGGTGCGACATCCCATATCATTGTAGCCGACCTAGCCAAGCCTGGAGCCTGCGCAGATATTTTGGAACGGCTGTCCAAAAAAACCACTCATATTGACGGGCTAGTCAATAATGCAGGCTACGGCTTGACCGGAAATTTTACCGAGAACGAATGGACTGCGCACAAAGAATTTCTAACCGTAATGCTGGAAGCCCCGTGCGAAATGACGCGCTTGGTGCTGGACGATATGGTCGAGCGCGGTTTTGGCCGCATCATCAATGTGGCCAGTCTGGCCGGGCATATCCCCGGCTCGCGCGGGCATACATTGTATGGGGCTACGAAGAGTTTTTTAATCAAATTTTCCCAATCCCTAAATTTGGAAATGCAAGAACACGGCGTCAAGGTTTCCGCCCTGTGCCCCGGCTTTACCTATAGCGAGTTTCATGATGTCAACGAAACACGCGGCGCGGTGGACAAATTGCCAGACTGGATGTGGATGACCGCAGAAGAAGTGGCCGAGAGCGGCTTTCTCGCGCTGGCGCGAAACCGTGCCGTCCATATTCCGGGCACTAGTAATAAAATGATTGCGCTTCTGGCTAGGTTGCTCCCCGAAAGTTGGGCGCTGAAACTCATGAGCCGTAATTCGGAAAAATTTAGAAAAGACAAGAAATGAGAGCTGATTCACGTTTGTATGTAGCACTGGATTTACCAGACATAGACACTGCCCGCGCTATGGTCGAGACATTGGGCGACGCGGTGGTGTCCTACAAAATCGGACTGCAATTGCTCCCCCTCGGCGGCACAGAATTTGCCCGCGAACTGAAACGC
>Ga0256839_1001323_pt1 | contig 30307 bp, 20 predicted proteins | sample 354166metaG_FD_185968 | JGI IMG/M metagenome (GOLD analysis project Ga0256839, IMG submission 185968) | Hydrothermal vent microbial communities from Mid Atlantic Ridge, Atlantic Ocean - 354-166 | ecosystem: Environmental > Aquatic > Marine > Hydrothermal vents | place: Atlantic Ocean: Mid... | reverse complement strand
GGCGTCGGGGGGCAAGGCGGGCAGGGAGACGGCGTCCACAAGCTGCCCTTGGGGGCCGAGGAGGCGCACCTCGTCCCCGTCGTTGTTGAGGCGCAGCCCCGTTTCGGCCTGGAAGAGCACCAGGAATCCGCCGGGAGCCACGACCGTGTTGGCGGGCAACGTGTAGGGCCGGCTTCCCCCTGGCGCGTCGTCCAGTTGCCAGCCGCCGAGATCGACGGCCACGCGGCCAGCGTTGTAGAGCTCCACCCACTCGTCGGCCGCGGAGGCGGATCCGTCGCCATCCCAGTCCACGTTCCTGGGCACGCTGAGCACTTCGTTGATGATCACGCCTGTCGGCAGGGGCGTGGTCGTCGGGGTGTGGGTGGCCGTGGGCGATGGGGGAGGAGGAGCGGTGGGCGGCTGCCGCGTCGGCGTGGCGGACGCTGTGGCCGTGGGCGAAGGCGTCGGCGTCGGGTAGGAGGTGGAGTTGACCTGGCGGGGGGTGCCCTGGATGGGATTGCCGGCGGCGTCGGTGCCGTTCACGTGGATGCCGTCGTTCGTGGCCCACGTGGCAGGGGTGATGGGGTTCAAGGAAACGCGCTCCATAGTGGCCCGTGAGCCGGCGTCCCCGGCTGGCCACCCGGTGCCGGCGTCGGCCACGTCCACGACGGCACCTGAGGGGTCCACAAGCTCGAGCACTTCGCCCCCGTTTTCCAAACTCCCGGTGTAGAGCATGTCAGCCGGCACGTCGGCCACAGTCGAATCGTCGGTGCGCTCCAGGAGGAAGAAGCCGTTGGCACCGAGGGTGCCGGCGAGGTGAATGGTAGGAGTTCCGTCTTGGGCGCGGAGCACCCAACCGTCGAGGGCGACCGGGAAGGGGTTCGGGTTGTAGAGCTCGATCCACTCGTCGTTGGGGCTGGCGCGCGTGCCCGCCCAAGCGATCTCCGAGATGAGCACACTGCCACGGGGCCAAGGAGTGGGCACAGGAGTCGGCGCGGCCGGGGGGGACGGCGTGGGCGAGGGGGGTGGCGTGGGGGGCGGCGTCGATGTGGATGTGGGCAGTGGCGTGGGCGAGAGCTTAGGAGTTGGCGTGGGAGAAGCGGTGGGCGAGGGGAGCGGGGTCGGCGAGGCCGTTGCTGGGGGCGCTGGCGAAGGCGTGGGCACCGGGCCGGCCGTGGCCGTGGGGCTTGGCGACGGGGTGGGCGAAGGGCTTGGCGTCTGGGCCGGCGTGGGAGTGGGCGAAGGGAGGGGGGCCACTTGGCCAAACCAGAGCTCATCGCAGAGCAGGGGCTGGGCCGGCGAGGGCGTGTTCACGTAGGTGTAACAGGCCACTTCAGCCTCCACGGCGTCGGGGGGCGCGGTGAGTGGCCCCAGCACAAGGCGCTGATATTGGGGGGAGCGCGCCGGAGCGTCCACGGCCACATATCCGCCCAGAGGGCCGGCCGCGCCGTACCAGCGCACCTGGAGCCTGGCGTTGGAGAGGGCACTGTCGTTCCAAAGCACCCAACCGGCGAGCTCATACGTGGCATTAGGGAGGACCGGCACCCGCTGCCAAAGACGCACCCACCCGCTTGCGTTGGTCTTGGAGAGAGCAGCAGCCTGGGAACCGCTGTACGCCGTGGAGACGAGCGTGACGTGGGCCGTGCTCGGGGAGAAGGACCAGCCCGTCAGGCCGGCCTCGAAGCCCGGGTTGGTGAGTACATTGGCCTGCTGGGCACCTGCCGGCGAGGTGACGAGTCCCACGGCCACCACGAGGAGCCACCAGCGCACCACCCAAGCCCACCTTTGCATGTGCTCCCTCCGTGTAGGGGAAACATATGTGCGCCTTGAAGGGCTTGACAACTCGAGAGGCCACCTTGGCCACAAGGAGAATGAAGGAGGTCTCTGCCCCTGAGGCGGCGGGGAAGGCGTGTCCGTGGCAGAACCACCTTCGAGGCAGTAATTGTGCGACCCGAGGATCGGTTTCCTATTGTAACCAAGAGGCCCTTGCCGTCAAACGAGCTGAAAGGAAGCCAGGGCCGTTCCTGTACTGCTGTGGAAGGAACATCGGCTGTGAGGCACTTCTGCCCTGTCCATTCACTTGACCACGAGGGCACTCGGTGGTATGCTGTGACCGCGACAGCATGTCCTCAGGCCGTCGTGTCACGGCCTTGAGTCCCGGAGACGCGCTTCCAAGTGCTGAAAACATGTGCCGAGCACGTGGGACGATCGTGCTCACGCCCCCTTCTTTCCCTCCTGGCTCAACTGGTGATGGCCTGTGGGCGGGCTCTCCGGCGCGAAAAGATGGGAAAAAAGCGGTGAGGATATGACCTCGATTGCCCGAAGTGTCCTGGATGTCATTGGTCACACCCCAATGGTCCGCCTCGAGCGCGTGGGCGCCGGAGTGCCCGCGCCGCTCGTGGCCAAGCTGGAGTGGCTGACGCCGGGGGGCAGCGACAAGGACCGCGTGGCATTGGCCATTGTCGAGCGCGCCGAGCGGGAGGGCCTCTTGGACCACGAGACCACGGTGGTGGAGCCCACCAGCGGCAACATTGGCATTTCGCTGGCCATCGTGTGTGCGCTGCGGGGCTATCGTCTCATCCTGACCATGCCCGAATTCGTGCCCCAGTGGCGGGTGAAACTGCTCCGCGCCTTGGGCGCCGAAGTGGTGCTCACGCCGGCCACACAGGGGATGGCCGGCGCCGTCGAGAAGGCGGAGGAGCTGTGTGCCACACTCCCCCGGGTCTTCAGGCCGGCCCAATTCGACAACCCCGCCAACCCCGACGCCCACGCCTTCACGGCCGACGAGATCTGGGCCGACACTGGGGGCAACCTCTCCGCGGTCGTGGCCAGCGTGGCCACAGGAGGCACCATCAGCGGCGTGGGCCGACGCCTCAAATCCCTCAAGCCTGACGTGCTCGTCGTGGCCGTCCAGCCGGCCGAGTCCCCCGTGCTCACCGGCGGCTCCCCCGGCGCTCACGCCATCTACGGCATGGGGGCCCCCTTCGTCCCCGGCGTCTACGACGAAACTGTCATCGACCGCGTCCTCAGCGTGCCCGAGCGGGAGGCGTACCAGATCACCCGCCGGCTGCTCCGTGAAGAGGGGCTCCTCACCGGGCCGGCCGGCGGCGCGGCCGTGGCCGGCGCCCTCCGCGTAGCCCGTGACTTGCCCCAGGGGGCGGCCCCCGTGGTCGTCATCCTGCCGGACGCCCTGGAACGCTACGCGGAGACGGACGCCCTCGATCGCCTCCGGCCTCCTCCCTCCAGGCTCGGCCGGGCGTGAAGGTCCTTACGGCGTGGTCGCCTCGTTGCCACGCAACGCTGCCTCGACGATCATCAAATCCGTCAACCACTCCACGGGCGCGCGGTCATCGGTCAACACGGGGCCTTCCTCGTGGTCCCACAGGCGCAAGCCCCCCGCGGCCCGCTCGCCCAAATCCCGCACCACAGGGTGCGTGACGCGGCCTACGTTGGCCCTGAAATCGGCCGGCGTGGCCGGCCTCCGAGTGGCCACCACAAGGGTGTTGTAGCTCACGTCGATGTCCACCGTGAAAACCGAAGGGTAGACTTGGCTCATCGTGGCGGCCAGCGCGCGGACCAACCGGCGGTCGCCGTTCAGGCCCCGGTTGGCGTTGACCACCACCACACCGTCCTCCGTCAAGTGGTCCCGGACTTGCTCGAAGAACTCCACCGTGGTGAGCTCAAAGGGGATGTACGGCTGTCGGTAGGCGTCCACGATCACCACATCATACGTGCCTTGGTCGAGGAGCAGCCAGGCGCGGCCGTCCAAGGCTGTGACGCGGAAGTTGGGCAACTTCATGTCAAAATAGCGCCGCCCCACTTCGAGCACGGCGGGGTCGAGCTCCACCCCCTCGATGGGCACCGGGCCGTAGATGGCCGTGATCACCCGGGCGGCCGTGCCGGCCGCAGCGCCCACCAGCGCCCACCGGCCGGCTTCCTGAAAGGGATCGTAGGGGGCCGGGTTGAAGAAGGGGGCAAGGGCGAAGAAATCCCACACGCGGCCGGTGTAGGGAGTTCCGGGGAGGTACCGGCTGTGAACTCCGAGCCCCTCGTTGAGCTCCAACAGCCGCTCGCCCTCTGCGGTCTCGACCACCCGAATGTACTGATAGGCTGACTCTTCTTCGTAGAGCACGTTCTCGCCCGGCTTCACCGGCACGCCCGGGACCACCTGCGCCCACCACCACCAGGCCACAGCGGCCAGCGCCACGGTCAGTCCGGCAAACCGCCACCGCCGGGCCACAGCGAAGCCCACCGCCGAGATGGCCATCAGGCTCAGGCCGAGGAGGAGGAAAGTGCGCCGCGTACCCAAGGCCGGGATCAACACCAGCACGGGCAAGAAGGTGCCCACAAAGCTTCCCAGCGTGGAGAGGGCATAGACCCGGCCGGCCACCCGCCCCGTGTGTCCCACGTGGGACGTGGCCAAGCGCACGGCAAAGGGCGACACACATCCCAGCAGGATCATGGGCAGGGCGAAGAGAGCCAGCACTCCCACGAACGAGCCCACCAAGAGCCCCACTTGCAGGCCGGCGAACGCGCCAACAGCCGCCCTCAACACGGGCATGGCCACCACCGGCACCAGGACCACGCCAAGCCCCGCGCTCGCAGTGATCGCCAACAGCGCGGACAAGCGGGGTACCCGGTCGGCCAGGCGTCCCCCGGCCCAGTACCCGGCCGCCAAATAAATCAGGATCAGGCCGATCAGGTTGGTCCACACGATCAGGGATGTGCCGAAATACGGGGCCATCAGGCGTGAGGCGGCCAATTCCACGCTCAGCGTGACCAGACCGCTCCAGAAGACCAGGAGATTCAAGTAGAAGCGCACAGCGCGGTCGGACATTCTGGACTTTCCTCCCGGGAGATCGGCGCCACGTGACCGTCCCCCTCACGATCTGTCCTGCTCCTTCACGTCTTCCCATTTTACCACATCTCGACACTTCTGGGATAGATCCCACTCCTGCGGAAGAGTTGACAGGCGCCCCTGACAGGCGTATAATGTAGAACATCCGTTCTGCTCCCGTGCTCCACTGTTCCCGGAGGAAGAACCTGACGCTGCCTTGTCGGCGGTGTCGAGCTCTGGTGATCCACGGCGAGGTGACATATGCGGGCCTCCACCCTTGGAATGCACGGTCCTTTTGTCCTCGGGGGGCGCCGAGTGCGTCCGGCCGCCGAAGCCTATGAGGCTGCCCTGGCCGAGGTGCGCCACATCGTCGAGTTCGTCGCACGCCCCACGTGCGACGAACTCGTGGTGGCCGCTTGGGCCCGGGGAGATCGCCGGGCTCGCCTGACTGTTGAGACCCACGCCCACTACATGGGCCTCGACGTGGAGCCTCTGATCGAGGCGGTCATCGAGTGGCTGCGCTCCGCCGACGGCCTTGACTTCGAGACGTTCGTGGCCGACGTCGTGCCCGGCGTGCTCGCCAACGTGGACGCCGTTGAGCCCGGCGCCGCCCTTCCCGCCGAGCCGGCCGCGCCGGTCTACGCCTTCCACTACGCGGCCAGCCTGCGGACGGCCCTCGTGCGCGCTGTGCTGGCCCACGTGGACGAACGCTACCCGGCGCCCCGCTTCCGCTCCCTCCACGAGGCCGCGGCGTGGACGCGGGCTTTCGGGGAGCTCTTGGAGGAAGTCAACGCCGTCCTCGACGGCACCCGCCGGCTCCTCCAACAGGAAAGCCTCGCCGTGCAACAGTTCTTGGACCGCCGACGGCGCGAGCTGCGCCGGCTGGAAGTGCGCCTGCGCTCCCAAGGCCAACAGGTGGCGCCGCTCACTTGGGCGGATGAGCTCCAGGAGGCGGAAGTGGCCGCCCTCGACGCCCTGTCGTCCTGGGCCCAAGCCCTCGAAGAGCACGCCTTCGCCGGCCTGGAACAGGCCCGCCGCTCGGGCGCGCTGGAGTTGGCCGCCAAGCACGTGGCGCGCCGGACGCCGCGCCTGGCCCTGGCCCTGCTGGGCCTCGCCGCCGGCGCGGCGCTCGTCGGCCACGCCTCGTCCTCGCCCGATGCGTGGCCCCACCGCTTGGCCGAGCGCGCGCGGGAGGGCCTGGCCTCGCTGCCACGGGCGTGGCCCCGAACTGCTGATGACGCTGCCGAGTGGCCCACGTCGGGCGTGCGCTCCCGAGTTCGCCAGTTCATCAACCAACTCGTAGGAGCCCGCGAGCGTCAGACCGTAGAGGTGGAGGACAGCCGCACCCTGGCCGCTCTCCTGGCCGAATTGCGCCGCCACGGATACCGGCCGGAGGATGTGCTCCGCCTCCTGGGGCTCGACCAGGTGGAAGATGTGGACGAACGGGACGAGCCCGTGCGCCTCACCCTTCAGGCCAGCGAGGAGGGCGTGCTCGTCGTGCCGGAACAGGAGGAGCGCAGTGTGCCGGCCGTCCCCCAAGTCATAGCTGCCTACCGCGTGCGGCCGGGCGACACGCTCTGGCGCCTCTCCCGCACTTTCGGGGTGCCCATGAGCCGCATTTTGGCCGTCAACCCCCAGCTCCAGGACCCGGATCTCATCGTTGTGGGAGAGGTGCTGCGCATCCCCGGCGTCACGTGGGCCGAAAATCAGCGCCAGACCGAGACGCGCATCCGGTGGGGCAGCTCGCTGGCCGAAATCGCCGAGGCCGTCGGCGTGCCCGTCGAGGAGTTGGCCGAATTGAACAACATCACCGACCCGGAAAGCTGGATGTACGACGGTCGCCCCCTCGTCCTGCCCATGCGCGTGCTTCGGCCGGAGCACGCGGCGCCGTCCGCGCCCGGCGGAGCTCCGGCCTCCCGCACCCCCGCCTCCGGCGTGGCGCCGGCCCGGAGCCGGGCGGAGACGCCCACAGCGCCAGACGACAAGGGCAGCGCCCGCCGCGCTGCCCCCGAGGCGGCCACCTCTCCTTCCAAGCCGGCCGCCACGCCCGCGCCACGGCTGCGCCGGGGCGACATCGGCCTGGAACGGGCCCGTGGTGCCGGCCAAGTCCTCACGGCCACTCTGCCCGACGGCAAGGCCCTGGTGGCCAAGTACGGCGATACCCTCTGGCCCTCCCTTGAGGCCATGCCGGCCGAGGTGCGGCTCTACTTTGTGAAAACAGTGCAGGAGGTGGCCGACTTCTTCAACGTGCGCGCCGACGACATCCTCGGCATTCTGAAGATGGAGAACGGCGGGGCCGGGTGGCGCCTCTACCAGCCGGCCGTCTCCTCGGCCGGGGCCAAGGGGGTGGCCCAAGTGATCGCGCGGACGTGGAACGGGTGGCAGAACCCGGTTCACGACCGCCACGTCACCAACTTGGCCGACATCGAGAAGTACGGCGGCATCGGCTTCGACTGGAGCAAGCGGGAGCTCTGGAAGGCGTGGAAGGAAGGGCGAGTGCCCCTCGAGGCCCTGGCCGACAGCAACGCCGACCCGATGGTCTTCGAGAACAGCGTGGCCGCCGTGGCCCGCCACCTCGTCCGGTGGGAGCTCACACGGGACAAGGCCGAGGCCGACCCCACGTGGTTCCAGAAGCGCCTGGCCGACGCCATCGCCGTCTACAACAGCGGCCGCGTGCTCTCCGAGAGCGCCTCTTGGACGCAGGCGCCCGGCAATCCCACCACCGTGCAGGAGTACGTGGACGGCGCCATGCGCACGGCCCAAAATCTGCCCGAGCTGGAGACGGTCGTGCGCCCACCGGCCTGGCAGGCCCTGGCCGCCACGTTTCGCCAAGCCTACGAGGCCGGCTTCGGCGTGCGCTTGGATGACGCTGAGGTGACCCGAATACTCGCGCGCGAGCGCCTCATCGTGAACGATGTGCTGGCCGGCAAACTGACGCCCACGGCGGGGGCTCAGAAGCTGTTGGAGAAGGTGGAGCAACACTACTTGGCCGAGGGGCGTGCAGCCCGTCAGGCGAACAAGCCCCTTCCCTGGCCCTACGTCTACAACGCGGAGACCTTGGCCGCCCAGAAGCTGGCCGTTGCCCACTTGGGCCACGCCCTCAAGGCCGACGAGGTGGAACAGCTCGTGGCCGAGTCGGGCGGAGACGTGGAGATCATGGAACGCCGGCTGGCCGAACGCGGGGACGCCATCGTTGTGGCCCGCGCCCAGGCCGTCATGGAGGAGATCTTGGAACGCCCGGTGCCGCGCACGGAGGTGGCCACGCTCGTGCAGCCCCTGGTGGCCGGCCAGGACCCCTACCGCATGGACGCCGGCACCATCGAGGCCATCGTCGAGGAGGTGGAAACGCGGGCCCGGGCCATGCGCGAGGCCGAGCGGCCGGCCGGCGAGCGGGGGTACTTCCGGGCCCTTCCTCTCAACCCCATGCCGCGCGTCTTTCGCGAGTTCGGCGCGCCGGTCAACTACCAGGCCGGCGGCCGCCACACGGGCATCGACGTGGGACTGCCCCCGGGGCCCAACGGCCAACAGCCTACCCTCCACGCCGTGGACGACGGCACCGTCGTCTACGTGGGCCCCCTCTACTGCAACGCGCCGCGCAAGTGCCGGGGCGACAAGGCCATCGTGATCGACCACGGCAACAACGTCTACTCCATCTACAGCCACAACAGCGAGGCGTATGTCACGCCGGGCCAACGGGTGCAGGCAGGCCAAGTCATCGGCCGGCAGGGGGACGAAGGCTACTCCTTCGGCAGCCACCTGCACTTCGAGGTCCACGTGGGCAGCCCCTTCACCGGCGATTGGCGCGAGCCCTTCCGGGGAGGGCGTTTCGTGGACCCCCGCGACTGGCTGCCCGAGTGGTGAGGGTTACCGCCGGCCAAACTCCCGCTCGAGTTGTGCCTGGCTGAGCTTCACCACAGTTGGCCGGCCGTGAGCGCAGGTGCGCGAGAGGTCGGTCTGCTCCAACTGGCGGATGAGCTCCACCATCTCCTCGTGGGTGAGGGGATCGCCCGCCTTGACAGCACCGCGGCAGGCCGCGTAGACGGTCAGGCGCTCCTCCCAACTGAGGCCACGGCGGTCGTGGATGGCGCCGTCGAGGACTTCGGCCAGGGCTGCGGCCGGGTCCGGGTGATCTTTGAGCACCTCCGGCAGCGTGCGGACCACCACAGTGAGGCCGCCGAAGGGTTCCACCTCGAACCCCAGACGCCTCAGAACGTCGTGCTGTTCGTCCACGACGGCGAGCTGCTGTGGCGTGAGCTCCACAGTTAGGGGCTGGAGGAGCCGCTGGGCCGGCACGGCCTGGCGCTCCCGCTGCCGGCGCAAGCGCTCGAGGAGCACGCGCTCGTGTGCCGTGTGCTGGTCCACCAGGTAGAGCCCATCTGGCCCCTCACACACAATGTAGGTGGTCATCATCTGGCCCAGCACCCGCAGTGGAGGCAACTTCGTGCCGCCGACGTCGGCCCCGGGAAGCTCGGGGCGATGTGAGGAGGGTGCCGGGGAGCCCGACATCGCCCCGGGCAGCCTGGCCTCGCCGCCGGGTCGAGGTTTCTCGGGCCACAGGGGAGGGGGCGAACCGGCCTCCTCCAGGGGGCGATCCACGACTTCCACGGGACGAGTGTAGCGGTGCACCGGTGCCTCCTCGACCAGGAGACGCCGCACTGCCCGCTGAACGGCGCGGAACACCTCGTCGCCACGGGCGAAGCGCACCTCCAGCTTCTGGGGGTGAACGTTCACGTCCAATTGGTCGGGGGGCATCTCCACTTTGAGGACCGCAAAAGGGTGCCGTCCCGTGGGCACGACGCCCTGATAGGCCTGTTCCACGGCCGCGGTCAACATGGGACTGCGCACCACGCGCCCGTTGACGAAGAAGATCAGGTATTTGCGGTTGGCGCGGTGGAGGGCAGGGCCGCCAATGGCGCCGTGGACGCGAATGCCGCTCTGGGGATCGAGAGAGGCGTCCAGGGTGAGCATGTGTCTGACCACGTCGAGGCCGTAAACGGCCAACAGGGCGTCGCGAAGCTCGCCCGTGCCCGGCGTTTGGAAGAGGGTGCGGCCGTCTCCCACGAGGGTAAACCGGCGCTCGGGGTAGGCGAGGGCGTAGTGGGAGACGATTTCGGCAATCAGCCCCATCTCCGTGGCCACGGTGCGCAGGAACTTGCGCCGGGCCGGGGTGTTGAAGAAGAGGTCTTCCACCGTCACCACGGTGCCGGCCGGCGCGGCGGCCGGCCGGGTGGAGACGACCTCCCCTCCCGCCAGGCGAATTTCCGTGCCCACGGCCTGTTCGCGCGGCCGGGTGAGCATGGTGACGCGGCTGACGGCCGCGATGCTGGGCAGGGCTTCGCCCCGGAAGCCCAAGGTGTGGACGGAGAAGAGGTCCTGGGCTGTGCGCACCTTGCTGGTGGCGTGGTGCTCGAAGGCCAAGGCCACCTGGTCGGCCGGGATGCCGCAGCCGTTGTCGGCTACGCGGATCAGGCGCCGTCCGCCCCGCTGAACCTCCACGCGGATCTCGGTGGCGCCGGCGTCCAAGGCGTTTTCGACCAGCTCCTTGACCACGTTGGCCGGCCGTTCCACGACCTCGCCGGCGGCGATCTTGTTGGCCACGTCGGGCGGGAGCACGCGGATGCCCACGACGCCTCTCCTGGTGTTTCGGCTCTTCAACACCCGCCGCATCCGCCGCGCCGGCGCCCGTGGTGGGGCCGGCGCCGGCGCTTGGGCCGGCGTGGGTGTGCCATGTGGTGGTGTCGGTCATCGGGCAGCCGCGGGGTGGCTTCAGGGTCCTCCAGGGCCTGGAGCACCCTGTCCACAGCCTGTGTTACGAGGGACGTGGCCGAGCGCTTGAGCTGGCGCTTGAGCCGCTGTTTCCGCCGCCAGCGCTCGAAGCGGGCCTCGAACTTGGGCCCGCTGGTCGGCAGGGCTTCGGCCGCGTGGAAGGCCAGGCCAATGCCCCAGCCGATGATGGGGAAGACGGCCCAGAAGAACGAAGGAGTGACGAGCAGGTTGATGGCCACGATGGCCGCGTTGACGATCACGAAGGCGACCAGGTGCTCACGAAGCTCCTGACGCTGCTTGGCGATGAACTGCCGGCGCTCCTCTTCCTCTTCCCCCCGGGCCAGCCACTCCTCCTCGGCCTGGAGCACGAGCTCCTCGCTGAGGCCCAACTCCCGAGCCATGTCGAAGAGCTGCGAGCGGGAGAACCCCTCCTCACGGGTGGAGAGCTCCACCGCGCGGTTGAGGATGGCCTTGACCTCTTCGGGGCTGTAACGGTAGTCTTCTGAGGAGGCAACTTGGTTCTTGGTCATGGGTCCACCTCCTCCCTGCGGGTGAGCCTCAGTCACTGTCGGACGTGGGCAGCTTGGGAATGAGCCAGGAGAGGAACGCGCTCTCGCTCCGGGTCTGCATCCACACCCGTCCGGGGCCGGTTAAGTCCACAACGAGCCCTTCGCCGCCGAAAAACGTGCTCTTCCACCCACCGACTCGCCGCACTTTGAAGCCCATGTCGGCCGAGAAGGCGACCAGGTGGCCGGTGTCCACAATGTATTGCTCCCCCGCGCCCACCTCAAGGGGGTGGATGGCGCCGTAGCTGGAGAGGATCAACGTGCCGGAGCCGGTGGCCTTCAACATGAGGAAGCCTTCGCCGGCGAAGAAAGTCTTGGCGCCCCCCCAGCCGGCGTCTATTTCAACGCCCATGCCGCTGGCCACGTAGGCGCCACTCTGCACCAGCAACGTGTCGTCGCTCAGCTCGAGCACGTGGATGTCGCCGGGCAGAGGCGGGGCCAGCCAGAGATCACCGCTCTGTCCGGTAGCCTGGTAGGTGTTCATGAAGAAACTCTCCCCCACGAACATGCGCTTGAAGGACTTGAAAAGTCCCCCTTGGGCGCGCGTTTGGAGCTGGACGTTGGGCGACATGGCCACCATCGCGCCCGGTTCCACGCGGATCTCCTCGTCGGGGTCCAAGGTCACGTGGGCAATGGAGTACGACGGGCGGTACAGGATTTCTACGTTCATGAGGCTCCTCCGGCCTGTGGTGATGAACAGGGCGCCGGCCCCGGCCTTGCGTCTGGGGAGGCAAGGCACTCCCTTGTCCGATCGGGCTGTGGCATTGAAAGGCATTACGTCCGCGCCCAGATGCCGGTCGCGCCTTCTCCCGACCTTGCCGTGGATGAGGGGTGTTCGTCCCGGCAGTTGGGGCGGAAGGGTGACTTATCTTATCCCACTCCGGGCCAACGAACAAATGGCGGGCAGGAGCTCATGGGGCACGTCATGGGGGGAGAACCAGGCCAACTGGCGGGCCAAGGCGGCCACTTCGCCGATGACGATGACGCCGGGCGGGCCGAGGTCGGCCTCGCGGATGGCCTCGGGCAAGGCGGCAAGCGTCGTGACCAGGGTGCGCTGGGCCTCGGTGGTGCCCCATGTGATGGCTGCAGCGGGCGTATCGGGCGGCCGCCCTGCGGCCACGAGCGCCCGGCAGATGTGGGCGGCCCGCCCCATGCCCATGAGCACCACCAGAGTGGGCACGTGAACGTAGCGGGACCAATCCACGTCGCGGTGCTCGTCGCTGGCGAGGTGGCCGGTCACGACGGCGAAGCCCGTGGAGAGCCCCCGGTGGGTGACGGGAATGCCTGCAAAGGCCGGCACGGCCACGGCCGAGGTGACGCCGGGCACGATTTCGAAGGGAATGCCGGCCTCGGCCAGGGCCAGGGCCTCTTCCCCGCCACGGCCGAAGACAAAAGGATCGCCCCCCTTCAGGCGCACGACGCGCTTGCCGGCCCGCGCGCGGGCGATGAGCAGGGCATTGATCTCCTCCTGGGCCAGGTGGTGGCTCCCCGGCACTTTTCCGGCGTAGACGAGCTCGGCGTGGGCGGGGGCCTCGTGGAGCAGTTCGGCCGGGATGAGCCGGTCCCACACGACCACGTCGGCCTGCCGGAGCAGGCGCAGGCCGCGCACGGTGATGAGCTCGGGGTGGCCGGGGCCGGCGCCCACCAGGTAGACTGTGCCGGGCTGTGCGTCTGCTCGGGCGTTCATGGTGTTCCTCCTATGCCGCGCAGGCCGTGGCGGGCATCGCTCGTCTGGGGTGCTCCCACGTGGTGTTCGTACCCGGCGAAGGGGTAGCGGTATTTGCAGAGATCACAGTTCATCGCCGCCCGCCCTTGGATGGCTTCCTCAATGCGCAGCCGGACCAGCTCCAACACGAGGGGATGTGCGCCCATGTGGCGGGCCACGAGGAGGGAGATGCCCAGCCGGCCGGCCACGTTGCCGGCCCGCCGGCAGACCTCCTTGAGGGTCACTCCGGTGAAGAGGAAGTGGGGCACGAGGACCACGCGCCCGGCGCCCAAGCGCGCGCAGCGCTCCACCCCTGCCTCGACGGAGGGGGAGGCGAGGCTGTGAAAGGCCACTTCGACGGTCAGGTAGGGGCGCCCCTCCCACAGCAACCGGGCCAGCTTGTAGAGGTTGGAGTTGGCGTCGGGGTCTGTGCTCCCCCGTCCGACCAGGAGCAGGCTGCATGGCGCGTCGGACTCGGCGGCGCCGTGTGCTCGGAGCGCGCTCTCCGCCCGGGCGGCCAACACGTTCACCACGTGGGGGTGAACGCCCAAGGGCACGCCGTAGGTGAAGTGAACTTGGGGCCATCGCTGCCGACCCCAGTGGATGGCCGCCGGAATGTCGTTCTTCTGGTGGCCGGCAGGCCCTACCAAGAGGGGAAGCACCACCACGCGGCGAAGCCCGAGTTCCTCCACCAGCCGGCACATGCCCTCGGCCACGGGCGGGTCCGAGAGTTCGAGGAAGGCGAGCTCAACAGGCCGGGCAACGTGGCGGCGCAGGGCGCGGGCAAAGGCGTGCATTTCGGCCACGCTCTCGGCATCGCGGCTGCCGTGGGCCACGAGCAGGACACCGTAATCGGCCCTGTCGTTTCCCGGGCGGAGCAGGGGACGGATCCCGGGGCGTTGGCTGTGATCCTTTTGGGGTGCCATCTTGCCTCTCCCTCCTCGCCCTCCAAGGCGCACTGAGGGCGACTCACGAAACCCGATACGATTCCATCAAGATGCTGGCCACTTCTCGGCGCAAGACTTCGTCGGGTGGGTGCTCGCCGGCGGCCAACATGCGGCGCACGTTGGTGCCACTCAGCTTGACGTGATGGCGTTCGTCGTGGGGGCACGTCTTGACCGTGACCATACTGCCACAGCGGTGGCAATAAAAGGCGTTCTCGAAGAAGAGAAGAGTCATGCCGATCTCCTCGGGGCGGAAGCGCTCGAAGATGTGGTGGGCGTCGTAGGGGCCGTAATACCCTCCCACGCCGGCGTGATCGCGCCCCACAATGAAGTGGGAGCACCCGTAGTTCTTGCGCACCAGGGCGTGGAAGACGGCCTCACGGGGCCCGGCGTATCGCATGGCCGCCGGGAAGACGCTCAACATAACGCGGTCTCTGGGGAAATAGGTGTCGATGAGCCGTTCGTAGGAGCGCAAGCGCACCCATGCCGGCACGTCGTCGGCCTTGGTCTCGCCCACGAGCGGGTGAATGAGCAGGCCGTCCACCACTTCCAGGGCCGTGCGCATGAGGTGTTCGTGAGCACGGTGGATGGGGTTGCGCGTCTGAAAGGCCACCACCCGGCGCCATCCCCGCTCGGCGAAGGCGCGCCGCGTTTGGGACGGTTCCAGGTGGTATTGGGGAAAGGGCACGATCTGCGGGCCGTCGAAGAGCCAGATGGGGCCGCCCACGGCCACTCGCCCCCACCGGTAGAGGCGGGCCACGCCGGGATGGTGCCGGTCGGCCGTGCCGAAGACGCAGACGGCCTCCACGTCCGGGTCCACGTCGAAGAGATCGTGGACCTCCAACAGCCCAATGGGCCGGCCGTCAGGAGCTGCCAGGGCAACCGTGGCGCCCACGTCCACGCGCAGCGCGCGCCGGGTCTCCTGAGTGATGCGCAACACGATGGGCAGGGGCCAGACGGTGCCGTTGGCCAGGCGCATGGTGTGGAGGACGCTTTCGTAGTCCTCGCGGCCCATGAAGCCTGTGAGGGGACTGTACGCGCCTACGGCCAGCAGGTCCAAATCGGAGAGGGTGAACGGGTCCAGCAGCAGGCGGGGCAGGCCCTCGGCAACGGCGCGGAAGGCGTGGCAGGCCTCGCTGGTGACCACGCGGTTGACCAACGTGCCCCCGTGAGGGGGAATCAAATGTGTTGGCATGGAAGATCACCTCCTCAATAGCAAGACGTTCATGTGGTGTGGGAAAAAGAAAAACGCCCGGACAGGGTCCGGGCGTTTTGTGCACACTCAAGGCGTTCGCCCGTCCCCCCGCGCAGAGTGCGGGGGCGGGCGACCGGCCGACAGCCTCGTCTAACGCGGTGTCGCGCACCCCCGCGTTAGACAACAACAAATGTGGCTGTACCGGCCGGCAGAAACAGGCGTCACGGTTTGCACCTCTCTTCGCTTTGGCTGTGGTGGTGTGCAATCATACTCCAATGTGGGCCGATGTCAAATTCGAGGGTCGCCCCGGCGGTTTGCCCGTGCTCGCCCTTTGCCCCCGAGCAGGCGGCACCCTCTCCGGCACGCCGGTGCCGCAACGTCTGCGCCGCTGCCCCATGGCTGCACGCCCGTGTGGTGGGGAGGTATGCGACGGGCAGGGTAGCCATGTGGTTGACCAGGGGAAAGGAGCACAGTACAATGGGCACACGGCAAGCTCGGACGTGCTCTCTGCTGTGCTCGGTTGGAAGGTGCAGAGTGACGCGGAGAGGGCGGAGAATGGCTCCGTGACCTGGTCAACAGGAGTGCTGGCGTGGGGCGCACGAAAAGGTCTCCGGCCTTCATGGTTGCCGTGGCGGGCGTTTACGTCGCCTTGGCGGCGTTCAGTGCCTATTGGCTTGGCGTGATCACAGACCATGAGCTGGGCGCCGATTTCAAGATCTACTACGAGGCCTACCTGGAGGCTGTGGAAGGGGGAAATCCCTACGAGCCCTACGATGTGGGCGACAGTTTCATCTACCATCCCTTTGCCCTCACCTTGGTGAGCCTGTTCGCGTGGCCGGACAACACGTTCTCCGCCGCCCTGCGGGGGTGGGTGGCCGGCAGCCTCATCGCGTGGATCGTCGCCATTGGGCTTACCCTGCGCGTTCTGGCCCGGCACCGCGCGTCCGAGAAGCTTTCTCCGGCGCACAAGGTGTGGGGCAGCTTCCTGTTTTTGGCCTTTGCCCCCTTTTGGGAGACGCTCCAGATCGGGCAGATCAACGCCTTTGTCGTCTTGGCCCTCTGCGCCGTGTTTGACTTCGCCGAGCGGGGCCGTCAGTACGCCGCGGGGTGTGCCCTCGCGCTGGCGCTCGTCCTGAAGTCGTCGCCCGTTGTGTTGCTCCTCTACTTCGTGGTGAACCGCCACTACCGTGCGATTGTTGCCACCGTAGCCGGGGTCGTGGTGCTCAGCGTGGTCGCCGCCCTCCAATTCACCCCTCAACTTCTCTGGGACTTCGCGGCCATTACGCCCCTCTTGGGCCGCGAAATTCACCCCACGCCCTACAATCAGAGTCTCCTGAGCTTGGCCTTCCGCGTTTTGGAGGCCGGCGGCTTCCCGGCGGCCTCGTGGGTCCCGGCGTTGGTTGTGGCGCACAAGGCCCTGTTCGCCCTGCTGCTCGGCCTGCTCGTCCTGGCCGCCCTGATGAGCCCGCCGCGCGGCGACCAACGCCTGGCGCTTTTCTTGGCCATGTTAACGCTGACCGTCTTCTTCTCGCCGTTGGTCTGGTATCATCACGCTGCGTTGCTGCTGCTTCCCCTGGGCGCGCTGATCTGGCACCCGTCGCCCCGCCGACAGGTGGGCGGGCTCGTGCTCCTCCTGCTTGTGCAGAGCAATCGCCTCTTCGAGTACACGGTGGTCTGGATGGCGTTCCCCGCCTTGGTCGCAGAGGCGATGTTGTTGGCCTTCTGGTTCGGCCAAGCACTACAGCCGGTGGGACCCTTTTGGCGTCGCTTCAGCGTGGCATCTCAAGGATGAAGGGACCAATGCGCCCGACACAGCGTCTGACCTCGTGGGCCCCTCTGGGGCTCGCCGCCCTTTGGCTCGGCGGGTGGCTCTGGTGGCAGGCAAGCCATGTGGGCGCCTACATTTTCGACTTCGACGAGGGCGTCCACCTGGTCCAAGCCCGTCTGGTTCAGGAGGGAGCTGATCCGTACCGGGAGATGGGGCTCCTCTTGCCCCCCTTTTGGTTCTGGACGGCCGCGGCCGCCTTCGCCATCTTCGGCCAGACGGTCGAGGTGGCGCGGTTGCTCTCGCTGGCCTACGGCGCCGTGGGGGGCGTGAGCGTGGCGCTGTTGGGGCGCCGGCTCGGGGGGGCGTGGGGAGGGACGGTGGCCCTCGTGCTCTACACGCTCACGCCCGGGGTGCTGTGGCTCTCGCGCGCGGCCATGTTGGAGGTGCCGGCCATCTCGGTGGCCCTTCTCGCCCTTGCCGTGGCGGCCCATGCACGCCGGCCGTGGGCCTGGTGGCTGGCCGGCGTGCTCTTCGGGGTGAGCCTGCTCATCAAGGCCGTGGTGCCGGCCGGCCTTGTGGCGCTGGGGTGGCTCGCGTGGCGGCGTGCCGACCGGCGCCGGGGGGCTCTGGCCGCGTTGCTGGTGGGCGTTGCCATGCCGGTGGGCGCCGTGGCGCTCCTCTACGGCCCCGGGCGCTTCTGGCACTACACCGTGGCTATCCGCGCGGCCATGCGCGCGGTCGAGCCGTGGAGTCCGGCCGGCAACGCGGACAAAATCCTGGAAGATGGCCTGTTGCCCGTGGGCGCCACTCTCGTGTTGGCCGGACTTGGCCTGTGGGCCACGTGCGGCCGGCCCACGGCTCAAGCGCTGGGCCTGCTGTGGGGCGCGTCGCTCGTGGCCGCCTTCTTCCACACACCGCTGCGCGCCACCCACCTCGTGGTGCTCGGCGTGAGCGCCACCCCGCTGGCCGGCGGCATTGTCCACGTGGCCGCCCGGCCCGCGTGGCGGCAGGGCGGACGCCGCCTCCTCTGGCCCCTGTTGGGGGGGCTGCTCGCCTGGCAGCTTGCCTCCACCGTTGTGGAGCTCGCGCCCACCTACGCCGACACCTACAAGCTGGACGACACGAAGGTGCGCCTCGCACGCTACATAGCCGAGCACGTTCCCGAGGGGGAGTACGTGGTCATTGACTACCCGATGATCGCCTTCCGCGCCGGCCGGTCGGTGCCCCCTCTGCTCTCGGACCCCTCGAACGGCCGCATCCAGAGCGGTTACCTCACGCCCGAGATGGCCATCGAGGCCACCGCCCAGGCCAAGCCGCGCCTGATCGTGTTCTGGAGCGGGCGCCTCCGGCAACTGGAGGCCTATGTCCGCTGGATCGAGGAGCGCTACCGGGTGGTGAGATATTTCGGGCGCAGCCACCCGGTTTACGGTCTCAAGTGAAAGCGCCCCCAGGCCTGGGAAGACGCATGGCCTTGGGGGCGCAGGCTCTCGGGCAGGGGGCATTTCATGGCAAGGTGTAGCGCACCGTGTAGGTCAGGACGGCTTCCTCGTCGGCCGGCACCGTGAGGCGCCATTCCACTGTGTTCGCGTCCAGCTTCGTGTGCCGGGCACTCTCCTGTACGATCTCCCATTCGTTCCACCGGAACAAGTGCTCGACCACGCGCACCTCGACCTCTTCCGCCTTGTGGTTGCGGATGCGGATCTCGTAGCTTTCCTCGATGGTTGTGGAGTCCAAGCGGCGGAAGTCGGTCTGCTTGCGCTCGCCCACGATGTCGAAGGCGTTGCCCAGGCGCAGGCGCACCACTTCACCTTTGGGCGTGTGGTCAACTCGGTCCTCTCCGATGAACTGAAGGCTGCCGTCCGCGTCGGCCTTGTAGACCCGCACCCGCCCGGCGGGCAGGGGAATGCCCAGCCCCGCCCGGGAGTCGTTCTCGAGTTGGAGGTAGATGGCCACGTCCGGGGACGACCCGACGCCGTATCTCGACTCGACGACCGGAACGCCGTAAAATCGCAGGCCGCGCGCCCCATCGTAGACGAAGAACTTTTCCACCGAAACCCCGCTTGCCGAGATGAACTCGATCTGCTTGGTCTGGCGGTCCTGCACGGTTACCGGACGCTGCACGTCGTACAGGCGGTACTCGAAGAGGGGGCGTTCGGTGACGCCTGGCGTCGGCGTGGCCGCCAACTCCGGCACCCCTTGGCGCACATCCATCATCGGTTGGCGGGCGATCACGTTCACGTCTCCGGCGACCAATTTCAGCTTGGCCTCCTTGTAGGCGGTGCCACTTTGGTTGTCGAGGGTGATCCAGCCGCGCACGTCGGCGGCCGTGTCCTCCTCGTTGATTTGAACCACGTAGTCGGCCCGCCAAGTTAGCCCGCGGGTCAGGTAGGTGACCTCCACCTGCTGGGCGCCGGCCCGCCGGCTCTGGAGGGTCCAGACCAACGTGGGGCGGGTGATCAGCCCTTCGGGCAGGCGGGGGAAGGTGAACTCCCGAATTTGTCCCCTCTGGACCACGATGACGCGCCCTGTGCGGTCCCGGATGATCACGTCACCCCGGCCCGAGAGGAGTGTGCCCCGGTACTCGGTTCCATCTTCGGTGACGACGCGCACCTCTTGGTCCACGTACTTCTCCAACAGCTTCTCGCTGCCCACCAGGTCGTACTCGAAATTCTGCTCCAACACGATTGTGCCCTCGGGGTCGGTCAGGGAGCGGAAGAGCACGCTGGTGGGCTCGATCTGGGAGGCCACGTCCGAGAAGCGCACTCGCTCGACGCCGGCGCGCACCCTGATGGTGCGCTGATCGCGCACGAGGGCGACGTTCTGGTTGTAGACGGTGAGGGCGAGGTTCCCGTCCTGGGGTTGAGCCGGAATCGGGGCAGAGGGCGGGGGCGGGGAAGCCGAGGCGGCCCACGTGGGCGCATTGGCCCATTTGGCGATCAGGGACACGACCACGGTGAGGAAGAGCACGGTCACGGCAAACATTAGGCGAACGTGTCGCATAGGGCACCTCCACAACGGTCATCATTGGTGTTGATCCTGCCAAAAGATGCTCTCCGGACAGAAGAAGTCGAACAGCGGTGAGACCTCTGAGGCGAAGTGCTTGGCCCAGAAGTGTGCCTGTTGAAGAAGGGCACGGTTGTGGAATGAACGCCGGGGCGAGGAGAAATGTTCCCTATTCTGCGATCAAGCCCACCTCGCTCACCAGCGACTCGTAGTCCCAGCCGCTGGCGTAAATTTGCACGGAGGTGATAATCAAGGGATTTTGAAGCTGGGCCTGCAGGTCGGGGATCTCCACGGGGAACCAGGTGTCGCGGGGAATGCGGTTGCCCGTCTCGTTGATGAAGAAGCCGGCCTCATTTTGGTAGTAGAAGCCCACCACCCAGTGGTTGTCGTTGCCGTACACGTCCTTGTAGTTGATGCGCACCATGAGGGGGAACTCGGAGTTGAGCTGGCCGCCGCCGCTCAGGGATTGGTACTTGAGCTTCACGTCCAAGCGCAGCTTGATGCGCTGGTAATCGCCCACATACTTGTTGAGCGTCTGCCGGATGCCCGTCTCACCGTGGTTGTTGCGGCTGCCCGTGCGGTAGAAGCGCACTGCCCGTCGGCCCTCGTCCACCACGATTTCGGCCGTGCCGTCCACGTTGCCCCCGTCGCCGCCCTGGTCGTTGTAGACCACCCACCCTTCGGCCAAGGGGCCCTGGGTAATGGGGACGGCGGAGATGGCCGTGCGGAAGTCGCCGTTCACGATCAAGTTCTGGGCGGCCGGCAGGGGGGGCGACGCCTCCTGGCCCAACTTCACCTGGCTGCGCCGGCCGGCCGGCAGCGAGACCGTTGCCCCCACGGCCCCGGTCACTTGGGCACGGCCGGCGCGCACGGAGATCTGCGTCAGGTCGTTGGAGACTTCCACGCTGTAGCTCCCCTCCTCCACCAGCTCCACGGTGGCGTGGGGCGTGTAGACCACCATGCGCAGGGGGCGGGCAAACGACGGCGCGATGTTGACCCGCACGTTGCCCCGGCCCACGCGGATGACGATCTCGTTGGGCAAGGGGCTGCGCCTGAAGCGGGGCGTGCGCATCCGTTCGACGGTGACCTCGCTGTTGGGGAAAACTGTGATCGTGCTCTCGTCGAAGAGCCGCACCACGGCCGACGAGTTGGCGTCGGTTTCGATCCGGTTCTGCTCCCGCACGTCCGGCTTGCGGGCGCCCTCGGCCACGGCGAAGGGGTTGGGGGCCGAGGGGTCCACCACCAGCGTGGTGCCCAGCGTGCTGGTTAGGGTGGCCAGTTGGGGGCGTGTGGCGTTGTGGACGTACCAGCGGGCGGCGAGGGGAATGCCTACGGCTAGGGCGCAGAAGATGGCGAAGGCCGTGAGCAGGATCGCCCAGGCAAGCTGCTCACGGCCCGTGGATGGGCTCTCGGCTGGGGCCGCCGGGACGCCGCCGGCGAACTCGGCCACAGGGTCTTGCCTCCTCTACTCGTTGATGAGGGTCTGTATCCACGCCTCCAGCTCGTCGGCCGTAATCGGGCCGATCTTGACCCCGCGCACGTAGCCGTTGCGGTCGATGAAGAAGGTCTCCGGCACGCCTTGAATGCGGTAGGCGTCCGAGATGCGGTTGCCCAAGTCCATCCCGTTGGGGTAGGTGATGTCGAACCGGTCCAGGTACGCGCGGGCGGCCGGTTCGGTGTCCACGTAGTCCACGCCGATGAACATCACGTGCTCCTTGTGTCGGCGCCAGGCGGCCTCCAGGAAAGGCGCTTCCCGGTAGCACTCCAGGCACCAGGAGGCCCAGAAGTTGATCACCACGGGGGTGCCACGGAAGTCGGAGAGGCGAATGACGTCACCGTCGAAGGTCTCCAGCGTGAAGTCGGGCGCCGGCCCCTTGCTCACTTGCCCTTGCCCCCGTACCACCATGCCCGCGCCCAAGATGGCCAGGACGATCAACGTGCCCGTGAGCAGGGCGAGCAACCAAAGGGGCAGCCGCCGTGTTGAGCTCGCCACCTGGGGTTCGGTGGTGACCACAGACATAGCTATCCCTCCTGCTCGAAGCGGCGCAGTTCCCGTTCCAGACGCGCCTGATACGGGGCGGGGATCTCGATGATCGGCATTTCGGGCTCCTCGCCGGCGGCAAAGTGGCGCCGCAGCCACCTGACGCCCCCGGCCAAGGCCAGCACGGTGGCCACGCCGGGCAGGACCCACACCAGCCAGTTCACCCCGCGCCGTTCAGGGGCCCCGAGGACTTTGGGGCCGTACAGCTCGTAGAAGTACTGCTTGATCTCCTCTTTGCTCTCCCCGGCCTCCAACTTCTGGACGATGATCTCCCGCATGTCGTCGCACACCGGCAACTCGCACACGTCCACTCGCAGGCCGGCGCAGAGGGGGCAGTAGAGTTCGCGGGTGATCTCGTAGACCTCCTCCGGGTAGAGCCGTTCCGACTCGGGCTCGGGGCCCTGTGCCTGGGCCGGCGAGAACCAGAGAGCCATGAGCACGGCGCTCCCGGCCACGATCAGCATCAACACCCACCATCTCTTCATCACACGCGCTCCTGCACGAGTTCATCACGGCCCTCAGTAAACTCAGGGAGCTCCCGTTCACCCGTCCTCCCGGGCGCTCACGGTGTGTGTTGACAATTATACTTCACGGGCCGGGGGCACCAAACAGAGTGTGAAATCCGTCACGTGTGGTCCCTCAGCCTGCCAGGAGCGCTTCCAGGGGCGTGTGGGCCATGTCGAACGCCTCGGCAATGGCGGGATAGGTGATGTGGCCGGCGTAGGTGTTGACCCCCTTGGCCAGGGCGCGGTCGGCGCGCAGGGCGGCTTCCACGCCCATGTCGGCCAGCTTGAGCACGTAGGGCAAGGTGGCGTTGCTGAGGGCGTAGGTGCTGGTGCGGGGCACAGCCCCCGGCATGTTGGTGACGCAGTAGTGGATCACGTCGTCCACCGTGAAGGTGGGGTGGGAGTGGGTGGTGGGCCGGGAGGTCTCCACGCAGCCTCCCTGGTCCACGGCCACGTCCACGATGACGCTGCCGGGCTTCATCTCGCCGATCATTTCCCGCGTGATCAACTTGGGCGCCCGCGCTCCCTTGATGAGCACGGCGCCGATGACCACGTCGGCCCGGCGGACGGCCTGGGCAATGTTGAAGGTCGAGGAGCTGAGCGTGGTCAGCCGCCCGCGGAACATCTGGTCAAGCCGGCGGAGGCGGTCCAAGTTGATGTCGATCATGATGACGTGTGCCCCCATGCCGAGGGCGATCTGGGCCGCGTTGGTGCCCACGGTGCCGGCGCCCACGATCACGACGTCGGCCGGCCGCACGCCGGGCACGCCGCCAAGCAACTTGCCCCTCCCGCCGTTCATTTTCTCCAGGTAGTGGGCTCCCACCTGCACGGCCATGCGGCCGGCCACTTCGCTCATGGGGGTCAGCAGGGGCAAGCGGCCGTCGGGCAGTTCCACGGTCTCGTAGGCGATGCCGGTCACGTGGCGGGCGACGAGCTCCCGGGTCAGGCGTTCGTCCGCGGCCAGGTGGAGGAAGGTGAAGAGGGTGAGGCCGGGGCGCAGGAAGTCGTACTCCTGGGGCAACGGCTCCTTCACCTTCACCACCACGTCGGCCTCCCACGCCTCGGCGGGCGAGTTGACAAGGGTGGCGCCGGCCGCCTCGTACTGGGCGTCGTCGAAGCCGCTGCCCACGCCGGCGCCCCGCTCCACCACCACGCGGTGGCCGTGGCGCACGGCCTGGTGAACGCCGCCGGGAGTCATGGCCACACGGTACTCCTGGTCCTTGATCTCCTTGGGCACGCCGATGATCATCGTTGATCCTCCTTTTCACGTTGGTTGTTGATGTGGGAACTCACTTCGGCGGGGCATCACGGAGGGGCATCACCGCGCTACGGCCTCGTAGACATCGCGCGTTTCCTTGGCGGTCCGCTCCCAGGAGAAGAGGGCCGCGCGCCCGGGGCCGCGCAGGCGCAGCCCGTCGCGCAAGCTCTTGTCCCGGAGCACCCGCAGCATGGCGTTCGCCAGCGCGTCCACGTCCTCCGGGTCCACCAGGATGGCCGCGTCCCCGGCGATCTCGGGAATTCCGCCCCGGTTGCCGGCCACCACGGGCGTGGCGCAGGCCAGGGCCTCCAGCACCGGCAGGCCAAACCCCTCGTAGAGGCTGGGCAACACGAAGAGGCGCGCCCCGCTGTAGAGGTCCGGCAGGACGGTCTCGGGCACGTAGCCGGTGAAGCGCACGTGGGACTCCAAGCCCAGCTCCTGGACGGCCTGGAAGATGGGGCCGTGGCCCCAGTCGGCAGCGCCGGCCAACACGAGCCAGGGCAGGTTCTCCCTCGGCAGCCGGGCATAGGCTTCCAGAAGGCCTCTGATGTTCTTGCGGGGCTCCGGCGAGGCCAGCGCCAACACGTAAGGGGGCTCGATGCCCAACATCATCGCCGCCCGCTGGCGGGCTTCTGGGCGGTAGCGGGGGTGAAAGCGGCGGTGGTCCACGCCGTTGTAGACCACGTGAACCCGCTCCTCGGGCACGTCGGCCATGATGCGCAACAAGTCTGCCTTCACTGCCTGGGAGACGCAGATGATGGCCGCGGCCCGCCTCAGCAGCCTCAGCTCCGCCTGAGCCGTGAACTGGGAGAGGCGGCCCAGGAACTTGGGCCCCAAGTTGGCCTGGAAGGTCGAGAGGTCGTGGATGGTCACCACTGAGGGCACGTTGGTCAACAGGCGTGAGAGATAATAGGGGCTGTGGAACACGTCCACGTTGAGCTGGCGGAGCTGGGAGACGAGGTTCAGGGGGCCTCGGACTCGCCCCCCCAGGCCTGGCGCCGGCCGCAGGGCCACTTGGGGCAGCGAGGCCAAGTCCTCCAGGCGGTGTTGGCCTGTGGGCTCCTTCGGGTTGTAGAGCACGACGATCTCGTCGTCGGCCAACACCGTCTTGGCCAGCGCCTCTGTCAGGTTGTAGACGTACCGGCTGACCCCGTACAAGTGTTCCTGAATAACGCTCCCGTCTATGGCAATGTACATGGGTTGTTGCTCCCGCCGGATATGCCTGCTCCCTCCACTCCCGCCACCCCGTTGCCCGGCGCCGATTATACCACGATTTCACGCGCCCGGCGAAGAGGGGCACATCCCGGTTGGCACCTTGGGCTCAGGTGGAGTAGAATGGGTGCAGTGTCCGGCCAAATTCTCACCTCGACGACAGGAGCACGCCATGAAGCACCTGATCGAGTTTCCCCTGGAGGACGGCGACACGGTGATCGTGGAAGTGGACGTGCCCGATGGGGGAGGAGGGCTGGCGCCGGCGGGTGGCCCCCCAACGCGGCGCCTCTCCCAGCGCGTCGTCGAAGCCGCCGGCCGCACCTTCGAGGAGGCGTTGGGGAGCGTGCGGCCGGCGGCCTCGGCCCTGCTCCGCCGTCTGAAGGAGCTCCGCGACCCGCCCGACGAGATCACCGTGGAGTTCGGCCTCATCTTGGACGCCGAGGCCGGCGCGGTCATCGCCTCCGGCAGCGTGGAGGCCAATTTTCGCGTCACCCTCACGTGGCGGCAGGTGCCGGCCCGCTCCGGTCAGGACACGGCATCCGAGGCCCCCTCGGCCTGAGGGGGCTTTCGAGCAGCGCCCGGCACCCGTGCTGCTGTCATCCCCCATCCCCGCCGCTCAGATGCGCACCAACAGGGCCGAGTTGATGTTGGGCAACGCGGCGATCTCCGCCACCACGCGCTCGGGCGGGGGCTCGTCGAGGCCGATGGCCATGAGCGCGTTGCCCCGAGGGCGGTCGCGTCCCACCTGCATGAAGCTGATGTTCACCCCCTCGCGCCCCAGGATAGTCCCCACTTGGCCGATCATGCCGGGCCGGTCCCGGTTCTGACAGAGCAAAATGTGCCCGTTGAGCTCCAAGTCGATCCAGAAATCCCCAATGCGCACCACGTGGGGCCGGTGGCGGACGATGGCCCCTTCCACCTCACACGTGGAACCGTTTTCGAGGCACACGGTAATGGTGTCGTTCCAGGGGCCGTCGGCGGGACGGCGCTCCTCGATGACGTGGAGGTGACGCTGTTCGGCGGCCAGGTCGGCGTTCACCCAGTTGATGCGCTGTTCGGAGATGAGCTCCAACATGCCCTTGATCACTGCGGCGCGGAGCAGGCGGGTGTCGCCCTGGCCGGGCTCGCCCTTGTAGACGATGCGTGCTTGGGCGGGGCCGCCGGTGTCGCGCACGAGCTGGATGGCCATGCGGCCCAGCCGTTCGGCCAAGTCCACGTAAGGGGCCAGCTCGGCCAGAGTCTCGGGCGGGATCATGGGAGCGTTCACGACCGTGGGCACCAGGTCGCCCCGGAGCACGGAGAGCACGGCCTCGGCCACTTCCAGGGCGACGCCCACTTGGGCTTCGGCCGTGCTGGCGCCCAAGTGGGGCGTGGTGATCACGTTGGGCAGGCCGATGAGGGGGTTGTCGCGGGGGGGTTCCTCGCTGAAGACATCCAGGGCGGCGCCGGCCAAGGGGCCCTCTTTGAGCGCTGCCAACAGGGCCCCCTCGTCCACGACGCCTCCTCGCGCCACGTTGATGAGGTAGCTGCCCGGCTTCATGAGCGCCAGGGTTTGGGCGTTGATCAGGTGCCGGGTCTCGTCCGTCAGGGGCACGTGCAGGGAAACGAAGTCGGCCTGTTGCAGCAGCTCCTCGAGCGTGCAGAGTTCCACGCCCATGGCGCGGGCCCGCTCCACGGGCGTGTACGGGTCGTAGGCGATGACCCGCATGTCCAGCCCCCGGGCGCGGCGGGCCACTTCGCCTCCCACGCGGCCGAAGCCGACGAGCCCCAGCGTCTTGTCCGTGATGGCCGTGCCCACGAAACGGTGGCGGTCCCACTCACCCCGGCGCATGGCTGCGTCGGCCTGGGGGATGTTGCGCGCCAAGGCCAGGAGGAGGGCGATGGCGTGTTCGGCCGCGGCCACGCAGTTGGCTGTGGGGGCGTTGACCACGATCACGCCCCGCTCGGTGGCGGCCCTGAGGTCGATGTTGTCCACGCCGGTGCCGGCCCGGCCGATCACCCGCAGGCGGGTGCCGGCCTCGATCACCTGGCGGGTGACTTTCGTGCCACTGCGCACGATGAGCGCGTCGTAGCGCGGTATGCGTTCCAACAGCGCCTGTGGCGTCAGGCCGAGCGCCACGTCCACGTCGGCCTGTTCCCTCAGCCGCTCGATGCCCGGCTCGGCCAGTGGTTCGGTGACGAGAACGCGCATGGGACGATCCTCCGCGTGTTGGGTTTGGTGAATGAAAATAGCGAGTGGCTTCCGACCACTCGCCATCGAACGGCTCCCACCCGCGCCGGTGGGGAATTAGCGTGAGCGTCGCCTGCGGCCGCTGTTCCCCCTGTGCCGGCCGCCCTCCCGCCGGCCGCCGCGGGGGCCGTTGCGCCCCCGGTCGCCGCCGCGGCCCTTGCCCTTGCGGTCCGCCTCGCGGGCTTCCTCCAGGGTCCACCCCTCCAACACGGCCTGGCGGGAGAGGCGGATGCGCCCTTCGGGGTCGATGTCGGTGACCATCACCATGATCTCATCTCCCACCTTGACGACATCCTCGACGCGCGGCACCCGCCGGTCCGAGAGCTGGGAAATGTGGACCATGCCGTCCACGCCGGGCAAGATCTCCACAAAGGCCCCGAAGTCGGTCACGCGGACCACGCGGCCGGTGTAGATCTTGCCCACTTGGGCGTCTTCGGTGTAGAGCTCGACGAGCTCGCGGGCCCGCTCGGCGCCGGCCTCGTCCGTGGCCGCGATGTAGACTATGCCCTCGGGCGTGATCTCGATCTTGGTGTTGGTTTCTTGCTGGATGGCCCGGATGTGCTTGCCGCCGGGGCCAATGAGCTTGCCGATCTTGTCCACGGGGATCTGGAGGGTGTAGATGCGCGGCGCGTAGGGGGAGATTTCAGGGCGCGGGGCCGGGAGCACGGCCTTCATGGCCTCCAGGATCTCCAGGCGGGCGGCCCGGGCTTGGGCCAGGGCCTCGCGCAGAATTTGCATGTTGAGCCCCTTGATCTTGATGTCCATCTGGAGGGCCGTGATGCCCTGCTCGGTGCCGGCCACCTTGAAGTCCATGTCCCCCAGGGCGTCCTCGATGCCCTGGATGTCCGTGAGCACCTTGTAGCGCCCGCTTGCCTCGTCCACGATGAGCCCCATGGCGATGCCGGCCACCGGCGCCCGGATGGGCACGCCCGCGTCCATGAGGGCCAGGCTGGAGGCGCAGACGCTGGCCATCGAGGTGGATCCGTTGGAGCTGAGCACCTCGCTCACCACGCGGATGGCGTAGGGGAACTCCTCCTCGGGGGGAATGAGGGGGCGCAGGGCGTTCTCGGCCAGGGCGCCGTGGCCGATCTCCCGCCGGCGCGGGCCGCGCAGGGGGCGGGCTTCGCCGGTGCTGAAGGGGGGGAAGTTGTAGTGGTGCATGTACCGCTTGCGCTCCATCACCCCCAAGTCGTCCAGCATCTGCTCCTCCCCGACTGTGCCCAGCGTGGCAATGCTGAGCACCTGCGTCTCGCCGCGCTGGAAGAGGCCGGAACCGTGGGCCCTGGGGCTCAGCCCCACTTCGACGTAGAGGGGGCGGATTTCGTCCGGACGCCGGCCGTCCGGCCGCTCGTCCAGCTCCAGGATGCGGCGGCGCACTGTTTCCTTGAGCACGGCCTGAAAAACGTCGGCCAAGTCCTGCACCGAATAGCGGGGCGTGCCCGTGGCCGGGTCGGTGAAAGCCTCTTGCAGCTCCTGGGAGAGGGCCTCAAGGGCCTCGTTGCGCTCTTCCTTGGCCGTGGTCTGGGCGATGAGTTGCTCCACCCGGTTGCCCAGCCAAGCCCGCACCTCGGCCTCGACCTCCTCGTCGGGGCCCATGACCGGATACTGCATCTTGGGCCGGCCGATCTCCTCGCGCATCCGGTTTTGGAGCTCGATGAGGGGCTGGATGGCCTCGTGGGCCAACTCGATGGCCTGCACCATCGCCTCCTCGTTCACCTCGTTGGCGGCGCACTCCACCATGTTGATGGCGTCGGCCGTGCCCGAGATCCGCAAGTCGAGCCGCCCGTTCTCGTACTCGGGGATGGTGGGGTTGACGATGAAGCGCCCCTCCTCGTCAAGCGTGATGCGCGTGTGGCCCACGGGGCCGTGAAAGGGGATGTCGCTGATGGTGAGGGCGGCGCTGGCGGCAATGACGGCAATGGTGTCCAGGGGATGCACCTCGTCGAAACTCAAGGGGGTCACGATGACCTGCACGTCGTTGCGGAACCCCTTGGGGAAGAGAGGGCGCAGGGAACGGTCCACCAGCCGGCTGTAGAGAATGGCCGTCTCTGAGGGGCGCCCCTCGCGGCGGAAGAAGCTGCCCGGAATGCGGCCCACGGCGTAGAGCCGCTCCTCGAAGTCCACCGTGAGGGGGAAGAACGAGATGCCCTCACGGGGTTGCGCCGTGGCCACAGCGGTGGCCAACACCATGCTGTCCCCCATGCGCACGGTGACGGCGGCGTTGGCCTGCATGGCGAGCTTTCCGGCTTCGATGATGACCTCATGGTTGCCCAACGGGGCCGCGTATTGGTACGACACGACAGAAAGTTGTTGCGTTGACATTCCATCTACCTCCACTTCTTCAAACGGTTTGTTCGGCGGCCGCGGCCCCGCAGGTAGGAACTGGAAACAGGGCCGTACCCCAGAAGTACGGCACTCTCTCCAATACCTACCTTGTGGGAGCCGTGGCCGTCCTGCCGACTTCACGGGGCAGCCGTCATGGCGGCTTGCCCTTACAAATTATAGCACGGAACGCGGGAATGAAGAATCCGCAGCCACTCCCGCCCCGATAACGGCTGCTGCCCCTTCGACGGAGACGGCCGTGCCGGCAAGGGCTCACCAACAACGTCGAAGTGTCGGAGCAGTGTCGAGCCCTGGCCGGCAGTGGCAGGCAGGGCGCCCCCGGGGCTGACACGTCACCATTTGACACTCCTGCCGCCGTGTGGTACCATCCCGGCCACAATTTTCGTTTTTTCTGGAATTCTTCAGGAGGACATGTGGCACAGCGGCCGCTGACCCGCCGGCAACTGGACGTGTTGGGACGCTTCATCGACCTCTACCGCGAGGGAGGGCGCCCCCTCCACTACACCGAAGTGGCCGAGCACGTGGGAGTGCGTCCGGTCACGGCCTATGAGATGCTGCGCCTCCTGGAGAGCCGGGGGCTGGCTACGTCCGAGTACCGCCTGGAAAAGCGGGAGGGAAGTGGGCCCGGTCGGGCCTCCGTCTACTTCCGGCCCACGCCGTTGGCCCATCAGATCATGCGGGACCTCATGGCCGGCGATGAGGGGGAGGAAGGGCCGTGGGAGACCATCAAGACACGCATCCTCGAACGCCTTCAGACCCGGCCCCACGACGAGCTCGTGGAAGAGCTCCTCTCCCGCGTGGACGAGGAAGCCGGGCCGCTCACCTACCTGGCCGAGATGACGGCCGGCATCCTCCTCCTGCTGGAGGAGACGTTGGCCGGCTTGCGCCAGGACCCCGAGTTCCGGGAGCGCTTGGCCGCCCTGGGCCTTCCCGGCGACCTGGGCGTGCAGGCGT
>Ga0256839_1001322_pt1 | contig 30310 bp, 30 predicted proteins | sample 354166metaG_FD_185968 | JGI IMG/M metagenome (GOLD analysis project Ga0256839, IMG submission 185968) | Hydrothermal vent microbial communities from Mid Atlantic Ridge, Atlantic Ocean - 354-166 | ecosystem: Environmental > Aquatic > Marine > Hydrothermal vents | place: Atlantic Ocean: Mid... | reverse complement strand
CGGACTGTCCGTTCCAGCGGCTTGATAGACGGCGCTGCACCATCGTTTGGGCATATTTTTTTATCATTTATTCCTCTTTCCATGATAGGCCGCCTACTCAAGCGCCGTCTAGATGGTGTTCATATTATCGCAGGCCACCTTCACCGATCGGAACCTCTGTTGGCCGCTCGGCTACACGATAAATCGGCGCCATGGAAGGCGCCGATTTATCAGTATAATAGGCAGCGCGCAGAAAATAGCTGGATAGGCTGCGCGCTATCTATCGTGTTATTTTCTGCGTAAATCTTTCCGGGATCAGCCACAAATTCAGCATGCCTGGTGACGTGAGCTTTATTCCGCGGGTGCCTGTTCATCCGTCACAGGGTTACAAATTTTCCATAACGGGTCAAGAACTGTGGTTATTCCCGCTTTCGACGACCCGGTGCAGCCATCGGGGTTTTGCGGATTTGCGGGCTGTTCAGCGCTGGTCGAAATCGACGATGACTTCGTCGCTGATGGGGTGGGCCTGGCAGGTGAGGATGTAGCCTTCTTCGATCTCCCTTTGTTCAAGGCCGTGGGTGAGGTCCATGTCCACCTGTCCCTTGATGAGTTTTGCCTTGCAGGTGGAGCACACGCCGTTCTTGCAGGCGTGGGGCAGCTCCATGCCCTGGTGGAGTCCGGCGTCGAGAATGTTTTCTCCAACGGTGGCGAGCTGGAAACTGATCGATCGCCCATCGGCGATGAGGGTGACTCGGCTGCTGCGTTCTTCGCCAAACTGTTTCTGCCTTTGCCGGGCCTTTTCGAGGACGGTTTCCGCGTCTTCGCTGGAGCTGGAGAAGAGTTCATAGTGGATCTGCCGTTCACTGAGGCCGGAGGCGCGGAAACCGCGTGAGACTTCGGACATCATGGCTTCGGGTCCGCATATATAGGCTTCATCGGTCGTAAGAATATCGATCAGCCCGGCCTTGTGCAGAGCAGCGCCCTTGCTGTTGTCGATACGGCCGTTGAGCAGGTCGCTGCCCTGGTCTTCCTCGTCCATGATGTTGATCCACTGGAAGCGGTCCAGGTAGCGGTTCTTGATGAAGGAGAGGTCGTCTCGGAACATGACGCTGCCGCTCCTTCGGTTGCCATAGATAAGGGTGACATGGCTGTGCGGTTCCCGGGCCAGCACGGTACGGATGATGGATAGGATTGGGGTGATGCCGCTGCCCGCGGCGATGCACATGTAGTTTTTGCGGTGTTTCGGGTCGATATCGACGGTGAAGTGGCCTTGCGGTGGCAGGGATTCGATGACATCACCCGGCTGCAGGTGATCGTTGGCCCAGTTGGAGAAGCGCCCGCCCGCTACGCGTTTGATGGCGATCTGCAGCGGGCCCTGATCTTCGCCGCTGCAGATGGAATAGCTGCGGCTTAGGGTTTCACCGCCGATGTCGGCCTTCAGGGTCAGGTACTGACCGGCGCGGAAGCGGAAATCGTCTTCACGGCCCTGCTCCGGCTGCAGGGTGACGCAAATGGCGTCGTCGGTTTCCGGGCGTACATCGGTGACGGTCAGGGGCAGATAGTCATGGGCCGGCATGGCGCACCTCGCTCAGATGGGTTTGAAATAGTCGAAGGCTTCGTGGCACTCGTCGCATTGCCACAGGGCCTTGCAGGCGGTGGAGCCGAACTCGGCCAGTGGATGGGTCTGCCCGGAGCCGCAGCGGGGGCACTGCGGTTTTTCCGTCAGAGCGCTTCCGATACAGGGCGGCGCGATGCCGTATCCACGCAGGGCTTCACGGGCCTCGGGCGACAGTTCGTCGGTGCTCCAGGCAGGTTTCAGCTCGGTCTCGATCTCGACCGGGCCGTAGCCGGCCTGTTCCAGCGTGGCGCGTATATCGGCCTCGATCTCGGACATTGCCGGACAGCCGCAGTAGGTAGGCGTGATGGTGACGATCAGTCGGCCATCGCGCCAGGCCAGGTCACGCAGTATGCCGAGGTCCCACAGGGATACGGCGGGGATTTCCGGATCGGTGAGGCGATCCAGCAGCGCCCAGATCTCGGGCAGGCCGGAGGCCTCGCGGCGGGCCAGCCGCAGGCGCCAGGCGGTGTCCGTCGGGCGGGACCGGGCGGCGGCTACCATGAGCAGCCCGGATAGGCGCGGTGCAAGGCCTGCATCTCGGTCAGCAGGTGCCCAAGGTTCTCGGTGTGGTAGCCCTCACGGCCGCCACGCACGGCCCAGTCGTCCGCGGGCTGCCGCAGGGTGGCTTCGTCGAGCAGGGTACCGACCTGCTCCCGCCAGGGGTCACGCAGGGCAGCGACATCGACGGCCACGCCGGCATCCACGAGCCGCTGTTCCAGCGGGTCCAGTTCGAAGAGTTCGTGGGTGTAGCCCCAGAGGTTGTCGACGGCGGTCTGTGTGCGTCGGTGGCTTTCCTCGGTGCCGTCGCCAAGGCGCAGCATCCAGTCGCGGCTGCGGCGCAGGTGGTAGCGGCTTTCCTTGACCGCCTTGGCGGCAATGGCGGCCAGCCGTTCATCCGCGGACTGCCGCAGTTCTTCCAGGAACAGCTGGTTGTAGACATCGATGAAATACTGCCGCGCCTGGGTGAAGGCGAAATCGCCGCGCGGCAGCTCGTGCAGCAACAGGTTGCGGTAGTCGCGCTGGTCGCGCAGATAGGCGAAATCGTCTTCATCTCGGCCGTCATCGGCCAGCTCGGCGGCATAGCCGTAATACATGCGCGCGCGGCCGATGAAATCCAGCGCGGTGTTGGCCAGCGCCAGGTCTTCTTCCAGAAACGGGGCGTTGCTGCACCACTCGGAGAGCCGGTGGCCGAGCACCACGGCGTCATCGCCCAGGCGCTGGGCGTATTCGAGGGTGTCCTGTCGGGTATTCTGCTCCGCCATCGTCCGCCCCTACATGTTGTTGACTTCGTCCGGCAACCGGTAGTAGGTCGCCAGCCGGTAGGGCTTGTCGTTGGAGGGGTCGTAGAAGGCTTCGCTGTCGTCTTCCTGGGAGGCGGTGATGTCGCGCGAGCGCACCACCCAGATGCTGACGCCTTCGCCGCGGCGTGTGTAGATGTCGCGGGCGTATTCCAGCGCCTGTTCCGGATCCTCGGCGTGCAGGCTGCCGACATGCTTGTGGTCCAGCCCGCGCTTGCCGCGGATGAAGACTTCGTAGAGGTCGAGATGTTCCTTGATCATGGATGCCTCCTCAGGCGGCTTGGGCGCGCTGGCGCTTTTTCTGTTGGTAGGCGCTCATCGCGTCCCGAACCCAGGCGCCCTCTTCGTGCACCCGGATATGGTGCTGGATGCGTTGGCGGTTGCAGGGGCCATTGCCGCTGATGACGCGGTAGAACTCGTCCCAGTCGATTTCGCCGTGGTCGTAGTGACCGCGTTCCTCGTTCCAGCGGATGTCCTTGTCCGGGTGTTCGAGGCCGAGAAACTCGATTTGCGGCACGGTCTGGTCGATGAATTTCTGCCGCAGGTCGTCGTTGGATTCGCGCTTGATCTTCCATTGCATGGATTTGGCGCTGTGGGCGGACTCGCTGTCGTGGGGACCGAACATCATCAGCGCCGGCCAGTAGAAGCGGTTGAGGGCATCCTGGGCCATGGCTTTCTGTTCTTCCGTGCCGCGGCACAGGGTGAGCATCAGTTCGTAGCCCTGACGCTGGTGGAAGCTTTCTTCCTTGCAGATGCGGATCATGCTGCGCGAATAGGGGCCATATGAAGTGCGTTGCAGCGACACCTGGTTGACGATGGCGGCACCGTCCACCAACCAGCCGATGGCGCCGACATCGGCCCAGGTCTGGGCCGGGTAATTGAAGATGGAGGCGTACTTGGCCTTGCAGCTCTGCAAGGCCTCGATCATCTCGGCGCGGGAGATGCCCAGGGTTTCGGCGGTGCTGTAGAGGTAGAGGCCATGACCGCCCTCGTCCTGGACCTTGGCCAGCAGGATGGCCTTGCGCCGAAGCGAGGGTGCTCGGGTGATCCAGTTGCCTTCGGGTTGCATGCCGATGACTTCGGAATGGGCGTGCTGGGAGATCTGGCGGATCAGGTTCTGACGGTAGCCTTCGGGCATCCAGTCCTTCGGCTCGATCTTCTCTTCGTTTTCGATGCGGCGGTAGAACGCCTGCTCGAGTTCGTCTTCAGTCACCGGTGGTTCCTCGCGATGGGGTGCTTGTCTTTATGATACGGTTTGATTGATTATAGTCAACTGATCTGTATCACTTTGATGGCGCAACACGGCATTGACCGTGGTTGCCGCTGTTCAAGGAGCGTCGGCTTGCTGCTCCGGCTGGGCGCGGGCGAAAGCCTCAAGCGTCAAACAGTGGGCCTCGATGCGGCGGATGCGCGGAAACGCTTCCAGATCCACGGCAAAACGGCGGGCGTTGTAAACCTGGGGAATCAGCAGCACATCGGCCAGGCCGGGCTGTGTGCCGAAGCAGACATCGCCACTGCCAAGGGCTTCCAGTTGCTGCTCGAAGGCGCGAAAACCTTCCTCAATCCAGTGCCTGTACCAGCGGTTTCTTTTGTCAGAACCCACTTCAAGTTCATCCGTTAAATATTTGAGAACCCTAAGGTTATTGAGCGGATGAATGTCGCAGGCGATGAGGTCCGCCAGCGCCCTCACCCGCGCCCGCTCGGCGGCGCCGGCGGGCAGCAGCGGCGGATCGGGCCAGCGTTCTTCCAGGTATTCGAGTATCGCCAGGGATTGGGTGAAACGCTGTCCGTCCACTTCCAGCGTCGGCACCAGTCCCTGCGGGTTGACGGCGCGGTAGGCATCGCCCTGCTCTTCCCCTTCGAGCAGATTGATGGCCACCTGTTCATGATCGATGCCTTTCAGGTTGAGCGCGATGCGTACCCGGTAGGCGGCCGAGGAGCGGTAGTAGGTATAAAGGCGGATCACAGGTCTTCCCGCGCCGCGTCCAGCGCCTCGCGCAGCACGCGCAGGTCGCCGATGTGGTTGCACAGCAGCAGGATCAGCCGCGCGTTGAGCCGTTCGCTCTGTTCATCGTCGAGGTCCCGGTGGGCCTCGATCAGGGCTTCGTAGAAATCGTCACCGGGACGGTAGGCGCGGAAGTAGCGCTGCCCCGGATCATGGAAGTTGTAGTCGGTCTTCAGGTGCATGGTTCACTCCTCGTTCTGCGCAGTGGCACGGGCCAGTGCTCGACTCAGGGCCTGGGGATCGAGCCGGCGCCAGCGCGCCGCCACATGCTGGTCGGGGCGTATCAGGTAAGCCGTGCCGGGACGCGCATCACACCGCGCGGCGGCCAGCCCTTCGGTATCCACCAGGCTGTCGAATACGTCATCGTTCAACGGTCGCGGGCCGATGAGCACTGGATGCAGGGGTATCGGTTGCTGCTGAGCGCTCCGCAACATTTCGCGGGTCTGTTCGTCCTTCAGCCCGTCTTCATCGACGAACAGCAGCAGGTGGAAGCGGGCATCCAGGGCTTCCAGCAGCCAGTGGACAGCTCGCCCGCCGACATGTCCGATGACCGGCGCGTCGTCCATCACCGAGCCGGGCACCAGGTCGGAGGAAAAAGCATCACCGTCCGGCGTGTTGAGCGGCGAATCGACCAGCACGGCGGTATCGGAGAGGCGACCGGAATTGATCAGCCGCCGCGCGAAATCGAAGCGTTTGGCCAGTTCCAGGGTGGCGTCGCGGAAGTGGCGGGACACCTTTGACTTCGGAGTGATGAAGTCGGTGGAGCGGGTGGAGTTGAGGATGTTCTCGTCGGCGGCGTATTCGCGCTCGTCGCAATAGCTGTCGATGAGCCGTTCCGGCGCCCTGCCCTGCATCACCAGGCGCAGCTTCCAGATCAGGTTGTCGGTGTCCTGCAGGCCGGAATTGGCGCCACGCGCGCCAAAGGGTGAGACCTGGTGCGCCGCGTCGCCGGCGAAGATCACCCGGCCGTGGCGGAAACGCGGCATGCGCCGGCACTGGAAGGTGTAGACGCTGGCCCATTCCAGCTCGAAATCCACATCCTCGCCGAGCATCGCGCGCACGCGGGGGATGACCTTCTCCGGTTTCTTCTCTTCTTCCGGGTCCTTGTCCCAGCCGAGCTGGAAATCCAGCCGCCAGACATTGTCCGACTGCTTGTGCAGCAGCGTGGACTGGCCGCGGTGGTAGCTGGGGTCGAAGTTGAACCAGCGTTCCGGCGGAAAATCCGCCTTCATCACGATGTCGGCGATCAGAAAGCGGTCCTCGAAGACCTTGCCGCTGCTCTGCAGGCCGAGCATGGACCGCACATCGCTGTTGGCGCCATCGGCAACGATCAGCCAGTCACAGGACAGGCGGTATTCGCCATCGGGAGTATCGACGGTGAGTTCAGCACCGTCGTCGCGCGGCACGACAGCGGTCACCCTGTTCTTCCAGCGCACCTCCAGTCCGTCCAACTGTCTCATGCGGTCGACCATGTATTCTTCCAGGTAATACTGCTGCAGGTTGATGAAGGCCGGAATCTTGTGGCCCGGCCGCGGCAGCAGGTCGAAGCGGTGCACCAGCTCGTCCTGAAAGAACACCTTGCCGACCTGCCAGGTCACGCCCTTGTCGATCATCCGTTCGGCGCAACCGAGGCGGTCGAGCACTTCCAGCGCCCGCTTGGAGTAGCATACCGCCCGCGAGCCGACGCTGACGGTGTTGTTGTCGTCGAGCACCAGCACATCCAGCCCCTGCACGGCGGCGTCGATGGCGGCGCCCATGCCTATGGGTCCGGCTCCGACCACGATCAGCGGATGGTGCACCGGCTGCGCGGCGCTCTGGTCGGCCGTCTTGCGGTATTCATAGACCGGGTTGGTGTAGGTCAGAAACATGGCTCCTCCGGCGGATATTGCGCGCCTCGCAAGGGCTTGGGCGAGCGGGCGTATTAGATCAGTTTTCGGGTTGCTCCTGCTGCAGGCCGTGCCACATCTCCTGATCGCGCTCGGCCGTCCAGATCTGCGGATCGACAATGCCGCGCGCCTCGTCGTTGGCGCGGGTCACATCGAAGGGCAGGCAATGTTCATAGATGAAGACATGGCCGAACTTGGGGTCCATCCTTTCGCGCGCCAGCGCCATCGCCGCCTTCAGATCCAGATCGCGGGCCGCGGCTTCCTTTGCGCTCTCGAACAGCGTGGTGACGAAGTCACGGGTGTACTCGAAGCCTTCGGCCACCTTTTGCGGCGTATCCAAAGCCGGGCCGCGGCCAGGGACGACCTTTGCCGGGTTCAGCGCCTTCAGCGCGGCCAGCGTGGCCGGCCAGTCGGTGAGATAGGCATCCCCGGTGTAGCAGGCAGCGCCGTATTCCACCAGATCGCCGGAATAGAGCACCCCTTCGGATTCGACCCAGACCACGGTGTCGCCCTTGGTATGGCCACGCCCCGGGTGCATGATCTTGACTGCCAGATCACCCAGCCACAGGGTGATGCCCTGCTCGAAAACCAGCGTCGGCCAGGTCAGGCCGGGGATGCTCTCCACCGACTGGAACAGGCGCGGGAACCGGCTGATCTCCGATTCCATGTCCTGCTGGCCGCGCTCGCGGATCAGCTCATAAGTGCCCTGACTGGCGATGATCTGTTCCAGGCCCTCGTCACGGTAACCGGAGGCGCCAAGCACGCGCACCGCGTGGTAGTGGGTCAGCACCACATGTTTGATCGGCTTGTCGGTGATCTCGCGGACCTTGGCGATCACCGATTGCGCCGACACCGGCGTGGCGGTGGCATCGATGATCATCACCGAATCGTCGCCGATGATGACACCGGTGTTTGGGTCACCCTCGGCGGTGTAGGCCCAGCAGTGTTCGGACAGTTGTTCGAAGCTGACCGGTTTTTCTTCCAGGTCGGCGACGGAAGCAAAGGCTTTGCTCATGGATGTTCTCCCGTTTTGCGTAATCTGCAGATGAATACATTAAATCTACGCGTTCAGCGTTCAGTTTTACAGCTGGTCGTAATCCGCATATCCATCTATTATGGATTGCGTAAAAAACGGAGCACCCAATGACCCAAGCCAACGGACCCCGCGGCGGTGTGCAGTCGATCGATGTCGGCATGCGCATCTTCAAAACCCTGGCCGGCGCCGGATCTTCGCTGTCGCTCAACCAGATCAGTCAGCGCAGCGGCATCCATCCGCCCAAGGTCCACCGCTATCTGGTGAGCCTGTGCCACAGCGGCATGGTCGAGAAAACCGCTCATGGCCGCTACGATCTGGGCCCCTATGTACTGCAATTGGGGGTCAGCTACCTGTCGCGGCTGGACCCGTCGGCCATCGCGCTGCCGGTGATGGAGCGCCTGCGCGAGCAGACCGACGAGGGCATCATCCTCAATGTCTGGGGCGATTCCGGTTCCACGGTGATCCGCTGGTTCCAGTCGCGTCACCCGATCTCGGTCGGCATCCGCCCCGGTGCCACCTTCATGACCACCATGTCGGCCTCCGGCCGGGTGTTTCTGGCCTGGCTGCCGGAGCAGCGCACCCGCGCGGTGGTCGAGGCCGAGCTGCGGCAACTGGAAGCGGAACAACACCCGCTGCGTCCGCGCAACCTGGCCGAGGTGGAACGCATCAAGCAGGAAACCCGCGCACGCGGCCTGGCCCGCGTCGAGGGCCACAGCGTGCGCGGCATCTCGGCGCTGGCGGCACCGATATTCGACTACCGCGGCGACATCTCGCTGACGCTGGCATTGTTCGGCTTCTCCAGCAGTTTCGACAGCGACTGGGATGGCGACAATGCCCGTCTGCTCAAGTCGGCCGCCGAGGACATTTCCCGCCAGTCCGGTTACATCACCCGCTGACCGTGGCCTCGGCGCTGCCAAAGCCGATGCGCCGCGCGTCCTCCGCCTCGCACCAGGCGCGCATGATCACCCGGTCCCCGTCCTCGAGGAAACGGCGCGTCTCGCCGCCCGGCAGTTCGATCGGCTGCTTGCCGCCCCGGGTCAGTTCCAGCAGCGATCCCAGTGCATCGTCGCTGTCTCCGGACTGGGTGCCGCTGCCGAAGAAATCGCCGGGCTGCAGGTTACAGCCGTTGACCGTGTGGTGGGCCACCATCTGCGCCGTGGTCCAGTAGGAATCCACAAAACTGGACAGCCCCAGCCGCTGCGGCGGCTGCCCCTGATCGCGCATCGCGCGGGTATCCATCGCGACTTCGAGGCGGATATCCAGTGCGCCCTGGGCGCGGTTCTGCGCGCTGTCCAGGTACTCCAGCGGCTGCGGATCGTCCGCATCGCGGCTCCAGGGTCGGCGGAACGGGATCAGCGCCTCCTGGGTGACGATCCAGGGCGATACCGTGGAAGCGAAATTCTTGGCCAGGAAGGGTCCCAGCGGCACATATTCCCAGGCCTGAATGTCCCGCGCCGACCAGTCGTTGAACACGCAGTAGCCAAAGACATGACGTTCCGCCCTTTCGATCGGTATCGGCTCGCCGAGGCCGTTGCCCTCGCCGATGTAGATGCCCACTTCCAGTTCATAGTCGAGACGCTGACAGGGTCCGAAGCGCGGGCTGTCGTCGTCCGGCCCCTTGAGTTGACCACAGGGCCTGCGGACTTCATGCCCGGATACCTCGATCGATGAGCTGCGACCGTGGTAGCCAATGGGAATCCATTTGTAATTGGGCAGCAGCGGATTGTCCGGCCGGAACAGGCGTCCGACATTTGTCGCGTGATGGATCGAGGTGTAGAAATCGGTGTAGTCGCCGATGCGGCAGGGCAGCCGGTATTCCACCGCATCCATCGGCAGCAGACAGGCATGCAGTGCAGCCTGCCTGGGGCTGCCGGCGCGCAAGGCCCGGGACAGGGCCAGGCGCAGTTCGCTCCAGCGTTCCGCGCCGCGCGACATGAACAGGTTCAGCGCTGGCTGGCTGCAATCCAGCAGCGACTGCTGCAGGGTGCCGTCGTAGAGTTCCAGCGCGGCTACCGCGGCCAGATCCAGCACCTGATCGCCAATGGCCACGCCGCCGCGGAAACCTTCATCGCTGCCACGGCGGCGGAATACCGCGAAGGGCAGGTTCTGGATCGGGAAGTCGGTGTTCGCCGCATTGGCGGACTCGACCCAGCTGCTCAGGGACGGGTCGTGGGTTTCGTTGCGTTCCAGCTTCATTCCTCGATCCCCGCGAATTCTTCTTCATGCAGCCAGGCCGCGTGCTTGGGCGCGCGTTTGGTCTTCGACCACTCCTCGATCATCAATGGCGCCACGCGCTTGAGTTCGGCCATCTGCTCCTCGGTGCCGGTGCGCACGGTCAGCTCGAGGCGATGGCCATTGGGGTCAAAGAAATAGATGGACTGGATGATGCCGTGGTTGGTCACGCCGATCACCTCCAGTCCCTTGTCTTCCAGTTCCTGTTTGGCCGCCAGCAGAGCGTCCATGTCCTCCAGCTCGAAGGCGATGTGCTGAACCCATTTGGGCGTGTTCTCGTCACGGCCCATCGGCGGCTGGGTCGGCAACTCGAAAAAGGCGAGGATGTTGCCGTTGCCGGCGTCGAGAAACACATGCATGTACGGGTCCGGCTCCTTGGTGGAGGGCACCCGGTCCTCGGCGATGGCGACGAGAAAGTCCATGTTCAGGTACTCCTGATAGAAGGCGACGGTTTCCTTCGCGTCATTGCAGCGGTAGGCCACATGGTGGATCTGCTTCAGCTGGATCATGGCATCCTCCCCGGATGGTTCGTATCGTCTGTTACTATTGGCGCATATTAGTAACCCATGTTACGATTGTCAAACCCTCAGCATCCGGAATCAGCCCATGAATACCTCCTGCGGCCCTGGCGACAGCGCCCTGGACCTGCCCCGTTTCTTCCCCTACCGGCTGTCGATACTGGAACAGCAGGTCAGTGCCGCCCTGGCGCGCCGCTATGCCGAACTGGGCCTGGACCGCATGCAGTGGCGGGTGTTGGCCACGCTGGCTCGGGGCGACGGCATCACCGCCCGCGAGGTGGGCGCCTTCACCCGCATGGACAAGATGCAGGTGAGCCGGGCGCTGGCACGGCTGCGCGAGGCGGGCCTGGTGCAGCGGGACACCCACCCCGATGACCGCCGCGCCAGCCTGCTGCGTCTGACCGAGACCGGCCGCGAACGCTATCGGCAGATCTGTCCACGGGTGCTCGAAGAGGAACGGCGCATTCTGTCGTTGCTGTCTCCGGAAGAGGCGCGTCAGTTGCAGGATCTGATCACCCGCCTCAGCCAGGCGCTGACGGACTGATCCATGCTCGAACCCCGTTCGCTGGCCGCCACCCTGGCCATTGCCGCTCTGGTCGCACTCGGTCCTCTGTCCACCGACATGTACCTGCCCTCGCTCCCGGAACTGTCGCGCGTGTTCGCCACCGACAGTGGCCGGGTGCAACTCACGCTGAGCCTGTTCTTGGCGGGCTTTGCCATCGCCCAGCTGATCTACGGTCCGCTGTCCGACCGCTATGGCCGCAAGCCGGTGCTGATGGGCGGTCTGGTGCTGTTTCTGCTGGCCACCATCGGCTGTGCGCTGGCGACGGACATCGACACGCTGATCGCCTTCCGTTTCCTGCAGGCGCTGGGCGGCAGCGCCGGTCCGGTACTGGGCCGCGCCATGGTGCGCGACATCCACGGACCGCGGGAATCCGGCCGTGTGCTGTCGCACATCGGTTCGGCCATGGCGCTGGCCCCGGCGGTGGCTCCGGTGGTCGGCGGTTTCATGCTGGTATGGCTGGGCTGGGCGTCGATCTTCTGGTTTCTGGCCGTGTTCGCGCTGCTGGCGATGACGGTTCTGCATCGGCTGATCGGCGAAACCGCGCCCGAGGCGCACCGGCACCCGCGCTCGATCGGGCGCATCCTGTCGGATTTCGGAGTGCTGCTGCGGGACCGCCAGTATGTGGCCTACACCCTGGCCTGCACCTTTTCCTTCGCCGGGCTGTTCGTGTTTCTGTCGGTGTCTTCGTTCGTGGTCATCGACTACTTCGGCTATGCGCCTGAACAGTACGGGCTGTGGTTCATGTTCGTGGTCAGCGGCTACCTGGCCGGCACGCTGATCGGCGGCCGCCTGAGCCGCAGCCTCGGGCATTTCAGGCTGGTGCGCGGCGCCGCCCTTCTCTGTTTGCTCGGCGGCGCGCTGATCCTCGTTCTGGGCAGTGGACATCCGTCCCATCTGTTGCTGGTCATGCTGCCGATGATGCTGTACATGCTGGGCGTCGGCATCGTCATGCCGCAGGCCATGGCCGGCGCGCTGGCCGACTACCCGCAGATGGCCGGCAGCGCCTCGGGCCTGATGGGCTTCATCCAGATGACCAGCGCCGGGCTGCTCGGCAGCCTGGCCGGACACCTCCACCAGGGCACGCCAACGGTTATGGTGGCCTTCATCGCCGCCTGCGGCCTCGCCTGCAGCGCCAGCGCCTGGCTGCTGCTGCGGCGGATGTCATGAGCCCCTGCAACCGTTTCCTCCGCTCTTGACGCACGCCTTCGGCTGTCCGATGCTATTAACCCGGCAAGTATCTATATCGTCTTCAGGGCTTCAAGAATGGGCCAGATCAAGGCGCGGTGCGCAGGCAAGGGTCGTTCCCTTGGCAAGCGCCGCAACACCGAGCTGGCTCATTCTTGAAGCCCCTAACCTATTGAAAACACAAGAGCGAGGCCCGCACGCGCTTGCCCGCGGACGGCGTTATCGGCGCTTGCTGCAGAATGACTGCAGCAGCGCACCGATGCCTTGCCGCGAACAAGCGCGAGCGGGCTGAACACGATGTAGATACTTGCCGGGTTAATAACTGCTGCAGGCACCCTGCCGAGGCAAAGGAATGAACCCCCGGAACCGCACCAACCCGCACCCCATCCTGATTGTCACCCTGCTGCTGACGGTGCTGCTGATCCTTGACGGTTGCACATCGGAGCGCAATGAATCCGGTATGCAACACGGGGCGCTGCTGGGCGTACATATCGCCGAAACCGACGGCGCGGACGCCTATGCCGAACGACTGGAGCGTGCGGCCAGCCTCGGCGCCCGGGTGATCCGCATACCGGTGGACTGGGCGCAGCTGGAACCGAATCCGGGCACATTCGACGAAGACTACCTTGCCGAACTGCGCCAACGGCTGGATACCTTGGACAGGCTGAACATGAGCGCGGTGATGCTGTTCGCGCAGAGTCCGGGCTGGGCCAACGGGGGCCGGGGACCGGCTTATCCGCCGCTTGCGGCCTACCGGGACCACTTCGGCAACGCACTGCTGCGGCTGATCGAAGCGCTACTGGCCCATGCCGGGCACATTCTGGCCTGGGAAGTCTGGAACGAGCCGAACAGCATCGAGTTCTGGCCCGACAGCCCCGCCCCGCGCAACGGTACCCATGTGCTGGTACCGCTCGATGCGGCGACCGCATACGCCGCTCTGCTGGAGACTGCCCACGACCGCGTCAAGGCCCGTTTCCCGGATGTTACCATCCTGGGCGGCGTCCTGGCATCGGCGGACACCGACTATCTGCGCGCGCTGCTCGATACCTGGAACGACCGGGCGCTGCCGATGGACGCCCTGTCCGTTCATCCCTACAGCCGCGTCGATGAACGCCCCGGCCCGCACTACGGCCTCGCCCAGTACCCGGAGCAGTGCAATGATGACGACCCGCTGTCCCCGCCCTGGTGCTTTGCCGAAGGCCTGAGCCAGCTGCGCAGCCTGCTGAATGAACGGTCGCTGCCCGATGTGTCGATCTGGATCACCGAATTCGGCGTGGCCAGCGGTACCCACTGGGGCGAGGCCGGCAGCGAAACCGAACAGGCGCGGCATCTACGGTTGGCGGTGGAGTGGCTGAACCGGCACAGCGGCCGCGAAGCGCTGAACATTCCGGTCGCGCTATGGTATCGGCTGATCGATGAACAGGCCGATCTGGAAGCGGGCGACCGCTTCGGGCTGTACCGCGAAAACGGGACGGAAAAACCGTCCGCCCGGGCTTTTGCCGACCTTGCAAGACGGTGAAACGGCGCTTTTGCCACGGGCAAGAAAAAAGGCCAGCATGACTGCTGGCCTTTTTCGTATGGTGGCGTCCCCAAGGGGATTCGAACCCCTGTTACCGCCGTGAAAGGGCGGTGTCCTAGGCCGACTAGACGATGGGGACAGTATCTCAAGCTCTGTCGACCACAGCTTGAAATTTGGTGGAGCCAGGCGGGTTCGAACCGCCGACCTCAACACTGCCAGTGTTGCGCTCTCCCAACTGAGCTATGGCCCCTCTCGAGAGAGCGCGTACTTTAATGGCGAGCCTCGGGACTGTCAAGAAAAAAACCGGCAATTTATTCGACCCGTTCACCGTTTTTTTGCACCCTGCCCCGGAGCCGTGTTTCCGCGCTATCATCGCTGTTCCGAGTCGCCCTCTACCACCCCGTACCTATGACCCATTCCCTCTACCTGCACCCTCTCGAAAACGGCCATGCGGACCCCCAGCCACTGACCGAGACACTGCACAAGGCAGGCTTCCTGCTGGCCGATGACGGCCCGCGTGGCATCCGCGCCGGCGACCGACTGATGGAGTACATCACCTATCTTGGCTGCTCGCCGGCCCTGTCCAGCGGCGGCGTGGAAAACGGCCTGCGCCTGCACCGCTTCGATACGCCTCGCTGGATGGGTGGCTCGGCCCACGACCGGCTGCGCTTTCCCGGCTGCGGCCACCCCATCGACGATGCGCCCAAGCTGCTGGCGATCGGCGACGACTGGCGTTGCCCCGAGTGCGGCGCCACCGGCCGTCTCGAAGACATCCGCTGGCGCCGCAGCGCCGCCCGCGCTGATCTGTTCCTCGAGATCTGGCCGGTGTTCCCGCGCGAAGCCGTGCCCTCCGATGCCCTGCTGGCATTGCTCCGTCAGGCCAGCGGCGCCGACTGGAGCTGGTTCTATTCACTCAGCAGTGAAACCGCCCGCTTATAAACATGGTATGAATCCTTCCTTGGCTTGCCGGTCAGGACAGGTATAACAGGGGTTACAGAGGAAAGGAGCGGAGATCATGAGCAAACCCGAACTGAAACACATCAGCCCCAGCGAAGCCCATGCGATGCTGCAGGACGAACCCACGGCCCTGTTCATCGATGTGCGTTCGGAGATGGAATTTCTGTTCATCGGCCACCCGGTAGGGGCGGTCAACATTCCCTGGATCGAGGAGCCGGACTGGGAAATCAACCCAAACTTCGTGCGCGATGTGCGCAAGCTGGTGCTCGGCGGAGTGATCTGTCAGGAAGACCGGCAGTGCACGCCGATCGTATTGATCTGCCGCAGCGGCAAGCGTTCTGCCGAGGCCGGCCAGGCTCTGGTGGATGCGGGATTCAACCGGGTCTACAACATCGATACCGGTTTCGAAGGGGATCTGGACGAGCAGCACCACCGCAGCTCGCTCGGAGGCTGGAGGTACGAAGGCCTGCCCTGGGAGCAGTGCTGAGACAGCACCGTCTTTGGGCAGGCCTTCGCTCAGCCGGAAATCAGCAGAGGCTTACTTGCCTTGCGGCGCGGGCTTCTGCTGTTGCTGCTGAGGCGCTGGACGTGGCGGTACCGGGCGGCCATAGGGCGCCGGTGGGAACGGGCGGCCGTTGGGCGCCGGAGCGAAGCCGGGAGGCGGCAGCGGACGACCGTAAGGGGCGGGACCCACACCCGGGGGAGGCGGCAGCGGGCGGCCATAAGGAGCCGGCGCTACACCGGGAGGCGGACCATAGGGCGCAGGACCGAAGGCCGGGGGAACGCCATAGACCGGCGGGGGACCATAGGGAGCCGGTCCGTAGGGACCATAGCCATAACGCCAGTAGTCTTCGTCGTCATCGAAAGAATCGGAGAATTCTTCCATCCAGTACATGGGGGTCCACTCGGGCCAGTCGTTGCAGTCGTATTCCCAGGGCGGGCAGTCTTTGCCGCTGAAGAAATCGCTTGCCTGAGCGCTCCATGAGAAGGTCAGCAGGCCGGCGACCAGCAGGTTGCGTGTCAGTGTTTTCATTGTTCTACCATCTCCATCGTTTATGTGAGTCATGACATTATGCTATATCATGATTTACTAATAAACCCCTTTTGACGCGGGTTTCCCCTGGCTTGACCTGGATCAATCGGGTTTTTTGCGGGTTTCAGATCGACAGCCGGTTCCAGGCATCCAGCGCCGCCACCTTGTAGGCTTCGGCGAGTGTCGGGTAATTGAACACCGATTGCAGGAAATATTCCAGCGTGCCGCCCAGCGATATTACCGCCTGGCCGATGTGCACCAGTTCGGTAGCGCCCTCGCCCACGATGTGCACGCCGAGCAACTTTCGGTCCTCCAGTGAGAACAGCATCTTCAGCTTGCCTTCGTTGAGGCCCATGATCTGTCCGCGGGCGATCTCGCGCAAACGCGCCACGCCGGTCTCATAGGCGATGCCGCGTTTCTGGCATTCCTGCTCGGTGAGACCGACCATACTGATCTCGGGCACCGAATAGATGCCATAGGGGAACAGGTGAGACTGGTCCGGACAATCCAGCTGGAAGGCGTGGCAGGCAGCCACCCGCCCCTGCTCCATGGAAGTCGAGGCCAGGCTGGGAAAGCCGATGACATCGCCGGCGGCGTAGATATGATCGACCGCGGTACGGTACTGGTCGTCCACCTTGATGCGGCCGCGACTGTCGGCTTCGAGTCCGGCATTCTCCAGCTTCAGCTCCTCGGTCATCCCCTGGCGGCCGGCGGCGAACAGCACGGTATCGGCGATGATGCTCTTGCCGCTCTTGAGGCGGGTGATGACGCGGCCGTCGTCGCGCTTCTCGATCCGCTCGATCTCTTCGCTCAGACGCAGCGTGACCGCCGAATCGCGCAGCAGATGGGTGAAATCCTCGATGATCTCGTCATCGACGAAATCGAGAAAACGCGGTTTGGCATCGACAATGGTGACATCGGTGTCCAGCGCATTGTAGATGGTGGCGTATTCGATGCCGATGACCCCGGCGCCCACCACCAGCAGCGCCTTGGGAATCCGCTGCAGCTTGAGGATGTCGTCACTGTCGATGATCGTCTCGCCATCGAAGGGAATATGCTCCGGCCGGTGCGGCCGGGTGCCGACGCAGATGAGGAATTTCTTGGCGTGGAAAATCTCCTCGCTGCCGTCCTGAAGGCTGACCCCAACGGTATGCGGATCGAGAAAATGGGCGACCCCGTTGACCACACGCACATTGTTGCGGTTGAGCTGGTGCTGCAACACATCCACCTCGTGACTCAGGGTCAGCTTCAGGCGCTGGTGCAGGTCGGCGGCCGTGATGTCCTGCTTGACCTTGTAGCTGAGGCCATAGAAACCGCGCTGCCGCCAGCCGGTCAGGTAGAGCACGGTTTCGCGCAGGGTCTTGCTGGGGATGGTGCCGGAATGTACCGATACACCGCCGATGACCGGGTTCTTCTCGATCATCAACACCGATTTGCCGAGCTTGGCGGCGAGAATCGCTGCCGATTTGCCGGCCGGACCGCTGCCGATGACGATGAAATCATAGTGTTGCTGGCTCATCGCGACCTCTTCACATGCAGGAGAGCGCGGATCATAGCACGAGCCTGCGGAACAACGGCACGGCCTGGATCAATCCGCGGACAACAGGCCACTGTCCTTGCGCAGGCTGCGGGCACTGCGCAGCAGCGGCCGCTCGACGCGCAGCGCGGACGGGAGGGAACGGCTGGCGCGCTGCGCCTGTTTCTGCGACGCATAGCGCCCGAGCAACAGTCCGATATGGCCCTTGCGGCCGCCGGCGGCCGGTGCGCGATAGACCCACAGCCGATCCAGGGCCACGCCCCGGTTGCTCAGTCCCTGCAGGTGGCGTTCCAGCGCTCGGGCAGCGGCGTCACCCGGGTTCAGCGTCATCAGCTGGATCGACCAGCCATCGGCTTCGAAGTCGCGCAGCCAGCGGTCAGTGGCCACGAGCCGTTCGTGCAGCAGGGGGTAGGCGGCAAATCCGGCAAAACGCCCGGCCTGCCCGGCTGGCGGCGTCTTGCTGGCGAGCAACTCCGGCCTCGCGCGGTCTTCTGCCGCCGAGTCCACGGGCACAAGGATCTTTCCTGCGGGGCCGGTGGATTCGGGCGACGGCTGCTGCGCCAGCGCAGTCCGTGGTGCGGGCGCGGCGACGGGTGCGGGTTCGCCCCCAGCGGCGTTCCCGTCGGTGGGCGTGGCGTCCGTCACCGAGCTGTCCACGGGCTGTTCGGCCGGCGCAACGACAGGCAACGACGCATCGGACGACAGCACATCCAGGCGCACACGCCACAGCCCTGCGACCAGGGCCGCGACCAGTACCAGCAGGGCCGGCAACAGCCAGCGCCAACGACCTGCCGAAGGCACTTGCAGGGGGCGGCAGTCCGAGGCGTCCAGGTCGACCGCTGCTTCGCGCAACAGCGGGATGCGGCCGCCGCAGTCGCGCAGGATGCGGCGCAGACGCCCACTGGAGGGCAGTGTCATGCCCGGCGTAACGCAGACCCTCTGGTCGAGGTAGTCCCGGCTTTCATCGTCGCTCAGCGGGCTCACCCGGGCCACCTTCAATTGGGGTGGCTCTGGCGGCAACACCCTGCGCCATCCAACAGGCCAGTCGAGTCGCCCGGCCAGCACCAGCGCCGGAGGCGGCTGCAGCGATTGCCATGCCGAATAGAGGATATCGCGCCCCTGCGGCAGCGCCAGTTCGAAACCGTCCACCAGCCAAATCTTCGTCTGGGCTGACGCATTCAGGGCGGTGGCCAGTTCATGCTGGGGCAGCGGCGTCCCTTCTCCGCCGGGATGACGCAGGCGCACCATGCCCTGGGGCAGGAAGTCGATGGCCAGCCAGTCTCCGTCATCACAGCGCAGTTCGATGAAGGCCCGCAGCAGGCGCGTCTTGCCAAGGCCCGATTCGCCGTGGATGACCGTCATCGACCCTGACGCAGCGGCCGCGGCAGACAGGTCCGCCAGCAACCGTGCATGGTTGCGGGTCATGAAATAGGCATCCTGGGTATCGTCTGGGGACATCGGTGTTCCGGGCTTGATAAGATGGTCGTGACGGATCCCGGCGGACTATAGCAAGTTCGCCCCCAGCAACCCAGACTGACTGACCATGAATCCCCAACGACTCCTCGAAGACCTCGAAGCCCTGATCCCCAGCCTTGCCGACCCGGTGCTGGACCGCTACTTCCGGCACACCACCGCCACCCGCAAGAGCGATGGCAGCATCGTGACCGAGGCCGACCAGGCCGTGCAGCTGGCCTTGTCCTCGGCATTGCAGGAAACATTTGCCGAGGCGCGAATGCTCGGCGAGGAGATGGACCCCGCCGATCAACAGGCGGTGATCGATTCTGGGCGGAGCTACTGGTGCCTGGACCCCCTGGACGGCACCAACAATTTCCACCACGGCATGCCACTGTTCTCGGTCAGTCTGGCGTTGATTCACCAGCGGCGCTTGGAACTGGCGCTGGTCTACGACCCGGTGCGGCGGGAACTGTTCAGCGCCCGGCGCGATGGCGGGCTGCGCATCAACGGTCAGGCCGCGGAACGGCCCGGTCAGCCGGAAGCACTGAGGGAATGTCTGGCGTTCGTGGATTTCAAGCGGCTGAACAGACCACTGAAGGAGAAACTGCTGCAGGGCATGCCCTTCAAGTCGCAGCGCAACATCGGCAGTTGCGCGCTGGAATGGGCCTGGCTCGCCGCCGGCCGCAGCCAGTTGCTGCTGCACGGTGGCGAGAAGTTCTGGGACTATGCGGCCGGCGTGCTGCTGGTACAGGAAGGGGGTGGCATCAGCAGCGCCGACGACGGATCACCGATCTTCAACCAGAGCCTGGACAACCGCCCCTGCATTGCGGCCAGCACGCAGGAACTGCAGCAGCAGTGGTTCGCTTACCTGTTCCAGGAGGCGTAACGGGCGGCCTGTCCGTGCTGCCACCACTGGCGCTGGCGGGCATCCTGCCAGGCACGGGCTGCGCTATCGGCGTTCCAGTCGCTGTCAGCGTCGATGTCCGCGTCACCCCGCAGGCGCGAGACGAAGCGCATGCTGAAACTGAACTCGCCATCGCCATCCCAGTTGCCGCGGCCTTTACCACGCCCCCGGCCCTGACCGTAGCCGTCACCCAGATAGCGGCCATGGCCGTAGCCCTGACCGGCCGGAGCGTACCCGTAGTCCACGGCATAGGCATCGTAGGCCACCGGCGCTGCATAACCCGCATAGGCTTCCTGCCGGGTCACCGGCCAGGACCGGACCACCGGCCGAACCGCCGCATCCGGCGCCGCCACGGCCACTTCCCCGGCCTGAGCTTCGCTTGCAGGAGCCGCATCAGCCGCGGCCGCCGCTGCCGCCCCGCCGTCGGCAGTGGCGAAAATGCCACCGTTCAGCGGACGCACGATCCGTTCACCGCGGCTTTCGCTGCCGGCGCTGTCTGCCGGCTCGGTGATGTCAGCGCCAGGGGCAACCCGTTCGGCGCGTGCTTCCAGGTCGTTCTGCAGCTGTTCATTGACGGCGATGCCGTGGCTGGCCTTGTCCAGATTGTCAGTGCCATTGAATTGCAGATAGCCCAGAATGCCGGCATAGAGCGCCGCAGCGGAAAACAGCCCGGCCAGGTGAATACCGCCTTGAGATCCGTTCGTCATGATCGTGTCCTCGTTGTCGTTATGTGTGGAATGCCGAACAGTATATTAGTATTTGCTTATATTTTCAATTGATATGGATGACCCTGCCCTGAGCAGTCCTCTGCTGTACCTGCTGCTGTGCCTGCTGCTGGCCTTTCCACCCGCGCAAGCCGAATGGCGGTTGGTGTCGCAAAACCTCAACCGCTTTTTCGACGCCATCGACGACCCGGAGGACGACCGGGTGCTGAGCGCGCAGAAATACCGCAAGCGCGTGGCGCAGCTGGCGAAACGCATCATCGAAACCCACGATCAGCCCGATGTGCTGGCGTTCCAGGAAATCGAGAAGAAGGCCATACTCGAAGCGGTGGCCCGCGCCGTCGAAAAAACCGGGGGACGCCGTTACCGGGCGCTGCTGATCGACGGCAACGACCGCTCCGGCATGGATGTGGGCTACCTGGTGGCGGAGGAGCTGGATCTGCGCCGCGTCGAGCCGCTGTTCGCCGGCGAGCACTACCGTTATAAAAAAAATGGCCGCCAGGTATCAGCACCGCTGTTTGCCCGCCCTCCTCTGCTGATCGAGTTCTGCCGCGAGCGCTGCATCACCCTGGTCAATGTCCACCTGCGTTCGATGCGCGGGCTGCGCCATCCGGTCAAGGGGCGGCGTATTGCCTTGAAACGCCAGCTGCAGGCGGAGACCCTGGCCCGCTGGGTGCAGGACCTTCAGGCCCGCGAACCGGACAGGGCGCTGGCGCTGGTGGGCGATTTCAATGCGCTGACTCCGTCGGACCGCTTCGTCGATGTGATCGGCACCCTGATCGGCCGACCCGATACCGAGCGGCCCGCGCGGGTGAGCCCGGATCTGGTGGAACCGGACCTGATCGACGCCAGCCGCGACCTGCCCGGGAAAAAGCGTTACTCCTACCGCTACAAGCGGCGCAAGCAACTGCTCGACTACCTGCTGCTCAACCGGGCGGCGGCCGGCTGGCTGCGCTCGATCCGCTATGGCTGGATCGACTACCGCGTTTCCGACCATTCGGCGCTGACGGCGGTATTCGATCAGCCCTGATGCGGCGCGGAGAGGTAGTCCTCACCCTGCATTTCCAGCAGACGGCTGCGCGTGCGGCGGAATTCGAAATCGAGATAACGGCCTTCGTAGAGCCTGTCCAGCGGGCAGTCGGACGACAGAATCAATTTCACCCGGTGATCGTAGAGCACATCGATCAGTGCGATGAAACGCCGTGCGGCATCGGCCTGTTCGTCGTCCATGCAGGGCACGCCGGTGAGCACGAGTGTCTTGCATCGGCCGGCGATCTCCAGGTAGTCGAAACGGCTGCGCGGACTCTGGCAGAGCACATCGAAATCGAACCACAGGGTTTCCGTATCCTGCAGGCGCGTGGGGATGGACCGCCCCTGGATCAGCAGCGGCTGACCGGCCAGTGGCTGGCTCAGATGGGGCTGCAGGTGCTCGCGGATACGCTGTACCGCCTTTTCGTCATGAGGGTGGTGAAACAGCCCGGTCTCGCGCAGCGTCAGGCTGCGGTAGTCGATGCCACCGTCCATGCTGACCACGCGGCAATGCTGCATCAATGCGTCGATGGCCGGTTCGAAGCGTGCCCGCTGCAAGCCGTCTGCATAGAGCCGTTCCGGCGGCGTGTTGGAGGTGGTCACCAGCACCAGGCCGCGCTGGAACAGGGCTTCGAGCAGGCGGCCGATCAGCATCGCATCGCCGATGTCCTGGACTTCGAACTCGTCCAGGCAGAGCACGGCCGTCTCGTCCACCAGCTGATCGGCGATCAGCGCCACCGGATCGCCGGATGCGGATTTGAGCCGTTCATGGCGGTCATGGATGTCGCTCATGAAGTGATGAAAATGGGTACGGCGCGACGGCCTCTCGCCGAGGCTGGCATGGAACAGGTCCATCAGAAAGGTCTTGCCGCGCCCGACGCCACCCCACAGATACACACCCTGAACCGGTTCCGCCCCCCTGCCACAGAGGGCGCGCAGCCAACCGAGGGGGCGCGTCGACCGGGCGCGCAGATCGCGCCACAAAGCGTCGAGCGCATACAGAGCATGGCGCTGCGCGGGGTCATCATGGTAGCCGGATTGACGGGTATGGCGCTGGTACAGCTCGCTGGGGGTCATGCGGTGAACATTGGCTGGGGTGCTGGACATAGCTTAGCCAATGCGGAACCGGGCGCTTTATACTTTTGTCTGAAAAGCTTATACGACACGCCTTCCGCGTGCCCTGAAATGCCCTCAGGCTGCCACCTTTTTCATTGAAAACTGCGAATCGATTCGCACATAATGGGGTGCTCAGCCGGTATCATCGTCCTTTAACTCTGCCAGCAGTTAGGCTACCCCGGATCATGTCCATCCAGAACCGCGTAATGAACCCCGCAATCGCACGCCAGCTCTACGAGAAGAGCGAACGGTTGCGGCGCCAGCGGATGGGCAAGCCGGCCGCCATCGAATCCTTCCCGCGGGTGGTCAAGACACTCAGCGGTCTGTGGGGCTACCGCGAAGGGCAGAAATACCTGGAGGAGCTGATCCTCGTCGAGGGCGGCAAGCGGCGCAAGGGCTTTCCGCCCGAGGTGCAGGAAGAGCTGATGTTTCTCTACCAGCTGCTGCTGGACCAGCACCGCCTGATCGCCCGCCCCGGGCAGCGCATGTACGCACACCGGCCGCCGGGCACCAAGTTCACCATGGGCGGCCTATAGGCGGGCCTGACGCAGGGCCTCGTCCAGCCGCTGCTCGTCGATCGGGTAGCTGAGCGCGGCATGGAAGTCGAAGCGCGAGGCCACCCGTTCGAACTGGTGTGCCTGCTCCTTATCGTAAAACACGATCACCTTCACCTGCGGCTGCTGGGCGATGCTCGCCATCAGCGATTCCAGTTGCGAGGTGCGGTCTCGAAAATCGGACTGGAAATTGAATTCCGCCACGATCACATCCGGCGCCTGCTTTTTGATAGACTTGATCGCCTTGCGCATCGAGTCGAGACGCTGCGGTTCGTAGCCCGCTGAACGGTACAGCGGACTGAAATCCGGGTAGCCTCCCAACTCGAGTATGTGCAGCAGCCGCGCGGTCTGCTGGCCGGATTGCGCCGTCATGCCTGGTCTTCCTGTTACTGTATCGGGGAGATTATACACACCCTGGAATGTGCCGAATCATGCGCCGACACCTACATCGTCACCGCCGCAAACTGCTGTCCCTGCAGGCCTGGCGCATTCGCCTGGTGTTCTGGGGCGGCGCGCTGCTGCTGGGCGGCATCGCCGCGTCCTTCGCGCTGGTGGCGGCGCGCATGGATCACGGATTCCGTGACCTCGTGGAACGCTGGCCCTGGCTGCCCTTCGTGATGATGCCGTTGGGGCTGATGCTGATCAACTGGCTGACCCGCCGATTCTTTCCCGGCGCCGGAGGCAGCGGCATTCCCCAGGTGATCGCCGCATTGCAGATGAAGCAGCGGGCCGCGGTGCTCTCCTTCCGCATCGCGGTCGGCAAGCTGTTGCTCACCAGCCTGGGGCTGTTCTGCGGTGCGTCCATCGGCCGCGAGGGCCCGACCGTTCACATCGGTGCTTCGATCATGTATTCGTTGCGCCGCTTCGCCAGTTTTCCCGACTTCTACTACCGCCACGGGCTGATCGCGGCCGGCGGCGCCGCCGGCGTGGCGGCAGCCTTCAATACGCCGCTGGCGGGCATCGTTTTCGCGCTGGAAGAGATCAGCCGCTCCTTCGAGGCGCGCACCAACGGCGTGATCATGACCGCGGTGATCTTTGCCGGCCTGACCGCCATGGCGCTGCTCGGCAACTACAGTTACTTTGGCGTCAGCGATGTACAGTTCGCGCTCAACCCGATGCTGGTGCTGAGCATTCTGCTCTGCGGCATCATCGGTGGCCTGCTGGGCGGGCTGTTCAGCCAGGCGCTGATCAGCGGCAACCGCTGGATCCGTCCCTGGATCACCCGCTACCCACTGCGCGTTACCGCACTGCTGGGCCTGTTGCTGGCCTGCATCGGCTGGCTGTCGGGTCACGACAGCTTCGGAACCGGCTATGAGAAGGCCTACGGCATCATCACCGGTGAAGGCGATTTCGATCCCTGGTTTCCACTGTACAAATTCATGGCCACGCTGGGCTCCTATCTGACCGGAATACCGGGGGGCATCTTCGCGCCGTCGCTGGCCACCGGTGCCGGCATCGGACAGAACCTGGCACACTGGATACCGATCGCACCGGTGGCCTTCATGGTGATGGTGGGCATGGTGGCCTATTTTGCCGGGGTCATCCAGGCGCCGATCACGGCCATGGTCATCGTGCTGGAAATGACCTCGAACGAGAACATGATCTTTCCGCTGATGATCAGCGCACTGCTCGGCAGCGGCGCATCATCGCTGGTCTGCCCGCGCTCGCTGTATCGCGTACTGGCGGAGGATTTCCTGAACCCGGCGGGCAAGCCCGCAGCACGGGCGCGGCGGGAGGACTCTGGGGAAGACGATCAGATGCAGCGGTAGTGCAGCAGATTGTCCCCGGCTTTTTCGACGCTGCTGCCCAGGCTGATGACACCGCTGCCGAAGAGCGTATTCTCCTCGCGGCGCAGGAAGAAGTTCTGACCGTCCTCGGTGCGGATGAAGGTGCCGTTGGTGCTCTGGTCGGTGATCACGAAACGACCGCGACGCACCTCGATGCGGGCGTGGAAGCGGGAGATGAGATCACCGGAGATAATCAGGTCACAGTCCTTGCCTCGTCCGATCTGAAGGGTATCGCTGTCCAGGCCGAGCGTCAGCTTGCGGCCGTGGTAGTCCAGTTCCAGCATCTGCGGCTGAGTGTCCCGGGCCGGGTTGGTGAAACTGCCGGCCGTGGCCATGTTGGTGATGTCGGCATCCGGCTCCCAGGCCAGCATGTAGACATCCAGCGGCACCTCCTTGCCCTTGAGACGGATGCGGTCGAAAGGACGCAGCTTGTCCAGCATGTCGGGGCTGTGCACCCGTTCATGCACCATGCCGGAACAGAGTATCTGCCGCGCCTTGGCCATGCCGACCATGCGCGCAGCCACATTGACCGTATCGCCAAAGATGTCGTTTTCCTCGATGATGGCGGGGCCATAGTGCAGGCCGATGCGAATCGAAAGGCCGATGGTCTCCGGCGAGCGCAGATCCTCCATCGTTTCCTGCATCATCTGGGCGGCCAGCAGGGCCAGATCGGTATCGAGGAAATACACCAGGATTTCGTCACCGATGGTCTTGACCAGCTTGCCCCGGTGCCGCTTGCTGATGGAGATGAGGGTATTGAGCGCCTTGGTGATGCGTTCGCGGGCTTCGAGGTCGCCGAGATTTTCATACAGGGCGGTGCTGCCTGCCACATCGGCAAACATGACGACACATTCGCTGGATTGCACTGACATTCTGCCCTGCTGCTCCCTGTACCCGTTTCGGCACGGCCCGCGTAAGACCGCGTTTTGATGTGTTATGGACGGTTATAGCACCAAAACGGTGCCAAAACCGCCGCGATTCTATCATGAATTGGCTTCGATCCAACGAATCGCCGCCAGAAGGCGCTGCAGGCTGCGTTCGCGGCCGATCATTTCCACCGTCTGATCGATCGGCGGAGAGAAGGAGCCGCCGGTGGTGGCCACCCTCAGCGGCTGACCCACCTTGCCCATGCCGACCTCCAGTTCCTCGGTGATCGCTTTGATCACGCCGTGGATGGCTTCGGCTTCCCAGGCGTCCAGCTCGGCAAGTCGCTGATGCAGCAGGGTCAATGGCTCGATCGAGCCCGGCCGCAACGCCTTCCTGGCGGCCTTCGGGTCGTAGTCCTCGAAATCCTCGAACACATATCGGATGCTGTCGGCCAGTTCGTTGATGGTCTTGACCCGTTCGCGGTAGAGATCGACGATCGGCGCCAGATCCAGATCCTCATCCACGGCAACGCCGATCTTCTGCAGCCGCTCGCGCACCAGCGCAACGATGCGGCCGAGATCGGCGCTCTTGAGGTACTGCTGGTTGATCCAGTCCAGCTTCTCCGGGTTGAAGGTCGAAGGGGCGCGGTTGATGTCCTTCAGGTCGAAGTACTCGATCATCTCCTCGCGGGTGAACAACTCCTGGTCACCGTGTGACCAGCCCAGACGCACCAGGTAATTGATCAGCGCCTCGGGCAGGTAACCGGCATCGCGGTATTGCATCACGCTCACCGCGCCGTGCCGCTTGGAAAGGCGCTTGCCGTCTTCTCCGAGGATCATCGGCACATGGGCATACAGCGGCACATCGGCACCCAGCGCCTTGAAGATGTTGATCTGCCGGGGCGTGTTGTTGACATGATCATCACCACGGATCACATGCGTGATCTTCATGTCCCAGTCATCGACCACCACCGTCAGGTTATAGGTGGGCGTGCCATCGGAACGGGCGATGATGAGGTCATCCAGTTCCGCATTGCTGACGCGAATCTCCCCCTTGACCAGGTCATTCCAGGCCACCACGCCCTCCCGCGGATTGCGAAAACGCACCACCAACCCCTCGGCATCCCCCGGCTTCAGGCCCAGATCGCGGCAATGGCCGTCGTAACGCGGTTTCTGCTTGAGCCGCATCTGCTCGTCACGCAGCGCATCCAGCCGCTCACGGGAGCAGGAACAGTAATAGGCATCGCCCTGCTCCACCAGCCGGTCGATGACCTCACGGTAGCGGTCGAAGCGCTCCGTCTGATAGTAGGGCCCCTCGTCGTAGTCCAGCTCCAGCCACTCCATGGCATCGAGAATCGCCCGTACAGAAGCCTCCGTAGAACGCTCCCGGTCCGTATCCTCGATACGCAGCACGAAGCGGCCACCCGTCTTGCGCGCGAACAACCAGCAGAACAGCGCCGTGCGGGCACCGCCAATGTGCAGGTAACCGGTGGGACTGGGGGCAAAGCGTGTACGGGTCATGGGTCTCGTCTCTCGAAGCGATCAAAGGCGCGCTATTCTAGCAAGGCTGGAGGCCCAGGACAGTGTTTCAAGCGGCTTTTGGTACCGTTTTACATCACCTGCAAGCCGGAGCGCATTGCTCCAGTTCAGCGAGCAGTGTTAGTACCCGCAAGCACCACCCGCATCACAGGTAATTCTTAAGAATGTACACATACCGAAGAATGCGGCCACTCACTGTGCCTTTGACAACAACGACCGTAATCGGTATCAGAGCACAGGGCGGGGGCGATGGGCGGACTGCCCGTTCCAGCGGCTTGATAGACGGCGCTGCACAATCGTTTGGGCCTATTTTTTATCACTTATTCCTCTTTCCATGATAGACCGCCTACTTAAGCGCCGTCTGGATGGTGTTCATATCTTTCGCAGGCCATCTTCACCGATCGGAACCTCTGTTGGCCGCTCGGCTACACGATAAATCGGCGCCATGGAAGGCGCCGATTTATCGCCTGCTTCAGCTGACTTAAAAAGGGGCGTACTTTTTTGCTTCGCAAAAAATGTGACGCTTTTTACGGTCAGCTGCAAGCATTTGTTATACCTTTTACGGTAAGGTTTTGATATACCTTAACTCATGTAATTCATGCCCTGTTAATTTTGTATCACTTTTTTCTGCGCCTTCCTCAACAAAGCCGAAACTTTCATAGATTCTTCTTGCTCTTATATTTTGCTTAATAACCCAAAGATACAAGGCATTCCATTTTTTGTTTTTTGAAATATTAATAACATATTTTGTTAGCTCTGATCCGAAACCATTGCCCCAATACTCTGGTAGTATATTTAGCGCAACTAGTTCTCCACAGTTTTTATTTTCAAGCTCATTATCCCGTGCCGGACCAAAAACACTGAAGCCAACAATAAAACCATTTTTCTCAATAACCAAATTGGTTCCAGGGCCTTTTTTTGTGAGAGCTTCAGACCATATTATTTTTTTTGACTCTACTGACAATGACTCTAAATATTCTTTTGGCATAAATTCTTTGTAACCCACTTGCCAAGCTTTCACATGTATTTTGGCTATTTCATTAGCATCTTTTACATTTGCTTCTCGTATGCTCATAAGATTGACAAAAGATCCTGATATTTAATTTTTCTGCAATTACAACGACCTGAAAAAATACTCATGATCCCCCCATATCTATTGAAGGTATAACGATTGAATTCACTTGCCGCAAAAAGCAGAGTGGAGCGATAGCGGAACGCCGCTTTTTGCGGTCAAGTGGAATGATTTGTTATATTTATATATTCATATATTTTGTTCAGTGACTCTTGATTTTTATTTTCACCAAACAGAAGTTTGCCGTATTCATTTAACGCAAATTTTTTCCCGTTTTTTAATTTGACTAAGATGAACCCAGAGGGCGTAAGAGTCCTCCCTCTGCCATAATGGATATTTATGTGGTCAATATCATCGAATAAACCAATAATAATGGATTCACCAAAAATATTCTTCTCTTTAAAATGAAAAGAACCTTTGTTTTTATCCAGAACGAATTCCCTTTTTTTCCCATAAAGAGAAAATACCAGCGAAATAAGTAATGCCATAAAAAAATTTGGGATATCGCCTTTCAATAACACATACAAAGCAATGCCCATGGAAAACACACCAAAAAGCAGGAAGCCTAACGGGTAGTGGGTGACTGTTAGTTTCTGTTTTTTTTCGATTAATTTCATAACCCAATAACATAACGCTTCGCATAACCGGACGCAAAAAGCGAAGCGCAGCGTAGCTTTTTGCGGTCCGAGTTTATGCGATTGTTAGAAGTCATTTATCAATTTCCTGATAATCTTCCCATGACACACTTTGTATTTCTTTCCGCTGCCACACAAGCATGGGCTATTTCTGGTTTGACCTTGTAGCGCCATCATTTCCAAAAGAGGCTTCGCGGCACTAAGTTTTTGATGTGCATTGGCCTCTCTGCCAGATAGCGACAGTTCATACTGTAATGATCTTTTTCCCTTATTTTCGATTCGGAACACGGCGTTATGCACGGCAATAAATTCATCTACTATCGGATTACCGGTAATGTTAATACGAATATTGTTAACCTGTCTCCCTTCATACTTTGCTTCATAATCGGCTACGAATAGTATTCTCTCAAGTGGTATAGGCTTAGGCGTGATATCGATAAGCTCTCCCTCTGGTGTTTTCCATACAGCATGAAACTCCGCTTCCACCAATAACTGACCTTGCCAAATTTGCCACCCTAATATTCTTTCTCCACCGCCTGCTATTACTCTTTCAACAACCAATGGGAAACATTCGTTTTGTGGGGAATTTTGATTGGGTCTGCACTTTACATATTCTGGATCTTCGTGTGAGCCAATTTCTGACAGAAGCAAACGAATTTCATCTGTTATTTCACTAGGCACCATTTCCAATTTACCTTACTTCTAACGATGAGCTCAGCCGCCGCGTTAGCGGTCGGCTGAAGCGACTTGTTAAGTGCTTGCACAATGAGCAGCAAACAGCACAAGGCCGAGGCCGCATCATTCACTCATTTTAGAATATTGCACACAATCTGCTACTGGGGTTCCTCGCACTGAACGGCCATTCGAGGCCGCTCCAGCTTGATTTCGTTCTTGAATGGGCCCGCTTGATGCCAACATCTTGGGAAATGGCCTATTCGATGACGCAAAAGGTGTTTAGCGGAGAGAGGTTGATTTTCGGTTCCCTGCACCAAACGGCTTCCAACCAGGCCAGCGGCATCGGCTTTTCCCTGCCGCCGACAGAAACCACCCTCCTTGCACGCACTTGTTCAATTGCCGGGATGCCGATAAACGGAATGCGGCAATATTCAATCAAAGAAGAAAACGAAGTTTTCCACTTATTAACCCGGCAATAAAGAACATCTGCTACGCGGCATAACGAATTTTCTTGTGCTCAAAATACTTGGCTACCCGCTTAGGGCTCTTCTGCAACATGCGCATGTGCGACAAGACTTTCTTCTTCAA
>Ga0256839_1001321_pt1 | contig 30315 bp, 22 predicted proteins | sample 354166metaG_FD_185968 | JGI IMG/M metagenome (GOLD analysis project Ga0256839, IMG submission 185968) | Hydrothermal vent microbial communities from Mid Atlantic Ridge, Atlantic Ocean - 354-166 | ecosystem: Environmental > Aquatic > Marine > Hydrothermal vents | place: Atlantic Ocean: Mid... | reverse complement strand
GGTCCTCTTCTTTCCGGTAATAGCGGTTTTCGTAATAACTGTTGATGCCTTCATCCATCCAGGGGTTTTTTCTTTCATTGCTTCCGAGCATGGCGTAAAACCAGTTGTGTCCGATTTCATGCAGCAGGACACGCTCAAGGTTCTTTTTATTTCCGCTTTTGCCGATGATGGTGATCATGGGATACTCCATGCCGGCACCTGCACTCAGGGCGCCTTCCACTGCGGTGCATCGGGGGTAGCGATAGTCGCCCACCAGACGCGAATAATGAAGCAGGGAAGAGTCGATATAGGTAAGGCTCTTTGCCCAGAGGCTTGCCTCAAGACCCGTGAAAAGGGCCATCGTTTCGATCATTCTTCCTCCCGGCAAGGTGCTGATGCCCTGCAGCACAAAGAAGCGCTTGTCGGCAAACCAGGCAAAATCATGGACATTTTCTGCTATGTAGTGGAGGGTTTTGCGCTCTTTGACCGATGGCGGAAAGGAATCCGAATCAAAGGACTTTTCAATGTCAGCGGCATTCTTTTCAAGTTCTTTTTTGCTCTCTATTGCTTTTTGAGCAAGCCATCTCAGTTCTGCCGGGTTTTGCAGGCGTCCGGTCGCTCCGACCACATAGTTGGCCGGCAGGCTTATCTCCACATCGTATTTCCCGTATTCCGAATAAAATTCTCCCTGATCCCGGTAGGGCATCGGGTGCCATCCGTCCCGGTCATAGACGGCCGGCTTCGGGTACCACTGGGTGATCTGGTAGGCCTGGCCCGTATGGCCCAGTCGCGAAAAAGAAGCCGGAATCTTTACGCGAAAAGGGGTTGCTATATGGATATGCTCACCGGGGCCGAGGGGCTTGGGCATAAAAAGCACGGCAATGTCGGGGTCCTTCGTGATTTCCCACTTGGCGTATTCCCCGTTTACGGTAAAATCCAATGAATCGATGCGGCCGTAGTCCGACAGGGGCGCGTCATAAAAGCGGGTATCTCCGCGATCCAGGAGTTCCCTGGCAAAGGCACTCTGCTGACTGCTGTATGCGTTGGGCCAGAGATGGATGTAAATGCGGTCCAGTGCATCGGGCGAGTGGTTGACGTATTCCATCTCAATGCGGGCATTGAGCTCGTGCTTCCGGTCATCCAGCGAGACTTTGATCGTATAATTCACTTCCTGCTGCCGGTAATTCTCCTGCGAACGGGCGGCCAGGGGAATTAATATCAGCATAATTATGTAGTAAAATCGCATAGTGAAACGGCCTTTATGAAAGGGTGAAAATAAGGCGAATAGAGATGAATTAAATGAATTTAACGAGATTCTTGGCGTACCTTTGCAGCGATCAGGGTCATACTTTTCCACCGGATTTTGTTAAAAGCCTTCTGAAAAAATTCAGGGTGGATTGTTAACCTTTGAGTAAACACGAATATATGTTTGGAAAAGAACCGGATGAGAACAATATCAATGGCAGCGAATTTCAATTGGTAATCGAGCGATACGAGTCCATGATGTTCGATGAGCAGGTGGGATTCTTTGAAGAGGATGAGTTCGAATTGATTGTTGACTTTTATGAAAGCCGGAATGAACTGGATAAAGCCATGCGGGCGGCCGAGCACGCATTTATTCAATATCCTTTCAGCGCTTATTTTTTAATAAAAAAAGCCGAACTTCTCTTTGAGGCAAGGGACATTGATGCTGCATTTGAAATGCTTAAAAGGGCTGAAGTGCTTGATGCCGGTGAGATTGAAATACAGCTTCTAAAAGCGGATTTGCTCAGCTACCGCGGAGAATATTCGCAGGCAATTCACCTGCTCAAAAATGCCCAGCGACAGGCAGACCGGGAAGAACTTCCCGAGGTACTGATTTCACAGGCAGACGTCTATGAAGCCTGGGAAAAGTTTGAGATGGTGTTTCATGCCTTGAAAAAAGTCTTATTGCTGGAGCCCCTGAACGAAGAAGCACTGCAACGCATATGGCTGGCTGTGGACATTACCGAAAAATACGGGGAAAGCATTGAACTGCACAAGAAGCTGATCGACATCGATCCGTACAACTTTCAGGCATGGTACAACCTGGGACAGGCCTACAAAGGCCTGGGGCTTTTCGAAAAAGCGGCAGAAGCCATGGAGTATGTGACCCTTATCGATGAGGGGCACGACATGGCCTTCCGCGATCTGGCGGAAATCTGGCTTCGACTGGATGAACCTCAAAAAGCGCTGGATTGCTTTCGAAGGGTAATCGAGATGGATGAAGAGTATGAGGAAATCTATTTCGGAATGGGAGAAGCCAACGAATTGATGGGCAATTACGGAAAGGCGCGCTATTACTTTCGCAAGGCCGTGCATCTTGATCCCTATTACAGCGATGCTTTTTTCCGTATCGGAGAGAACTTCAGAAAGGAAAACCGGCTCTCGGATGCGATGCAGTCATACAAAAAGGCGCTCAAGCTGGAAGGCGACAATGTGGAGTACCTGGCCCGCTTTGGCGAGGTTTCTCTTGAGCTCGGATTCAAAGAAGAGGCCATTCAGAATTATAAAAAAATAATTCGCCTCGAACCGCATGACATCGAAGGCTACCTGCGCCTGTCAAGGCTGATGATGGACCTCGAAGAAAGAAGTGAGCTGGCCGAATTGATTAATGAGGCGATTGTAGCCGTGGGCGAGGAACCCCGCTTGCTCTACGTGCTGGGGGCCATCCTCATGGCCGAGGGCAAAAGGCAGCAGGCACTTGTTTTAATCACCGAAGCGCTTGACAGAGATTTTCGCAATTATCCCCTGCTCTTTGAGATGCACTCGCCCCTCATCCACGACCGGGATCTGCTCGACCTTATTGACCTCTTCAAGGAAAACTGACACCCTGCTGAAAATTTAACATTAAGAATAGCTGCTCTGCAATTACTTTTGAGGCAGAATTTTTCTTCATGATTAAAAAATATCTGCTCCTGGTATTAAAAGGCATGGGCATGGGGGCTGCGGATGTGGTCCCCGGTGTATCGGGCGGTACCATTGCTTTTATATCCGGCATCTATGAGGAGCTCATCTATTCGCTCAAGTCTGTGGATGCGGCTGCCGTGTCACTTTTCTTCCGTGGCCGTTTCCGCGATTTCTGGATGCATATCAACGGCTCCTTTCTTCTGTCGGTATTTGCCGGCATCATCATCAGTGCGCTTTCGCTGGCCGGCTTGATTTCCTATTTGCTTGCGGAATATCCCGTATTAATATGGTCTTTCTTTTTCGGCCTGATTGTCGGATCGGCCATCATGGTGGGGAAAAAAGTAAGAAGATGGACAGGCGGCACCTGGGCAGCACTTCTGGCAGGGGCGCTGCTTGCGTGGGGCATTACATCCATGGCACCTGCCCATACGCCCGAAGCGGAATGGTTTGTTTTTTTAAGCGGAATGATTGCCATTTCGGCCATGATTTTACCGGGGATATCCGGTTCATTTATTCTCCTGCTTCTCGGGAAGTACAAATACATACTCGATGCGGTAGCTTCCCTGGATATGAAGACGATTCTCATTTTTATCCTGGGCTGTGTCGCGGGTCTTTTGTCGTTCTCACGACTTCTCGCATGGATGTTCCGAAGATTCCATGACCTCACGGTGGCCCTGCTCACGGGTTTTATGATCGGATCCCTCAACAAGGTATGGCCGTGGAAGACAGTGCTGGAGTGGTTTGCCGATCGCCATGGCAAAATGATGCCCCTGCTCGAAAAGAATGTTTGGCCCGCTCAATATGAGGGCGAAGCGCAGCTCCCGACTGCCATATTCCTTGCTCTGGCTGCTTTTATTATGATCGTTTGGCTCGAGTCGCTCGGCAGCGAAAAAGAAGCTTAGCGATTTAAATCACTTCGCTATATGCCACAAGCAATTATCTTCGTAGCGGAAGTATAAATCAAATCACATGGGTATAGCAGATGTTATTTCTTTTGACAATACGGAGGTGGCTTTTAGGAGCAAATCAGACAAAGAGCTAAAGCGTGATTACCGTCTTTTTAAGCTCTTGAGTTATCCCTGGCTGGCACATACGGGAGCCAAAGTGACCTCGGCTCTCCTGCAGGCGGGCCTGCCGGTGGCGGGTATTATCCGAAAGACCATCTATGAACATTTCTGCGGAGGCGAAACCCTGGCCGAATGCCAGAAAACGATCGACCGGCTTGCAGGCTCCGGTGTATATTCCATCCTCGATTACGGAGTGGAAGCCAAAAACAATGAGGCAGATTTCGACCACACGGCAGCGGAAATGATGCGCGAAATTGATTTTGCCCGTGAGAATGAATTTGTGCCGTTGATCTCATGCAAGATGACCGGGCTCGGGCGCTTTGAACTGTATGAAAAAGTGCAACGGGGAGAGGCGCTGACAAGTGCCGAGCAGGAGGAGTTGCAAAGGATCCGGGAGAGACTGGAGAAAGTTTGCAGGCATGCTTCGAAGCACCGTGTTTCCATTTCTATCGATGCCGAAGAATCATGGATTCAGCAGCCCGTTGATGAACTGACCCACGAAATGATGGGAAAATTCAACCGGGAACGTGTGGTGGTGATGAATACCGCACAAATGTATCGCAAAGACCGGCTCGAATTTCTTCGGCATGCCGTGGAAGAGGCGCTCCGGAAGGGCTACTTGTACGGCATCAAACTGGTGCGCGGGGCATATATGGAAAAAGAGCGGGCGCGGGCCAGGGCCATGGGCTATCCCTCCCCCATTCACGAGACCAAGTCGGAATGCGACCACGACTTTGACGAGGCCGTACGCTTTTGCATTGACCATTACGAAAAAGTATATACCTGTGTGGCCACGCACAATGAGGCCAGTTGCAAGCTTTTTGTCAATCTCATAGAAGAGAGAAATCTTGACAGGCAGCATCCCCATCTTTTGTGCTGCCAGCTCTATGGCATGAGCGACCATATTACCTTCAACCTGGCCGAAAGGGGTTTCAGAGCAGCCAAATATGTGCCTTACGGCCCGGTCAGGGAAGTGCTGCCTTACCTCACGCGAAGGGCAGAGGAAAATACCTCGGTAGGAGGGCAGATGAGCCGGGAACTGCAATTGTATAAAATGGAGATGAAACGCAGAGGCCTATGATTTTCCGTTGATCCGCAGCCACTTTCTGAACCAGCTCCTGAGTTTCATCTTACCCGTGCCCATCAACTGATAAATCAGAACGGGTGTGATAAAAAGATCGGCCAGCAGGGCCGACAGCAGCGTGATGCTCACCAGCAATCCGACATAAAATGTGGGCGGATAGTAACTCGTGGCGAGGGTAATAAATCCGAAAAACAAGATAATGCTGGTCAGGCAAATGGCCTTCCCCGATTCGTGAAAGGTAATGTGAATGCTCTCTTTAATATCCTTTCCCTGGTCAATTTCAATACGGAATTTGCTTAAAAAATGAATGGTGTCATCCACCGCTATTCCGAAGGCAATGGCAAAGATGATGGAGGTGGCTGCATCCAGCTCGATGCCGAGAAAGCCGAGCAGGGCCCCTGCAAGCAAGAGCGGGAAAATATTGGGCACCAGCGAAATAAAAACCATTTTCCAGTTCTTGAAGAGCAATACCATCAAAATGCTGACCAGGACAAAAGCAATGCCCAGTCCGAAAAACATATTTGAACGAACATTTCTGGTATTGTTGTCAAAGAGCAGTGCCGTGCCGGTCTGTTTGAATTTTACGAGGGATGTATCGGTATTCTTGAGGATCCAGGTGTCGATGTTTTGCCGGATGGCTGCGATGCTGTCCGATCCCATATCCCTGAAGCGAAACATCATCCGGCCCATGCTGCCGTCCTTTGAGATCATGGAACTGCCCGGTTGACCGGGTATCTTTCGCACATATCGATAGAGCCGGGTAAGCTGTCCGTCATCTTCCGGCAGGGTGTAATGGGTGGCACTGTTCCCGTGCAAAGCCCGGTTGACCGATTTGTAAAGGGTCACAGGTGAGACAGGAGAAGAGAAGATGGGAATTTCCGCCAGATGACGCTCCACTTTCTCAATGCTTCGAAGAATTTCGGCCTGCCGGATCAGCCGGCCCGGAGCAGCAAGTATGGCAACCTCAAAATTCCGCACCCCTCCGAATGCACCCTCAAGAAAGATGAAATCGGAACGAATCTTGGCATCGCGCGGAAAATTGTTTTCAATGTGCGTATCCGTGGATATTCTGCTGATGCCGCCAATGAAAAGAAGAATGGCCAGGAGGCTGAAAAGCAGAATCTTGCGCTGATGCGCCAGGGTAACTCTGTAAAACCAGGACGTGACGTGATCCCAACGGCTTCTTTTTACATGGATGCGAATCAGTTTTTCGGCAGGGAACAAAGACATAAGGGAAGAAGAAAAGAGAAGGACGGTAAAATAGGCAATAAAAACCCCGATGGAAGCGGTGATTCCGAAATTCCGGATGGGAGGCACAGAGCTGGTGTACAGGCTGCTGAATCCGATGGCGGTAGTCAGTGATGTGAGAAAGGTAGCGAGTCCCACTTCGCGGATGGTTTTTCTGATGGCAGCCCGTTGTTTCATCCCTTTGCGCTGCTCCAGGGTATATTTGGTCAGGAGGTGAATGACATCCGACACCCCGACAATGATCATTAAAATGGGAAAGAGGTTGCTCATGGGATCGAGCGACTTGCCCCGAAGGCCCAGAAAACCGATAAAAATCAGCATGCCCACGAGCACCGAAGAAAAGGACACCAGAATGCCCCAGGGTTTTCGGAAAATCAAAAAGAGGATAATAAGAATGATGATGGTGGAGATGGAAGAATAAAAAACAAATTCTTCTTTGGCTCTTTTTGCAAATAGCGATTGATAATAGGCCCGGCCGGCAATGAAGAACGCATCAAAGCGGTAATTGTCCAGCATGCGGTTGATTCCTTCATCCAGCTCATTGGCCTGTTTCAGGGTGAGTGTGCCGCTCGTATTTAAGATGACCGCCAGCACCGACCCATCCGAAGAAATGTAGCGGTTTCGTAGTCTTTCGTCCTGCATAATATGCAGGCTGTCTTCTTTCAGCCTTTGAGTATCGTTTAAATGAATAAGCGGCTGCCGGAGCAGGCTGCCTGCTGCGAGGACGGGGGCTTTCAATACAGGCAGTGAACTGGCTGCTATGATATGAGGCAATTGCCTGCGGGCTTCCCGGGTGAAGCTGTCGACCTTTCTGAGAAATTGCGGATCAAAACTGCTCCCGGAAGCATTGCCCAGACCAATCAGGATGTGATTGTCATCCGGCCCGAACTGTGCCCGGTAGCGGTTGTAGAAGGCCATGTCTTCACTTGACTTCGGGAAGAAAGATTCAAAGTCATAGTTGAATTCGAGCCGCAGGAGGAAATAAACCGAAACAGCACTTAATACTGCAAACACTGCAATGATGGCAATGTTTATCCAACGTTTAAACATGAGCTGTTTTTAAGCGATGCCCGGAAAAGAACAAAGACTGCGATGGAATGATAAGAAATTTTATGTAAATCTATTGCTCCGCTTCTATGTTTACAAAAAGATTTACACTTTGGCTCCGGCAGGTGTAATTTCACTGTGAAATCAATGGAAGATGAACAAAACAGACCAACAGTACCTTGCCCTGCTGAAGCGCCTCCTGGAGGAGGGTACGCCCAAAAGCGACCGTACGGGAACGGGAACGCTTAGCCTCTTCGGCCATCAGATGCGCCACGACCTGTCTGAGGGTTTTCCGCTCCTGACTACCAAGAAACTGCACCTTCGCTCTATTATTTATGAGCTCTTGTGGTTCTTGCGAGGTGACACAAACATTGCATATCTCAGGGAAAACAGGGTGAGAATCTGGGACGAGTGGGCCGATGAGGAAGGCAACCTCGGGCCTGTGTACGGCCATCAATGGCGAAGCTGGCCGGCCCCCGATGGCCGGAAGATAGACCAAATCAGCCGCGTGATGGAGATGATTAAAGAAAACCCCGACAGCAGGCGGCTCATTGTCAGTGCGTGGAATGTGGCCGATGTGGAGCATATGGCCCTGCCGCCCTGCCATACTTTGTTTCAGTTTTATGTGGCCGATGGAAAGCTCTCATGCCAGCTCTATCAGCGCAGTGCCGATACCTTTCTTGGAGTACCTTTCAACATAGCTTCCTATGCCCTGCTTACTATGATGGTAGCCAGTGTGACCGGCTATGAGCCCGGAGATTTTGTGCACACTTTCGGTGATGTTCATTTGTACAGCAATCATGTGGAGCAGGCCCGCGAGCAAATCAAACGAACGCCCAGGCCCCTGCCCGTGATGAAAATTAATCCGGATGTGAAGGATATTTTCTCCTTCGGATATGAAGATTTCGAACTGCTGCAATACGATCCGCATCCACACATTAAAGCAGAGGTAGCCGTCTAGATTGCCATGATAAATAAAATACCGGTATCGTTGATTGTGGCCACGGGAGAAGACCGGGCCATCGGAAAAAACAACGGCATGCTCTGGCACCTGCCCGATGACTTTCGATTTTTTAAACAAACTACAATGGGGCATCCGCTCATAATGGGCAGAAAAACCTTTGAATCGCTGAAAGGCGCACTGCCCGGCAGAAGGAATATCGTAATAAGCCGCAACAGCGGGTATAAGCCCGAAGGTGCCGAGCGCTCGGCAAGTATTGAAGAGGCCCTGGAGATGGCAGCCGCAGCAGGCCCTGAGGAGATTTTTATAGCGGGCGGAGGGCAGATTTATAAGGACTCGCTGCACCTGGCTGACCGAATCTACCTGACCCTCGTACATGCCCGCTTTCCCGAGGCCGAGGTGTATTTCCCCGAGCTGAATCCCGGTGAATGGAAAGAAGTAAAGAAAGATTTTCATCCGGAGGACGAACGCCACCGCCATGCATTCACCTTTCTTGTTTTAGAGCGGGTCTAGGCTCTGGGAGGCGCTTTGTCTTCTTTCATGTAGCTAAACTCGTATCCAAGGATCTTATTTGTTCTGAAGCCGGCTTGGGCCGTCATGAAACGCATTTCCTGAATGCTTATCTGGCTCTCTTTGTCAAAGGGCGGTGCTTGCAGCTCAAAGTCCAGGGAATAGAGAATGGCGCTTTCGATGATGGCTTCCAGAAAAACATCATTCATCTCCATGTGCTCAATGTCGTTGTACAGGAATCCGAGTTGCCGGTGACCCTCGACAAAAAAGTGATTCTCGCGATTGATAAATATGCGGGCTACCAGAATTCCCTGATCATTGAGGCGCTTGTAACGAAAGCTGTCCGAAAGAAAATTATGAAAAGTGATCATCCCGCAATAAATGCGTGTGGGGTCTTCTTCAATATATTTTTTTTTAAAAAGAGGATGCTCTTTGGGAAAGGTGAATACATTGGAGTGCATGCTGCAAACAAGGGTATCTCCGGCAATTTTCAGATAAATGGCAAAATCTTCTTCTTCCACCACTTTTACATCAATGCGCGTATCAATTTTTTCCATTTTCTCCCTCAGGACTGCGGCCACCGCCTTTATTTTCTCCTTGAAGGCCGAAAAATGTGTCTTCGTATTTTGAAATACATCCTGTTTCGGGATGCTTCTCGTTTTCAGCTCTTCCACAATTCTGTCAATACCGTCCTTTTTCATTATGGTTCCTCTTTTAATAGGCCCTGGCAAAGATCACGCGTTGTTTGGAGGGCTTGCCGCTTATCATACAGATGCCCTCTTCTTTTTCTCCTTCGAGGGGTATGCAGCGAATGCTGGCTTTTGTTTCCTGCTTAATTTTCTCCTCGGTTTCGGCACTGCCGTCCCAGTGAGCATAGACAAATCCGCCTTTGTTTTTTATGATCTCCCTGAATTCTTCGTAACTGTCGGCATAATGGGTGTTCTTTTCGCGGAAGGCGCGGGCTTTTTCAAACATGTTCATCTGAATCTCTTCGAGCAGTGTCTGAATCCTGGTGCTTAAACCTGCCAGCGCTACGGTTGTTTTCTCCAGGGTATCTCTTCTTGCCAGCTCTACACTTTCATTTTCAAGGTCGCGGGGCCCGATGGCAATTCTCAAGGGGACGCCCTGCAGTTCGTATTCGTTAAATTTCCAGCCCGGACGATAGTTGTCGCGATCGTCAAACTTCATGACAATGCCCATGGCATCCAGCTCTTTTTTGAGCTTGTCGGCCACTTCCCTTATTTGTGCCAGTTGTTCCTCCTTTCTGTAGATGGGCACCATGACCACATGTATCGGGGCGAGTTTGGGAGGAACAATCAAACCGTTGTCATCGCCATGCACCATCACAAGGGCTCCCATCATTCGAGTGGATACGCCCCAGGAAGTGGCCCACACATACTCCTCTTTGCCTTCTTTGCTCAGATATTTCACATCAAACGCCCGGGCAAAGTTCTGACCAAGAAAATGGGAGGTGCCCATTTGCAACGCTTTCCCGTCCTGCATCAAAGCTTCCACCGTAAAAGTATCTTCGGCTCCGGCAAAGCGCTCGCTCTCTGTCTTTACCCCTTTAATGACCGGCACGGCCATGATTTTTTCCATAAAATCGGCATAGAGATCCAGAATCATTCGTGACTCCTGCACGGCTTCCGTCTTATTTTCGTGAGCCGTATGCCCTTCCTGCCAGAAAAATTCGGCTGTACGCAGAAAGAGCCTTGTTCGCATTTCCCACCGCACCACATTGGCCCATTGGTTGATCAGCAGGGGGAGATCACGGTAAGATTGTATCCAGTCTTTATAGGTGTTCCAGATGATGGTCTCGGATGTCGGACGCACAATGAGCTCTTCTTCCAGCTTGGCATCCGGGTCTACAATCAGCCCTTCGCCATCAGGCGACTCTTTGAGCCGGTAATGAGTGACCACTGCGCACTCTTTGGCAAAGCCTTCCACATGTTTGGCTTCCTTTGCAAAAAAACTTTTGGGTATCAAAAGCGGAAAGGCTGCATTTTGATGTCCCGTTTCTTTAAAGCGTCTGTCCAGGTATTGCTTCATCTCTTCCCAGATGGAATATCCGTAGGGTTTTATTACCATACAGCCCCGCACGGCTGAATAGTCTGCAAGGCCTGATTTTATTACCAACTCATTGTACCATTTGGCATAATCTTCATTTCTGCTTGTTAAATCTTTGGCCATCTTTTCGTTTTGGAATGGTGTTTGTTGTAATATTGATGCGAACGAAAAAAACAATGGTTCGCTTGATAATTATGGGCTCAGCCCACAAAAGTAATTAAAAAAACACCGTACAATGAAAGCTACCTACATCATTATCGCTGCGCTTCTGCTCATCTCTGCAGGATGCTCGAGTGCATACAGAAGCACCACTACTTATGACGATGTTTATTATGACGGTTCGGAGCGTTATCTTGAGAATATAAGGCAAGAAGAACCGCGCGCTTCCGGCAAATACGAAAGAAATGAGCAAAGGAGCAAATATGAGTCGGAAAGGGAATATCCCTATGAAGACTTTAGCGATGGCGGTGAGGAGTACGTTGAAAACGGAAATACCTACATCACCAATAATTATTTTGATGCCCCATATGATTACTTCTACTCTGCAAGAATCAGGAGATTCAGCCGTCCTTTCCTCGGTTTCAGCTACTTCGGGCCATGCTATGCGGACTATAGGTGGTATGATCCGTACTTCTCGGGTGTAAGTATATATATGAGCTGGGGCAATCCCGGCTGGGGCTGGGGCAATCCCGGTTGGGGCTGGAGTAACTCCCGTTGGGGCTGGGGCCGTCCGGGTTGGGGCTGGGGCAACCCTTTCTTTTATTCTTACAGGCCTTTCAATTCCTGGGGACTTGGCCCGTGGAATGATCCGTTTTACTCCGGATATAATTTCGGATACTGGAATGGCTTTAATGACGGCTTCTTTTACGGCTCAGGTTTCTATTCAGGGTTTGCGGTTAATGGACTTAACAATGGATTCGGTAATACCGGTTATTCGGAAAGCTATACCCCTGCAGATTATTACTACGGCCCTCGCTTTGCCAACAACAGCGGCAGCAACAGTGGCATGCGCGGACAGCGATCGGATGTGCAGTATGGCAAGAATGACGGCAGCGGGGCAAATCGCACGAATGTAAATGCCGCATCGGTCAATAACGGGCAGCTTGCGAGCCCGGGCCGCAACGGAAATCTGAATAAAAGCGGCAAGACAGCTACGGTCGGAAATAATTACTTCGAAAAGCAAAGAGGAAACGAGGTATCGAAGCGCGGAGGAGAATCCCTCAGCGGCATTCGTACGGTAAACACGGGGCGAGCAGGCAGTTCCGTCAGCAGGGATGGCATTGGCGGAGAGAAAAGCCCGCGGAGCAGCGGAGCCCTGATCAAAAGCAATAGCGGCAATACCGCTACACAAGGCTTGAATCAGCGCAACACCACACGCCAGCAGGAATGGAATAGATACAAGTCGCGTCAATACAATTCGAACAGATGGGATGAAAACCCTTCCCGAAGCAATGTGCGCCAGTCCTATGAAAGAAATGGCAGCAATAGTCCCTCCGGCAATAGAATTACGAGGCCGGGGCCTAAGACACAAAGAAGCGATGGCGTGTACAGAAGAACGAGAGTTCGCCAGGAAAGAAGAATGCCTGGCAGAAGCATCGGCAGCCCGGAGAGAAGACGGGATCGAAGCATATCATCACCGCGGCAATTGCAGGAACGCAGGTCAAGTCCTCCTTCGCCCCGCAGATCGACAACGTCACCGAAGAGAAGCAGCAGCCCGGAAAGAAGCATCAGGAGAAGCGGCAGCGGAGCACCTCGAAGCAACAGTCCTTCACGAACGTTCTCGGCTCCTTCCCGTTCACGCAGTTATTCTTCTCCTTCCCGTTCCGGAAGCAGTAGGCCTTCATCAGGTTTTTCCTCGCCTTCCCGCTCTTCGCGCTCTTCATCCGGGGGAAGCAGGAGCAGCTCGCCCACCCGCCTGAGAGGCCCCAGATAACCGCTAAAAAAGTGTAAGAATGAGACGGTCATTATTCATTGTCATAGCCCTTGCTGTATCTGCTTTTCTTCAGGCACAATCAGATGTGGAGGCACTTCGATATGCAAGCACTCAGAATCTGGGAACGGCAAGGTATGTTGGCATTGGAGGTGCCTTTGGAGCCCTCGGAGCAGACTTTACAACCTTGAGTATGAATCCGGGCGGCATTGCTGTATACCGCCATTCTTCTTTTGCTGCAAGCGGAGGTCTCTTTGCATACGACAACTCGGCCTCTTTCTTTGGAACAAAGAGCAATTCGGGAAGAGCCTTCCTTTACTTTCCGAATGCAGGGCTGGTGATCGCCCGCAAAAAAAAGCAGGGCAGGGAAAAAGGCTGGCGCTATGTCAACTACGGCTTTGCCGTAAACCGCCTGGCCAATTACCGCAATACCCTTTCTTTTACCGGTGTCAATCCCTACAATTCGATGCTTGAGCAATTCACGGAAAAGCTCAATGCAAATGGCGGTACGCGGCCGGGCGATGTCTTTTCTTCGTACCCCTACGATGCGGGCCTGGCATATGAAACTTATTTGATTGATCCTGCCCCCGATGATACCACCTACTTTGTATCCAAAATACCGGATGGCGGTGCACGTCAATCCGTTAATATCAGCACCAAAGGCAGAATGCGGGAACTTGCTTTTGCCGTAGGCGGCAATTACAATGACAAGCTCTTTATAGGAGCAAGCCTCAATTTTCCCTCAATCAAATATCAGGAAAACAAGAGCTTCAGCGAAGAGGACTTCATGGATAGCATCCCGGACTTCAAAAGCTACACTTTTAATCAGTACCTGACCACTGATGCCAACGGAGTGAATTTGAAATTCGGAATGATTTACTGGATCACACCCGCTTTGCGTATCGGGGTGGCCCTTCACTCACCCGGCTACCTCAGTTTCGAAGACCGTTTCTATGCTGATATGCAATCCGATCTCGAAAGCGATCAATATTCCTATGAGACCCTGTCCGGACGTTTCTCTTATACACTTATCACGCCCATGAAAGTGATCCTCAGTGCAGCCAAATTGTTTGGAAAGAAAGGGCTCATTGCCGCTGAAGTAGAGAGCTATGACCCGGGAGCAACAAGATATTATTTCACGGATGGAGGTTCAAAAGCGTATGAAAACGAACTGAATACGAGCATTGCCGACAAGTATCAGCGGGTCTATCGTGTTAAGCTGGGTGCCGAAGCCTCGCTGGGCAATCTGAGACTGCGTGGAGGTGCTTTTTGGAAGAGCAGCGTCTTTACGGATGCATACAAGCCTTCGGGCCGGGCCGATTATGCGGGAGCCGGCTACTCTCTGGGACTGGGCTTCAGATCGAAATACTTCTTTGCCGATGCGGCTTTTCAAAATGTGCTGACCGATTATGCTTATGTGCCTTATACACTGAACAATCCCGATGAAACAGTGGGGGGCGCATTGATTGATCAAAGCAGCTATAACCTCATTTTTACGCTCGGTGTGAATTTCTAAGGAAGCGGCATCATATGATATTGACTTCCGGTGTGAGGGCTATTCCGAATTTCTTTTCTACATCCTTCCGGATCATTTCAGCCAGATACAGTATTTCTTCGGCATCGGCACCCCCCGTGTTGACCAGGACAAGCGCCTGACGGTGGTGCGTGGCAGCCCGCCCGACTTTCCGGCCTTTCCAGCCGCAGCGGTCGATCAGCCAGGCTGCCGGAATTTTTATCCTGCCGCTATCCAGCCTGAAATGAGGGATATCGGGATGGGCCGCAAGAAGCCTTTCAAATTCCGGTTTTGTAATCTCGGGGTTCTTGAAGAAACTGCCCGCATTGCCCGTTACGGAAGGGTCCGGCAATTTTTCTTTCCGGATACGTATGACCGCATCACTCACATCCCTGATTCCGGCTTCCCCTACGCCCATTTCATCGAGTTTCTGCCTGATTCCCCCATAAGATAAATTGAGTTTATAGTCCCTGGCAGCCGTAAGTTTAAGTGATACGGAAGTAATGATATAGCGTCCCTTGCCTTCGTTTTTAAAATAACTGTCGCGATAAGCAAAACGGCAATCCCGGGCATTGAAATGCAGGATCTCGTTTTGAAGTGTATCAAGTGCTTCCAGTTCGTAAAACACATCTTTGAGTTCGACACCATATGCTCCGATATTCTGAATGGGAGCCGCTCCGGTTTTGCCGGGTATCAAGGAAAGGTTTTCGATACCGCCAAGCTCGTTTTTAAGAGCAAAGAGCACGAGATCGTGCCACTCGACTCCAGCTCCCGCCCGCAGGATTCTTTTGTTCTCTCCGAAGGGAAGGCTTTCAATACCTCCCAGGTTTATTGCGATAACAAGACCCGGGTAGTCATCTTTGAGTAAAATGTTGCTGCCGCCTCCCAATGGCAGCAGGGGGAGCCGATGTTTTTTTGCCCATTCGACAAGCTCCCGCAATTCGTCCAATGATTCGGCAGAAGCATAGTAGCGGGCACTTGCATTCAGTCCAAATGTATTTAAATTGCGGAGTGAATAATTTTCGATCGGCTTCATGCCCTGCAAAGTAAATGATTTCCCCGCTGATATCGGACTTGCAAAATGCAGCCTATTCTTTAAATTTAAGCCAAATACCCTTTCATGCGTTGGATTCTTCTCTTCTTTCTTTCCTCTATTGCCATGTCACTGGCCGGACAGAACTTTCAAACCTACCGTCCGGGTTACAAAGCCTTTTATGAGCGGAACGATACGCTTTTTAGCGTCTATGCCACCAAAACCGGCACCGGAAGTGGCAGCGACACGATCTATTATTTTCCCCGTCAATGGAAGAAAAGCAAGGACAGCCTCTGCGCACTCAGCGAGCAGAATTCTTTTTTTCTCGGATCCGGGATGATCAAAAAATCCTACACGGATCATTGGTACTTGAATCGTTTTGGCGATACGCTGCGCTTTTATGTGGATGTCAATGCAGCCATAGGTTCCTCCTATGTGCTCATGCAGAATGATTCGCTTCGCTTTGTAGTGACGAATGAGGATTTGTCCTTTGTCGTGGAGGATCCTATTCTGGGTGTCATTCAGAATCTGATCACCCAGCGCATCGAAGTGCAGGACCTGAACGGAAACCGGGTCGGCCACCCCTTTCAGGACCGGAGTTTCAGCATCACCCAGTTTATGGGTTTTTATGATATTTTCAATATTTACCGCTTTCCTGAAGACACCCTTCCGTATATCCTGAAGGGCACCACGGTTCCTTTTATTCAGCCCGATGTGCGCGGCCTCTATCCACAGACGATCTTCGACATCCGCCCCGGATATGAACGGCATTTTAAAAAAACATATTCGCTTGGCGGATCAACGATCAGGGAAGAAAAAATATCTCTGCTGACCATCGAACGAAGGCTTTCGGGAGACACTCTTCTTTTTGTGCACCGGAGGGTTGCCGAGTCGCATGACCTGCTCAGCGGTGATTTTCGTTTTCAGGTGGACAGCACATCCGAGCAGGTGTTGCTCTCGCAATATCAGTTTCTGAATGCGGCCGAAGGAGAACTTTCCTTTTATGCCCTGGCCATCCCGCAGGATACCTTTTACAGAAGATCCCATGAAGGGCTTTTCCTCGATTCCCTGCCGCGTTTTCAGGAGTCGCTGGGAGCAGTTTATAAAAGAAGGATGCCCGGGGCCAATTGCCTTGTACGGACAATGAAAGCCGATTCTCTTGTATTTGCCGAAAATCTGGGTCTGGTTTTCAGCCGGGAAGAGCGCACGGATACGCTTGTAACGCTGCGATTGCAATATTTCAAAAGAGCTGTTGAGAGCTGGGGAAGCCCCTTCGACTTTTCAGGCTATCTCGGGATAAGCAAAGCGGAGCTACGATTCGGTTTCTATCCCAATCCGTTCTCAGAGCAGGGGACATTGACATTTGAAGGCGAAGGGCAAAGAAGCATAGCCATCTACTCGATGGATGGCAGGCTGTATTATAGCGGGGAGTTTGGCAGTCGTTCCGTTGAAATAAACACGCGCTCCTGGCCACCGGGGATATATTTGCTCCGAGTGTCGGACGGACGGAGCGTTTCCGGAAAGAAAATCGTAAAGTTTTAAGAAAACGCTGGCAACCAAGGCGCTTATGCGATCGCTTCGGCCAGCTCCGGGTCTACCAAAATGCGGCCGCAGTGTTCGCAAATGATGATTTTCTTGTGCTGCCTGATCTCTACCTGTTTTTGGGTCGGAATCTTGGCATGGCAGCCCCCGCAGCTGTCTCTTTCATAGATGACAACGGCCAGTCCGTTGGCATAAGCTTTCCGGATGCGGTCAAATGCTTTCAGGTAGCGTTCTTCCACTTCCTTTCTTTTGCTTTCGGCTTTTTTAGCCAGTGACTTTTCCTCCTTCAGCGTTTCCGCGCTGATCTTTTCGAGCTCTTTCTTTTTCACTTCCAGGTCGGCTTGTCTGCTTTTGAGGACTTCTTCCGATTCCTCAATGACGGCATTCTTTGCCGTAATCTGTTCTTCCGCTTCCCTGATTCGTTTCTCGGCCAGCTGTTGCTCCAGTTTTTGCATCTCAATCTCCTTGTTGAGTGCATCAAACTCCCGGCTGTTTTTTACGTTGTTGAGCTGCTCCTCATAGCGGGCCGTCAGGGCCTCCGATTCTTTCACTTTCATGCGCTGAGTGGTGATCACGTCCTCCAGGTCTTCCCGGTCTTCTTTTAAACGTGCTACCCGTTTCTCAAGGCCCAGTATCTCATCTTCCAAATCGCTTACCTCCAGTGGCAATTCGCCTTTCAGTTTGTTGATTTCATCCAGTTTGGAATAGATGTTCTGAAGGGCAACGAGGTCCTTTAATTTCTCCTCAATTGTTTTCTCCGCTTTTTTAGCCATAATCAGTAATAATATTTGATTGGATTGGTATCCACGCTTGTCAAATGAAGTGCAAAATTAGGAAATTTCTTCCTTATTTTTTCATAAATGAGCTGCATCGTAAACTGTTCACTCTCAAAGTGTCCGATATCGCAGATCATGATCTTCGAATCGGCATCAAAAAAGCGGTGGTATTTGAAATCCCCGCTGATGAAGGCATCGGCTCCGGCAGCTATGGCTTTGTCAAGCAGGAAACTTCCCGACCCTCCGCAAAGGGCTACGCTGCGTATCGATTGTGAGAACGGAGTATGGCGTATCACCCGAAGGCCCAATCTTTCTTTTAAGAATTGAAGAAATTCCCTGCTCTTCATCTCTTTCCCGAGCTTGCCGATCATCCCAAAGCCCGTATGGGCATATTCGTTTTGCAGTGCGACTATATCGTAGGCCACTTCCTCATAGGGATGGCTTTCGAAGAGGGCGGCAAGTACTCTTTTCCGGATCCAGGCGGGAAAAATAACTTCTACCTTTGTTTCTGCTTCGTGGTGTTCTTCCCCTTTTTTACCTGCAAAGGGCCGGCTTTCTTCGAGGCCCCTGAAGGTGCCCGTGCCCTCGCAGTTGAAGCTGCAGCGATCATATGCTCCGATATGTCCGGCCCCGGCCTCAAAGAGGGCTTCCCGGAGGGCTCCGGCATGCTCGTGCGGCACAAAAGTGTAAAGCTTTTCCAGAACCTGATTTTTGGGCTCCAATATCCGTGTGTCTCTCAACCCCAGTTCCTTTGCCAGGGCGGCACTCACTCCATCGCCTATGCTGTCAAGGTTGGTGTGCATGGCAAATATTGCAATGTCTTCTTTTATCGCTTTGATGAGGCAGCGTTCCGTATAGTGCCTGCCGGTGATTTTTTTTATTCCTCCAAATATCAGCGGGTGATGGGCAATGACGAGATTGCAGGATTTGGACAAGGCCTCGTCCAGCACCTCTTCGGTGACATCCAGGCAAATCAAAACTCCGTTTAGCTCTTGCCGGGGGTCTCCCACAATGAGACCGGCATTGTCGTACGACTCCTGCAGGGCCGGAGGGGCCCATGCTTCGAGGTAGCTGATCAGATCGTGTATGCTCATGACTTTTACTTTTTGCAATGCAATAATATCCAATTCGAGATCAACTCCATGACTTCGGGTGCCATGGTTTCTTCAATTTCAGCATATTCCCCGGGGAGGCCGGTTTCTGCGCTTTGCATAAGGTGGTTGAGACCGGGAAGGACTTCCACACGGTAATCAGGTGCTGCCGACTGACGGAGAAAGGTTTTCATTAATTCGACATTGTAGCTGTGCGGCACCTGCAAATCCTTCCCTCCGTATATTGCAAGAACGGGGACCTTGAGTTTGGTCAAAAATTCCGAGGGATTTAACTCCACTGCATATCTCATCCAGGGACTTATGAAATATTGGACCTGATTCACCAGCGATTCCTCATTCAACCCGAGGCTGTCTTTTTCCGCCTGAGTTAAGTTATCGAAAACTTTACTTACTGCTTTTCTCATCTCTGTCAAATCTTTGCCTTCGCTTTGTGCAGTTTTCAGTGCATGAAAAACCTCTTGCAAAAGGGTTCTGTTCAGCGCAATCAGATGTTCATCTTGTCCTGCTTTTCGGGCTATCAGCCCCGCTTGGACAATGATAAGAGAATCCGGGGGTATTGCGGGTGCCGCGATGAGTACCAGAAAATCGATTGAAGTGTCATATGTTGAAACCATAGGTGCTGCAATGCCTCCTTCACTGTGCCCGATAATTCCCGTACAGTTTTTTATAATCTGAGGCTGCCTTTGCAGAAAAGCGTGGGCCGCGCGGGCATCTTCGGCAAAGTCGGCCGTGGTGGCCATGGGGAAAAAGCCTTCTGACTTGCCCGTACCGCGGTCATCGTATCGAAGTACGGCTATTCCGTTTCGGGTGAGGAAGTCGGACAGAACATAAAAAGGTTTGTGGCCGAAGAGGCTCTCGTCCCGGTCTTGCGGCCCCGATCCGCTGACGAGCACCACAGCCGGAAAGGGCCCCCCGGAGTCGGGCAATGTAAGGGTACCCGAGAGGGTGATGCCGGCCGTTTCATTGCGAAAGGTCACTTCCTTCGCGATATAGGGCAGCGGAGTGTCGGGCTCCTGGGGGCGATTTGGAATTCCCCGCTCGCCTTCGGGCAGGCGCTGCAGTGTGATGGGCAGCCGGGCAGCGCCTTGCTGCCAGCTTCCCTGCAATTCATCGTTTATGCTGTCGAAATGAAAAAGAAGGGTTCCCCGTACGGACTTTACCCTGATCAGGAAGCTGTCGCCCGAAGCCGTCACAAAGCCCCCATCCAGCCCGAATGCACCTTGAAGCGGACTGTCGAGCAGGGCGCTCATCGCACCGGTCTTTCCTTTTTTAATATGAATGACCAGCGGCAGTTCGCTGCCGTGCATTTGCAGCGAACCTTTCCAGCTGCCTTCGAGGGCTGCGGGAACGGCAGCCGGGTTTTGTGCCGAAAGAACAAGAGAAAAGAAAAAGAAAATGAAAAAGAAAGGAGGGACGAGGTTGTTCATGCTTCTGTTTGAAGATAAATTTAAGGATAAGACAGGGCATTGGCAGATGAAACTTAGTTTTGCAGCAATGACTTACGTTCTGAAAATTCTCCTTTTTCCATTCACACTCCTCTACGGCTCTCTGATCGGCATTCGTCATTTGCTTTATGACAAAGGCATATTCAGGAGAATCAGCTTTGAGGTGCCTGTAATTTGTGTGGGCAATCTCAGTGTGGGCGGAAGCGGAAAGAGCCCCATGGTTGTCTGGCTGCTTGAAACCCTGCAAGAGCGCCATCCGGCCGTACTGAGCAGGGGATACGGCCGCAGAAGCAGTGGGTTCCGCTGGGTGCAAAAGTGGTCATCTGCCGAAGAATGCGGAGACGAACCCCTTATGATCAAGCGCAAATTTAAAGAGCTGCCCGTGGCTGTGGCAGAAAATCGAAGTGTGGCCATTCCACAAATATTGATGAGTTATCCGGAGACCGGGCTCATCATAATGGATGACGGCATGCAGCATCTTTCCGTCAAGCCTGCCTTGCTTATTTTGATGACGGGCTGGACACGGCCTTTTACACGGGATTCCCTCCTGCCGGCCGGGCGTCTGCGCGAGGGCCGGCACCGGGCTGCGGCTGCCGACCTTATAATCGTAAGCAATTGCCCGGCCGATACCTCTCGGGAAGAGAAGGAAAGGCTGAGAGCCGATATCGCCCGTTACAGCGAGGCTCCTGTTTTTTTTGCGGACCTCGATTACGGTGAAATTATTCGATGGAAAGACGGGCTGCCGGTGGACATCAGTGACTATGCATCGATTTTGGCCATATCCGGACTGGCCGACAACAGCGCTTTTGCCAAACATGCCGCCAGCTTAATCCCGGAGGTTGAAATCCTCTCGTATGCTGATCATCAGCGTTACCGCCCTTCGGATATAGAAGTGTGGACCGGGAAACTGAAGAACAAAAAGTCACCGCGGGCCATCCTCACAAGCGAAAAAGACGCCCAGCGAATGGCTCCTTATCTTGATTTGCTTTATTCGCAGGGCATCGAAGTGCTGCTTCAGCCCGTAAGGGTGCAGTTTCATGAGGGGCAGGGAAGCCCCCAATCCTTTATTGAAAAGAAATTAGCGGCATCGGGAGAGGGGCATTCCGGAAATCAATAGCCAAGCAGGCGCAGCATCTGTTCGCTGCTCTGGCGTTCGCTGAAAACCCGGGTCTTCAATTTTCCTTTCCGGTCGCGATCGAAGACCATATATCTGGGTGTGGGAATCAGGCAGTGTTTCATGCCTCCGTAGCCGCTCAGTGCCTCCTGGTAGGCTCCGGTATGAAAAAATCCGATTTTCAGGGGTTCTTTCTTGTCCAGTTTGGGAAGCCATACTTCGCTGATATGCATCTCCGAATTGTAGTAATCATGCTGGTCGCAGCTGATGCCCCCCAGGTTGACCCGCTGATATTCATTTTCCCATTTGTTGAGCGGCAGCATGATAAACTTTTCACCGATCCCCCAGATATCGGGCATGGTGGTCATGAAGGAGCTGTTGAGCATGTACCAGCGTTCCTTGTCATTTTGTTTCTTTTCCTTGAGTACTTCAAAAATGAGGGCTCCGCTTTCTCCCACCGTATATTTTCCAAATTCACTGTAAATGTCCGGAGTGGCGACTCCGGCTTCATCACATGATTTTTTTATGATCCTGACTATTTCTTCGACCATGTAGGGCATGTCAAAGTCGCTGTAAAGTGAGTTTCGTATGGGCATGCCGCCTCCGATATTGAGGATGCTCAGTTCGGGAGCTATTTTTTTCAACTCCGTGTACTTGTTGACCATCCGGTTCAGTTCATTCCAGTAGTAAGTGCTGTCCTGTATGCCCGTATTGATGAAGAAGTGCAGCATTTTCAGTTCGAAGTGCGGATCGTCTTTTATTTTCTCGCGGTAGAGTTTGAGCACATCTTTGTAGCGAACGCCCAGTCGTGAGGTGTAGAATTCAAAATTGGGTTCTTCCTCGGTAGCTACCCGGATACCGATCTTCAGGGGTTCCTTCCGCTCGAAGCGATATCGCCCGATTTCCTCAAAATCATCGAGAATGGCATAGATATTCTCAAAACCCCGGTCGTGCATGGCCGATATGCGCCGGATATACTCATCGGGTTTGAAGCCGTTGCAAACAATTTCGATTTTCTTATCGAGCCAGCCTTTCTGAAAAGTTTTTTCAATCAGGTCCATGTCATATGCCGAGGATGTTTCCAACTGTGCCTTTCGTTTCAGCACTTCTTCGATCACAAAAGAAAACTGGGAGCTTTTTGTACAGTAGCAGTAGTTGTACTTGCCCTTGTATCCCTGTCTTTCGATGGCTCCGTTGAAGCAATTCCGGGCACGGTCTATCTGAATGCTGATCTTGGGCAGGTAAAAAAGCCGGACGGGTGTTTCTTCATCGGCAATTTCCTCCATGAGGTCAATTCCGTAGAAATGGAGATGCCCGTTTTTGACATCAAAACCTTCGATCGGGAAATCGAAAGTTTGTTTTATGAGGTCGATGTATCGTTGTTTCATGGCATTTTTTGCGAACCGGTGGACGGAAATGAGAGAGGGCAAAATTAATCTCTTTGTGCGGCATTCCGTTTTCTTTTCGGAAAAGCCCGTTGAAAGCACCCCGTACTGCGGGGCAATGCTTTCAAAGTTGCTTCTTAAGAAGGCATTTTTTGTAATTTTGGGAGCATCAATCAAGGAGCTATGGAAGAGCAGAAAAATGCAGCGTTTTCGCAGGAAGAAAGAATGGGATTTGAAGAATTCAGAAAGGAAGTGCTGAACGACTATCGCCTGGCAGTGCTGAGCCGCGAAGCCAGCCTGATAGGCCGGAAAGAAGTGCTGACCGGCAAGGCGAAGTTTGGCATTTTCGGTGACGGAAAGGAAGTGCCGCAGCTCGCCATGGCAAAGGCATTCCGTGCGGGCGACTTCAGAAGCGGCTATTACCGCGACCAGACCTTTGTGCTGGCTACGGGCATGGGTACTGTGGAGCATCTGTTTGCCCAGCTGTATGCCGATACGGACCTGGAGCGCGAACCTTTCTCCGGAGGACGGCAAATGAACAATCACTTTGCCACGCGCTCGCTGAACCCCAACGGGGAGTGGAAGTATCTCACAAAGATGAAGAATACGGCCTCCGATACTTCGCCCACGGCAAGCCAGATGGCCCGGGCGGTAGGCCTTGCCCTGGCGTCAAAGAAATATCGCGAAAACCCGGATATCCCCGCTGCCGAACGCTTTTCGATGAATGGCAATGAAGTGGTTTTTTGTACCATTGGTGACGCCAGCACCTCCGAGGGCATCTTCTGGGAATCCTTGAATGCAGCCGGTGTCCTGCAAATTCCCCTGGCCATTTCTATATGGGATGACGGATACGGCATTAGTGTCCCGATTGATTATCAGACGACAAAGAAGAGCATATCCGAAGTCCTCAAGGGATTCAAACGGGATGAAAACGGAGGGCTCGACATCTATACCCTGGATGCGTGGGATTATCCCGCCCTGATCGAGACCTATCAAAAGGGAATCCAAAAAATAAGAGACACGCACATTCCGGCAGTCTTTCATGTCAAAGGAGTTACCCAGCCGCAGGGACACAGTACTTCGGGCTCTCACGAACGGTATAAGTCGAAAGAGCGCCTGGAATGGGAAAAAGAATTTGACTGCAACCGGAAGATGCGGGCCTGGATTGAGAGCAAGAAGCTGGCTACGGCCCAAGAGCTGGATGAAATTGAGAAGGAGGCCCGCAAAGCGGCCCGTGATTCGCAAAAACGGGCCTGGACGGAAATGCGAAAGCCCATCGATGGCGAAATTAAAGAAGCTCTGGCTCTGATGCAGCGGCTGGCATCGGTCTCGGCCCGTGCAGCAGAGATCAACGAAACTGTGAATGAGCTCAGCCGGGCAATCACACCCATCCGCAGGGATTATTTTGCAGCCGTGAAGAAAGCCCTCAGAGCAAGTATCGGTGAGCAAAGCCCCGAGCGGGAAGCCCTCGCACAATGGTTGAAGAAAAAGCAGGACTTTGCAGATGATGCCTATCGAAGCAAATTATACAGCGACTCGAATGAATCACTTGCCCGTGTGGAGCCTGTGCCCGCTGTCTTTTCGGACAATTCGGAGCGGAAGAACGGATATGAGATACTGAATGAATACTTTGACAGCATGCTCGCCCGCCATCCCGATGTTTTTGCCTTCGGTGAGGACCTGGGCAAGATCGGAGATGTAAATCAGGGCTTTGCCGGTCTCCAGGAAAAGTATGGCGAGAGCCGGGTCTTTGATACGGGCATTCGCGAGGCAAGCATCATCGGACAGGGAATAGGAATGGCCATGCGGGGCCTGCGGCCCATAGCCGAGATTCAGTATTTGGATTACCTGATCTACGGCCTTCAACCCATTGTGGACGATTTGGCTACCCTGCAATATCGCAGCAGGGGCGGACAGAAGGCCCCGGTGATTATACGTACCCGCGGACACCGCCTCGAAGGTATATGGCATACCGGCTCGCCCATGGGTATGATCATCAACTCCGTGAAAGGGGTGCATGTTTGCGTACCGCGCAATATGACCCAGGCCGCAGGCATGTACAATGCCCTCCTCAAGTCCGATGAACCCGGTATCATCATCGAATGCCTCAACGGATACCGCCTGAAAGAGCGCAGACCCGACAATCTGGCCGACTATACAGTGGTGCCCGGCCATGCCGAAATCCTGCAGGAAGGAAGCGATGTGACCCTCGTAAGCTACGGGTCTACCCTGCGTGTGGTACAGGATGCCATGAAGATGCTTGAGGAGAAAAATATCTCCTGTGAACTGATTGACGTACAGAGTCTAATTCCTTTTGACCGGGATCATCTGATTGCCGAGTCGCTGAAGAAGACAAACCGGGTCGTATTCATAGATGAGGACGTGCCGGGAGGCGCCACGGCCTATATGATGCAGCAAGTACTTGAAGAGCAGCAGGCTTACTATTGGCTCGATTCCGAGCCGCTGAGCATCACTGCGGCTGAGAACAGGGCCGCTTATGCTTCGGATGGCGATTACTTTTGCAAACCCAATGCCGAGGAGATATTCGAACGGGTATATGAACTGATGGCGGAAGCTGCACCATCGGATTATCCAGCGTTGTACTGAGCGTTTTGTTTCTTGAAAGAAAAGAGATGGATAAAAAAAGGCCGCTCGGATTGAGACGGCCTTTTTTCTTTTTCTGTGCTTTCTCTTATTTGATCACCAGAAGTTTTTTGGTGATGATCGAAGAACCATTGCTGAAGTTATAGAAGTATATGCCACTGCTGACATTGCTGGCATCCCATTGTACCGTGTGCATGCCGGCTGTTTGTGAACCGTTATAAAGGGTAGCGATTTCACGACCCAGCGCATCCATTATAGTAATGTGCAGATTGTCGATATTTTCACTTGTGATATATCGGATATTGGTTGTGTTTTGCACAGGGTTGGGGAAGGCACTGATGCTGTTGAATGAAGAAGCAATATCATCAATACCTACACCGAGGAATGAAGCTGTAACTCCTTCGAAAGCAGTTCCGTCTGCATTTTCTACCGTCAGGGTACCTGTGGCAAGTCCCCGGATGAAAATATCGGAACAGCTGTCGCTTTTTCCTTCCATCGTGCCGTCCTCATTTCTGAATACCAGACCGATATTGGTCAGGGTGCTGTCACGATCCACACCGTAGTAATCCCAGATATGGATGGTAATGGTCCATTCATCGACATTGCCGGTCGGGCTCATTTGGCCTATTCCGTCATCCTGACCCCAGTTGCCTACTACGGATTCCCATACGTCATTGGCTCCGCCAATTCCGACTCCGCTGTGCATATACATCTTGGCAGCACCAATTGGCTGGCATCCCGCACCGCTTTTGTTGGCATCGTAAGTAATTTTTAAACTGTCGGCAGGCTGTGCCATCGCAATCACTGTAAAGAATAGTACAATGAAGGTGGCAAATGATTTTGTAACAAGTGTTTTCATAGGCTCTGAAATTTTTGTTTGTTTGAAAATTGTTCTAGCAATAAAGATAAAAAACCTTGTTTACAATTCGGTAATAATATCATCATATTTCCACGCCTGAAAGTTTAAAAGTCCTTAATTATAAAGCATTTGGAGACTTTGTTCCGGAAAAAATATTCGTGAATAAATATTTGTTAGTCGTTTTAACAAATAATTAAACTTTGAAAATATGTTAAAATTTGATGGAATTTTGATTTCGACACTATGATTTCAGTCTTTCGAGGCCTGCTCTTGCCTGGCTTTCAATGCTTTTCCGGTAGGTATGGTTGTGATATTGCATGGCCTTTTGAAAGTAGCTTCGTGCCTTTTTCCGCTCACCGGCCTCTTCGGCCATGAGGGCGATCTGCAGGCAGGCATTTGCCGCAAAATAAAAAGGACTGTTGTGAGAAGAGGCCCGGATGCACCTTTCGAAATAGAGCAGGGCCTTTTTGTCCTCTTTCCGTTTCTGATAAATGCGGCCCATGCGGTAGTTGAACTCCAGTATGTGGGCGGGGAGCGTGAAAGAAAAGGAGCGGAAGTCCGAAAGTGTTTGAAGTGCTTTTTCATAATACCCCCCGTCAAAGAGAAGGCGGCTCTTCAGCAACCGGGGGTCCGGCTCTACCCCGGCTTCGGCTTCTTGCTGTGCTGCGCGGTCTTCTTCAATCTGCCCGAAACCATCGTTCAGCACTTTTGACATGGCATCGTGGTAGCCCCCGTTGTCGCCAGCCGTCAGGCGCAGCCAGGCAATCTTTTGCCAGGCGGCTTTGATATAGTTTCTGCCTTTGAAATTTTCTATGAAATGGAGAAGCAACTTTTCTCCGCGAGGGTCCAGTTTGTGCACCAGCGCAAGGCCTTCGAGGTACTCGAGAAAAGGAATTTCGAAGTAGGCCTCTCCCCGGGGGCGCTCCTCGATAATGCGGATGACTGCATCATTGTGTCCCGTGTACGAAGCCACCGATGCTTTTGTAAAGCAGGCCAGCAGGTCGTCCGCTTCGCCAAACCCGGGATCGGAGACCAACGCCCACGCACCGGCACCGTCTTGCAGAAGATGCAGTTTGAGAAAGGCCTGCAGCATCTTTACTTCCGGGTGAAAGGGGAAGTCGTTGTGGCGGCAATACTTTACAACTTTTTCCATCTCGGCCATACCGGTTTCGATAGAGCCTTCGAAGCCCAGCTTTTCGACACCCCATCGATATTCCTTCGGAATGGCGCCCACCACCGTGTGCATGACGGCCAGGCTTTTCAGATTGTACACAAAGCCGGGAAATGCCTTCCGGTTGGCCTCGAGCAGGGCATAGGCTTTTTTTACGTTCATAAACGCACCTATGTACTCTTCAAACTTGAGCCGGGCAATTCCCCAGTGCAATTGCACTTCGGCCAGGCAATAGCGATAGAACGGACTTTCCTTCGGCCCTTTGACCAGCCGCTTCAGTCGCTCGTTGCGCCTGTCGGAGAGCCGGTAGTAAAGCAATTCGTCTTCCGAAATATAGACTTTGAAAAAGTCAATGTAGTCTTCCAGCAGAAGGGGAATGAGATTGTCAGGATCGCTTTTCTTTTCCTGCTCCAACAGGTCCCGGCCACGGTCGAGGCGGAGTTTGAATATCTCCGCTGCTGCCTGTTTGCAATTTTCGCTAAAGCGATAGTGCGGTGCAGCTACCGCAAGCAGCTGAGCGTTGAAAAGCAAAAACAAAAAAATGCGCATGCTGTGAAAATAACGGCCCCTGCCGTGATAAACAATTGCCCGGGGCAATAGGCAGGTATTTTATAAAAGAAAGGTCATCTGCGATACATTTGCCCTCATAAAACCATGCGAAATTGGAAAAAAGGAAAGCCCCGGCTGCAAGAAAGATATTCAGGAAACTGACCCGTCACGGGCACCAGCGAATAGATGAGTATTACTGGATGAATCAACGGGATGACGAGCAAGTGCTGGCTCATCTGAAAGCAGAGAACCGATACACGGAAGAGACCATGCAAGCAGTCGGCAAATTGAAGGAAGAGTTGTTTGCCGAGTTGACAGCGCGAATCAGGGAAGATGATCGCAGTGTGCCCTACCGCCACAGGGGTTATTGGTATTTTACTCAATATGAGAAAGGCAGGGAATATCCCCTGTATTACCGGAGAAAGGATACGGCAGGAGCCAAAGATGAATTGATGCTTGATGTGAACCGGCTGGCGGAAGGAGCATCGTATTGTGATGTGGCCGGATTTTCCGTTTCACCCGACAATCGTCTGATGGCCTATGCCGTTGACCGGGTCGGACGCAGGCAGTACCTCATCCGGATCAGGGACCTGGAGAAAGGAGTGGATCTGGAACCGGAAATCGAGGATACGGCCGGAGATATGGAGTGGGACCGATCCGGCTCCTTCCTCTATTTTGTCGGAATTGACCCTGAGACCCTGCGCAACGACAAAGTCTGGCGCTTCGACCTCGAAACTTCGAAAAAAGAACTTCTCTACTTTGAAGAAGACGAAACCTGCGAAGTGGAAATTGACCTGTCGCGGTCTGAGAAGTATCTTTTAATTCACTCGGAAAGCAAAAACAGCTCGGAAGTGCAGTTGATTGACCGCTCCGATCCTGCTGCACTGCCCTTTCTCTTTCATGCCCGCGAGGAGGGGCATCTCTATTCTTTGGATCATTTCAGGGGGCGATTTTATATGCTGAGCAACCGGGAAGCGATTAATTTCAGGCTTCTTAGCACGCCCGAAGATCACTATGAAGCGGAGCATTGGAAAGAGATTGTTGCACACAGAAACGATGTATTGCTCGAAGATTTTGAGCTATTCGATGACTTTATCGTCACCGAAGAGCGAAAGGAAGGACTGCTGACACTGCTCATCCGAAGGCCGGACGGAAGCATCGACCATCAAATATCCTTTGACGAATCAGCTTATCTCGCAAATATTTATATCAATCCGGAACCCGGAACCTCGCTTCTTCGCTATTCCTACTCTTCGCTGACGACTCCCGCCACCATTATAGATTATGATATGAAAAGCAGGGATAAAAAAATAAGGAAAGTGCAGGAAGTGCCGGGTTATGATCCCGAAGATTATGTCAGCGAGCGAATATGGGCCCGTTCGCATGACGGTGCACGAGTGCCGGTATCCTTGCTGCGCAGAAAAGATACGCCCCTCGATGCCACGGCTCCGCTCTTGCTCTACGGCTACGGGTCATACGGGATCAGTATGGATGCGGCTTTTAATCATGCACGGCTCAGCCTGCTCGACCGGGGATGGATATATGCCATCGCACACGTCAGGGGAGGCGAGGAGATGGGCAGGGCCTGGTACGAGAAGGAAGGCCGCATGCTTAAGAAAATGAATACTTTCTTTGATTTTATTGCCTGTGCCTCACATTTGTGTGAGCGGGGATATACTTCGAAAGAGCGCCTCTTTGCCATGGGCGGAAGTGCAGGCGGCCTTTTGATAGGAGCCGTGATCAATCTCCGTCCCGGCCTTTTCCGCGGGGTGGTGGCAGCCGTGCCCTTTGTCGATGTCTTGACGACCATGCTCGATGACCGCATTCCACTTACCACACAGGAATATGAAGAGTGGGGCAATCCGCAGGAGAAGGAATATTACGACTACATCCTTCAATATTCTCCATACGACAATATCCGGGATCAGGAATACCCGGCAGTGCTGGCCGCCACCGGATACCATGACTCACAGGTGCAATACTGGGAGCCCGCAAAGTGGGTAGCCCGCCTGCGTGACCACCAAAAAGGGGTTGCTCCCGTGCTTCTGCATGTCAATTTTGAAGCCGGCCACGGAGGGGCTTCGGGCCGCTATGAGGCCTATCGCGAAATAGCCCTTTACTATGCTTTCCTGATCGGAGTATACGAAGGAAAGATCGGGACTAAGGAAGACGACTGCTGAAAGAGAAGTGATCAAAGGCGTTTGTCCAGCTTTTGAATGGCTTCTTCCACCACCTTATTGTGTTTTAGCTTTTTGGCCTCGGCCAGGTGTGTGAGGGCTTTTTCTTTCTGCCCTTTTTTCAGAAAGATATCGGCAAGGCTTACGTGCGCCACGGCCCGGTCGTTGGCCAGCGACAAGCCGGCTTGCAGGGCCTGTTCAAAACTTTTTTGTG
>Ga0256839_1001320_pt1 | contig 30320 bp, 25 predicted proteins | sample 354166metaG_FD_185968 | JGI IMG/M metagenome (GOLD analysis project Ga0256839, IMG submission 185968) | Hydrothermal vent microbial communities from Mid Atlantic Ridge, Atlantic Ocean - 354-166 | ecosystem: Environmental > Aquatic > Marine > Hydrothermal vents | place: Atlantic Ocean: Mid... | reverse complement strand
CGCTGTTATCCAGCATGGCGTTGGTATGACCCAGGACACACAAGGGACAGCTGACCTGGTCTGCCTGGCTGTGTTGAGCCAGGTGAATCGGGGCTGCGCCATAGACCGCCAGAACGCAGAATAACAACAACCAGCGCCAGCCTGTTCGCTCTGTGGCGCGGGTTGCTTCAGATACGTGCACAAAGGGTGTATACATGGGCAGTAATTTACTGCTAGCACAGTCACAAATCAAGCATAATAACGGTCATGTCATGGGCGCGTGGTGTCATCACGTTGGCATAATTCAGGTGCGTCTCAAATTGTCGGTGGCATTGCTGTGATGGCATGATATAACTGAATGATGTTTAATCGTGTCCACAGTCACAGATAGCGAATGAAAACGGCGAAACAAAATATTAAAGGTCAGGATCAGGTTGCAGACAAGCCCATGCTGGTGGTGGCGGTCTCCTCCCGCACCTTGTTTGATTTGAGTGAGTCGCACCGGATTTTTCTCGACAAGGGCGTAGACGCCTATCGTGCATATCAGCTAAAAAATGAAAATACCCCTGTAGCAAAGGGGGTGGCTTTTACGCTGGTGGAAAAATTGCTGAATATTCGTCACCCGGACAGCGGACAGCGCTTGGTGGAGGTGGTGTTGGTGTCGCGCAATTCCGGCGATACCGGATTGCGGGTGTTTAACTCCATTAAGCATTATGGTTTGCCCATTACACGCGCGGCCTTTACCAATGGCGAATCGCCTTACGGTTATCTGGCCGCCTTTGGCGCGCATTTGTTTTTATCGGCTCATAACGAGGATGTGGAAAAAGCCCTGGAGGCCGGTTATGCTGCGGCCCATCTGAAAACACAGGCCGCAGAAGTGAACGACCCGAGCCCGCAGGTACGGATCGCCTTTGATGGTGACGCGGTGCTGTTTTCCGATGAGTCCGAGCAAATTTATAAAACCAGCGGGCTGGAGGCGTTCAAGAAGAACGAAGAAAAACTGGCGGAAGAACCCTTGATTGACGGCCCATTCAAACCTTTTCTAAAAGCCCTGCATCGGCTGCAAAAGGTTTTTCCGGCTGATGACTGCCCCATTCGCACGGCCTTGGTCACGGCCCGCTCCGCGCCGGCTCACAAACGGGTGATTCTGACATTGCGACAGTGGGATATTCGTCTGGATGAGGCCCTGTTTCTGGGTGGGCTTGAAAAGGGCCAGTTTCTGGAGGCATTTAAGGCCGATATCTTCTTCGACGACCAGTTAACCCATATCCTGTCGGCCAGTGACAAGGTGCCCGCCGGTCACGTGCCTTACGGTATCGCCAATCAGCCTGCGGGGAAAGCTTCTGGTGCACAGAAAAAATAAAGGCTGCATGATGTACTGCAGCCTCTGTGTGAAGATGGATGAAAAACTGGGCTACTTCTTCAGTTTTTCCACCACGATGCCCAGTACGGGGGTGGCGACAACATAGCCAATCAACATGTCAACGGCCCACCATAGCCAGATTGTGGCTGGCAGATTGAAAACGTCGGACCAGGCGGCCATCATCATGGCGGCAATCAGCCACATTAACAGACCAAATTTAAGCCCTTGCAGCCACCCGGGGCCTTTCATAACCGGCCGCAAGGAGATGAAAATCATCGTTTGCAAAAATGCGCTGATGAGACCAACGGTTATTCAGTATGGCATCAGGGCCGCCATATCCGGCGGGTTTTGGCGAAGCTCGGGGCGCCAAAAGGCGCTGGTGGCCTGATAAGCGCTATCGAGAATGCCCTCGTGAATCCATGGCCCGGTAATGAGCATGCCGATAATCATTTGCACCAGATAAAAGACAATGGCACCAGCCACAATGGTTTTGATTTTCATGTGATTCCCCTTTTTAGTGATGACTGAGGAGCATGGGTGCTCGCTATGTAGTGATAATGGTTATGTTTTATTCTGCCACAAGCGGTGAATCCAGGCAAATGCCGGTGTCAGGTGAACTGCAGCCGAGACTGGCTTCAAAATGGCAAGTCAAGATCCGGCTTTATTTTCAGCAACTGAGTGCGAAAGACGTCCTGGATGCGTTTCAGGCTCTCCTCGCTGTCGGCATCAAAGCGCAGAACAAGGCACGGGGTGGTGTTGGAGCAGCGCACTAGGCCCCAGCCGTCACTGAAATCGGCGCGAATGCCATCGATGGTGGTGATGTGGGCATCGGGAAATTCGGCCTTTTGCTGAAATTCCTCCATGAACGCGTAATGCTCGCCTTCATTCATTTCCACTTTCAGCTCCGGTGTGCTGACACCTTTGGGCAGCTCGGCAAAGACCTCTTCGGCGCTGCGGTCTTCCTGGTCGAGGATTTCCAGCAAGCGGGCAGCGGCATAGATGCCGTCATCGAAACCGAACCAGCGTTCCTTGAAGAAAAAGTGACCGCTCATTTCACCGGCCAGCGCCGCGCCGGTTTCCTTCAGCTTGGTTTTCATGAAGGAATGGCCGGTTTTCCACATAATGGGCATGCCACCGTGCTGGACAATCATTTTGGGTAAATGACCGGTGCATTTGACATCAAAAATAATGGCCGAACCGGGTTGCCGGGTGAGCACGTCACGGGCAAACAGCATCAACAGGCGATCGGAATAAATAATTTCGCCATCCTTGCTGACCACGCCCAGGCGGTCGGCATCGCCATCAAAGGCGACACCGATGTCGGCGTCTACGGCCTTGATGGTGGCAATCAAATCCTGAAGGTTCTCCGGTACGCTGGGATCCGGATGGTGATTGGGGAAGCTGCCATCCACCTCGCAATGCAAGGGCACCACTTCGCAGCCAATCTCTTCCAGCAGTTGTGGCGCCAGGGCGCCGCCAATGCCATTGCCACAATCCACCACTACCCTGGGTGAATTTTCCAACTGAATATCGGAGGAGACGTAATCGATATAGTCATCGATGATATCCATGCGCTGGGTTTGACCCGCGCCGCTGTGCAAGCGGCCATCCATAATGCGCTGGTACAAGGCTGTAATGTCTTCTCCAGCCAACGTGTCCCCCATTAACATGGTTTTCAGTCCGTTGTAATTGGGTGGATTGTGGCTGCCGGTGACCATCACGCCTGAACCGGTGTCCAGATGATGGGTGGCAAAGTACAATACGCCGGTGGGCACAGCGCCAATGTCGATGACATCGCAACCGGCGGCATTGATGCCTTCGATGAGGGCCTGTTGCAGACGGGGACCGGAAATGCGGCCATCGCGGGCCACCACAATTTCCTGGCCGCCGCGGTCGATGCACTCGCTGCCAATGGCCTGGCCGATGAGACGCACAGTGTCTTCGGTAAGACTTTCATCCACAATGCCACGAATGTCATAGGCGCGAAAAATGGCCGCATCCAGCGCTGCGCTGGACGGGCCTGGGCCAGGTGGCAAGCCGGGTGCGCCCGTTTCTGTGGCGTTATCGTCCAGGTTGTTTTCGGTATCGGCCACCAGGGTGCCCGGCGGACCACTGGGTGCGGCGGTTTTAACCGGCACATAGTCGTCATGTTGATGGCGGGCCTCAAGGCGTTTCTGGTGTTTACGCCAAAGCAGCACAAGCAGGCCTGCAAAGGCCACCAATCCGGCCAGGGTGCCGGTCAGCAGCGAATACCAGGGTAAATCCATCAGAGGGCCTGTTTCCCGGTCGTAACGATAACCCACCTGGAAATAGCTTCCGGGAATCGTGAGTGAGTGAGATTGATGACTGGACGCCGAAGCCTTGCCCCACAGCCTCAGTGACACATTGCTGTATTTTCCGGCATTCTGCATGAGGACGATTTGGCCTGCGTCGGCACCGGTGTTATCCAGGTTTTTGAGTAGTGGGGTGACCGGGAAGCTGCTGACCAGGTAAATTTTTTGATCAGGGTCGATAACGTGGACAAAATTGAGGTATTGTGCTTTTTGGCCATACAAATGAATTTCCGGCAACGGATTTTTGCTGCTTTCCTCGGCTTCCCGCAGCATATCAAGCGTGGCGAAGTTGATGTGCGGAAACCCCGGCTTTGGCGTGATGCTGCTCAGTGGTTGGTCAATGATTTTGATCCGCAGGGCATCAGGCAGTTGTTGTTTGAGCTGATTTTCCAGTTGGGCTTTGCTGGCCGGGTTATAGACTGGCGGTGAGCCAAATGTGGTATTGATGGCGACATCCAGCGTATGCCGCACCTGTTTGAGGTTGTTGTCTACCTGCTGGTAGATGGAGTTGGTGCCTTTTTCTAGCTTGGCCTCCAGCCGGTATTGACTGAGCTGTTTCCACAAGGCATGGGAAAAGAACAAGACAACCGCCAAAGCCCCTGCTGCGCCAATCAGAAACAGTACGCTAGCAATTAGTTCGCCTTCTTTATTCCCACCTTGTAATGCCTTGGGCTCACTCATGATGTCTGCCTGGTTGCGTCATAGAGTTTCGGTAATTTGCTTGTTTTCAGCGGGTTACTAGTGCGTGCCGGAGGAACCAAAACCGCCATCGCCACGGGATGTCTGGTCAAATGATTCAACCACATTCAGCCGCGCCTGAATCACCGGCACGAAGACCATTTGGGCAATGCGTTCTCCCGGAGCGATGGTATACGGAGTATCCCCACGGTTCCAGCAAGAGACATAAAGCTGCCCCTGGTAGTCGCTGTCAATCAAACCCACCAAGTTGCCCAGTACCAGTCCATGGCGATGGCCCAGGCCGGAGCGCGGCAGAATCATGGCGGCGATGGACGGGTCGCCGATATGCATGGCCATGCCGGTTGGGATTAATTCTGTTCGCCCCGGCTCAATGGTGAACGGAGCCTCTACACAGGCGCGCAGGTCAATGCCGGCAGAGCCGTCAGTGGCATGGCGGGGCAGGTCAAATTCCGACCCCAGCCGTGGATCGAGTATTTTGATATCGATGGTTTTCATAGCGGACATCCGTGAACCCCTAAAGTGTCGAACACAAACCATGCAACAAACACCGGAGAACGGTGCATGCGGCGGGTTTGTGACATATTTTTGGAATGGTAACGTATGCCCTGACAGGTGTAAACACACATGGTGGAACGACAGATTTTATTTTTTAGGGCGAATTCTTACACAAAGTTGTGTTTTTTGGCCATGGTCTGGACGGTGCTGTCGGGCGTAAGCTACTGCTTTTTTGGAGTACGGATTGTGGCGGAAAAGCACTGGCCCCGGCATGAAAGGCCGCGTGAACGATTGCTGGCCCATGGCGCTGAGGTATTAAGTGACACGGAATTGCTGGCCATTTTTCTGCGAACTGGCACAGCCGGGCGAACGGTCATGGAGCTGGCTGCAGATCTGATGGCGCATTTTGGTAACGTTAAAAACATACTGGATGCCGATTGTGACAGTTTTTGTCAGATAAAAGGCCTGGGGAAAGCCAAATATTGTCAGCTGCAAGCGGCGACGGAATTAATGAACCGGCACCACCGGGCGCAACTTGACCGGCCGGAAGGCTTTTCCAGCCCCGAAGCCGTGAGACGGTTTTTGCGAGGGCATTTTTCCGGCCGCAAGCATGAGGTGTTCAGCTGTCTTTTTCTGGATAACAAGAATCGCCTGATTGCCTGCCGGGACTTATTTCAGGGCACCATTAACGGGGCGTCAGTGTATCCCCGGGTCGTGGCTGAGCACTGTTTGCACTTCAATGCGGCGGCGGTAGTTTTCGCCCATAACCATCCTTCAGGCGTGTGCGAGCCCAGTCAGCAGGATATTGATATCACCCGGCGCCTGGCCAGCGTTCTGGATGCGCTGGATATCCGGGTTCTGGATCATTTTGTTATTGGCTACAATAAAGAGTTCTCAATGGTCGAGGCGGGAATGATATAATCCATTCTCTGTTATTGTCAGGTGTTGTGCGGTGTTTTTTGCTTCCGGCCCGGAAAAAATCGACAAGCTGATTGACAAGGGACGCTTCAAACGAGCCATGAAGAAGCTCCTTCGGGCTTGTCGCAAGAATCGCAGTGATCTGTCTTTGGCCCGCCGCTGTTTTGAGGTCGGCCAGTTCATCCCTTTTGACAAACATTATCATCAGGCGGCCAGTCACTATTTTAGCCTGGCCTTGCAACAAGGCACTGACGGCGAACGCCTGCATGATGATTACATGGTCTATACCACCACCACCCAGGGCAGAATTGATTTGCCTGAAGACCTGTTATTAAAGCTGGCAGCGAGATTTGCCGCCCATGGCTACGAAAATTCGGCCGTTTTTCTGATCAAAAATATCATGAGCAAAAGCCCGGATAACCCGCACCTGCCCGAGGCCATTCTGGCGCTGGTGAATGCCTATCTGGCGCGTGGCCAGGTCAAGAAAGCCAAATTCTATGTCGATCACATCAATGCCTATTTCCTGGGGCATGACCTGATGTCCTATATTAACCAGCAGTATCGCCGCGCCCTAAAGCACCAGGCCTCACAACCGTAGACTGTTTGCCTGATTTGACTCCAGACCCTGTTTTGGCGACACTTGGGGCATAACTGTTTCACAAAATCACCTGTTTTCCCTTCAGTTTGGGTTAAGCCATACAAGCTACGATGAATTTGCAAGCCAGGCTAATGTGACTGGTTCGCAAGTAGGAAAGGGCCGGTAGGGGCCGGCTCTGAGTGTGTTCTTGATATTCTAGGGGGTTTGATCATGTGGAAGTTATGCATGTCTTTTTTTGTGGCGGCGCTGTTTTTGTACGAGCCGCAGGCAACGGCCGGGACACGTGTTGTCAACATACCAAAGTCGGATGTGGTGGCGGCCTACAATGACATTTTCCAGACCATGGATCTGGTGATTGACAATTACGGCGGCAAGAAAAAATCCCAGTGGTATCGGCAACAAAGCTATTTGCGCCTGCCCACTGGTGAAAAGGTCACTTTTGATGTGCCGCGGTTTTATCTGGTTCTGAAAGTACCAGTCATCAAAACCAAGCGTTTCTGGCACTATTACATTAACGAGCTGGAATTGGACAGAGTGCGTATCAGCGCCGCTGATAACGGGGTCCAGGCACGCTTGGAGTTTGAAAGCGAAGGCAATGAAATCAAGGGCAAGTGCACCCGCCGCAAACTAAACGGCAAGGATAACTGTGAATATCGCGGCAAGCGTGATATTCAACTGGATAATGCCCGCCTTCACATGCAGTTTCGTTCGGCCGTGGTGGGGAACTATCTGGGATATACGCCAGTGCGCAGCGCTGATATGGATTTTAGCGCGGATGTCAAAATACCGGCCAAACTCTGTAAACGTTTGCGAACCCTCAGCTGGATATCATTCGCCATGGGCGCGGTGCCAGTGACCCTTGGTGCGGACTTAAGCCAGGGGCCGTGCCAAAAAATGCGGTCCATGGCCATTGATTATGTCAAGCAACGGGCGGCTGAACGGTTGCGCCATTCTTTCAACCAGCCTCAGGTCAGGCAGAGTATGGCGAAACTGATTTCGCACAAAGTCGGCTTTAAACTCAAGCCGGGAGAAAAATTGCTGAAAGTCCGTGATCGCGGGCAGCGCTTTGAGCTGACCATTCAGACACCACCGCGTCAACCGGGCGCCAAGAAGCCGGCATTCAAACCGACAAAAGCGGTAATCGCCAATCCGGTGCGCATCGCACACTTTGAGGCTCAGCCCAAGGTGCTGATTGGCAAATGCCCGGGTGTAGTGAAGTTTTCCGGTGCCATCCAATCCGCTGTTAAAGGCACGGTGAACTATTACTTTGAGAATCATAAAGGGGTGCGTTCAGGCGTCTATCAGATGAAGTTCGATCACCCTGGGACAAACAAAGTGGTGGATTGGCAAGTGCCGGTTGATCGCCCCAAACGAGGTATTTCGCTGGCGGCGGGCGTATCCAAGGGACAGCCAGGCCACAAGGCGGATCAATATGAAATGACCGGATTTGTTAAACTGGTGGTCAAGTCGCCATGGGGCACGGTTTCGCGCACCGCCGATTACAAAGTGGATTGTGATAAACCCAAGGTTATAAAGGTTCGGCGGCTGTCATACTAGCCAGTTCTGAAATCGGCTTTTATTCAGGGCCATCCGCTGGAGTGGGTGGCTCTTTTTTAATGGCCAGCTGTAATGCGCGCGCCTTGGATTGCAAGTGTTTCCAGGTTGCATTTTCTTCTGACAGGTGACGTAACTCCGGTGCATAGCGGTGTTTTTCATATAACCGCCTGAATGCCTGTATCTGACCGGTTAGCCCGGGCCAGCGTCGAGCCGCCCGCAGCAGGTAGGTGGAAGGCCCTTCATGTCGTGTACGCGGCAGGCCGTGGCGGGTAAGCTGTTTTTGCAGGGCTGTGAATATCTTTTCCGCCGGGTGCTGTTTGGGACTGGTGCGAGTCCAAGCCAGAAACAGCAGGACTCCCACACCGCCTGCGAGCAGGGTTACGGCAATCAGCCAGGCAAATGTGGCGGGGTTCGCGCTATCCAGCCCAAGGGATCGCAAGAGATTTTTCTGAGCCTGGGTGTTGTAATTGCGGATCCAGCGGTTCCAGCGATAGCGCCAGGTGTCAAGAGAGAGTCGTAAACCGCGAACCCAGCCATAATCATACCAGTTACGGCCAGCGGCCAGCCAGGACTGGGCTCCGGATGCAACCCGGGAAGGCGCCACCGCAGTGGTTGGATCGACCCGTAACCAGCCATGCCCGGCCAGCCAGACTTCACTCCATGCGTGGGCATCGGATTGTCGCACCAGCCAGTAGTCGCGGTTATTGAGGCCACCCTGGTAGCCGGTGACCACGCGGGCCGGTACACCGGCAAAACGCATCATGACCGTAAAGGCGGAGGCATAATGCTCGCAAAAGCCGGCCCGGGTTTCGAACAGGAACTGATCTACGCTATCGCCTTGCAGGGGTGGCGGGGTAAATGTGTAAATAAAATTTTCCTGGTGAAACCATTGCAGAATGCGGTTTATCAGTATTCGGGTATCGGGCGTTTGGCCCCGCCAGCGTTGCATCATGCCCCGGGTGCGGGGGTTCAGCCCGTGGGGCAGGGATAATAATCGTCGCCGCATGGATGGCGTCAAATGGTCAGAATGCGGGTTGGCCAGTTGTGATTGTCCCCGGTAATGTTTGAGCCGTGTCACCGGGTGATCCTGCTGGACATGCCAGTCCGGCATCAGAAAAGCGCCTTTGGGCGCCTGCACGGGAACGTCAAGCATGGGAAGAAAATTGTGCCCATGGGGTTCCAGCTCAATATCGTAAGTGATTGTTTTGTGGTCTTGTGCTGGCGAGGACGCCGTTCGCGGCAGGATATAGTCATGGGCGCGCCAGGTGGTGCCGTCAAATTCTTCCAGAACCGGGCCGCGCCAGTAAAGAAGATCGCTGGCCGGAGGCGGCTGGTGAAAATTCACCCGCATGGCCGGGCTGTCATCCAGAAACAGTTCGGCAATGGAGCCGGGGCGCATGCTGTTTCCCAGCCCGGTTTTGCCTTGTCCAAACAGCTCTGGTGAGCCCCAAATCGGGCTGCTAAGGCGAGGGAATATCAGAAAAAATATCAGCCCCACCGGTAGTGCCAACATCAGATAGCGTGCAGTCTGTTTGAATAACCGGGGGATAAACCATGCGGAGCCTGTGGCGTTTCCCTGGGTGAGTAGCAAGGCATAGGCCAGCATCAAGGTGGTTAGCAGCAACCATGGCAACAGGATCAGATCCTGCCCATACAAAAAGCGTGTCATCAGCAAAAAAAAGCCCAGGGCGATGAGCACCCAGGCGTCCCTGCGGGTACGGGTTTCCAGGGTTTTAAGCATGGCCATGCTGGCCAGGATGGTGATACCCAGGGACCGTCCGAGGCCGGATTGGGCCGACACGGTAATGGCGGCCAACACCGCAGTCGTGACCAGCAAGACCTGCCAACGATGCAGGGGTTTGCCGAGGGAATAGCCCCGCCATAAAAAAATCAGCGCGGCCACAGGCCAGAACCACCCAGGCAAGTTACGCCAGTGTGGCACAATGGCCATGGCAATGGCCAGCAGCAGCCACAGCATGTGGTGAGCCGGTAGCGCCGTGGCCGAGCCGCGGCTAGAGCGACGGCTTCGATAATGACTCTGAAAGAACTGTTTCACCTGGTTTTTCTCCATACAGCGCCAAGGCTCGCAAGCACTGGTGCAGATGCGCATGACCCTGGGCCGGGTTGCTGGTGAATCCCGGCAGGTTCAGGCTGTAATTGAGCCCGGCTTCTTCGGCCCGGATTATCCAGGCGGTTAAACGCGACAGAGCCTGCTCGACGGGCAAATGACTGACCCGGGTCCACTGGAATACTACATTGCCACGGTGGTGGCCATGATACTCCCGGCTGACCAGTTCCTGCTGCTGGGCGCTGCGTTTCCAGGCAATCAGGCGCACCGGATCACCTGCTTGATAGGGTCGCACGCTGTCAAATTCTTCTCCGGCACCGCGGCGCCAGGTGGTATGACCTGTGTCGTTCGGCCCTGTCCATGGTGGTGCGTTCTTCTCCGGTTGCGGGTAAACCAGCAGATGTTGCCGGGGGCGAAGATAAATCCAGGCTGTAAACATTCCCGCCGGGTGCCTTGTCCAGATTGTGAGTTGGGGAACGGGTATGGCACCGCGTTGTGGGCAGGGCAGTGGCAGGGTGACTGTTGTCCCGGCGGGGAGCACGGTGGCGACCGCAGAGAAATGTGCCAGGGTTTGGTCAAGGGCGTTTTTTTCGACACGGCGCTGCCGCCAACCGACAAAAATGCCCGGGCGCGGGTTCGGGGCTTCCAGACTCAGATGTACGTTGGCTGTTTCGCCTGCATGGACAGCCTTGGCTTGCAGCCGGGCCACGCGCACCTCACGGAGATTCAGGAAAGTGGCCAGTAGTAAGACCTGGGCCAGACCCATCATCCAGAATGTCAGCATCAGTCCCATGTTGTTGTTGAAATTAAGGCTGGCGATAAGCATGAGCACTAGGCTAAAGCCAAAAAACCAGCCTGCGGCGCTGGGCATGATAAAAATACGGCGCCAGTGTGCGCTGACAGGTAATGTTTCGGTGGCATTTAGTGACGACAACCCTGGAAAGAGGCGCATCTTGAGCCGGTGTGTGGTCGGCTTTCTGGCCACTTTGAACGGGCGCGTAATGGTTTTATACCAATGGCGTGTCATTGAGGATGGCTGATGCCAATTGCTGGCCGGTGTGCTTTCCGCCCAGGCTGCGCAAACGATGCCGGGCCACTGGCACAAAGGCCCGTTGCACGTCTTCTGGCAGCAAATAATGCCGCTGGTCAAGAAAGGCCAGTGCCTGGGCTACGCGAAACAGGGCCAGCCCGGCGCGGGGTGACAGGCCGGTGGCAATGTCCGGGTGTTCACGCGTGGCTTGCAACAAGTCCTGCAGGTAATCCACCAGGGATTCTTCGGCGTCCACCTGGGAGGCCAGTTGCTGGGCCAGGTGCAAAGTCTCGCTGTCCAGAATCGCCGCTAAGGGCTTCTTCATGGCCTGCAGGTGGGCGGGTTGATAGAGATTTTTTTCAGCCTGGCGGCTGGGGTAACCCAGGCTGAGACAAAGGCTGAAGCGGTCCAGTTGCGAATCCGGCAAGGGAAACGTGCCGGATTCGTCCAGAGGATTTTGGGTGGCGATGACAAAAAACGGCTTTCCCAGCGGCCAGGTGGCGCCGTCCACGCTGACCTGGCGCTCGGCCATGGCTTCCAGCAGGGCGCTTTGGGTGCGCGGCGTGCCGCGGTTGAGCTCATCGGCCAGCAATAACTGGGTAAAAATGGGGCCTTTGTGAAAAACGAACTTTTCGGCATCGCGGTGGTAAATGGATACCCCCAGAATATCGCTGGGCAGCATGTCACTGGTGAACTGGACGCGTTTGTGGTCCAGCCCCAGGGTCTGCGCCATGGCCAGCGCCAGGGTGGTTTTTCCCAGTCCGGGGCGGTCTTCGATCAGTAAATGGCCTTCGGCGAGCAGGCAGGCAAAGGCCAGTTGGACTTGCTCGGGCTTGTTGAGCAGTTTTTTGTTGACTGCTGACATGGCCTGTTGCAGGGAATGATGCAGATTTGTGCCCCGGGTGTCTGCAGGCATGGTCCGCTGGGCCGTATCACTGCTGACGGGTTTTTGTGCTTTCAGGATGTTGCTAAAAAGTGATTTGTCCATGACAGGGCCAGTTATGGTGCATTCAGGATGTTTCGTTCATCAAGGGGCTGACCCCCAGTTGACGCAAAAAGTGACACAGGCGAATCAGGGGCAGCCCTTGCAAAGCCGTGGGATCTTGATTCTCAATGCGCTCAAACAGACAGACGCCCAGTGATTCTACCTTGAAACTGCCCGTGCAATCCCAGGCGTGGTCTTTTTGTAGGTAAGCGGTGATTTCTTCCGGGCTGAGCGGTCGAAAGTGTACGCGGGTATGGTCGGTATGTTCCTGTATGGCGGGAGTTTTGGGAGCCAGCACACACACAGAGGTTAAAAATTCCACGTTCGCGCCGGACAGGCGGCTGAGCTGAGCGGCTGCTGCTGCCGGAGAACCCGCCTTGCCGAGGATATGGCTTTGATGCACGGCCAGTTGGTCACTGCCAATGATAATGGCCTCGGGATGTTGTTGTGCAATGGCTTCCGCTTTTTGGCGGGCCAAACGACGGGCTAGCTGTGCAGGATTTTCCTGCGGGTGAGGTTTTTCATCAATGTTGGGGCTGAGGCTGGTGAATGTCAGCCCCAGACGGGCAAGCAGTGCTTTGCGGTAAGGGGAGGAAGAAGCGAGAATCAGGGGAGGGTGGCCGTTCACTGTCATGGCTTGTCAAAAAAGATCGTCCAGCGTGCCTTCGTTTTCCAATGCCTCACTTTGTTCAGACAGCTTGTCGGACTTTTCTCGGTTTCCAGCAGCCGATGGCAGATGACCGGTCATAAAGTACTCGAGCATGGCATTGGGATTGCTGGCGTCGGTGAGCGTTCCAGTGGTTTTGTCGATCCATGCGGTAGCGACCCCAGGCGGAATGGGACGTTGCCATTGGGGCTCGTTCTTGAGCGCGGTTCGCATGAATTCAACCCAGATGGGCAGGGCCGCCCGGCCGCCCACTTCGCCCCGTCCCAAGGGTGTCGGCGTGTCAAATCCGACCCAGACATTGGCCACCAGATGGCGCTGATAACCATTGAACCAGGCATCGCGCTGTTCATTGGCTGTACCGGTTTTACCAGCCAGATCATTGCGCCCCAGTTGCATGGCCTTGCGTCCGGTGCCACGTTTAATGACATCCTGCATAAAGGATTCAATAATAAACTGGTTGGCCGGGCTGATGACTCTGGGAGCACGTTGGGGTTGAGGTGGGTTTAGCACAGGGGTGGTACTGTTTTTGGCGTCAGGTTCCATGGTGCGTTCATCTGCAACCTGCGTGGTCGTTGTGTTTTTCCGGCTCGTGCCAGTGGCTTGTTTTTGCTCTGGTGGGCAGTTTTCGCAAGCCAGCAGTGGTTGATGATATTCAATAACTGTGCCGTCGCTGTTTTCTATGCGGTCAATGAGGTAAGGAGTGACCAAAAAACCGCCGTTGGCAAAAACGGCAAAAGCGCGGCTCATGGCCAACGGCGGGACTGTCGCGCTGCCCAGCGCCAGGGACAGATCGGCAGGCACATCAGCCGGATCAAACCCGAACCTCAACACATGCTGGCGGCCGGTACGGATGCCGATTTGATCCAGCACCCGAATGGATACCAGGTTGCGTGAGTGGACCAGCCCCTCCCGCAAACGGGTGGGACCGTAAAATTTTTGGCTGTAGTTTTCTGGCCGCCAGACGCGCTCCAGTTTGTCGTCTTCAAAAACAATCGGCGCATCGTTGATCAATGTTGCCGGGGTCAGCTCGGCATCCAGCGCGGCCGAGTAAATCAGCGGTTTGAAGCCTGAGCCGGGTTGGCGCTTGGCCTGAGTGACGCGATTGAATTTGCTCAGACGAAAGTCATAACCGCCCACCAGCGCGCGAATGGCGCCGCTATCGGGGTCCAGAGCGCTGAGCGCGCCCTGGACCTGGGGGACTTGCGCCAGAACAAAGCGGCCTTCGGCATTGCGTCTGAGCATGACCATATCGCCGGGGTGCAGGATATCAGTCATGGCCTGGGGTTTTTTGCCCTTGTGATCGTTGTTTTCATACGGGGCGGCCCACTGGCTGTCGGCCAGGTTGATTTCCACGTCCTGGCCATCGGCCAAACGTAACAGCGCGGTTTTTTCCCCAACTTCGGTGACCAGTGCGCCCTGTAAACCGCCGGGCGTAGGCAGATCTTTCAGGGTTTGTTCGACCTTTTCGGCCTGTATGGGATCTGTCAGGTCAAAATGCTGGATGGCACCGCGCCAGCCATGGCGTTCGTCGTAAGCGTGCAAGCCGTTGCGCAGGGCTTGTTCGGCGGCGCTTTGCAAGGGCGCCAGGATGGTAGTGCGCACCACATAGCCATCGGTGTAGGCCGCTTCGCCAAAACGCGCCACCATGGTGTTGCGCACCATTTCCGCCACCCATGGCGCGCTGAGCTCTACGGCCGGTTCATGCACGAAGGCGTTGTCAGCCGATGCCACAGCCTGGGCATATTGCTCCGGGCTAATCATGCCCAGTTTGTACATGCGGCCCAGCACATAATTGCGCCGCTTGTTGGCCCGTTCCGGATTGGTGACCGGATTGATGCGGGAAGGCGCCTTGGGCAAAGCCGCCAGCATGGCGGCCTCGGCCAAGGTAAGCTCATCGAGTTTTTTTCCGTAGTAAACATCGGCGGCGGCGGCTACGCCGTAGGCGCGGTGGCCGAGGAAAATTTTGTTCAGGTATAACTCAAGGATTTCATCCTTGGACAGGGTGTTTTCCAGCTTGATGGCCAAAAACAGCTCTTTGAGCTTGCGCGAAAAGGTTTGATCCAGGGTCAGGAAAACATTCCGGGTCAACTGCTGAGTAATGGTGCTGCCACCGGATTTTTTATGGCCCGTGGTGATAATTTCCCAGACAGCGCGGCTGATGCCCTTGATATCAAACCCCGGATGTGAATAAAAGTTTGCGTCTTCCCCGGCGATAAATGCGTTTTTGAGGTGTTCTGGCATCTCGTCAATGCCCACGGGTGTGCGCTTGCGGGTGCCAAAGGTGGCAATGAGTTTGTTGTCCGCGGAATAGATACGCAGGGGCACGGTGAGTTTGTACTGGCGGATGCTTTCCACCTTGGGCAAGTCCGGCTCCATAATGCGGTAGGTGATGTAAAGGCCCAGAACCCCAAGAATGGCGAACAGGAGCCCCAGCTTGGTAAAAAACCAGACAATTCGCAGCAATCGGCTTTTTCGAGGGGGGGTGGCTGCTGGCTGTTTCTCGGTTTGGGAAGAAGGGATTTTGTCCATGGAACTTAAGTCAATGCCGGCTGGATATGGTTCAGAAATTCCCTGACTTCACCGGCATTGCCGGAAAATACGATCTGGTCTTTTTTCTGGCGAAGCTGGTAGTCGTACATGGGGTCATAATAGGCTTTCAGCAGTGTTTCAATCCATTGCCGGTGCAGTATATCAGAGTTGCTTTCAAACGCTTGTAACATGCAGTTACGAATTTGTTGGTGACAAACGCCACCCAGGCGTTTGCGGATTCTGTCCAGTGCCGTCAGCATAAAGTCGCGATGGTGCTGCGAACCGTGCTCGCCATACAATCGCTGAAACACGAGTCTTTGCTGTTGCACATATTCGTCGAGGATTCTGTCTACACGTTCGGCGAAAGGCGCGGTTAACACCACCACGGGTTGTTGCCGGAAGTGATTGTAAAAAGCCAATGGTTGGGCCAGACGGCCAATGGCCCGGCCTTCATCTTCAATGAGAATTGGGCGGGGGTGGGTCAAGTATGCATGACGGACCTTCAGCCAGTCAATGGCCAGGGCGTTTTCGAAGTTGATGGGAGTGGGCTGGTGGTCATCCGGGTTTCTGCCAAAAGCCGAACCCCTGTGGTTGGCCAGTTTTTCCAGATCAATGCCCGGGTAGCCTTCCTGTATCAGTTGTTGCAGTAACTCGGTTTTGCCACTGCCGGTTTGTCCGGCCAGACGCAGCAAAGGGGCGGTAACTTCCAGCTGCTCCAGCAGAAAACGGCGCATGGCTTTATAACCGCCGACCACCAGAGGATAGTCGCAACCGGCTTGCCGCAGCCATTCTTGCACCGTGCGGGAGCGCAAGCCGCCACGAAAACAGTACAGATAGCCTGTGGGATTTTTCTGGGTAAAATCCTGCCATTTTTGGAGCCGATTCGCCTTTGTTTCGCCACTGACCAGGCGATGTCCCAGAGCAATGGCGGCTTCCTGTCCGGCGTGTTTATAGCAAATCCCGACCTGTTCGCGCTCGGCATCGCTCATCAGCGGGATGTTGCAAGCGGTGGGAAATGCGCCTTTGGAGAATTCAATGGGCGAGCGGACATCCAGCAGTGGTGTGTCATTGAGAAAAATCCGGTGGTAGTCCTGACTGTCAGAGCGTGGGTTCATACCGTCAGGTCAGTTGTATTCGTGGCTGGCCCGGCTCATGGCTGATGATTGTTCCCAGCGGCTGCAAGTGGCTAAGTCCATGGTTCGCGGCCAGATCAACAAGCGCCTGGGTATGACTCGGGTCAACGGCCAGCAGTAGCCCGCCGGAAGTTTGCGGATCGCACAAAAGTGTTTGTTGCCAGTCGTCTAGTTTTGGCAGTTGCTGGCCATAGCTGGCGAAATTTCGACCGGTACCGCCGGGAACGCAGCCTGCATCGGCATAAGCGCGGGCTTCGGGAATGACGGGAACGGCATCAAAGTCGAGCCTGGCGGCGGTGTTGCTGCCTTCCAGTATTTCCAGCAAGTGACCACCCAGGCCAAAGCCGGTAACGTCGGTCATGGCGTGAACCCAGGGATACTCGCCGGCCTGCGCGCCAAAATCGTTGAGTTGGCACATGAGCTCAGGCGCAATGGATGCATGTTCGGGGCGCAGTTTTTTTTGTTTCTGGGCTGTGGTCAGAATGCCGATGCCCAAGGGTTTGGTCAGAAACAGCACGTCGCCATTGCGGGCTGTGTTGTTCTTTTTGAGCCGGTTTGTGGCCACCGACCCGGTCACTGCCAGGCCGAATATTGGCTCGGGGGCATCAATGCTATGACCGCCAGCCAGCGTGATACCGGCGTCCTGGCAGGCCCGGCGTCCGCCTTCGGTGACTTGCCGGGCCACTTCCGCGGGCAATGTGGCCAGTGGCCAGCCCAAAATGGCAATGGCCATCAATGGCCGCCCGCCCATGGCGTATACGTCGCTGATGGCGTTGGTGGCTGCAATGCGTCCAAAGGTAAACGGGTCATCCACAATGGGCATGAAGAAGTCCGTGGTGGAAATGACCGCCTGACCATGGCCGATATCGTAAACTGCCGCATCATCCCGGCTGTGATTGCCCACAAGCAGTCTGGGGTCTGCAGGTATGTGCTCGCTGCTGTGAAGGATAACAGACAGATCCGCCGGGCTGATTTTGCAGCCACAACCGGCGCCATGGGAGTATTCAGTGAGCTTGATGGTCATAGTGCGATCTGTTGGCGGGTGTGTTGAGACGGTTATTATACCGCCACCGGTGACATTTTTTGTTTCTGGTGTCAGTCACTCCATCGGATTGGCGTCTAAAAAACGTCGGCTGGCGACGCGAATTCGTTTTTTTACTTTTTTTTGTAAATAAAGCGTTATGGCATTGGCCGGTTAAATTCGGATTTGCTAAAGTAAGCCAAGAGGTTCCTGATGATGCAGATAAAGAAGGCGCCAAACAACCACCCTGAAAATTGATAACGACAAGAGCAAATGAAAAGAAGACTCTTTTTAAGCACCATGGCCAGTCTCGGCAGTTGGCCAGCATTGCGACTGGGAGAACGATTGAATGACTATTCAGCGGTAGTGGGGGTGCCCTCGGCGCGGCAGAAAATTGCATTGACTCCACTGACTGGCCAGCCATTGGCTGTCCCCCCGCTGTACCCGGGAGATATGGTGGCCGGTGTGCGGCAGTTTGAGCTCTACTGCGAACCCAGTGCCCATGAGTTGTTTGCGGGCATGGTGACCAACACCTGGGCGGTCAATCATGCCAGTAGTCAATTGCCAATGCTGGGGCCCATGCTGGCACTCCGGCGGGGTGAATCGGTGTCCATTCGTTATCACAATAATTTACCGGAAACCACAACCATGCATGGGCATGGCATGGCTGTTCCAGGCCCGGCCGATGGCGGCCCTCATCAGCGTATTGCACCTGGAGACAGCTGGACAGCCAGTTATACCGTGGATCAACCGGCATGTACCAACTGGTACCATCCGCACGAAGAGGGGCGAACTGCGCCACACGTTTATTATGGTCTGGCAGGCATGATCCGGTTGGATGATGACCAAACAGACGCGCTTGGTTTGCCTCAAACGCATGGTTTTGATGATATTCCTCTGGTTATTCAGGACCGGGTGTTTGATGACGACGGGCAGTTTCTCTATGCCCCCACCAGCCAGGAAATCCGGATGGGATATTTTGGCGATTATATTCTGACCAACGGCCAAATAGAGCCAGTGCTTAATGTGCCAAGGGGTTGGGTGCGTTTTCGCCTGCTGAATGCTTCTAATAGTGAAATATGGCGTTTCTATTTTGATGATGACCGGCGATTCATTGTAATCGCCGGGGATAATGGCTTGCTGCCCAAGCCGGTGGATGCCCGGATGCTGACTTTGAGCCCGGCGGAAAGGGCGGAAATTCTTGTGGATTGTAGCCGCTGGTACTCGGAGCATTTTGACCTGCGCGCCACAGGCATACGTGGCGGGCTGCAGCAAAGGGTGTTGTCCATCCGGGTGGAAAATGGCGCCGGGTTGGTACGGAACCCGCCTGTTAGTTGGCCTGAGGATGATTTCCAGCCAGCTGGCAGCGCGCCATTGCGTACCTTCGACCTGGGTGGACAAGGTGGCTTGCGTATCAATGGCCGGCTGATGGATATGAATTATATCAATGAGCAAGTCCCGCTGAATCAAACAGAGTTTTGGCGGGTGCGCAGCACCAATGGCATGATGCACCACAATTTTCATGTCCATGGCGGCGGGTTTCGCATCCTTAGTCGCGATGGCAGTTCGAAAAATCTGCAACCGCATGAGCGTGGCGAGAAAGATGTGGTGTATCTGCCGCCTGGCAGCGAGGTCCTGTTGCAGGTCCGCTTTCTTCACCCGGCGGGCAGTCAAAATCCTTTCATGTATCATTGCCACTTTCTTGAGCACGAAGACGCGGGCATGATGGGGCAATTTACCGTGACCTGACTGTGACGGCATATGGTGGCGCTATTTGAGCGGTGGTTGTTTCTTGGGTATGATGGTTTTTCGAAAAACTGCTTTGCCATCAATGAGGAAGATACGCCATGTCCCGGGAGAAACCTTGTGATGAACCAGCCCGCCAGTCCCTGAAACGCTATTCGGCCGCCATTTACCGCAACCGTCACGGGCTGGATCGCCAGCAGTGGCGACAGCTTCATCAGCAGGCTCTGGAAAACCCTGATGAATTCTGGACGCAGCAGGCTGCGCGACTGGACTGGTTCGAGCCGTTTACCCAGGTTCGTGACTGTCATTACGGAAAACGCCAGGTAGAGATACGCTGGTTTGCCGATGGAGTTCTCAACGCCTGTTATAACTGCATTGACCGCCATTTGCCGGAAAAAGCCGAGGCCACAGCTCTTATTTGGCAGGGCGACAAGCCAGAGCAGCAGCGCCGTATCAGTTTTCAGGAATTGCACGACGAGGTATGTCGCTTTGCCAATGTGCTGAAGCAGTTGGGCGTGGCTGCAGGAGACCGTGTAACCATTTACCTGCCGATGATTCCCGAAGCGGTTTACGCCATGCTGGCCTGTGCGCGTATTGGTGCGGTGCACTCGGTGGTGTTTGCGGGGTTTTCAGCGGATGCCCTGGCCGGTCGCATTGACGATTGTCAGTCAAGTGTTGTTATTACGGCTGATGAAGGCCGCCGGGGCGGTAAACGCATTCCGCTCAAAAACACGGTAGACAAGGCGCTGGAGCTGGCAGAAACCCGGGTCGCGCATGTGCTGGTGGTACCGTATACCGGCGCCAGCATACATTGGGAAAAAAGCCGTGACCACAATTATGCCATGTTGCGGGAGGATGCTTCGCCGGTGTGTGATCCGGTGCCGCGGTTGGCCGAAGATCCGTTGTTTATTCTGTACACCAGCGGTTCCACCGGAAAGCCCAAAGGCATTGAACACAGTACAGGCGGTTATCTGGTCTATGCCAGCTTGACGCATGAACTGGTGTTTGACCTTCAGCCCGGAGATGTATACTGGTGCACCGCTGATGTGGGCTGGATTACCGGGCATTCCTATCTGGTGTACGGGCCATTGGCCAATGGCATCACCACCATGGTTTACGAGGGCGTACCCAATTATCCCGATGCCGGGCGCATCTGGCAGGAAGTCGACAAACACCAGGTTAATGCGCTTTATACCGCCCCCACCGCGATCCGGGCCTTAATGGCCGCTGGCGATGCGCCGGTCAAACAAAGCCGCCGCCACAGTTTGCGCGTATTGGGCACGGTGGGCGAACCCATCAACCCCCAAGCCTGGGAATGGTATTTCCATGTGGTGGGCGAGGGTCGCTGCCCGATTGTGGACACCTGGTGGCAAACGGAAACCGGCGGCATCATGTTGACACCGATTCCCGGTGTGCACGATATGAAACCCGGCGCGGTCATGGCGCCGTTTCTGGGCATTGAGCCACAGTTGGTGGATGCCGAAGGCCGGATGCTGGAAGGCCATGATGTGAGCGGATTACTGGTTATGGGACGCTGTTGGCCTGGGCAGGCCAGAGATATTCATGGCGACCACCAGCGTTTTCTGGAAACCTATTTTCGCCCTGTTCCCGGCACCTATTTTACCGGCGATGGGGCGCGTCGGGATACCGATGGCAACTGGTGGATCAGCGGCCGCATTGACGATGTCATCAATGTCTCGGGCCATCGCCTGGGGACGGCTGAAATCGAAAGCGCCCTGGTGGCGCATCCGGCTGTGGCCGAGTCGGCAGTCATCGGTGTGCCGCATGCGATTACCGGTCAGGCGATTTATGCGTTTGTGACCTTGCGCCATGGCGTCGAGGCCACTGACGAGTTGCCTTCGGCCTTGCGCCAACAGGTTCGGGAACAGATTGGCGCATTCGCCCGTCCGGAAGTCATCCAGTTAACCGATGGGTTGCCCAAAACCCGGTCGGGGAAAATCATGCGGCGCATTTTGCGTAAAATAGCCACCGGGGAGTATGATGCATTGGGTGACACCAGCACCTTGGCCGATGCCGCGGTGGTGCAGTCACTGATTGAGGAAGCCCGGCGCTTGCGCCAGCAGCAATCGCTATGAAGGAACAAATCGTGAGGGAATATTAGCCAAGGTTGGCTGAATGTTTGATGTACATTGCCGTCATTTGATGGGGGATATCATGAATATTTCAGAGAAGAATGGACAAGCCCAAAACCGTGGATTAATGGGGTTATTGCTTGTCGCTATTTTGTGCCTGTTGAACCTGACTGCAGGCGCCCATGGGGCGGCCGACGAGCCGGACAAAACACCGTTGCGTTGGCAGGTGGTGCCAGTGGCAGACGGATTGTATATGCTGATTGGCCAGGGGGGCTTTACCGGCGGCAATCTGGGCTTGTCGGTGGGTGAAGATGGCGTGGTGCTGATTGATGATGCCATGCCCGCCACTTTGGGCATCATGAATGAGGCGATAAAATCCGTGACCAAGCGCCCCATTGATTTTCTTGTCAACACCCATATTCATGGCGACCATACGGGTAACAACGCCCATTTTGGCCAGCAGCATACACACATTATCGCCCATGAAAATGTGCGCCGGCAGTTCCTCGACAAAGGCATTCGCCTGCCCGACGGCAGCCATGCCACAGCGCCCAAATCAGTACTGCCGGTTATCACGTTTAGCCAGTCTGTGGATTTACATCTGAATGGTCAGGATGCCCATGTGTTCCACCTGCCGCGTGCCCACACGGATGGCGATGCGGCGATTTATTTCTCTCCGGCCAATGTACTGCATACCGGTGACGTGCTGTTTAACCGCATTTACCCTTTTATTGACTATGCCAACGGTGGCACACTGGATGGTTATATTCAGGCCCAAAAGACCCTGTTACAGTCAGTCGATGACCACACCCGCATCATTCCCGGGCATGGAAAACTGGCCAACAAGCAAGACCTGGAGGCTTCCATTCATATGCTGGAAACCGCCAAAGCCCGTATTGCCGCACTGATTAAAGCCGGTAAAAGCCTGGACGACATCCAGACGGCGCGTCCACTGGCTGAGTTTGATGGTTGGAGCTGGGCTTTTATTGACAGCCGGAAAATGACCGAACAAGTCTATCGGGGACTGCGCATGCAAACAACATCTGCTGATTAGTTCAGGGATGGCTGAGGCAGGCCCTGGTGGCGTTAAACTGCGGCAATATAACGGTTTTATTGTGCGTATTCAGACTTGCAACTGCAGGTGTTGCATTTCGTGCAGGCGGGACACAGTCCGCTGAAACTCAAAAGCGAGCCGAGTGCCCTGATAAATGCGGCTGTAGTGGTCCTCGGCGCTGGCAAACAATGGCATGGACCGGTCGTACAAAACATCCACCAACGTGATAAACCGCCGGGCCGCGTCATTGTGGTTGTCATCCAGAACAGGGATATGACTGAGCAACAGGGTTTGAAAGCGGCTGGCCAATTCCAGGTAGTCATGGCTATGCCGGTTTTCGCCACACAGGGCCTGAAAGGATGTCCACAGGGCCTTGTCTGAGCAGGCGAGAATCGGCAACCAGCGGCCATTGAGCTGAACAGGCGGTGGTGGCTTTTTTGGCCATTGCCCACCGGTGGACGCGAAACAGTTTTTCAGGCATCGGCGGGCATTGTCATCGGCGGGGAAAAACCATTTCTGGTCAATGGCATGCGTCTCAGGTGTTGTCTCAGAATGGCGGAACCTGAAGTCCGTGTTGCCTTGCAAATGAATCACCTGCATATTTTTCTTCAGCCAGTCGATGGCAGGCAGAAAGCGGCTGCGCTGCAAACCATCGGCGTACAAGTCATCGGGCGCGACATTGGAAGTGGTGACCAGGGTAATCCCATTGGTCTGCAATTGGCTAAGCAGGCCGGCCAGTAACATGGCGTCGGCAATATCATTGACCAGAAACTCATCCAGACACAGCACATTGATTTTTTTGCCCAGTTCTTCAACAACACGGGCCAGGGGATTCTGGCGCTGTTTTTGCTGCCGTAAATGGCCATGCAACCACTGCATGAAATCATGATAATGCCAGCGCTGGCGGCGGGAACCGGTCAAGGTGTCATAAAACAGGTCCATCAGGTGGGTTTTGCCACGTCCCACCGGCCCGTACAGGTAAACCCCGGGAATGGCGGTTTGTTTTCGAAAAAAGGGCCAAAGACGCGGTTTCTGCCGGCTTTTCAGGGTATGATGCAACTGTTCCAGGGCGGCCACGGCTTTTTGCTGGTGCTTGTCCGGCTGTAAAATGCCGGCAGCCAGCTCATGCTCGTATTTTTGCTGGGGGGTGAGTCCTGTGGCTGGTGAAATAACAGAAGATTCAGTCGTCATGGATGATTATTGGTAATGACAGGATGCCAAGGCATGACTGCCTCGTGTGGTTTATGTGTGTGCCTCTTCAGACGGATTGACCACACCCAGTTCCACCAGCCCTTCCTGTATGATCTTTTTCAGGTCAATGAGCTTGCGGTGGAAAAAATGGCCCGCGGGCAAGGTTTTCAGCAGTGGCTGCGGTTGCATCTGGCGCACATACGCAAAGACAGCCTGGGGTGATACCACATCGTCTTCCGTACCCATGACCACCAGCCAGGGGCAGCCTGGGTGCGGCAGGACAGTGAAGTCATAACGCTCCACCGGCGGGGCGATGTTGATCAGCGCCTGCGGGCGCAGCAAATTGGCGGATCGCAAGGCCACATAAGAGCCAAAGGAAAAACCGGCCAGCCACAAGGCATGCTCGGGAAGCACTGTTGTGACCCAGTGATGCACGGCCAGCAAGTCATCGGTTTCGCCAATTCCATGGTCATAGCTGCCTTCACTGTCCCCCACGCCGCGAAAGTTGAAGCGCACCGTATGGACGCCCAGTTCGCGTAATGCCTTGTCGAGGATATGCACCACTTTGTTGTGCATGGTGCCGCCAAACAAGGGATGGGGATGGGCAATAATGGCCACGGCATTCACAGGTGGCACTTGTGGGTCAGGCGGAGACGCCAGCATCTCCAGCCGGCCTGCGGGGCCTTCAATGAAAATGCGGGCACTGTCTGTCGGGAAGTTGTCATTGCTGTGCGGTTGGTGGTTCATTTTTCAGGCCGGGAATAATCAGGAAAGGGGCGATTATAGCGTTTTTTTTGCAGTGTGGTCGTGGCCCAATGGGTGGGAGTCAATCCTCGGCTGTGTGTTCCGGGCGGTTTGTGGTCTGTTTGAGAATTGGCGGTAACCAACCAATGAGTAACAAACCGGGGAGAGCCAGCACGCAACAGAGTAGAAAAAAGAGGGTATAGCCCATGTGTTCAACGAGCCAGCCGGTGCTGGCATTGACAAAAGTGCGCGGAACGGCGGTAAGGGCCGTGAGCAGTGCAAACTGACTGGCGGCGAAGCGCAGGCTGGTTATCCGGGCCATAAAAGCCAGCACAGCCACGGTGCCCATGCCAACGCCAAGATACTCCAGGCTCACCACAATGAATAAATCCAGCGGGTTGGGTTGTCGCAATTGCGACAGCCAGGCAAAGCCAAGGATGGTTACCATCTGAAACAAGCCAAAGAGCAACAGGGCTTTGACCAGGGCAATCCGTCGCATCATTAACCCCGCTACGAAAGCACCAAAGATACTGGCCCATAATGCCGCGGCCTTGGCCACCGAGCCAATGGTGGTTTTGTCGTATCCCATATCCAGATAGAAGGGTGTGGCCAGGGCTGTGGCCATGGAGTCACCCAGCTTGTAAAGCAGCAGAAAAAGCACGATGACAAGAACACCGGCAAACTGGTAACGGCTGAAAAAATCCCGTAGAGGCTCAATCAGTGCGGCTTGCAGACTGGCCGCGCGTGGTGTGTCAGCAGCCACTTCCCGAATCCCAAGAGCGGCCGCAACACCCACCAGCATAAACAGGGCGGTAATGGGAAAAACCTGCCGCCATGGGAGATGGTCGGCCAGAATCAGCGCCAGCGAGCCTGGCACCAGGCTGGATAAGCGGTAGGCATTCACAAACCAGGCATTGCCGGCGCCAAGTTCGTCGTCTTTAAGCAGTTCGCGCCGGTAGGCGTCCAGCACAATATCCTGAGTGGCGGACAAGGTGGTCATAACCAGGGCCAGGGCGACGATAATGCGCAGGTTAACCGTGGGGTCAAATAGGCCGATGACTGCGATGGAGAGTAACAGGGCCAGTTGAATCACTACCATCCACCCACGGCGCAAGCCCAAAAAAGGCAGGCGGTATCGATCCAGCAGGGGCGCCCACAAGAACTTGAAGGTATAAGGAAGGCCGATTAGCTGAAACAAGGCAATGGACTTGAGATCCACGCCATTGTCCCGAAGCCAGGCCGGGATGGTTTGATACAGAACGAATAGTGGCAGGCCAGAGGCAAAGCCCAGCAGGCTGGCGATAATCAGCTTGTGTCTCAGAGGGTACGTCTTCACGGTGGTTTTCGCTGGCGCAAAGGCCGATTATACCCAATGTCCCTGGCAGGCGCGGGCGTGGTGTTGTCTTTATTATTGGGAAAAAGCGCCAGTGCGATGTGTTAGCAGTCACAGAATATGGTTTTCGCATCATCAAGCCCTACGGCTTGTGCTAAAGTATTTTTGCTTCCCCCAGCGATTTTGGTGGGTGAATTGATTATGCGACCCTGAGACAGGAGAGGAACTCATGCTGGACGAGACGGTTTTTGCCGAATACTATCCGTTTAACAAAGTGAACAGGGAATTTCTGCCCGTACTGCTGGAGGCCATGACTTTCAGCGAGCGGGAGCAGGGGCATGTATTGTTCGAGGCACAGGAGAATCAGCCTGTGGCGTTTTACTTATTACAGGGCCAGTTGCTTTGTGAGTACCCGGAAGGCAAGCAGCGCACGATTAAAGGGGGGTCTTTGCAGTCACGTTATCCGGTGGGCGATTTAAACACGCAGAAGCGTTTTCAGGCCACAGTGGCGTCACCCAAGGCGCGTCTGATGCACATGGACAGTACCCTGATAGATCACTTTACGGTCTGGAATGATGTCTACGACAAGGCGCCGGAGCATTCTCCCTTGCGTGGTCATCATAGCTATCGCTGGGTGCTGGGGTTGTTGAATAACAGTGTGGTGCGTATGTTGCCGCGCGGGCATGTGCATGACCTGTTTTCCAATCTCGAGGCTGTGCCGGTATCAGCCGGGGAAGAAGTGATTGCTGAAGGCGATGCGGGCGATGACTGTTATGTGATTGCCCGTGGCCAAGCTTGTGTCTACCGTTGTGGCGCCGATGGCGAAGCGCAAGTGGCCGATTTGACCGAAGGTGATTTGTTTGGTGAAAACGCTTTGGTGAGCCAGGAGCCACGGAATGCCTCGGTGCGCATGACAACCGACGGCTTGTTGATGCGCCTGGATGGACGGAGCTTTGCGGCCTTGTTGAAAAGCCATGTGGTGCGCTGGCTCAATCCCGAGGATGTGGTGCAGTTGCTGGCTGAAGGGGCGCAATTGATTGACGTTCGCCCGCCTGGTGAACTGGACAGCCTGGATTGTCTTAACATTCCTTTGGAGTCCATCCGTGAACACAGCCAGCAATTATCGCGTGACACGCCGTTGATTACCTGTTGCGCTGATGGTCAGCGCAGTGCCTCGGCCGCTTATATTCTTGCCACACTGGGCTTTGACGTTTATGCCTTGCAAGGTGGCGTGAGCCGATTATTGCGGCTGTTATGAATGGCATTTTTGTCCCTTGGCTGGTCCAGGCATGGTTTCGGCGTGTGTACCTGGCCTATAATCGGCTTTTGCCTCGCCTGTGAGCAACCTTGCTTATGAAAATCGCTTTTGTTGCCAGTGATACGGAAAAATCCCGCCAGTCCCTGCAAGAGCTGGTGAAGATTTATGGCCAACATACGCCCGCGGATGCGGAAGTGATTGTGGCTTTGGGGGGGGACGGCTTTATGCTGCACACTTTGCACCGGTTTATGAACAGTGGCAAGCCGGTTTTTGGCATGCGCCGCGGCACGGTGGGTTTTTTGATGAATGACTATCAGACCCATGACTTGCCAAAGCGCATTTCCGCCGCCACAGCAACCGTATTGCATCCTTTGAAAATGCGTGCTGAAACCACCGCCGGGCGCGTGCATGAAGCGTTGGCCATTAACGAGGTATCATTATTGCGGCAAACACGCCAGTCGGCCCGTATTGGCATTACCGTTAACGGCCAGCCAAAAATCGATGAACTGGTCTGCGACGGGGTTCTTTTGTCTACAGCAGCAGGTTCCACGGCCTATAACCTGTCAGCCCATGGCCCGGTGTTGCCCATTGGCTCGGATGTGCTGGCATTGACGCCCATTAGCCCTTTCCGTCCGCGGCGCTGGCGTGGGGCGATTTTACCAGCGAATGCACAGGTGCGTTTTGAAGTCCATGACCACGAAAAACGGCCGGTAAGCGCCACAGCGGATAATTTCGAGGTGCGGCATGTGAAAGCAGTGGATGTCAGCGAAGACAAAAACAGCCGCATGACCTTGCTGTTTGACCCGCATCACAACCTCGAAGACCGGATTATCAACGAACAGTTTGTTTTTTAGTGTAATCAGAAAGCAACGACTGGCCTAGATGGTGTCTTCATCGCATTGCTGATTGTGCGCCAGTTGGGCGCGGGCTTTTTCCGGGTGTATCCAGTCAATACCGGGGTCGCCACAGGCGAAAAAGTGCGGATTCAGCAGGCTGTCTTTATGCCCGTAGCGTAGTGGTTGTCCTTCCCTCGTTAATACCTGGCCACCAGCCTGTTCGAGTACGCAGTGGGCTGCGGCGGTATCCCACTCGCTGGTGGGCCCCAAACGCGGGTAAATATCCGCCAGTCCTTCGGCCACGCGGCAGAGTTTGAGCGAACTGCCCATGGGCGTGATTTGATGAGGGCCGAGGCGCTGGAGATAATCGTGAAGTGCTTCGCTGGCGTGGGAGCGGCTGCCCACCACCACTGGCGGGGTGGTGGCGGGCGTGCGAATGTGAATGGGTTGACCATCCTTGAGCGCGCCAACACCACAGGCAGCGGCGTAAGTGGTGTTTGTGACCGGGACATGGACCACGCCCAGCACAGGCCGGTTATTCTCAATCAGGGCGATATTGACGGTAAACTCGCCATTTCGCTTGATAAATTCCTTGGTGCCATCCAGGGGGTCAACCAGCCAGTAGCATGGCCATCGGCGGCGTTCGTCAAAGGAGATATGCGCGGATTCCTCAGACAAAACAGGAATATCCGGGTCAATAAGCTGCAGGCTTTCGCACAAACTGGCATGAGCAGCCAGATCAGCCCGGGTCAAAGGAGAGTCGTCCTGTTTAATGGTGACGCCAAAATCATCGCTGTGATAAATGTCGAGAATGGCCTGGCCGGCCTGTTGGCTGGCGTCAATCACATCCAGCAACCAGTTATAGGCATAACGCTTGTCAATCATGGCTCAGTTTGTCCGGGTTCAGGTATGCCATGGCGGCAGGGTACAGGTGAGGGCTGGCCGCCAGCACGGAAGTGGTATCCAGGGCAACCGGTTGACCGGCCAAATCCGTAAACACGCCGCCGGCTTCGGTGACAATCAGGCTCAAGGCGGCAATATCGAGGATATTGGCATCGGACTCCAGCACAATGTCGATTTTTCCGCCAGCCAGCAGATGATAGTGGTAAAAGTCGCCATACCCGCGGGTTTTGCCACACGCCAGCAAAAGATGCCCCAATTCCCGCCAGCGCTCAGTCACCAGGGATTTGATATTGCCGGTAGAAACGCAGGCGTCTTCCAGAGGAATGTGCGGGTTCACTTTCGCAGCGGCGCCATTGATGAACGCGCCTTGTCCGCGGACAGCCCAGGCGGTTTCGCCGAATTCCGGGGCATGGGAGACACCAAGTATGATTTCTCCCCGGTGCATCAGGGCAATCTGGGTGGAAAAAAACGGATATTCCCGGACAAAGCTTTTGGTGCCGTCAATGGGGTCCACCAGCCATAAATAGTCGGAATCTCTGGCGTCACGGCCGGTTTCCTCGCCATAAAAATCATGTGCCGGAAAGTGTTGGGATATGACCTTGCGGATGGCCTTTTCAGCACCAATATCGGCCTGGGTCACAGGCGAGGTATCGGCTTTGCGCATCACATCCGGTGACTGCCGGTAATATTGGCGGATCACCGTTTCGGCGGCCTGGCAGGCCTTTCTGGCCACAGCCAGGGCATGCTCGGGTACAGATGGCGCGGCATTTTGGGTGGGGGCTTTAAGGGGCATGTTCAAGCCATGTTTTGCTGTTTTTGGTCATCATCGTTGATGCGGCCGTAAATGTCTTCAAGCCGCTCAATGTCATCTTCGCCGAAATAACTGCCGGTTTGTACTTCAATCAGCGCAATGTCCTTGTCGGTGGGGTTTTCCAGCCGGTGTAACTGTCCGGCCGGAATATAAGTGGACTGGTTTTGCTTAAGAATAAATTCTTTATCACCCACGCGGACCTTGGCTTCGCCATCCACCACAGTCCAGTGTTCGCTGCGGTATTGGTGCCGCTGCAGTGACAGCACCTGACCGGGCTTGACCACCAGCCGTTTGACCTTGCAGTCATCAGCGTCTTCCAGTACGGTATAGCTGCCCCAGGGACGGTGGACAGTTTGGTGGTAAACAGCGGCGTCATGGTTATGTGCCTTGAGGAATTGCACCACATCCTTGACGCCCTGGGCGCGATCCCTGTGGGCCACCAGGACTGCGTCACTGGTATCGACAATCATCAGGTCTTCCACGCCCACTGTGGCTACCAGTCTGTCGCCAGCGCGCACATAGGTATTGCGGGTGTCGATGGTAATGGCCTTGCCTTCCACGCGATTGCCGCATTCATCACATTCTGACAAGGCGGCCATGGCATTCCAGGAACCAATGTCGTTCCAGTCAAAACGGCCGTTGACCACCGCGCAGTTGTCGGCTTTTTCCATGACAGCGTAATCGATGGAAATGTCCGGCATGGCCGAGAAAGTGCTGGCGTCCAGTTCAATCACCGTGCCTTTCTGAGCCGGATGTGTGCTGGCTTCATAGCACTTTCTGGCGGCGTCCAGGACTGCGGGCGCGTGTGTGGCGAAGGCTTCCAGAACACCTCCGGCGGGCCAGCAGAACATGCCCGAGTTCCAGAGGTAATCACCACTGGCGAGATATTTTTTCGCCGTTGCCAGATCGGGTTTTTCCACAAACCGCTCCACCTTTCGGGCTGTGGTGCTGGTAATGGGACTGCCCGCCTTGATAT
>Ga0256839_1001319_pt1 | contig 30347 bp, 23 predicted proteins | sample 354166metaG_FD_185968 | JGI IMG/M metagenome (GOLD analysis project Ga0256839, IMG submission 185968) | Hydrothermal vent microbial communities from Mid Atlantic Ridge, Atlantic Ocean - 354-166 | ecosystem: Environmental > Aquatic > Marine > Hydrothermal vents | place: Atlantic Ocean: Mid... | reverse complement strand
TTTGGTTTTTTGGAGTGCGGCACTCCTGTGCCGCTTTGGTTTTTTGGAGTGCGGCACTCCCGTGCCGCTTTGGTTTTTTGGAGTGCGGCACTCCTGTGCCGCTTTGGCTTTTTGGAGTGCGGCACTCCTGTGCCGCTTTGGTTTTTTGGAGTGCGGCACTCCCGTGCCGCTTTTTGGGAGTGCGGCAGCCCTCTGCCGCTTTGGTTTTTTCTTCTAAAAGCCCCAGAGGACTGCCGCACTCCAAATGTTCGTACGCCACTTTCTTCGAGGGCGGCACGACTGCGTTCCGTCGGCCGTCCGGCCGGGGCGGAATCAGCCCGGTCGCCGAGCGCTCGCTTCTGCCCGCCACTCGGTCGGCCCACCGTTTGGCGGCACCCGGGCGCGGGTCCGCCCCAACGCCGGGATGTGTACGACCAGCGCCGGACGGTGATCGGAGGCTGGGCCAAAGGAGATCGCAGCGTGGCCGGGGGGCTGGCCCGGTAGCCGGGGCTGCATGGGGCCGCCGGACCCGCCCGGCGGCGGGCTCGGGGGCCGCTTCGGCCGGCGGCCGAAGCGGCGACAGAGGACGCCCCATTGGCCATCCCGCGACGGGCGGGCTTTTTTCTCGCTCGGCTGGAGGTCATTTCTCCGAGCGCTTCCTTGGCGCCAGCGCTTTGGGGCGGACCCGAGGACGGGTCGCGCTACCAATGCTCCGCCGTCGCAGCGGCGGAGCTCCGGTCCCGCCAGGCGGCGGGCTCGGGGGCCGCTTCGGCCGGCGGCCGAAGCGGCGAAAGAGCGCGCCATCGCGCATTTCGCGAGGGGCGGGCTTTTTTGTCCCGCCCAGCGGGGGCCATTTTTGCCGGCGCTTCTTTGGCCCCATCGCTTCGGGGCGGACCCGGGGCCGGGTCGCGCTACCAATGCGCCGTCGCCGGCGCGACGGCGGTCCGCCGCTCCCCCCGTCCCGCCAGGCGGCGGGCTCGGGGCCGCTTCGGCCCAGGCGGGCGAAGCAGGAGGTGCGCAGCCGCGCCCCCCTGGTGCGCCCATCGAAGGGCAGCTTTTCTTTGTATCGAAGTGGCTGCTTTTCGCCAGGGCTCGTGCAGAGCCGTCGGCTTTGGGGCGGACCCGGGGCCGGGTCGCGCTACCAATGCTCCGCCGTCGCAGCGGCGGAGCTCCGGTCCCGCCGGGCGGCGGGCTCGGGGCCGCTTCGACCCAGGCGGGCCGAAGCGGCGAGAGAGAGTGCGCCCCATTGGCCATCCCGCGACGGGCGGGCGTTTTTCTCGCTCGGCGGGAGGTCATTTCTCCGAGCGCTTCCTTGGCGCCAGCGCTTTGGGGCGGACCCGAGGACGGGTCGCGCTACCAATGCTCCGCCGTCGCAGCGGCGGAGCTCCGGTCCCGCCAGGCGGCGGGCTCGGGGGCCGCTTCGGCCGGCGACCGAAGCGGCGAGGGAGAGCGCGCCCCATTGGCCTTCCCGCGACGGGGGGCTTTTCTTTCGCTCGGCGGAGGTCATTTTTGCCGGCGCTTCTTTGGCCCCATCGCTTCGGGGCGGACCCGGGGCCGGGTCGCGCTACCAATGCGCCGTCGCCGGCGCGACGGCGGTCCGCCGCTCCCCCGTCCCGCCAGGCGGCGGGCTCGGGGCCGCTTCGGCCCAGGCGGGCGAAGCAGCAGGTGCGCAGCCGCGCCCCCCTGGTGCGCCCATCGAAGGGCAGCTTTTCTTTGTATCGAAGTGGCTGCTTTTCGCCAGGGCTCGTGCAGAGCCGTCGGCTTTGGGGCGGACCCGGGGCCGGGTCGCGCTACCAATGCTCCGCCGTCGCAGCGGCGGAGCTCCGGTCCCGCCGGGCGGCGGGCTCGGGCCGGTTCGGCCCGGGCGGGCCGAACCGGCGAAAGAGAGAGCGTGCGCCGTCGTCCATCCTGCGACGGGCGGGCTTTCCTTTCGCTCGGCGGGGGCAACTATGCCACCGCTTCCTTGGTCCCCATGGGTTTCGGGCGTAGCCGAGGCCGGGCCGCGCTACGAGTGCTCCGCCGTCGCCGCGGGGAGGGTCCGACTAGCCAGCTCGTCGGCGGCCGCGGTTGCTGTGGGGAGTGGCTAGGAACGGCGGGAACCCCAGGGGAGGAGCGATCGCGTCCATCTGGACCAGCCGCGACTCGCCGCACCCGTACCATGGGGAGCTGAGTCTGCAAAACGTGGTAGCGCTTCCCCCGCGCGAACCCGGCCTTCATCCCAATGGGCTTGTCATCCATCTCATCGCAGCAGGTCCCGATGGCGCAGCTCTGCGGGAACCGTGACAGCTCCCACCGACAATTCCTGCCGGCCCTCGTCCAACACCGCCAGCTCTCCAGAGTCCAGTTCCACGAGGTAATAGGACTTCCCATCGTCGGCTAACACATGCCAGGCCCATTGCGGTTCGCCGCGAAACTTCACCTTCTCCGTGCCGATGATCATCGTCACCTCGCGGCCGACCGCTTCGCGGAGCATCGACCGGCAGAACGGCACATACACCGGCTCCGTCTTGGCACGCTCCGCCGCCCGGCGGAACTGACGCCGGTTCCGAACGGAACTGACCCGGTACTGCACCCATCCGCTGATCTCCCACGGCTCCAGAGCTACCCGCGGCTCCTGGGCGAGCAGCCATTGCCCGAGAACCACGTTCAGTTCCGCGTCTCGCCTCGCCTCCTCGAAGTACTCGTCCACCTTATTGAGCTCTCTTGTCGTTTCATCTCCAAAATACTCCCCCTCAAGAAATGCCTCCAGTTCGTCTGTGCCCATCTGCTCCGCGTACTCCACCGTTTTTTCGAACGCACGCAGGTAGGCCGGCTGGCCAGGCGGCTGAGGCCTTCTCGCACGAGAGCCACCGCGCGATCCCAGTGCGCGTTCTAGACGAACTGAGAGAAGCCACAGAGGTACTCGGTCCAGAAGTCGTCCACGGCGTGAGCGGGACGGCGAGAGTGGGGCAATCGCGGTGGATCTGCTGCAGTGCGTGGAAGCGTTCATGCATTGGCGGCGTAGCTACCGGGAAGGCAGGTTGAAGCATGCGACGCTGGTGAGCTCCATCAAGCAGCACGTCAGACCGCTGGTGCGGGCGGCGTTGGAACGCGGTGCCGTGTGCGATCACAAGACAACCCGAGGGACGTGTCGGCACGTGTTGCAGCGGTGGGATGCGTTGTGGACCTTTCGGCGTTACGAGGGGGTGCCGATCACGAACAACGCCTCCGAGCAGGCGTTACGCCGCGTGGTGATCCATCGGAAGATCACGTGCGGTGCGCGGAGCGAACAGGGGATCCACTTCCTGGAGCGGGCGTTCAGCGCGTGTGCGACCTGTCGCCAGAAGGGCAAGGCGGTTTTCCGCTTTTTGTGTGACTACTTGAAGGCCTTGCTGAGGGGGCTGGCGCTGCCGTCGCCGCTAGCGTTTAACGCCTCGTCGCAATCTGTGCCTGGTGGCTAACACGCCGGGCCGTTTCGTCGGCAGGGCTCCTCTTCAGAGCGCGCTCCACCTAGTATGCCACAACCCACGAGCCGAACTAGCCTCGCTTCCACACGCCTCACTGGCCAATCAGAGCGGGCTTGCGATGACGCTGCGCCCCGCAGCCGCTTCGCCCGTGAACGGATACTCTTGTGCCCCTGGGATAGTTGATTTCGGATACCGGTTCCGGGCGAGGTGCGCTGCACGGGCGCAAGCGCTGTCAGGCCAACGTTGGAGAAGTTCCGAGGCTCGGCGCCCAAGCGCAGCGAGCAACTGCTCTTGGGCCGCAGAGCGTACTTCTTCCGATCCTGCGTGGAGGTAACGTGCCAGCAGCGGTCGGATCGCCGCACTGCCCCAGCGGGCTCCGTCAGCGCTCCGCTCACGGTCACCGCATGAGACGTTTGTCTCGTCAAGTACACATTTACCTGCCCGTACGCGAAGCACCCAGGATAAGACATTCAGAGGGTGTGCCGTGGTGCCGGGGAAGCTGGTATCGCCGTTCGCGGCCCCCCCTTTTGGAGTTGCGGAGTCAGAGGACGGTACCACGCATTGCAGGGGGCATGGCGTGCTGTTCGAACCTCGGATCGTGCAGAAGGCGCGAGCATAGAAGTCGATGGCTGGCACTTTACCGGTCGGGTTTCGGAAGCACGCCGTCCGTGGCCGTTTGCCACCACACCGTACGATCCGGTGACAGGTGCATCTGTAACAGACAATAGCGGCCTCGGTTCGTAACCAGTGTACCGCTCAAGGAGACGCAGTCACCGCGTCTGATGAGGCGAGCCAACGGATGGTAGGTCACGACCTCGAAAGGACCCTCTGCCGTAAGCACCTGGAACCGGCCGCGGACGAACGACGCGTTGGACGCCTCGGTAACGGTCCCGTAGATGCTCGTGTGCCCAATCACTTTCCACCCCTCGCCCAGGCAAGGCTCGCCGCAGCGAGTCGGCGTGAAGATGAGTTCGACCGTCTCTGTAGGCCACGCGTAAAGATGGATGAATCGGCCCAGACGGTGCGCGCGATCGATACCGCCCGGCAACGCCTTCTGCAGCCCGTGCTTCTCAGCGGCGGACCGGCTGACGGCCGACAGTTCGGTCGCTACCTGGAATTGCTGCTGGAGTGCTGCTTCGACCCAGCGCACCGTGGGCTCGTCGGCGCGCACGACGATGAGGCAGTAAGCAGCGGCGTGAACGCCCGCAGGCCCATGGGTTTGGGAGATCGTAACTTGGTCCTCGCCTATATCCGCGTCCAGGAGCGCATCCAACAGGGGTTGCCAGTGTTCTCTTTTTGCCACACGTAGGGGTTGCGCGGCCGTGACGGCCGCGACGTCCCGCAGCGACACGAAAGCACCTCGGGCCCCGCAGCGCGCGGTCATCCAACGCCCACGGTCAGCCAGCTGGCCCTGGTAGGCGATGGGAGTAAGGTATGGATCCGGCACGCCGTGCCACCTGTCCCCTGTGCGGCATAGTATCACTCGCACCAACGCGAGCTCTTCGTCGAACAACGGATCCCAGACAACTGCTAATGATCCGTCGCGCAGTAGGAGCTGATCGCCGGTCCGGAGGGGCCAGCGTATTGGGGAGCTTTGTAGAGGTGACTGATCAGCGTCGATCGCTGGCGACAGCACCGGCTCGCTTGCGCCGGCGGCTCGCCACGCGTGCGGCAGGAGCTCACTGACTCGCTTGATCTCACATGATTGGCCGTGGTGTGCTGCCATCAGTACATCGAAATCGCGACCGGTGCGTTGCGCATGCTCAGCCATGACTTGCCGGCAGATGCCGCACGGTCGAGCGTATTGGGTCGCTGGTGCTGTTGTTGCGATAGCTAGCGCAACGACGTCCGGCTGTCCAGCCATGGTGGCCAGAAGCAGGGCCGCCTGCTCGGCGTGGACATTCGTGATGTGATTGAACGATGAATACTGGCCAGACCGGAAAATGTTCCCTTCCACCGTGAGTGCGGCGGCGCCGTAAGCCGTGTTACCCGGAGAGGTGAGGAATGCCTGTGCTACTGAGGCACGAGCGGCATCGAGCAGTTTACGGTATGTGTCAGGAAGTTCATTCATTGTGGACCTCACTGTAGTCAGGCCGGGACTGAGCTCCAGGGTGGCTTGGTCGGCGTGGCCGGTCGTGGTGGCGAGTCCTTATGCGGCAGCTCCGCCAACACACAGGCTCCAGGTAGACACGCCGGTAAACTCGGAGCACCCGGCGTCGCCGTCGGCTCCGTCCTAGCAGGATAAGGCGAGCTCATGCGCCCCACTGTGTTTCCCCTGTGCGCTGTTCACCTGGACTCAGGACCGTCGCCAGCGCCGAGCGGCACGATAGGCGCGACGAAGCCAGGGAACGCGGGCCATCGGCAGCACCGTGTGGCTCATAGGCTCGTTAGTTATCCAACTTGAGCATCCTCGACGCCGCCCCTTCCTGGGGTTCACGTTCCGCAAATCACGGTCCGCTGGGCGGCGCCATCGTCATCGCGACGACCCCAGCTAGGCCCTAGTGACCAAGGCCCGTATGGGCTCGGGGTTAGCAGAATCTAGGGCAGGAGCTCCGCGATGTGAGCGGCGAAGTCATCGAGTGAGCAGAGCGTCATGCCCGACAGGAAGCCAACCGACGAGCCTGCTTGGCTTCTTTGACCTGCCCCCGACCACAGGAGGATGGCGTGGCTGCGCGGTATCTTGAGAATCCGGACAAGTTCATGGTAACGAGGCAGGAACTCCGCCACCGAATCCGCCGTCTTCGCCTCCACCCAAAGAAGCTGCTGGTCCACCAGCGCAACGACGTCGAGTTCGAACTGCTGGCCGTTACTTCTTCGGGCCAGAACATTTCGCCACACACGCGGTGCGTCCGACACCGCTGCGAGCAGCCCCCGCACCGTGGCATATGCGTACAGCTCAAGCCATTGCCCGGTAAAGAAGTTAATCGCTAGGGGATGCCGCGGCGCGTCGGTGTAGAGCCGGCGCCGCAAACGCCCGTAATGTACGGTACTGATCAGTCCAGCACGCTCCAGGTCACGGGCAAACTGGATGAGCATGCTTGCCCGGCCCCCTTCGTAGCCGGACAAGGACACCTGCACCCGACGCTGTTGCCCATGCGCCCGCTTCAGTTCGTCCAACAGAGGCCGGAGCACATCGTACTGTCGTGCGATCCGTTCGGCAAACTTCACCAGCCCCTGGAGTTCATCTGAGAGGCCATCGACTCTTTCGACATGCAGTCCGCGGCGTGCCAGGATAGTCGTCAGGCGGCTGACGTCGTCGGCCTGGTCTTGGTCGGTTGCTTCCTGGGGCGCGGCACTTGCCGCAAGCTCTAACGTCGCCTGCTGAGGCAGATCAGGCGGATCGGCTCCGCTGCCCATGGCCGTGGTTAGTTCGCGAACGATGCGTTCAGCCGCGGCCAGGTGTTCAGCAAGCGCCCGAAGACGCTCAGCTAGAAACCGTTCGCCCTGCCCAAAGTCCGAGGCACTCATTTCGCCCCCTCCAACTGCGTTCCACAAGGTCCCGATGCCGATCCCCCCACATGTTATATGCGCGCCGCGTTCGTTGTCTGACATGGCCCGGCAACGGGCAGGTCCGTGCCATCCCTCTTGCCCTTGCTATTGGACCGGTGCACCGTGGCGTGTGCGTGCCGAGCCAGAAGACAGCGGGGAAATCGCCTGCCGGACTGCACAACTGTCCCTCCTGTGGCGCGCTCTACACGCAATGACAGATACCTCGTGCTAGCGTGTCCTTCCGCGCTGGCCCGCGTCTCCTCGCGCGAGCCCACACTCGGTCGCCGTGGGTCAGCGATGGTACAATGCCGGTACGCTGCGGCGTGCCATACCAACGCACGCGGCTACCACCGCACCGCACGCGCCGGCTAGCACCACCATGGCCAACAACACGACCGCGGGCACCAAGGCGCTCCCAGGCCAGACGGCATCCCTCGAAACCCCCATGCGCCGTAGATTCGCGACCGCTATGCCGGCCAACACACACCGGTTCAGGACGAACATTCCGATCACCGCGACCGCCGCCCACCGCTGAGCCGCTCCCAGCAGCGCTAGGCTCAGCAAGAGCGCGAGCATCGGCGCGCCGTAGTAAAGCCACGTGTGTAGCGATAAGTACTGCCACGCACGCCAACGCCGACCTCGACACCACAGCAGCCCCCAGAAGCCCTGCCCGATGCCCATGCTGAACCGGATACGCTGCGCAAACAAGCCACGCCACGTTTCCCGCGATAGCTCCTCCCCCGCCACGACGGGCGCGAAACCAACCCGGCCGCCGTCAGCCATTAGCCACGCTGTAAAGATGACATCGTCCAAGTAACCAAGCCTCCGATGGTAGAGCCGCCTGAGCAGCGCCGTGCGCACCAGGTAGCATTGTCCTGGCAGGTTAGGACCTAGCCGCAGCACCCAGCGGCCCAGTCGCCAGATTCCATGGCTCAAAAGTTTCTCGATCTGCACCACTCGGTGGAGTAGTCCAGTGCGAGACGCCGGGCGGGGAACAATGATGCCGTAGACGGCGTCATACCGGTCGGCAGATGCGACGAGATGGGCAAGGGCACCGGGAGCGAGCACAGTGTCTGCATCGAGCAATAGAACCCACGGCTTGCAAATGTGCGGCAGCGCGCGGCGAATGGCATCGATCTTGCCGGGACGCTCGTAGAGCCGCACCAGACGCACGCGTCCATCGTCGGGAACCGGAAGCCGTTCCTCCGGGCGACAGCACTGATGCACAATCCACAGAGTGCTACCCGGTGGGAGCTGATCTTTGACAGCGTCCAGACACGTTGCAAAGTGGTCTGGAGCCCCCAGCACAGGTACGACCACGTCGAATACAGGCCCGGCTGAGACGGGTTCCACTGACTGCTTACGCTTACGGCACCAGCACCACGATGCCACCCCCAGAACCAACGCTAGGAGTTCCCCCATCAGGAACAGGGTCAGCAGCCCGCTGATCATTGTCTCTAACCCAACAAGCCGAGATACGCTTCGTTGGCCAAGCTGTTACGCAACACGCGTTGGTCAAAAAACGGCCGATAGCCGTGGCGGTGGTATAGCTCTGCTGCATACAGGTAGAGCTCGGTGATGTACTCTTCCGAAGGGCTTCTCATCGTCGTTCCGATCGCCGCCCCGACATCAGGATGAAACACATTCGCACCAGGCACAATGCCGCGTTCGGCCACGAACCGAAAGCCTTCCTTCATATCCCTCAGCGAAACAAGACCCGCAACGAAGTTGCACCACCCCCAACCCGGACCGTACAGTGCCACGACCCGGTCCATCGCGCGCACAATGTGGTCAAAGCCCACGTAGGCTGCTTTGCCCGGACAAAACCGTTCAAATGCCGCCCGAGGCCACGCTTCCAGATTGAACGCCGGGTGGTCTACGCCCAGTTCGTAAAGCTCCTCGATCCGGCCGAGATCTCTGGGAGGCATCAAGCTCACGTTGCCGCGCACTCGGCCGTTCCACGGAAGCACCTGGCGCACGGCGCGGAGAACGGCCACGTGATGCGCAAATTCGCGGTCCCCATCCACGTGTGAGCCCCCTGTCTGCAGGTACCATTCGACACGATCGTGCCGAACTACCAGGGCACACGCCTCACGGACATCCTCAGGCCGCTTCCGGACAACCGCTGCGCGGTACAGTGCCTGAGTTGGCTGCACCGAACAAAACAGACAGGCGCGGCGAACGTTGAAGAACTCACAGCCTGAGAAGATGTTCACATTCAAGCAGGTAGCGCCATAAAGCTGAACCAGTCGATGGGCAGGGATACCGCGACTGGTGCGCAGCCCCCAGAAGCGCGGCCGAGGCAGCAGACGGCATGGCGTAAGCTCGTGGCGGTGTTCCACCACTAACCACTCCTCGCCGTTCCGCACCAGCCGTATCGGTGATCCCGGTCGCACGTGCAACTTGGCCACAATGCCACCTGGAAGCTCCACTTCCGACGGGATCGCTTGCCCAGGGACAACACCCCAGTTGCCGTTGTCGTAGGCAAAGTTTTCCTCTTTGAATGACAGCGAACCTGGGCAGCCCTCAATTGCACCGACGCCCTTAGAGAGCAGCTTGACCTTGACTGCCGCGCTCTGCCTGAGCTGCGACCGCGAGAACTCGTGCCCTACCGCCGTTTCCATCGCACCGCTTGCTCCAAGCTATGCAGCCAGCGTTGAGTTACCGCTACCACCTGTTCGGGGTCTAAAGACGTTGTATCAACCACCTGCCACGGCACGTCCCATTGGGCAGCGATGCGCTCCAGAGCCCAGCGATGGCGCACTGCACGCGCCGGATCGAGGTTGTCGGTACCGGCCGGGGTCGCCGAGCGCCGCAGGACGCGTTGGACCCGTTCTCGTTGCGCGCAGCGCAACTCCACTACGGCGTCTGGTCGCGGGAACTCCTCCACGCAACGAGTAACGAGCAGTTGGAACTGGTCCTCGTCGATCAGCTCGTCCGCGAACGCTCCGGCTGCTGTGCTCGGCCAGTAACGCACCACCACAGACAACGCACCGCGTCGCACGGCTTCAGCGGCACACTCTCGGCAGAATGCCAGATAAGGACCAATACGGTCGGCATCACGGTAAGAACGCGCGCGGGCTAACGCGGCTTGAGGCCCAGGCAACGCGTTGATGTGCAACCAGCCAGCCCGCTCTAGCAGAGCGCGCAGCGTGTCCTTGCCCACGCCGTTGTCCCCCTCGATCACAAGCCAAGTCATCGCCTTCTCCGCGTCTGAGCACCCGCTTAACATTAGGCACCAGTCCTAAACTCTCTGCGACAGGCACCAGTTCACCCCACCGTCCTCCGCCTCGACCCGCCACAGGCCGATACCGATCGTGTGGCCCGCGCTAACAGGCCCAAACCGGGCGCTCCTATAAGATACATAGTGCGTCGGCCCGTAAACTCTGACACGACCAACGCGGCGTCGGCGCGAGGAACGCGTAAAAAGGCATTTGGGGTTGCTCTTGTGCCGCGAGCTGTCATCTATCGAAGCGGGCTGCGACTGTACCGGCTGCGGTACGATGCGACGCCCAATCCGATTGTGGAATGGCGAGTGTGCGAAGACGATCCGATGGATCCGCACCTCCGCATACGCTTCGCGAGCGGCCACGAACTGATAGCACCCATTCCTAAGAAGACCTTGTCGGACGCTGGAGTCGTTGTGCTGTACGGGGCCTCCAGAGTACCCGGGATACCACTGCTCTCGGCAGACCCCGACGCGGACGAAAGCGATCTTACAGATCGCCGGGACATCGTGGCGCTTGTCAACGGATGGGTCCGGGACTACCTGGAAAAGGACACCCGCATCTTGCGCCTCGACCACCAGGATCTGTCGCCTCAGGTTCGGAGCAGTATGGAGCGCCTCGGCGGACGCGGCGTCCAAGACCCCGACGCAGAGCCGAAGAGCTAAACGCTCCTTCGTGGCTGCCACTCAGCTCGCGGCGTGAGAAAGTAGTTTCCTGCAGGGCCGCCGCATGCTCAACGGCGGGCGCTTGGACGCACGCCTGTCCCACTCGGACGCCTCGGATCACCCAGCCCGCTACGCCGGTAGATGGCATTTGCAAATCGGTAAGAGATACATCCCGGAAGAGGCATAGCGCAGCACACGACAGCAGACGCTCGCACCGGACGCCTCGGTTCAACGTAAACAGGCCCGAGCACGTCAGGGTCTGCCCTGCACGCGATCTGTCTGGTACGGCTGATGTGGCCCATACGGACCTCCGATGCGAGCCAACTGACACGCTCGCCGCTTCGCCCACCCACCCGCTACGTGCTGCGGGTGGTCTGCTGCTTGGTAGTAGCCTCGGCGCCCGCCGGCCCCCTCCTCAGCGAAACAGCAGAGGCAACGGGCATACGATGCGACGGTTCAGGTAGAGCGTCTGACCCCCGAAGACGTTGGGCATCGTGCGGCCCATGTAGCGGCCGTTCGAACAGAGGTTGACCCCGCCAAAGACGTTGCGCATGCTGCGCACCGTGGTTCGCCCATCTGGTTCCCGGAAATCGAACCCTCGAAATACGTTCGCCTGAGTGCCGCCCACGTAGCGGACCGAAGCCGAGTAGAAGTCTTTTCCTCCAAAGATGTTGCGCATCGAGCGTCCGATAAACGATCTGCCGCGATAGCAATCGTAGCCGCCGAAGACATTGGACATCGTGCGCAGGACCAACCGACCGTGATGATAGTCGTCTTGGCCACCAAACACGTTCCAATGCGATACTAACGACTGGGCCCACACGGACTCGGCAGCCACAACCCCCACAAGAAGAGCCACGAGACCGCAGATCCGAAACACACCTAAGCCCTCCGAGCGAACCGACCGCTGACTTCGTGAGGCCAACTCTGGCTCACACCTCAACGCAAGGGGCTGCCGGCCGGCGGGCAAGGGCCAAAGGGGGGTCGCAGGGTTGCTTTCCGCAGCGGAAGAGGGGGCAACTGGGGAGGTTTTCTAGCGACGGTCGGGCCGCTTTTGCCGGCCGATCCACGAACGCGTGGGCGGTGCAGCACGGCTGTCCCCGCCGGGGCCGCGCGGGGGGAAGGGTGCTCCGTCCCGCCGCAACCTGAGTCGGGCCTTGCTGGTTGCGCCGGGCCACTCTGGTACTTCGCCGGGGGCTTCTGGGCGCCAGCTATGCGGTGGGTCCGGGGAGGGGTGCGCCGTAAAGCAGGGCGTACCAGACCAGCCCCGGACGGCCAAAGCAATCCGGGCGCCAAGAAAGCACCCGGAATTGCCCCCCAGCCTGCCCCCAGACCCACCCGCTTCGGCGGTCCGACGCGCCCCGGTCCCTCCGGGCAGGGGGCTCGGCGCCGCTTCGGCCGGGCGGGCCGAAGCGGCGAGGGACAGCGCGGCCCATTGTCGATTCCGCGACGGGTGGGCTTTTTTCTCGCTCGGCGGGGGGCCATTTTTGCCCACGCTTCTTTGGCCCCATCGATTCGGGGCGGACCCGGGGCCGGGTCGCGCTACCAATGCGCCGTCGCCGGCGCGACGGCGGTCCGCTTCTGTCTGCGGGGGCCGGTTTGGGGCTCCGCCGACGCCGCGGCGGAGTTCCCGTCCGCCCAAGGAGCCGACGACCCGGCTTGTTGCTGCAGGTCGGAGGCTCGAAAGCGTGGGATGTTGCGCCGTCGCCTACAGCGGAGCACTACGGACCAGCGATAGCCATCCAAGGACCCCACGCTGCGCCGCGAGCGGTCTTCACCGACCGTGCGCGACTGCCCCGAGAACATGCACCCGCACCGTTGGCCCGCGGTCAACCGGAACATCTGCCAAGCTGGCCGGCGCCCGCGGGGTACCCTAGCCAGCGCATTGGGTGCGCCGGGTCGATGAAAGCTTGTTTAGCGCCAGACCAGAAGAGCCGTGCGTGCCGCGAACCCGACGGCGCGAGTAGAGCAAGGTTGCCCGACCGGAAGGCTGGATCTGGCTAGACGCGAGAAAACGGTGCTGGCGCGTTGCACCGATGCCTAAACCGTCGCATACGCGACGTGGCCCACCAAGACGAAGCCCCCCCTGCGTACTCCTGGGGCGACGCAGGAACACCAGACGAGCCTACACCTCGGACAGATCCTGTCCGCTCCGCGGCCGCCGTTTACGGCGGCGGCGGATCCGCGGAGTTCCAAAGGCGGGGAACACTCAAAAGAGCGGGCGACGGGATTCGAACCCGCGACGTCCAGCTTGGGAAGCTGGCATTCTACCACTGAATTACGCCCGCCTATCACCCTTCATTTCTATGTATACCGCCTGTCCGCCACGCTTTCAAGCCCCGGCGCCGTCAACTGCCGCCAGGGCCGGGCGGCGGTCCACGCACCGATCCGCGATCCGGCGCACATGCCCCGCGCTGCTTCCCAAACTTTGCTCCGTGCTGCCGTCCGGCCCCGGCGTGAGGCTCAATCGTTGGGCGATTCCACGCGCTCGATGACCACGGACACGGGCTTCGGCTGAGCGGCCTCCCTGATTCGCGCCTCGAATCCCGCCGCCTTCTCCTCGAGCGTCGCGATTTGCGCCTCGAAATCGCTCAGCGTCTGCTCCAGACGCTGCACCTGGGTCTTGAGTCGCTGGTCGTCTGGTCTTTGCTCAAGCGCGGCCCTGGCGAAGCGGAGCCGCTTCTTTTGGGACCACAGGTTCCTCAGCGGACGAACCGCTTGCTCGTTCCGTTGCTTATTCAAAGCCGCGACCTGGGCTGCTTGCCGCCGGAGCGGCCACTGCGGGATGTCCTGGAGCTGAACGCCGACGGCCAGGCGCGCCGCACTGAACCGACCAAGCGACTCACCATTCGCCGACACGGCGTACAGGCCCGGAGCCAAGCCCGTGATGCGGAGCGTCTCCCGTGAGAAGCGGGGGCCGAGATGGATGAGTTCCGCCCCAAGTTGAGCCTCTGGGGGCACCACCCAGGGGAGAGCTTCGGTGTGGAGCACGAAGCTCAGCCGGTCACCCTCACACTTTAAGTCACGTACCGCACAGCGAACGGCCGTGATTACCTTCGGCGTCTCGCCCGCCGCATCGATGTGCAGACGCCACACCTCGTGCGGTAGCCCCAGGTCTCGCACCATAGCCGCCGCCATGATCACGTGTCCCGCGGGACCTGGATGCACAGCGTCGGGAATGAGCGTGAACCGCGGGTCTTCCTTTCGCCGTGAGAAGGTGACAAGGTTCAGCCAGCTATACATGTCCACGTACCCGCCCCCCTGCCGGTAGACGACCTCGCGCAGCCACGCTCCGTAATAGGCGAGAACCCCGTTGTAGTACTCGAGCCTTTCCCCCGTGGCGTTCGGGTTCCGCAGCAGCACGGCGCGGGAGTCGAACATGGTTGGATGCATGAGAATGGGGGTAGCCCCAGTGGCGCGAATCTTCTCCAGCAGTTTCAGCATCCCCTCCCGGTAGACCTCAAACGTAGCCTCGTCGAACTTCTGGTATCGGCCGTCGTTCATCCCGAGGAGGATCGAGACGTACTTCGGTTTGTAGTGGGCTACGTCCCGCTCAAAACGGATGAGTGCGTCGCCCACGCGGTCGCCGCCCACCCCGGAGTTGTGGAACCGGACGCGGATCTGGGGGAAGCGGGTATAGACGTAGTCCTCAAAGTACTGCGTGTAGAGACACTGATGGGTGATGCTGTCGCCCAGGAACACGAACGTGTCGCCGTTTTTCAGCGTGATGGCCTTCAAGGGACTGGGTAGCTGGTCAGGCGTCGGCGACGCCGCCCACACCCAGGGGGTCAGCAAAATGACCAGCAGGCTGCACCAGGCGATGTTGCGCTTTCGTGTCATCGGCTGCTCCTCCTCAGAGCCGGGTTTCTGCGGACCACGAGTTGCAATTCTAGCGTGTGGTGCGAGCGGTTGCAGCGTCTTCAAGGGGGCACCAATCGCGCAGGGCCACCTCTGCCGTGCGGCTGTCGATCACGGCTAATGGAATGGGGGCAGGTCGAGCCGTCTGCTCCTGGGCGGGGGTGGAATAAGGCGTGGGTCCACCGCGGGCTCCTGCTGGGATCGGATGGGAGGGGCCGATTTCTGCTCTTGCGACCGCCGAGCAGGAGCCGAAACCCGGTCGACGTCGGCCTCACCCGGCAGTGCGGTGGGCTGGCCCGACCCGGCTGTGGCCGTTCCTGTGGACGCGAGGGGAGCAGACACGGTGGGTTCGGGAGCGGGCGACGGCAGGGGGCTGTCAGCAGCACGGGGGGCCGTGGTGTCGACACCGGCTGCCGTGCTGCCCCGGCCGGATTCGCCTGCAGCCGGTGGGTGGGCGCCCACCTCGGAGGACTCCGCTTGCTGTGCGGAGGAACGGTCCGGCTGCACGGGCGTGAGCATTTCGATTCGCACGCTGGATGGGCCGGGTTTGAAATGGATGTTGTCGTAGGCGAGCAGGGTTCCTTTCGCGTGTTCGAGCCGCACGAGCGCGATGTTGTAGGCCACGCGAGCTTCGAGCTCCGCGAGCTGAGCCTGGCGCAGGCCTTCGATGGCCTGCACGAGGCGAAGGTTGACGACGCTCCGGTCCTGCTGCCCGGCCTCCCATTGGGCCAGGTTCACCTGAAGCCGGTCCTGAGCGGTCTTGAGCCGGTCTAAAGCGATCCGGTGTCGTTCACGGGCAAGATCCACATCGCGGTACAGCTCCGCCAGCGTGTGGTCTGTCTCCCGGAGCGCCTGGTAGAGGCGAGCTCGCGCAGTGGCGATCTGCAGCAACGCCGCCTGGGCATCGGCCAACTCGCGGCGGTACCCAAGCGGGACGGTGACCTGGATGTCGAACTGCCAGTCATTGAAGTTACCGTCGGTCAGGACATCGACGGAGTCGTCGAACTTGGACGCCAACCCGTTCACGCGGAATTGTGCACCCACATCGATTTGGGGCCGAAGTTGACCACGCGCACGAATCCAGCGCTGCCGCTGTTCGAGCACGTTCAAGCGGTGCAGGGCGAGCTGGGGGCGGTAGCGGTATGCGTCCCGCACGATCGAGTCCCAGTCGAGCTCGACGGGGGCTATTGTGGGTTCGTCGACCGCTACCAACCGCGTACCATCATAGGGGGGCAGACCGATAAGGCCGCGCAGGCGCGCCTCGGCCACCAGCAGGCCGTCGAAGGGAAGTCCCGCTGCGCCGCGTCGTCCGGCCTTGGCTTGGAGGAGGGCTTCCCGGAGATTGTCGAGCTGGGCCCGCGCCTCCAACAGCTCCGCCGGTTGCGCGCGACCCACCTTTTCGGCTTCCTCCAGATCACGTACGTATCGCCAGCTCTGCTCTACCGCTCGGAGCAGCGTCTGGTATTGCACCTGGGAAGCGTACAGACCCCAATACGCTTCCTCCACGTCCCGGACCATGATCATCAGGTTTTCCTTGAACTGCCAGAGTTCCTGGTCCGCGTTGATCCGGGCGATCATGATCGGGACGCGGTTGTAGGCGACACCTGCCCCGCCAAACCGGCCGCCGGCGTCTGGTCCACCCAAGGGGTGGCGGATCCCAAACACGAGCTGAGTCTCGTACTCGGGGTTGATCAGCCCCTGCAACAGGGGGGTGACCACCCGGCGGAACTGATAGTTCGTGTTGAATCCCAGCGTGACCTCACCGCCGGTGATCAGCGGCTTGCGCAGGACGGTTTGCCCCTGGAATAGATCCCTTCGGAACCCCTGAAACTGCGAGACTACCGAGCCAAACGGAACGTCGATCGAGTTCCAGAACAGTTGCGTTTCCCACCTGGCGTCGAATCGGGCCAGTTGCCGTTCGATCTCGGTCTCGAACAGCGCGGGGTCGTAAATCGTGCGTCCCGCGGTTCCGAAACCCAGGTTGGGGCCGTTCTCCTGAGGGGCAGTACCGGCGCCCGCTCGGACGAGTACTTCGTTGTTCTGCAGGGCGAGCCGTATGGCTTCCTGTAGTGTGATCGGACGCAGCTTAGCAGCGTCCGGGTTACTTGGCAGCAGGGGCGGAGGTGGAGTGGTCATGGGGTCCGTGTAGCCCGCCGGTATTGCTTCGGAGGCGGAGATGCTCAACCCTTTGGTGTAGAGATCGAACAGTACGGGTTGGTCACGGAACAGGCGAGCCGTGGCGGGTGGCTCCACCGTGTGCCTGGGAAGGGCAGGGATGCAAGCGGTGAGCGTCGCACCGAGCAGTCCTAAGAGGATGCGAGCGCGAGCCAGAACGCTCCGCGTTTGTCCACACCACCGTTGTCTCATCATTGGAAGTGTCAGACCTGGCCAGGGAGTTGCCGCACCACCGCAATGACCAGCCTCATCCATACCTATCGGCGTATCCCCGGTCGGATCTTGACAGTTGTAGCGGTTCTGCGGCCCTGGGGCACTGGCTCGGCCGGCTGCCCGTCTTCCAGTCGCCGATCGCTTCGGAGTCGGCGACAGCTCGTCGCCGGAGGCATCCTTCGTTAGCATGGGGTGAAGGTCGGGGTCGCGCGCCGGGTGAGCGGGCATGTGCAACGGTAGTTGGCGGTGCGACATGCGTGATGAGAGGCACCGATGAAGAAGGCTCGTTTAACGCCCCGTAGGTTTTGCTGGTTCGTCTGTGTTGCCTGGATGGCGGGGGTTGTCGCCGCGGCCGTGCCTGCAGCGGCTGGTGCTCAGGACGGGAACCGCGGAAAGGCGGACCGGGCCCGGCGGCAGCAGCCCGTGTACGGCGAGCATCCGACGTACAAAGGGCGTCCGATTGCGCCCGTGATGAGCTGGCGCGGTTGGCGATGGCTGTTTCGCCACGACCGAAAGCGTTGGGAGCGCCCAGAGGAACTACTCGACGCCTTACGCATCGCGCCGGACGCCGTCGTCGCAGATGTGGGCGCCGGGGCCGGGTATTTTACCGTTCGTCTGGCTCGCCGTGTCGCCGGCGGGGGCAAAGTGTTCGCGGTGGACATCCAGCCGGAGATGATCCGGTTGGTTCGCGAGCAGGTCCGCCGCAACAAACTGTCCAATGTGGTCCTGGTGTTGTCGAAACCAGACGATCCTATGTTACCGCCTAACTCGGTCGACCTGGCGCTCATGGTGGACGTGTATCACGAGATCCAGAACCCCGACCGGTTCATGCCGAACCTCATCCGGGCTCTGAGGGAGGATGGGCGGCTGGTTCTTGTGGAGTACCGCGCCGAAGATCCCACCGTGCCCATCCGGCCGGAGCACAAGATGCGGCTTCGTCAGGTGAAGCTTGAGATGGACGCCTTTGGCTTGCGGCTGGCGGAACTGCACGAGTTTTTACCCTGGCAGCATGTCCTGGTCTTTCGCAAAGCGGGTCAGCCGTGCGGCAGCTTCCCGCGGGTGTACGCGGCGGAGGGGAACGAGCCTTCGCCTGAGCGCTGGCGGGAGTGCGGTTTCGCCTTGCTGGGGGTGGAGGAGCTAGAGCGGAAGGTCCCGGGAAATGGGTACGAGCTCGACGTCGTCGCCACATTGAGGGAAGAAGGCGACGCTGTTGTGCTGGCTGTGGCCGGCAGCGGGGAGGGGAGAAGCGGCTGGAGACTGCGCTGGGAATGGCCGAATCGGCTGACGTTGGAGCGGGGAGCGGAGGGGGAACCGCTGGACTTCTCGTCCACGTTGCATTGGATTCTCTACGGCAAACGCGTGCTGCGGATGAGGATCACGGTTCGACAGGAGGGGGACAACCTGTGGCTGGCGTTGGACAGCATGCCCCTGGGGGGGGGGCCGTGGCACGTTCCCCGCGCCGGCAGGGTGTCCGCGCGGACGGACGGTGCAGCAAAAGTCGACGTCGTCTGGTACAGGTCTTCGGCACCGGCCGCGAACGGACGCTCTTCCCTGCCCCCGACCGGCCGCCCGGCCATCGTGCTGGGCCGTGGTTCCTTTCCCCCGGCAGAGCAGTTCTGCGCCACGCTTCCAGCCGACTGAGGTAGATCTGCGTAGATCTTCCGGATGCGGCGCGGCCGTGCCGGTCCCTTCCGTCTGCATTTGTCGGCTGGACCAACCGCAGGTCACCGAAAGCGGGAAGTGGCGGCGGCGGACAGAAGGGGTTCGTTGCTGCTGGGGGGCTGTATCGCATATCGACTTCGGGCACGCGGTGTACGATGTCGAGTTACAATCTACGCGTTCGGCCGGTTCGCTAGCCGGGTGCTTGGCCGCCGGTCTTTTAGCACGGTGTAGGAAGGAGTTGAGGAGCGACGATGAAGTGGGCGGTGGCTACGGTGTCAGGATCGGTCCTAGCTCTGGTGGTTGCCGGGGTACTCGGTAGCTTCCCGGCCTCTGGGTCGCTTTCGCCGGGTTCAGCCAGCAGCCCGGCGGCGGCCTCGGTTCCCCGGCACGAGCTCGGGCTCATCAGGGGACAAACGTGGGCCCGTGTTCTCTATGGCTTCGGTGAGCAGGAGAGGACCCGCTGGACCGGGAGGTTTACGGTTCGGGGGGCTCGAGTGGTTTCGGCTCGAATCTGGCGACCAACGCGGAACGACACCGTCCGCGAGGGGGAGTTCCAGGTCAACATCGTGCGGGCACGCTCGGGCACTCGGGGACGGACCGCGCTGGTACCGAATGGCCTCGTGATTGTGCTCTCGGACGTGCGCAAAGGCGGTAGGCTCACGTTCGAAACCAACAAAGGGAATTTTGCGATTCCGCTTGACCGGGTCCGCCCGGGTAACCGTGTGGTTCGATTGAAGGGGCGGGTTCGTGCCGAATGGGTGCCTGCGGTTCAGGAACTGGCAGCGAGCGAGCTTGAGGAGGATTTTCCGGCGGCGGCCCTTGGCCCAGACGGCACCGGCTACGTGGCCTACATAGCCCATGAGCACGTGGGGCCGAAGCGGCTGGCGCGGCTGCGCACCTTCCCGGAGGACCTGGACCGGTTTCGGCCCTCTGGGGGCGGGGACCAGTTGCTCTTACTTTGGAATCGCAGGGGGTGGTCGGCGCCGATGGTGCTTACGGACAGGGGGCTGGATCTGTGGCGGCCGACGGTAGCCGTTGATGGAGAAAACAACCTGCACGTCGTCTGGAGCCAGCGGTGCGGGGGCAACTGGGAGTTGTTTCACCGCACGTTTCATCCGGACCGGGCATTGGGTCGGCTGGAACGCCTAACGAACCGGGAAGGAGCGGACATCAACGCTCGTGCCGTGCGCGCTGCGGACGGGACGGTCTGGATCGCATGGCAGGGCTGGAAGGGGGCTGACTTCCAGATCTTCGTGATGCCCCTTGAAGAGGGGGTGGATCCGATCGAGATTGGCCAGGCAGGTGCCAACGAGTGGAATCCCGACATTGCTGCGGACAGTTCGGGGCGTGTTTACGTGGTCTACGACACGTATGCACGGGGCAACTACGACGTTCGGCTGGCGGTGATCGATACGGCGAAGCGGGCGGTTGTTTCGATTCAACCCGTGGCCGATTCGCCCCGCTTCGAAGCGAATGCAGCGGTGGCGTGCGATCGTGAGGGCAGGGTGTGGGTGGCCTGGGAGACACGGGGCTACAACTGGGGAAAGGATCAGGGCGCTCATTATCGGCTGACGGGGGTCTTGCAGCCGGGAACGAGGCTCTACGCCCAGGCGGATGTCCACCTCGGTTGGTGGGATGGCAAGTGCTGGCGCTATCCGCGAACAACGCTTCGGGCGGCCATGCGACCGCGCTTCGGGCGCAGGCCAGGGCAGATGAGCTTCCCTAGGCTGGCGGTCGATGGCCAGGGGCGTGTCTGGCTCACGTTTCGCAAGCGGGAACGGTGGGTGGGACCGGCCGGTACGTACTGGCAGACTTACGTGACGAGTTACGACCAGAGGGGGTGGCTTGGGCCGATCGAAGTGGCCTACTCGGACAACCTACTGGACAACCGCCCGGGGTTGATCGGTCTGCCCGACGGCGGTTTGCTCCTGTGCATGTCCACCGACAAGCGTCTCCGTGCCCTGAACGCGGACCAGATCGGCAACGACCTGCTCGCTGCGGTGGTGGAAGCACAGGGGGCACCGGGCGAACCGGAGGGGCAGCGGGAGCATCCCACGCTTGTCCCCGATTTCCCGCCTCCGCCGGCCCATCCCAATGAGGACGAGGACGTGGCCAGGCTCAGACGGTTCCGGCTCAAGCTGGGCGGAAAGACGTACCGAATTGCTCGCGGGGAATTCCATCGGCACACCGAGATTTCGGCTGACGGTGGGGGCGACGGGGCGCTCGAAGACATGTGGCGGTACGCTTTGGATGCCGCCCGCATGGACTGGTTGGGCTGCGGTGACCACGACAACGGTGGCGGTCGGGAGTACACCTGGTGGCTGACGCAGAAGACCACGGACATCTTTTATCACCCCCCTACGTTTTTCCCCGTCTTCTCCTACGAACGGAGCGTCGGTTACCCGGATGGCCACCGCAACGTCATGTTTGCCCAACGGGGCATTCGTGTCCTGCCTCGTCTGGCTCCGCAGAAGGGGGAACCACGGAAGCCGAATGGCGTGAGCGTTCGGGACACGGCCATGCTATATCGCTATCTGGAGCATTTCGGGGGGATCTGTGCGTCGCACACGTCGGCCACGGACATGGGCACAGACTGGCGCGATTGGGACGCGGGGGCGGAGCCTGTGGTCGAGATCTATCAGGGGGCACGGCAGAACTATGAGCATCGTGGGGCGCCGCGGTCTGCCACCGGGCCGGACGATTCGATCGGTGGCTGGCGACCCCTGGGTTTTGTGTGGCGCGCCTTTCTGAAGGGGCACAGATTGGGCTTCCAAAGTTCCTCCGATCACGGCAGCACGCACATCAGCTACGGCATGGTCTTCGTGGAAGAAGCGTCGCGCGAGGGGGTGGTGGATGGCTTTCGCAAGCGGCACTGCTATGCTGCTACGGACAACATCCTGCTGGTGGTGACGTCGGGGGATCATCTGATGGGGGATGAGTTCAAGAGCAAGGCGCCGATCAAACTGCAGGTTCGCGTGGTGGGGACCGCTCCGATCAAGCAGATCGACGTGATCAAGGATTTCACGTACGTCTACGCCGTACGACCGGGCAAGGTAGAGCACGAGTTCGAGTGGACGGATCGGTCTATTGAGAGGGGAAAGACGAGCTGGTATTACGTCCGCGTCATCCAGGTGGATGGCCAGTTGGCCTGGGCGAGCCCGATGTGGGTGACGTACGAGTAGGGGCCGTGGGGGATGCGGGGCGGCGGTCGGTCAATCGTCGCCTCTTTTCTCCTCCACTACGATCACCGGAGCCCCGGGTTGTTCTTGGGCGCGCAGCCCGGGCGGCGGCGGACCTTCGGGATTTGCAGATGGTTCCGGGTTCTCCCGCTCTGCAGCTCTTTCTTCGCGAGGTCCCGATCGGTTCGGGTTTGTCGGGCGCAGCTCGCGGGGGGTGAGGAAGCCGTCTCGGTTCTTGTCGAGCTCGAGGAACTCGCGGATGCGATCGCGCGGCCACTCATAGAGGCCGATTTGACCGTCTTTATTGCGGTCGTACTGGTCGTACGGTGAGGGCAAACGGGACGCTCGTGACGAGCTGCCGGCACGTCTGGATGCGATAGGGGGAATGCCGCGACCCTTCACTTCCGTAGGGGGCTGCTGTTGCCCGGGCCAGCGGATAAACAATCGCAGGCGCCTGCCGGTTACGACCACTACGGGACGGCCTTCTTCTTCGGCGAGTTTCTGCTGGACCTTGCGGCGGACGCCGGCCTCGATCTCGTCGAGGCGCACGGGCTGGTCGGGATCGAGACCGGCTCGCTCCACGAGGCGGCGAAAGATACTCCGCATGCGTTCGGGCACTTCTTCCGGCCGAACGACGCCGTCGCCGTTCTTATCGAATCGCTTCAGCAGCGAACTTTGTGCCAGGCTCGGTGTGGTCGCCAGGCTGATCAACAGCAAAGACGCGAAGGAGATGACCGGCCACCGCACCATGCTTCGCCCTCGGTGTGGGTTCCTGCAATCCATTGTAGCCGACGGCCGCCCAGCTAGTCACCAGAGCGTTGTCCGGTTCAGAACTGTGCCCCTGGCCGATCGGGTGGTCGCAAAGGTCGCTCACGGGTACGTCGAAGTCGTCCGGGTGCAAGTCATCGGGTGGTATGTTCTTATGCTTCCCAGGGGTTGCAAGCGGCGGGCGGGTGTGGTAACGTGAAAAAAGGCGCAGGCACACCCACGTGCGTGGGGGCCCGCGCCTCGGGGTCTGGGAGGTTGTTCTTAGGACCAGAGGCGCGGTGCAACCCGCTCGGGGGGTGCCTGGCGCCGTATTTTCACGACCGGCACCGATCCCCGTGGGAATTTGCGAAGAAAGCCTCTCACGCGTGGGTAGCACACATCGCTAATCCCACCGCGTGAGAGGTGCCCGCCCTCGTTGGTAGATAGCGCCAATCTCACGCGGACTGCACGATTCCACGAGGTCAATACGTTAAGCGGGTGTGACCGCTCCTGGTCCGGGCGGCGGTGCAGCGCGATCTTCTCTATCTCTGTACGCCGTGCGCCGTCTATCGGTGCTGCCGGCAAATGTCGCTGTATACCGGTGAGGTAGCTGGCTGAGCGACACCGTCTTACGGGCGTTTGATCGAGCGATGGACATCGGGGCACTTCTGGTCAAAAACGGGCTGATTACGGCCGAGCAGCTCGCTGAGTTGCGACGGCGGGCCGAGGCGGAGCCTGGACGGTCGCTGATCGACCTGGGCCTTCAGGCGGGCTTGCTCGAAGAGCGGGAGGTCCTGGAGCTACTCGGCGGAATGATGGGCATCCCGGTGGTGGACTTGCATGACTTCAGCGTGCCGCCGGATGTGCTGGAGATGGTTCCGCCGCGGGTGGTCTTCCGCCACGGTGTCCTGCCCATCGAGCGAGCCGATGGGACGCTGAAGGTCGCCACTTCGGATCCGTTCAACGCGTATGCCCTGGACGAGATTGAGGCTCTGACCGGTTGTCGCGTGAAGCCTGTGCTGGCGCGGCGGAGCGAGATCGATCGGCTGATCAAACAACACTTCGGTCTGGGGGGCGAAACGGTTAGCGAACTGGTTGCCGAGCATTCGGATGTTGAGTACCTCGAAGAGACGGATGAGTTGGAGGCGCAGCTTGACGAAGAAGCTCGTCAGCCGTCCGTCGTGCGGCTGGTCAACGAGATCCTCCTTGAGGCGATCGAGCAGCGCGCCAGCGACGTCCATATTGAGTCGCAGGAGAGTGGGCTGAAGCTACGCTACCGCATCGACGGTGTGCTGCATCGTCAACCGGTTCCGCCCGAGATCGACCGGTTCCGCAGCGCCATCATCAGTCGTCTGAAGATCATGGCACGCCTCAACATCGCGGAAAAACGTCTCCCTCAAGACGGTCGAATCAAGCTGCGGGTAAAAGGGCGCGAGATCGATGTGCGTGTTTCTGTGATTCCCATGATCCACGGAGAGGGACTGGTGCTGCGAATCCTCGATAAGGGCGGGATGGAGTTCGATCTCCGGAAGCTCGGCATGGAGCCGGACACCTACGCCACGTTTCGCCAGCTCATCAAGCGGCCCCACGGCATTCTGCTGGTAACCGGTCCCACCGGCAGCGGGAAAACAACCACCCTTTACAGTGCGTTGCGTGACATCCGGGACGAATCGATCAAGATCATCACCATCGAAGATCCGGTGGAGTATCACCTGGAGGGGCTGAACCAGATCCAGGTGCATGCCAAGATCGGTCTGACGTTCGCCGCAGGACTGCGGAGTATCCTTCGTCATGACCCAGATGTGATTCTGGTCGGTGAGATCCGCGACCTCGAAACGGCAGAGATCGCGATCCAGGCATCTCTCACGGGGCACCTGGTTTTCAGTACCCTGCACACCAATGATGCGGCCAGTGCGTTTGTGCGCCTGGTGGACATGGGGGTTGAACCATATCTCGTCTCCAGCACCGTCGAAGCCGTGATGGCCCAGCGGTTGGTACGGGTGTTGTGCTCGAACTGCAAAGAGCAGTACGAACCGGACAGGCTCGACCTGCCCGAGGACTTTCCTTACGAGGAAGGGATGCGGCTGTATCGCCCGGTGGGGTGCCGGGAGTGTCGGAACACGGGCTATCGAGGGCGGATGGGGATCTTTGAGTTACTCGTTGCGAACGACCGTATCCGAGAACTGACGGTTGAGCGCGCCAGCGCCGCTGTCATTGCAAGGGAGGCTCGCTCCGCGGGGATGAGGACGTTGCGTGAGGACGGCTGGATCAAGGTGCGGAACGGGTGGACCACGGTGGAAGAGGTGCTGCGGGTGGCGGTTGTGTGAAACCGTGGCATGCTTGCGGTGTTGAACAGTTAGGAGCCGGGCGGTTGTGGTGACTGCCCGAAGAAATGCCTCAGAGAGGCGTGGCGACACGGTGGAGGAGAGGCGATGCTGAGACGAAGTGCGGTTTTGGCCGGTCTGCTCGTGGTGAGCCTGGCGCTTCCGGTTTGGGCGCAGCGTGGGCAACGTCCCGGACCACCGGGGGGCTTCCGCTTTGGATTCGGTGCCTTTGGCGGCGGAGGCCGGATGTTCCTCATCATCAATCCTGCTGTGCAGGAGGAGCTGAAGCTCTCGGAGGAGCAGAAAGAGCTGCTCAGGGACCTGCAGAACGACGTACGGGAGAAGATGCGTTCGCTGCGTGAGATTGAAGATCGCCAGCAGCGGATGCAGCGGATGCGCGAGATCGGTCGGGAGGCCCAGGAGCTTCTTGATGCGATCCTCGAGCCCGAGCAGAAGACTCGATTGGAGCAGATCGAGCTCCAACTTCAGGGGCCCCGTGCTCTGCTGCGTCGCGATATTGCGGAGAAGCTCGGGTTAACGGAAGAGCAGCAAAGCAAGATCCGCGAGATCTTCGAGAGCTTGAGGCCCGATTTCCGCCGTATTCGCGAGATGTCTCCGGAACAGCGCCGGGAGTTTTTCCGAAGCATGCGGGAGCGGGCGGAGAAGGCTCGGCAGGAGGCTCTTGCCGTGCTGACCCCCGAGCAGAAGGAAAAGTGGGAGAAGATGCTCGGTGCGCCGTTCGACGTTTCCCGGTTGCGTCCGCGCTTCCCGGGACGCCGACCCGGTGGTCCCGAAGGGCGGCCTGGTGGCCGGCGGCGTGGTCGGCCGGACCGCGATGCAGGCTAGCGAGTGACGATCGCGGCAAAGGAGAAAGTGGAGACGCTGTGGGGGCGGCGAGCAGCCGCCCCCTTTGTACCTTGGAGGACACAAAGGATTTTCTGGTCAGCACGGGTGCGGTCGGGAACGGGGGCGTATCGTTCCCACGGGGTGCCGTGGGGGCACAGGGCGTGTCGCGGTCAGGCTCTGTCCGGCCGGCGCGGCGGCAGCCCAACACGACCGCAAGAAGCGGCTGGAGAAGAATTAATGGGAAGGAAGTGCACCTGATTTGGCTGGTTAAGTGGACGTAAGAGTGGAATGGCCGTTTACGAGTACACCGCGAGAACGCGAACGGGGAACCTGGTTCACGGGGTCCTGGATGCGCCCAGCCAGAGAGAGGTGCTCAATCGGCTGGCGGAGCAGGGACTGTTCGTGGTTTCTGTCCGTGAGGGGCGCCAGCGGGTTGCTCGGCGCGGCGGGCGGGTCCGACCGCGCCACGTGGCGTGGTTCTTCGGTGCTCTTGCGGACTTACTCCAGGCCGGGGTCCCTCTGCTTCGCAGCCTGGAGGTGCTCGAGTCTCAGACGGCCAATGCCGCTTTTGCCGTGGTTGTGGAACAGATCCGCGCCGACGTTGCCGAGGGGAAAAACCTTTCCGAGGCCATGGCACGGCATCCCGCCGTGTTCAGCGAACTGGCGGTGAGCATGGTGCGAGCCGGGCAGGAGGGCGGCTTTCTCGAGGACGTCCTGCGTCGGATCGCGGACTTCACCGAGCATCAGGAGGAGATGAAGGCCCGGGTGCTGGGTGCCCTCGCTTATCCTGCTTTTCTCCTCTGCGTTACAAGCGCCGTACTCGTTGTGATGCTAACCTTCTTCGTGCCGCGGTTTGAGTTGATCTTTGCGCGGATGCGCGAGAGGGGGCAGCTCCCGTGGCTCACGGAGACGCTCCTGGCCGTCAGCAATGGCATCAAGGAACATTGGCTCTTGCTCGCCACGGTCGTTGCCGCGGTGGGTGCCGCCGTGTACGCGGTGATTCGAAGCGATGAGGGGCGCGCCTGGTGGGATCGGGTGAAGCTTCGCCTGCCGGTCCTGGGGGGCATTTGGACCGGATGGGCGGTGGCCCGGTTCAGCCGTATCCTGGGCACCATGCTGGCCAACGGTGTGCCCATCTTAACCGCTTTGCGGATCGCCAAGGACTCCACCGGCAATCGGGTCCTAGCCGAGGCGGTCGAGCGTGCCGCCGATAGTGTTGCGGCCGGGGCCACCCTATCGGCACCGCTACGAGCTGCCAACGTTTTTCCGCCAGACGTCGTTGAGATGATCTCGGTGGGCGAGGAATCGAATAACCTCGAGACGGTTCTCGTGCGGGTTGCCGAAACGACCGAGCGGCGGTTGACCCGACAGGTAGAGCTCCTGGTCCGCATGCTGGAACCGATGCTGTTGTTGGTGATGGCGGGCGTCACGCTGGTGGTCGTGGCGGCGCTGCTGTTGCCGGTGATGCGAATGGGCACAGCCCTGTAGTGCCGCGCGCCGCAGGTGAGCTGAAGAGCGCTATCTACTACTGAGATGCGGCAACGGGATCTGCCAGGTGGCCCATGTCTGGAGCGTGACCAGTCGGTGCGGACTTTGCTGGCACGGATTGGAGGTGTGGAGGAACGAGCGATGCGAGGTAAGCGTGCGGGAATCAGGCGAGTGGGCTTTACGCTGCTGGAAGTCCTCCTCGTTCTTGTGATCATCGGCTTGCTGGCCGGTATTGTGGCTCCCCAGTTCTTCGGCATTCAGAAGCAGCAGGAGATCAATGCCGCCAAGGCGCAGATCGAGTTGCTGGAGGATGCGCTGAACTACTACCGCCTGAACGCAGGGAGCTATCCCACTACGGAACAGGGGCTCCAGGCCCTGTTGACGCCACCCACCACGGAGCCGGTGCCCAAGAACTGGGCGGGTCCCTACCTTGAGACGAACAAGGCGCTGGTCGATCCCTGGGGGACTCCGTACTTTTACCAGTACCCGGGGCAGCATAACACGGACAAGCCGGACATCTGGTCGGCCGGGCCGGATCGTCAGCCTGGAACGGAAGACGACATTACGAACTGGGAGACGGAGACATAGGCTGTCGGGGCAGGTCGGAGGACTTCCCGCGCCCGTGGTCGGTGAGCTCGTGAGCTACGGCCGCCCCTGCTGGCACATCGTTACCGGGGGGCGGCTTCTGTGTGTCCTCCTTGGTGAGCGGCAATGAGACGCAATCCGGTGCGGTGCGGCGCGTTCTCGCTTCTGGAGATCATGCTCGTGCTTGTGATCGTTGGCGTTGTCGCGGCCCTGGCAGTGCCCGCCATGAACGCCGCCTTCGCCACGTACGAGGTGCGGCAGGCCGCACAACGCATCCGCACTCGGATCATCGAGGCGCGGCGTCGAGCGGTGGAACGTGGCGTCCCCTACGCGTTTGTTTATGTCGAAGGGGGGCGGCAGCATGGGTTTGCCGCGTGTCAGTCGCTCGCCGACCTTTTCACGCTGCCCGGCGCGACTCCCGTCCTGCCCGACGCGGTCCGCCGCAACCCTTACGACGCTCATCTCTTCGAACTGGAGGAGGGGTTCCAGATCGCCGCCGGTAGCCTGACGAGCCAGGGGGAGGAAGCGACCCGGCCGCAGATCACAGGTGCGGACCCCCTGTTGCTGCTCCTTACCCCCGAGGAACGGCTCACGGAACTTGCGGGCAGTCCGTGGTTGACGGAGGCGCTGCGCGCGACCGGGATCGATCGCTATGGCAGTGCGAACGGGATTGTGTGGCAACCCGATGGGACAACAACAGGGCTGGAACTCACGATTGTCGGCCCCCACGGGTTTGCCGTCTCGTTGACCGTCGACGGGGTGACGGGAAGAGTCAAGCTGGGTGAAGTTCAAAAGGTTTCCGGCGGGGAGCAGATCGCACCGTCCCAACCTCGCTTGCCAGGCTTTGATCGGAGGCTGCAGTGATGAACCGCGACGGCCGCAGGGGCTTCACGCTGCTGGAGGTGATCCTTTCCCTGGCCATTCTTGTCGGGTCCCTGGCGATCATCAGCAGGATTGTCGACATCGCTGCGCGCAATTCCCTCTACGCCGAATACCATGCCAGGGCGATCGATCTGGCAGAGACCAAAATGAACGAGATCGTGGCCGGCTACATCCCCCTTACTGCTACCGGCATTCAAATCTGCGACGATGATCCGGACTGGCAGTGGGAGCTGCAGGTGGTAGACGGACCGTTGCCCGGACTGAAGCTGGTCTACGTTCGAGTAGCCCCGAGCTCGTCCGGGGCGTTGGCGGACCTGCGTGAGCCCGTTTCGTACGAGCTGGTCCGGTACGTGCTGGATCCGGAGTACCTGGCCAGCGTGGAGGAGGAGTTGTCGGCTGAACCGGAGGAGTCGTCGGGAGCAGAAGAGACGTCCCCGGGGGCAGGTGATGGGGCATCCCGATAGGTGTTGCCTGCACAACGCGGCGTACCGTGGACTTGGTGGAGCAGCTCGTGGTGGCCGCCGCGCCGGTTTTACGCTTCTGGAGATGATCCTTGCCCTGTCGCTCGGAGTGGCGCTGATCGTGACGATCTACGTGGCGGCCAGTCTGCATTTGCGCATGGCGGATCGTGGACCGGCTACCGTTGAGTACACCCGCCAGGTGCAGGTGGCATTGGATAGGCTTGGCGACGACCTCCGCCACGTTCTCGCAACACCTCCGTCCGTTACCGCCGGCGGCATGGCTCCACAGGAGCAATCACCGTCAGCGGAGGAGGGGGGCGGCGAAACCGAGTCCGACACGCCCGCTGTGGGAGCCGTGCCGTACGGTCTGTGGGGGGACGTGGATGCGTTGGTCCTGTATCGGGTCATTCGCCCCCTTGATCTGGATCTGGCCGATGCCCTGCTTGGCCAGGGCATACAGGTGCCCCGTCCCGCCGTGTACCGGGTAACGTACAGCTTGCTCGAAGAGCGTGACGAGCAGGGCCAGGTGGTTTACGGGTTATACCGCAGTCAGGTGCCGGCAGGGTTTGAAGTGGACGCGGACGAATTGCCGATCGATCCCGCTGCCTACCCGCATTATCAGCGCCTCTTGGGCAATGTCGTGCTCCTGCAGTTCTCCTATTTCGACGGCCTAAGCTGGCTCGATGCCTGGGGGGACCTTGACCCGGTCGAGCCGCCGGTGGCGGTGGAGGTGGTGCTCGGAGTGGTGCCGCCGCCGGAGGTACATCGGGTCTCGGCTCGCACGACCGCCCTGGCGCAGACCTACGGCTTACCGCCGGGCACGGACGCGTTCCGCCTGGTGGTTCGGATCCCGGTGGCGGATCCGGCAGCAGCCCTGGATGTGTCCGAGGCAACCTCCTTCTAGGTGGCCGAGTCTGCGCCGCGGTGTGGCGGATCGGCTCCGACAAGCGGTGCGGCGAGCGTCGTCGGCTGTGGCAAGGGGGCAGGTGGTTTTGTGTGGAGGGTGACATTGAAGGTGGTGACAGAGCCGAGTGTACAGAAGCGAGCAGCGAGGTCCCGTTCCACGGGGGCCCCGGTGGTGCACCGCAGAGACGGTCTGATTTTGGTGGCCGTCCTGGTCA
>Ga0256839_1001318_pt1 | contig 30363 bp, 23 predicted proteins | sample 354166metaG_FD_185968 | JGI IMG/M metagenome (GOLD analysis project Ga0256839, IMG submission 185968) | Hydrothermal vent microbial communities from Mid Atlantic Ridge, Atlantic Ocean - 354-166 | ecosystem: Environmental > Aquatic > Marine > Hydrothermal vents | place: Atlantic Ocean: Mid... | reverse complement strand
CTCGGCCAGCTCACGCACCAGCTCCGGCTCCACCTCGGCCAGTTGCTGCATGTAGCGGCTGTAGCGGGCATGAAGCACCTTACCCGGGACCCGGTCGCCCGGCTTGTAGCCGTCCCGCTTCATCTCCGGGCGCTTCCGCAGCATCTCCGGCGTGACCTCGAAGGTCTCCTCCATGATGGGGGCCGGGCCCTTCTCCCGCGCCAGCTCGAGGCCCGTGCGCCAGCCGGCGACGGCCAGCTCGCGGGCGATGTCCTCGGTGAACTTCACCGCCTCGCGCGAGCCGTACTTCATGCGCAGCATGGTGACGGTGGATCCCAGCCCGAGGAAACCCATGCCGTGGCGGCGCTTGCGCAGGATCTCCCGGCGCTGGCCCTCCAGGGGCAGGCCGTTGATCTCCACCACGTTGTCCAGCATGCGGGTGAACACGCTCACCACCTCGCGGAACTCGTCCCAGTCGAAGTGGGCGTCGCCGGTGAAGGGGTTGCGCACGAACTTGGTCAGGTTCACCGACCCCAGCAGGCAGGAGCCGTAGGGCGGCAACGGCTGCTCGCCGCATTGCCCGGTGACGAGACCGTTGAAAATGACCGTGTTGTTGTCCGGCTGCGTGGTGTCATAGACCGGTTCCCGTCCCTCGTGTCGGATCTCGACGACCTCGGTGGTGAACCGCTGGTGCTTGCGCAGGACCCGGCCCTGCACCCATTCGCGGTACTTGGCGTTCTTGGCCTCCAGCATGAAGCCGATGTCCTCCATGAACCGCTCCCGGGACTCGCCTTCGATGATGAGTTCATGGTCGGCCCGGCACGTGTAGATCCGGGTACCGCCCCGGCCGTCGGGCAAGGAGCGTTCTCCCGCCGGGCGGCGCCGGCGAATGCGGCAGAAGATTCCGAAATTGGCCAGCAACATCTGCACTTCCTGCAGGAAGCGGCGCTCGCTGGAGACCAGGCGGACGGAACAGGACTGTGACCGGCTGGAGATGTTGACCGTGCCGTCGGTCTGGAACAAGGCCCGCAGGTAACCACGGACGCACTCCTCGGTGCCGCGCCAGACCACCTCGGGCACCTTGAGCTTGCTCGCCTTGTCCACGCCCAGCCCGGCCAGGACACGCGCCAGCATCACCGAGCGGATGACCACCAGGTCGCGGGAGTTCACGGCCACCGGCCGCACCTGGTACCGGCGCCCGTTGCGCGATGCATTGGTGATGAGGTCGTTGACGAAGGCAGCCACCATGGGCGCCAGGACCTTGTCCTCGCCCCAGAGGTTGACCACGGCGGCCTGCTGGCCGGCGCCCCGGTTGGTGAAATGGCCATCGCCCGCCAGCAGTCCCAGCAACACGCCCAGGGCCGCACTGCCCTGGTCGCCGAACTGCCCCTTGCCGGACTGGACCAGGATCTCGTCACCCGGCTTCAGGTCCCGCAGGTGAATCTTGCCCCGCTGGGTATAGAATTCGTGCCACTCGGTCGCCCGGATCTCGTAGCCATCCCGGGTCACCACCCGGTAGACGTCCGCCTCGCGCGCGGTCATGAATGCCGGCACGGCGGAACGCACCTCGGTGCCCCGTTCGTCCCGTCCCAGGGCACGCCGGTCCACCGTGCACTGCAGCGGGACGCCCCGCTCGTACAGCTCGCGGATGGGCACCAGGCCGTGCTGCGTGGCCAGGCGGGTATCGCCGGTCACGCACGGGTTGGTGGCACGGATGTTCTCGCACCACCAGTTGTTGTTCATCTCGTTGATCTTGTCGATGAGGATGAAGCCCGGCTCGGCGAAGTCGTAGGTGGAGGACATGATCACGTCCCACAGGCGGCGCGCGCGCAGGGTGCGGTAGATCTTGCACGCCACCAGGCCCTCGTCGTTGACGATGTAACCGTCGTGGACGGGCCACTCGCGCCAGATCACCTGCTCCGGGTCGTCGAGATCGATGCCGTCGGCCTCGGCCTCGTGCCGGGTGAGGGGGAAGGCCAGCGGCCAGTCGGCGTCGTTCTCCACCGCCTCCATGAACTCGCGGGTGATGAGCAGGCTGAGGTTGAACTGGCGCAGGCGGCCGTCCTCGCGCTTGGCCCGGATATAGTCGAGCACGTCGGGATGCCCCACGTCGAAGGTGGCCATCTGCGCGCCGCGGCGCCCGCCCGCCGACGACACGGTGAAACACATCTTGTCGTAGATGTCCATGAAGGACAGCGGCCCGGAGGTGTAGGCCCCGGCCCCCGAGACATAGGCGCCCTTGGGCCGCAGGGTGCTGAACTCGTAGCCGATGCCACAGTTGTGGATCACCAGCAGGCCGCCTTCCCCGGCCAGGTAGTTGTTGTGCCTCTCGACCGTGAAGTCGTAGAAGGTCTCGCCGATGTCCAGCTTGCGCCGGGTCCCCTCCACCGGCCGCAGCGTCCGCACGAACGCAATCTGGTCCCGCAGATGGGGAAACCGCTGCTCCCAGCGGTCCAGCCAGATACGGCTGACGGTGGCGGCCTCGTGGTGGCCGTGACAGAAGCCGAGCGCCTGCCGCTCGCGAGGGGACAGCCCGTCCATTTCCCGGCGCAGCGCTGCCTGCAGCTCACCGGACATGACGTAGCGGTCGTACTGCCCCGCTTGCGAGGCATGTTCGAGGATCCGCCGGCGCTTGCCGCTGTCCGCCATGAAGCCGCTGACCACGCGCAGGAAGTCGGAGTCCGAGATCTCGAGGGCGACTCCGCCTGGGTCGCGAATCACGGTGCCGTTGTACTCATGGGCGCGGGGCTTGCGCCGGGTGATGCCGGCGCTGACCCCGAACAGGCCCAGGAGGTCGCGGAGCTCCTCGGCAAAGGCCTGGTTCTGCATCGCGATGATGACGGCACCACGCTCCCGGCTCACGGTGCCGTCGGTATCGATGAGGCCGGCCAGGAAGGGGAGGAAGTGATCGCCCGGGTTTTGCCGGATCCACCGCGGCACGTGGAGCGAACGGGTCTTGGCGCCGACCTGGTGGTCGATGAACTCGGCGGCGCTGCTGGCGGCAAAGCTCGCCACGGTGTCGTCCCACACCGGCGTTCCATTGGGCGTGGCCACCTGCACCACCCGTGCCCGCGAACCCGCGAACGCCCGAAACAATGCCGCGTACCGCTCCACCGCCTCGCGCCCGGCCGCCCGGATCTTGAAGATCAGCCGCCGTCCCGCGGCCCGGGCCCGGGCCGCCCGGGCCTTGCGGCCCGGCCGGCAGGCATGCTTCTTTTCGCAGGCGCTGCCATCCCCCAGATGGGCACCGGCAAACCACGCCGTCAGGACCCCGGTCTCGTCCGCGCGCCACGGCAGCACATGGCGGACGAGCGCGTCCCCGGGCACCACCTCGTCGGCCCGGACATACCTGGTGCGGCCCTGGCGGTAGACCAGCACCGGATGCTTGACCGACGTCTTGAGCCGCACGCCGCACGACCGGATCTCGATGTTCTCGTGCCGCGGCACCGTCACCGTCAGGTGGGCCTCGATCCTGCGCATCTCGAACCGGCGCCGCTCGCGGTCATAGCACAGGATGCGGGTGTGGCGCTCCTCCACCGCCTGCCGGGCCGTCACCAGCCCGTGCTCGGTCCTGACCCAGGTGTCCGGCGCCACGCAGCCCGCCTTCAGCGTCAGCCCCGCCTCGTGCACCTTTTCCAGGATGTCGTTCATGGAGTCGCGGATGGTGCCGGAGACCGTGCAGTTGATGGTGGAGGTGGCCGGCTTGTGCTCCCAGGCCCCGGCGTTGGAGGTGATGCGCCCGGCGGGAATGGCGCCCCGGCGCAGGGCCCAGAGGAACCGCCCGTACCAGTGCTGCTGCTTGTCGCCGCCCTCCTCCACCTCGGCCAGGGCCCGCGCCACCCGCTTGAAGGTGTCGTCCACCGTCTGGTCCACCGGGGTGCCGTCCTTGGTCTTGAGGCGGTACTTGGTGTCCCAGATGTCGCGGGAAGCCTCCTGCAGCGGGATGTCGGCGGCGGAGGCGGCGGCGGGGGCATCGGTGAGTCGGGCTCGTTGTTTCATGACGGGCGGAATCCTCCAGTTTTATCGTTGTCGGGCCGGGGATCGGCTTCGCCTGGGGAGCCGGGGACCGGCCTTGCGCGCGGCCGCCGGGGCGCTCCCCCATACCTCGTGTCCGGGGGGTGAACACAAGATATTGGGTATTGGGCCAAGAATAGGCCCCACAAATTGCGCTGTCAACTCGGGCTTGCCCACCGCCGGCCCCCAGCTTGTCCCCCGCTTGTCCACAGTCCTGTCCCCAGGGCGGCGCGGGCCCGGGCGGCGGACTTGACATGCCGGGCCCCCGTCCCCATCTCCCGGAGCAGAGACGGGGTGCACCAGGCACCCGGAAGACGGAAACCGAAGAGATTTGGAAGAGGAGATCAAGTCATGGCACTGGTACGTTACGAACCCTGGTCGATGCTGGACCAGCTCCGGCGCGAGGTGGACCGGCTGTTCGAGACCCGGCTGCCCGGCGAGGAGAGCGCGGTGGTCAGCGACTGGGTCCCGGCGGTGGACATCAAGGAAGACGCGGATCGCTTCGTCATCCGCGCCGACGTCCCGGGGGTGGATCCCAAGGACATCGACGTGAGCATGGAGAACGGGGTGCTCACCATCAAGGGCGAGAAGGAATCGGAGACCAAGGAGGAGCGCGAGGGCTACAAGCGCATCGAGCGCAGCCGCGGCAGCTTCCTGCGCCGCTTCACCCTGCCCGAGACCGCCGATCCCGAGCGCATCGAGGCCTCGAGCAGGAACGGGGTGCTGGAGATCGTCATCCCCAAGCTGGCCCAGGTGCAGCCGCGCAAGATCGAGGTCAAGCAGTAAGACCGCCGCTGCCGGCACCCGCCGGCACCGGCCGGTGTCCAACAACCGACAAGGAGGCGCAGCCATGAGCACGCTGGAGCAGGTCCGTCAGGGATTCCGCTCCCTGCTGGACCAGGTATCGGAAGGATGGAGTCACCTGCGGGACCTGGCGGGCAACGCCCTGACCCATTTCACGCCCGCCCGCCGCACCGGCGAAGTGGAGACCGTCGCCGACCAGATCGCCCAGGCCAGCCCGCGCTGGGGCCTGCTCACCACCGAGGTCCAGGAGACCGACGACGAGGTCATCGTGCGCCTGGAAGCCCCGGGCATGGAGAGCGAGGACTTCGACCTGTCGGTGACCGACGGCTACCTGGTGGTGCGCGGCGAGAAGCGGGTGGAGGACAGCCGCAAGGAAGGGAGCTTCTATATAATGGAATGCGCCTACGGGCAGTTCGAGCGCGCCATTCCCCTGCCGGCGGCGGTGGACGAGTCCCGGGCCAGGGCCCGCTACCGCCGCGGCGTGCTCACGGTGACCCTGCCCAGGCAGCAGGGGGCACGGCGCCGGCGCATCAAGGTCCAGGCCCGCTGACCCGCGGGGCGGAACTTTGCCCGCCCCCGTTCATCTCATGCCCCTGTAAGGCGCCGGGGAACCGGCCCGTATCCGCTTCCCACGAACCCAACCGCGCACCGGAGAGTCGATGAAGTTTCCTGCTCCTGCCCGCCGCCCGCTCCGGGCGGCGCTGCTCGTGCTGCTGCTGCCCCTGTCCGCCACCGCCGCCCTGCCCGCCACCGACAGCCAGGGCCGGCCCCTGCCCACCCTGGCCCCCATGCTGGAGCGTGTCCTGCCCGGGGTGGTGAACATCGCCACCACCGCCACCGTGCCGGTGGCGGACAACCCGCTGCTGGCCGATCCCTTCTTCCGCGAGTTTTTCAACCTGCCGGCGCCGCGCCGCCGGCGCCAGGCCCACAGCCTGGGCTCGGGCGTGGTGGTGGACGCCGAGGCCGGCTACATCCTCACCAACCACCACGTCATCGACAAGGCCGACGAGATCACGGTCACACTGCACGACGGCCGCAGTCTCAAGGCGCGCGTGGTGGGCACCGACCCGGAAACCGACGTGGCCGTGATCCAGGTGGAGGCGGTGGGGCTCACCGCCATTCCCATGGCCGACTCGGACCGGGTGCGGGTGGGTGACTTCGTGGTGGCCATCGGCAACCCCTTCGGGCTGGGGCAGACGGTGACCTCGGGCATCGTCTCGGCGGTGGGCCGCTCCGGCCTGGGCATCGAGGGCTACGAGGACTTCATCCAGACCGACGCCTCCATCAACCCCGGCAACTCGGGCGGCGCCCTGGTGAACCTGCGCGGCGAGCTGGTGGGCATCAACACCGCCATCCTGTCCAAGAGCGGCGGCAACGTGGGCATCGGGTTCGCCATTCCCATCGGCATGGCGGCCCAGGTCATGCGCCAGCTCGTCGAGCACGGTGCCGTCCAGCGCGGTGCCCTGGGGGCCCAGGCCCAGGACCTGACCCCGGCCCTGGCCCAGGCCTTCGGAATCCGCGCCGGCGTCCGGGGCGCCGTGGTGACCCGGGTGCGCAAGGACTCGGCCGCGGCCCGCGCGGGACTCCGGCCCGGCGACGTGGTGGTGGCCGTCAACGGCAAGAAAATCAAGGGCGCCAACGCCCTGCGCAACGCCATCGGCCTCCTGCCGGTGGGCGAGAAGGTGCGCCTGCGCATCCTGCGCGAAGGCCGCGAGCACACGGTGACCGCGCGGGTGGAGCCGCCGCGCCAGCCGCCCAGTCACGCCGGCGAGAAGCTGCACCCGCACCTGGCCGGGGCCAGGCTCATGGACGCGGACGAAATCGACGGCGGTGCCTCCGGGGTGCTGGTGGCCGAGGTGGCCGCGGGCAGCCCCGCGGCCGCGGCGGGGCTGCGCCCGGGGGACCTCATCACCGCCGCCAACCGCCGCGCGGTGCGCAACGTGGGTGAGCTGGCGGAGGCCGTGCGCGGGCGGCGGGCGCTGCTGCTCAACCTGCGCCGGGGCAATGCCTCCCTGTTCCTCTACCTGCGCTGACAGGGTGTCGAAAGAAGCCGTCTTCACCTTGTGCCACGCCCGGAACCCGGCGCAGCCCCGGGTTCGGCCACGCCAGACCAGATGCTCGTGCGCCTGACTAGCGGGCAGGGCATCCCTGCCCCGTCCTGGCAGGGAGCCCTTTTGCCCGACCGAAAAGCTAAACTTTGACCTGGGCCGCGCGATACAGTGGCCATGGGCACGCCCTGGCGCGCGCCCGCGGAGGTGCCCGTGAGCGATGAACCGGTCCTCGAACGCATCCTGTACGTGGAGGACGACCCCGACATCCAGGCGGTGGCGCGCCTGGCCCTGGAGACCGTGGCCGGGTTCCGGCTGCTGCTGTGCGCCAGCGGCGAGGAAGCGGTGACGCTGGCGCCGGGATTCGCGCCCCACCTGATCCTGCTCGACGCCAGCCTGCCGGGCATGGACGGTCCGGCCACCCTGGTCGCGCTGCGTGCCCAGCCGGGACTGGCCCGGGTGCCGGTGGTGTTTCTGACCGCCCATGCGGGCGAGGAAGACACCACACGCTTCCTCGCCCAGGGCGCGGCCGGCGTCCTGGTCAAGCCGTTCGACCCCATGACCCTGGGCGACGAAATCAGGCGCCGCTGGCCGGACTGGCGCGGCAAGACCGGGACATGAACGGCGGCCCGGCGGCGGCCAGGGACGGCGACAGGCCACCAGTCGGGTCCTTGCGCCCAATTCCCTTAATATATTTGTAAATTTAATTACCTTGAAAATAAATCTTATGCATGTATATTAGTAATTGGTAATGTATTAATAACAGTACGTCTTTGGAGGTGTGCCATGTCCGGATTCATTCCCAACTTCCCTGCCGACGGGGTCATCACCATCAACCGGGTGATCCTCAAGCCCGAGTACACCATCGACGACCTGCAGGAGCGCGTGGCGTACCTGTGCGAGAACGTCAAGACCTATCACTCGGACACCGGCTTCATCGGCGGCTTCGTGGCCCTCAACAGCGGCCAGGTGTCCAACGAGGGTTCCACCATCGGCAAGGCGGTGGAGAGCCCGCTCAAGGGGCGCGAGGCCCTCATCGTGACGTTCTGGCGCAGCTTCGAGGACCACGAGGAGTCCCACAAGTCCGAGACCTTCCAGCCGCTGTTCAAGCAGGTGCTCGAGCTGTGCGAGAACGGCAACGAGGAGATCGCCTACGAGATGCTGTGGTCGGGAGCGGCCTACTCGCCCGAGGAGGCGGAGGCCGCGCGCAAGGCCAAGGAGCAATACCAGGCCGCCTGAGCCACACCACGGTCCAGACGAAAAACGCGCCCCTCCGGGGGCGCGTTTTTTTGTGCGGCCGTCATTATCCGAGCGTTTTGGACAACTAATGTCGGGCGGGAAAACGCTCGCAAGTCATTGGTTTCATTGACAATATCACAATAAGCCCAGCTTATGCGCAGCCAAGGGATTGCTATGGTCGCAGGCCCTGCTTTTCCTTTACTTGGGCCACCGATGGCGATAGCTTATGTCTCCCCGATTCGCCCGCCCGCCTTCCGCGCGCGGTCAGATCGCAAGGACAACAACCACTTTTTTCACACCTTTCCACTTGGGGCTAAGAGGGAGATTATGTCGAAACTGGTCAATCCCCATGGCGGCGGCGAGCTGAAGCCGCTGCTGCTCGAGGGCGAGGCCCTCGCCGAGGAGCGCAAGCGCGCCCAGTCCCTGCCCAGGGTCACCGTCAGCTCCCGCGAGGCGGGCGACATCATCATGATGGGCATCGGCGGCTTCACGCCGCTGGAGGGCTTCATGACCCGCGCCGACTGGGAGGGCGTGTGCGACGGCATGAAGATGGCCAACGGGCTGTTCTGGCCCATTCCGGTCACCCTGTCCACCGACAAGGCCACCGCCGACACCCTCAAGGCCGGTCAGGAAATCGCACTCTACGACCCGGAGCGCGACGAGATCCTGGCCACCATGAAGATCACCGAAAAGTACACCATCGACAAGGCCCACGAGTGCATGCAGGTGTACAAGACCACCGACCTGGAGCACCCCGGGGTCAAGATGGTCATGGAGCAGGGGGAGGTGAACCTGGCCGGCCCCATCAAGGTCCTGTCCCAGGGCGGCTTCCCCGAGGAGTACGGCGAGCAGTTCATGACCCCGGCCCAGACCCGGGCCGAGTTCGAGCGCCGCGGCTGGAAGACCATCGCCGCCTTCCAGACCCGCAACCCCATGCACCGGTCCCACGAGTACCTGGCCAAGATCGCCATCGAGATCTGCGACGGCGTGCTCATCCACTCGCTGCTGGGCAAGCTCAAGCCGGGCGACATTCCGGCCGACGTGCGCACCCGCGCCATCGCGGTGCTCATCGAAAATTACTTCGTGGACAACACCGTGATCCAGGCCGGCTATCCGCTGGACATGCGCTACGCCGGTCCGCGCGAGGCCCTGCTGCACGCCCTGTTCCGCCAGAACTACGGCTGCTCCCACCTCATCGTGGGCCGCGACCACGCCGGTGTGGGCGACTACTACGGGCCCTTCGACGCCCACCACATCTTCGACGAAATCCCCAAGGACGCGCTGGAAACCCAGCCGCTCAAGATCGACTGGACCTTCTGGTGCAACAAGTGCGAGGGCATGGCCTCCATGAAGACCTGCCCGCACGATGCCTCGGACCGCCTGTTGTTGTCCGGGACCAAGCTGCGCAAGGCCCTGTCCGAGGGCAGCGAGGTCCCCGACCACTTCTCGCGGCCGGAGGTGCTGGCGATCCTGAGGGAGTACTACGCGAGCCTGGCCGATCACGAAAAGGTGGAGGTCAAGCTCACCGGCCACTCGGCCAAGTGAAGAATTTGCCCCGCGGCGGCGACGGCGCGGGGCAAATTGCGTTTGCGACTTGCTAGCAAGACAACACAGAGGAGTCTGAGACATGCCTACCTACGTACGTACAGACAAGTGCGACGGCTGCAAGGGTCAGGACAAGACCGCCTGCATGTACATCTGCCCGCACGACCTGATGCGCCTGGACAAGGACGGTTCCGAGACCGGCCATGCCATGAAGGCCTACAACCAGGAGCCCGAGCAGTGCTGGGAGTGCTACAGCTGCGTCAAGATCTGCCCGCAGCAGGCCATCGAGTGTCGCCACTACGCCGACATCGTGCCCCTGGGCGGCTCGGTGCAGCCCCTGCGCGGTACCGATTCCATCATGTGGACCATCAAGTTCCGCAACGGCAACATGAAGCGGTTCAAGTTCCCCATCCGCACCACGCCGGAGGGCTCCATTGACCCGTACGGCGGCAAGCCGGAAGCCGACCTGTCCAAGATCGACGAGCCGGGCTTCTTCTGCAACGTCAACGGCTACCGCGCCGGCGACCGCAGCGAGCTCATCCGCCTGTAAGCGCCGTTTTTCACGAATCGAGTCGATAAGAGCAGAGGTAGAAGACAAATGGCTGGAGAATTTGGCAACCCCGAGGTGATCGAGGAGGAGGTCGACATCCTCATCATCGGTGGCGGCATGGCGGCCTGCGGCGCCGCTTACGAGATCGGCCCCTGGGCCAAGGCGGCCGCCAAGGAGCTGGGCCGTGACCTGAAAATCAAGCTGGTGGACAAGGCCGCCATGGACCGTTCCGGGGCCGTGGCCCAGGGCCTGTCGGCCATCAACACCTACATCGGCACCGAGCAGGACCCGGCCGACTACGCCCGCATGGTCTCCAACGACCTCATGGGCATCACCCGTGACGACCTGGCCTACGACCTGGGCCGCCACGTGGACGAGTCGGTGCACCTGTTCGAGGAATGGGGCCTGCCCATCTGGAAGACCGACGAGAACGGCGAGCGCCACAACGGCGCCGAGGGCCTGCCCCCGCTGAAGGACGGCGGCAAGCCGGTGCGCTCGGGCAAGTGGCAGATCATGATCAACGGCGAGTCCTACAAGTGGATCGTCGCCGAGGCGGCCAAGAAGGCCCTGGGCATCGAGAACATCCAGGAGCGCGTGTTCATCGTCAAGCTGGTCAACGACAAGAACGACAGCAACCGGGTCGCCGGCGCCGTCGGCTTCTCGGTGCGCGAGCACAAGCTCTACGTGTACAAGTTCAAGGCCTGCCTGCTGGTGTGCGGCGGCGCGGTGAACATCTTCCGTCCCCGCTCCGTGGGCGAGGGCACGGGCCGTGCCTGGTACCCGGTGTGGAACGCCGGCTCCACCTACGCCATGGCCGCCGAGGCCGGTGCCGAGCTGACCATGATGGAGAACCGCTTCGTGCCCACCCGCTTCAAGGACGGCTACGGTCCGGTGGGCGCCTGGTTCCTCCTGTTCAAGGCCAAGGCCATCAACGCCTTCGGCGAGGTCTACATGGACCGCAACAAGGAATTGCTCGACGACTACCCGCCCTACGGCCAGGCGGCGGTCCCGGCGTCCTGCCTGCGCAACCACCTCATGCTCAAGGAAATGAGGGAAGGCCGCGGTCCCATCTACATGGACACCGTGACCGCCCTGGCCAAGCTGCGCGAGACCCTGTCCCCGCGCGAGGTCAAGCACCTGGAGGCCGAGGCCTGGGAGGACTTCCTCGACATGTGCGTGGGCCAGTGCGGCATCTGGGTCGGTGAGAACATCGAGCCGGAGAAGAAGAACTCCGAGCTCATGCCCACCGAGCCGTACCTGCTGGGCTCCCACTCGGGCTGCTGCGGCATCTGGGTTTCCGGCCCCACCGACGTGGGCGCGCCCACCGACGAGGAGCACCCGGAGGCGGACAAGATTCCCGAGCATCTGCCCAAGGGCTGGCACTGGGGCTACCGCTCCATGACCACGGTCAAGGGCCTGTTCACCGCCGGTGACGGCGTGGGCGCCTCCGGCCACAAGTTCTCGTCCGGCTCCCATGCGGAGGGCCGCATCGCGGCCAAGTCCATGGTGAAGTTCGTGCTGGACAACAAGGACTGGACGCCGGAGCTCGACACGCCGGTGGACCAGCTCATGGAGGAGATATACCGTCCGGTGCGGACCTTCCTGGAGCACAAGGACTACACCACCGCCATCGACATCAACCCCAACTACATCACGCCGAAGATGCTGCAGTTCCGGCTGCAGAAGATCATGGACGAGTACGTGGCTGGCGTGGCGACCTACTACACCACCAACGCCAAGATGCTCGAGGTGGCGGAAGAGAAGCTGGAGATGCTCAAGGAAGACGCCCTGAAGATGCGGGCCAAGGACCTGCACGAGCTGCTGCGGGCCTGGGAGAACTACCACCGCATCCTCACGGCCGAGGCCCACATGAAGCACATCCAGTTCCGCGAGGAGTCCCGTTACCCGGGCTTCTACTACCGCGCGGACCACAACTACATCGACGAGGAAAACTGGAAGTGCTTCGTCAACTCCATCTACGACAAGAACACCAAGACGTGGACGGTGTTCAAGCGCAAGCACGTGGACCTCGTGGACAAGTCCAAGCTGTTCAAGTAAGCCTGGACGGCGTGTCCCTTCGGCGGCCGGGGCCTTCGGGCCCCGGCTTTTTTGTGCCCCGCGCCGGCGACCCGGCCGTCCCGCCGCGGTATAATATTCGGCTCGTGGGCCAATACCCCTTGAAATACCTGGAAAAATCGCCATGAGCAACCAGACGCCCGACGCCCCGCCCAAGAGCCCCGTGCTGCCCATCCGGCTGGGACTCGACGACAAGGTCCAGTTCGCCTGCTACAAGGGCATCTCCTGCTTCAATGCCTGCTGCCGCCAGGCGGACATCACCCTGACACCCTATGACATCATTCGGCTCAAGCGCCGCCTGGGGCTGACCTCCACCGAGTTTCTCAAGCGCTACACGGTCCCCTTCGAGATGGACGGTCAGGGCATGCCGGGCATCAAGCTGCGCACCGAGGACGACGCCCCGGTGTGCAAGCTGCTGGACGGCGACAACGGCTGCAGCGTGTACGAGGACCGGCCCTCGGCCTGTCGCTACTATCCCATGGGCCTGCTGGCCATGCGCCCCACGGGCAGCCCGCGGGAGGAGCAGCACTGGGTGCTGGTCAAGGAGGACCACTGCCGCGGCCACGAGGAGGACAACACCCTCACCGTGGCCCAGTACCGCAAGGAGCAGGGGGTGGAGGAGTATGACGAGGCCAACTACGACTGGTATCGCATCATCCTCAAGAAGCGCTCCAGCGGTCCCACCGTCGGCCGGCCCACGCCCCAGAGCTATCACCTGTTCTTCATGGCCAGCTACGACATGGACAAGTTCCGCGAGTTCATCAAAGAGTCCAAGTTCCGGCAGTACTACCTGCTGGAGGACGACTACTTCGAAAAGCTCATCCGGGACGACGTGGAACTCATGAAGTTCGGCTTCCGTCTCCTGCTGCAGGTTCTCTACGGGGAGCAGAGCATCCCGCTGGTGGACGGGGCCCTGGAAAAGCGCCTCGCCGAGCGGCGCGAGATCATTGAGGCCAAGAAGAAGCTGGCCGAGGAGCTGGCCAAGCAGGAAGACCCGGTGGCGCGCTACATCGATGATTGAGGGACCGGGGGCTGGGTGCTGGGAGTTGGCCTGGTGCCGCTCTTGCTTCTTTCAGGGTTGCAGGGTGTGATGGCGAAGCCATCGCACCGTCTCGAGAAATACGGGCCGTTCGGCCGGTGCGTTCGCACCGCGAACGCACCCTACATTGCTGGCAGGCACGGCGCCCGCACGAAAAAGCCCGCCTCGCGGCGGGCTTGGTGATTAATACCCGGCGGGGTTCCGTCACAGCCCCAGCGCGGTGGCCCGCCGGTACTGTTCGAGCTGCTTCATCACCAGCACGAGGGCGTCGGAATAGGGCACGGTCCCTGCCTTGCGGATGACGGCGCGTCCCTCCTTGCTCAGGGCGAAGCTGATGAAGTCGTTGACCAGCGGGTCGGTCTCGCCCCGCCGGCGCACCAGGTACAGCGGCCGGTAGAGCAGGTATTCTCCGCTCTTGATGTTGGCGAAAGACGGGTCCTTGCCCTCCAGCTTGAGGATCTTCACCTTGCGCCGCTTGGCCGAGCTGATGCCGGTGACGCCGATCCCGTTGACATTCTTCTGGATCCCCTTCTCCAGCGGGCCGGAGGACTTGACCACGAACTTGGCGCCGGGGAAGGTCTGGTCGTAATTGGCGAACACCAGCTCGCGAAGGGTCCTCCCCACGCCCGAGTTCTTGCCCTTGCGCACGTAAAGCTCGATGGGGGCGTTGTGGCCGCCCAGCTCCTTCCAGTTCCGGATCCGGCCCAGGTAGACCCGCTTGAGCTGCTGCATGGTGATGGTCTGCACCGGGTTGCTAGGATGCACGATCACCGCCAGCGCGTCCCAGGCCACCGGCACCTGGTCGGCCATGGTCTCCTCGGGATGGCCGGGGATGGTGGCACGGCAGGCACCGCCGATGTTGATCTGGCCCTTGGCCGCCTTGCGGATCCCCTTGGTGGCGCCGCCGCCCTGGATCTTGACATGGATCCCGGTCTTCCTCTCGTAGGCTGCCGCCAGCTCCTTCATGAAGGCCTTCTTGGTGATACCGCAGCCGGCCCACAACAGGGTCTGCTTCTTTTCCGCCTGCGCGGCTCCGGGCCCCCCCAGCCCCGCCAGCGTCACCGCGACCGCGACGGTCGTCGCAAGCCGTCGTAGATTCATGGTGGTCTACCTCTCTGTGGTGGTCAGTGAGCGGCCCGGCCGGCCCTCCCGCCGGCCGCCGCCTCTGAACTATAACGTCAGATAATCATAGGACTTTAGCCGCGCGGCACAACCCGCCGGCTTGTATATTATTGTATTAGAATATTATTTTCCCTATAAACACTGAACGGGGCCCGGCACGCCCGGGCCCCGCTGTCCAGTCCGGCCGGCCCTTACTTGGACGCGATCTCTTCCAGTTTCCGCGCGCGGATGATCTGCCCGTCCAGCCCGGCGTCCTTGGCGCTGCCGCCGTAGGCCACGGTCATGAGGGTGGAATAGTACACCACCGGCATCTGGAACTTGGTGCCGTACTTGGCGTTGATGTGGTCCTGGTAGACCTCGACGTTCATCTGGCACACCGGGCAGGGGGTGACGATGAGGTCCGCCCCGCCGTCGTAGGCCGCCTCGATGATGTCCTTGATCAGGGCCTGGGACTTCTCCGGCTCGGAGAAGGCCAGGGCGCCGCCACAGCACTGCACCTTCTTTTCATAATCGGTGATGGCCTCGGCGCCCAGGGTCTCGGTGAGCTTGTCCAGGTAGACCGGGTTCTCGAACGACTCGCCGTGGATGCCGAACGGGCGGTTGGTCTGGCAGCCCACGTAGCCGGCCACCTTGAGCCCCTCCAGGGGCTTCTTGACGTGCTTGCCCAGCTCCTCGTAGCCCAGGTCCTCGATGAGCACCTCCACCATGTGGCGCACGTTCTGGTCCGCGTTGACCTTGAGCCCGGCGGCGGCCAGGGCCTCGTTGGTCTCCTTCATGAGATCGTCGTCTTCCAGCAGCCGCTCCTTGGTCTCGCGGGTGGCGAGCCAGCAGGCGGCGCAGGTGGCGACGATGTCCTGGCCTGGGTTGGCCTGCTCGGACAGCGCCATGTTGCGCGCCGACAGGGCCAGCCGCGGCAGCTCGCCGCCCTCGGCATAGCCGATGGAGGCGGCGCAGCAGTTCCAGTCCGGGATCTCGTTGAGCTGGATGTCCAGCGTCTTGCACATGGACTCCACCGAGACCATGTAGTTGGAGGCCGACGCGCCCTTCTGGGACGAGCAGCCGGGATAGAAGGAATACTCTCTCTTCGCCATGGTGTTCTCTCCTCAGCCGCCGCTCTTGGCCAGCTTGGCATCCTCGATCTCGCGCGCCTTGGCCAGGATCTTGTGCAGGTCGGAGGCCCCCTTGCACTTGTGGCCGCCCACCAGCTCCATGGGATTGAGGCGCTTGGTCTTCCACATGTTGAGCCCGATGTTCTTCATCTTGAGCGCGGTCTTGATGCCCTCGCCGATGCCGTTCATGAAGTACAGCGACAGGCCCAGCTTGAGCTCGTTGACGCGCCCGGTCTTGGCCAGGTTGTCCCAGAACAGCTTGGCGAACTTGCGCGTGGGCTGGTTCTTGGGCGCCAGGCCCAGGCGGTGGGCGTAGTGCGCCAGCCCGTGCATGATGTGGGTGATGGGCAGGCCGCGGGGGCAACGCACGATGCAGTTGTAGCAGGACGTGCACATCCACATGGAGGGCGACGACAGCACCTCCTCGCGCTTGCCGGCCCGGATCATCATGAAGATCTCCTGCGGCGGGTGCTCCCAGTGCGGGCCGAACGGACAGGAGCCCGAGCACACGCCGCACTGCATGCACATCTTGACCCACTCGCCCTCCTCCACGTTCTCCTCGACCTCGCGGAGGAAGTTGTTGCGATAGCGCTCGACCATCTGGACGTTGGTGCTCATCGTCTGCCTCCTAGAACTTGAAGGGACTCATGCCGATACGCTCGATGGTCTCGGCCATCTGGTTGATCAGCTCGGGCGCCCGCTGGACGTCGGTGATGGCGACCTCGTGCACCGCCACCCGCTCCGGCTCCAGGTTGAGGGACTGCATGGTGTCGTCCACCTTGCTCATGCGGTAGTGGGCCATCTCCGAGCCCTTGACGAAGTGACACTGGTAGTTCTCGCCCTTCTGGCAGCCCATGAGCACGATGCCGTCGTAGCCGCTGTTGAGGGCATCGGTGATCCAGATGAGGTTCACCGAGCCCAGGCAGCGCACCGGGATGACGCGGGCGAAGGCGCTGTACTCCACCTTGTTCATGCCGGCCATGTCCAGGGCCGGGTAGGCGTCGTTCTCGCACGCCAGCACCAAGATCCGCGGCTTCTCCTCGAACTCGTCGGGGATGTCGATGTTCTTGAGCTGCTGGCCCACCGTGTCCACCGAGTAGTTCTCGAAGGAGATCACGCGCACCGGGCAGGCCCCCATGCAGGTGCCGCAGCGGCGGCAGCGCTCCTCGTTGAACTGCGGGTAGCGCTCCTCGTCCTCGTCGATGGCGCCGAAGGGGCACTCCACCGTGCAGCGCTTGCACTGGGTGCAGCCGTCACGGCGGAAGGTGGGGAAGGAGAGGTCGCCCGAGCGGGGATGGGCGGCGCGGCCCCGGGCCGCGTTCTCGATGGCCTGGATGGCCTTGAGCGCGGCGCCCACGGCGTCGTCCTGGGCCTGCTGCATGTCCATGGGCCGGCGCACCGGGCCGGTGGTGTAGATGCCGGTGCGGCGGGTCTCGTAGGGGAAGCAGATGAAGTGGGAGTCGGCGAAGCCGTACTTGAGCTGCGGCACGTCCGGGCCCTGGCGGTAGGTGAGGTTGAGGATGGACTCCACCGGCAGGCTCACCTCCTGGCCGTTGCCGCCCTCGGCCTCGCCCTCCTCCTCGATGTTGGGCCCGGTCAGGGCCTCGATGTCCACGCCGCTGTTGGGCACCTGGCCGGTGGCCAGCACCACCAGGTCGGCGGTCTCCACCGCCTCCTCGTCCAGGATCAGGTCCTTGAACTTCACGTCCAGGCGGCCGTTGTTCTCCACCACCTCGGACACCACGCCCTTGGTGAAGATGATCTCCTTGTCCTGGCCCGAGCGGTAGAAGTCCTCGCCGCCGGCACCGGGCGTGCGCAGGTCGGTGTAGATGATGTTGCAGTCGATGTCGGGATGGGCATCCCGGAAGTACATGGCCTGCTTGATGGAGGTGAGGCAGCAGTGGCCGGAGCAGTAGGGCAGGTGCCCTTCCTTCTGGCTGCGCTGGCCGGCGCACTGGATGAAGACGACGTTCTTCACCTCCTTGCCGTCCCTGGTCTTGAGCGGTGCGCCGCCCGCCTCCTTGGCCATGGCATCCAGCTCGGCCTGGGTCACCACGTTGGGATACTTGCCATAGCCGAACTCGGGAAGCTGGCTGGCATCGTATTCCCTGTAACCGGACGCCTGGATGACGGCCCCGGCCTTGACCGTGGTGGTACCACCGCTCTCGGTGGCGATCTCCACCTCGAACCGGCCCGGGGCGCCGGAGGTCTTGGCGATGGTGCTGTTCAGGTGGACGGTGATGTTGGAATCGCCCTCCACCTGCTTGATGAGCTCATCGACCCCGGTGTCCTCGGGATCCTTGTACGGCGCATGCTGGGGGATGCGTTTCCAGGCCCGGGCGGCGTGGCCGCCCAGGGCGCCCGTCTTCTCCACCAGCACCACGGGATAACCGGCGCGGGAGGCCTCCAGCGCGGCGTTCATGCCGGAGACGCCGCCGCCCACCACCAGCACGGTGCGGCTGACCTCGTTCTTGACGTTGGGCTGCGGCGGCGACATGTACTTGACCTCGGTCACGGCCATGCGCACGTAGTCGTCGGCCATGTCCTGGGTGGTCTCCCGCGCCTCGTCGGTGTCGGGCCGGATCCAGATCACGCCCTCGCGCAGGTTGCCGCGGGAGATGGCCACGCCGTCGAAGCGGAAGGCGTCGGTCTTGGCCCGCCGCGAGCAGGCGCAGATGGCCACCCGGTTGACCCCTTCCTCGTCGATGTCCTTCTGGATCATGGCGATGCCGTCGGCATTGCACAGGAACTCGTGCTCGCGCACGATGTGGGCCTTGGCGTCGCGCTGGGCCACCTGGGCGAGCTGCGCGGTGTCGAGGCGGTCCCCAATGCCGCAACCCTTGCAGATGTATGCTCCGATCTTGATGTCCGACACGGCTTAACCCTCCGCTCCTGCCACGCGGTTGACCACCTGGATCGCCCGCAGCGCACTGGCGGTGCCACTCTGCACCGCGCGGTTGACGTCCAGCGCGTCCGAGGCACAGCCGGCGGCGAAGATGGCGCCGTTGGCCTCGTCCTGCTCGATGAACCCTTCCTCGTTGATCTTCACCTCCACCGGGAACTCGTCGGCCGGGATGCTGGGCTCCATGCCCACGGCCAGCACCACCAGGTCGTGGGTGTTGTCATAACGGTGATAGCCCTCGGTGTTGACCCCGTGCAGCACCGGGTTGCCGTCCTTGTCCTCGGTGATGCTGGCCACCTTGGACTTGATGAAGGTGACGTTGGGGTCTTCCTTGACCTTCTGGTAGAAGTCGTCGATGCGATCGATGGCGCGGATGTCGATGTAGTACACCGTGGACTTGCCCTCGTCGCCGTACTGCTCGCGCAGGTAGGTGGTCTGCTTGAGCGAGGCCATGCAGCAGATGCGCGAGCAGTGCTTGAGATGGTTGCGGTCGCGCGAGCCGGCGCACTGGATGAAGGCCACGTTCCTGGCCTCCTTGCCGTCGGAGGGGCGCACCAGCTTGCCGCCGGTGGGGCCGAAGGGGTCCATCATGCGCTCCAGCTCCACCGAGGTGATGACGTTGGCATAGCGGTCGTAGCCGTAGGGCTGGATCTTCGCCGCGTCGTAGGGCTTCCAGCCGGTGGCCCAGACGATGGCCCCCACCGTGACCGTGGTCTCGCGCTCGGCGTCGTCCAGGTCGATGGCGTCGAACCGGCACGCCGCCTTGGCCTTGTCCGCATCCGGGGTGCCGATGATGCGCGGGTCCAGCACGTAGCGCTGGGGATAGGCCATGGCATGGGGCAGGTAGGCACCCTTGCGCTTCTTGAGGCCGTAGTGGAACTCGTCGTCGAACTCCGCCTCCACCGCGCCGGCGCAGTCGCCGCAGGCGGTGCACTTGTCGTTGACGTAGCGCGGCCGGGTCTTGAGCGTGACCTTGTAGTTGCCGGGCTCGCCCTCCACCGCGGCCACCTCGGTCATGGTGAGCAGGCGCACGTTGGGATTGGCCTTGAGCCGGCGCAGGTTGATCTCCAGCCCGCAGGTGGGGTGGCACATCTTGGGGAAGTACTTGTAGAGCTGGCTCACGCGGCCGCCCACGGCGGGATTCTTCTCCACCAGGAGCACCTGCTTGCCGCATTCCGCCGCCTCGATGGCCGCGGTCATCCCGCTGATGCCGGCACCGACAACGAGGATGGTCTGGTTGGTTGCGATGATATCCGCCATCGATATCTCCTCCTTACGCGGACGCCGCCGCGGCCGGGCGAGTCATGCCGTATTCACTATTTATATTGCGCGGCGTGCTGGCGCCCGCCGCTGCCCCCGCCGGGCCGCCGGCCGCAGCGGAGTGCGCAATCTACCCCAATTCGGCGTCTGGGGGAATGCTCCCCGCCGGTCCGGATACCCGACCCCGCCTGTCAACTAACCCTATGATTGGAAGGCGATTTCCAGGCCCGGGGCGGGGAGTGCGTACAGTGGCCCAAGGGCGCCTGGAACACAACACAGTTTTATCTTGAGCCGGATAAATTCAATTTATTTTTTGTTGGATTAAGGGCTTACGAAGCAGCCTGGTATTTCAGAGTATTAGTATCTGTTAATTTTATGATAGGATTGGCAGCCTTGATTGGCCAGCCCCGGCCGGCGGTCCCTATAATCGCCGGCCTTCATCACCCAGGTTGCAAGTCGGTTTTATGAGCACGCTTCCGTCCCCCGCCGCCGGCTCCGGCGGCCGCATCGAGGTCAAGAACACCACCTGCTACATGTGCGCCTGCCGCTGCGGCATCCGCGTGACGGTGCGCGACGGCGAGGTACGCTACATCCAGGGCAACCCCGACCACCCCCTCAACAAGGGCGTGATCTGCGCCAAGGGGGCCTCGGGCATCATGAAGCAGTACTCCCCGGCCCGCCTCACCCGGCCGTTGAAGCGGGTGGAGGGTGCCGAGCGCGGCGAGGCCCGGTTCGAGCCCATCTCCTGGGACGAGGCCTTCGCCATCCTCGAGGAGCGGCTGAAGAAGATCCGGGCCACCGACCCGAAGAAGTTCGCCCTGTTCACCGGCCGCGACCAGATGCAGGCCCTGACCGGCCTGTTCGCCAAGCAGTTCGGCACCCCCAACTATGCCGCCCACGGCGGCTTCTGCTCGGTGAACATGGCCACCGGCATGATCTACACCATCGGCGGCTCGTTCTGGGAGTTCGGCGGCCCGGACCTGGACCGGGCCCGGCTGTTCGTCATGATCGGCACCGCCGAGGACCACCATTCCAACCCCCTCAAGATCGCCATCTCCAAGTTCAAGCGCAACGGCGGCCGCTTCATCTCCATCAACCCGGTGCGCACCGGCTACTCGGCCATCGCCGACGAGTGGGTGCCCATCAAGCCCGGCACCGACGGCGCCCTGCTCCTGGCCATCGTCCACGAGCTCATCAACCAGGGCCTGTACGACCGCGACTTCGTGGTCCAGTACACCAACGCCGCGCAGCTGGTCAACGTCACCGAGGGCGCCGAGGACGCCGGCCTGTTCGTGCGCGCCGACATCCCGCGTGACCCCGACTGCTTCGATCCCCAGGACCAGGTGTGGTGGGACCGCATCCAGGACAAGCCGGTGCGGACCCACACCGAGGGCGCCGACCCGTTCCTGCTGGGGGAGTTCACCCTGCCCGACGGCACCCGGGCCAAGCCGGCCTTCCAGCTCCTCAAGGAGCGGGTGGAGCAGTACACCCCGGAGTGGGCGGCCGAGGTCACCGGCATCCCGGCGCAGACCATCCGCCGGCTGGCCCACGAGATGGGCATCACCGCGCGCGACGAGAAAATCGAGCTGCCCATCGCCTGGACCGACGTGTGGGGCCGCGAGCACGAGACCGTGACCGGCAACCCGGTGGCCTTCCACGCCATGCGCGGTCTGGCGGCCCATTCCAACGGCTTCCAGACCATCCGCGCCCTGGCCATCCTCATGACCCTCCTGGGCACCATCGACCGCCCGGGCGGCTTCCGCCACAAGGCGCCGTTCCCGCGTCCCATCCCGCCCTGCGCCAAGACCCCGCGCGGGCCCGAGGGGGTCAAGCCCGACACCCCGCTGGGCGGCATGCCCCTGGGCTGGCCGGCCGAGCCCGACGACCTGTTCGTGGACGAGCGCGGCGAGCCGGTGCGCATCGACAAGGCCTTCTCCTGGGAGTATCCGCTGGCCGCCCACGGGCTCATGCACAACGTCATCACCAATGCCTGGCGCGGCGACCCTTACCGCATCGACACCCTGTTCATCTTCATGGCCAACATGGCCTGGAACTCGACGATGAACACGTCGGAAGTGCGCAAGATGCTCAACGACAAGGACGAGAACGGGGAGTACAAGATCCCGTTCCTGGTCGTGGCCGACGCCTTCGAATCCGAGATGGTGGCCTACGCCGACCTGGTGCTGCCCGACACCACCTACCTGGAACGCCACGACGTGATGTCCATGCTGGACCGGCCCATCTCCGAGTTCGACGGCCCGGTGGACTCGGTGCGCATCCCGGTGGTGCCGCCCAAGGGCGAGTGCAAGCCCTTCCAGGAGGTGCTCATCGAGCTGGCCTCGCGGCTGAAGCTGCCGGCCTTCGTCAACGACGACGGCTCGCGCAAGTTCCGCGACTATCCCGACTTCATCGTCAATTACGAGACCGAGCCCGGCTCGGGCATCGGCTTCCTGGCCGGCTGGCGCGGCAAGGGCGGCGAGAAGTTCATGAAGGGCGAGCCCAATCCCAACCAGTGGGAGATGTATGCCAAGAACAACTGCGTGTTCCACTACGAGCTGCCCAGGTCCTTCCAGTACATGCGCAACTGGAACCGGGGCTACCTCAACTGGGCCCAGGAGCACCGCCTGACCCGCTACGCCGAGCCCATCATCTGCCACATCTACTCCGAGGTGCTGCAGAAGTTCCGCATGGCGGCCCAGGGACGCTGGGACGGCAAGCAGCCGCCGGAGCGCCTGCGCCGGCGGGTGGAAACCTACTTCGACCCGCTGCCGTTCTACTACGAGCCGCTGGAGGCCCAGCTCAGCGACAAGCAGCGCTACCCGCTGTGCGCCGTGACCCAGCGGCCCATGGCCATGTACCACTCGTGGGACTCGCAGAACGCCTGGCTGCGCCAGATCCACGCCCACAACCACCTCTACGTGCACCCGTCGCTGGGCGAGCAGCACGGCTTCGCCGACGGCGACTGGGTGTGGGTGGAGTCCATGTGGGGCAAGGTGCGGTGCATGTGCCGCTTCTCCGAGGCGGTGGAACCGGGCACGGTGTGGACCTGGAACGCCATCGGCAAGGCCGCCGGGGCCTGGCGCCTGGCCCCCGATGCCAACGAGTCGCAGAAGGGCTTCCTGCTCAACCACCTCATCAGCGAGGAGCTGCCCCGGTGCGAGGACGGCGAGCACCTGTCCAACTCGGACCCCATCACCGGCCAGGCCGGCTGGTACGACGTGCGCGTGCGCGTGTACAAGGCCGGCGACGACGAGCCGCCGGTGACCGCGCCCCAGTTCGATCCCATGCCGGCGGTGCCCGGCACCGGCAAGACCCCGAAGTGGATCGCCTACGTGGCGGGCCGCTTCAGCCGCGGCAAGGGCTGAGCCCGCCGCCCCCGACAGTCAACCACGGTTCTACGCCATGACCCAGCTTGCACTCGTCATCGACCTCAACGTCTGCGTGGGCTGCCACGCCTGCGTCACCTCCTGCAAGGAGTGGAACACCTCGGGCCCGGCCGGCTACATGTCGGACGACAACCCCTACGGCAAGGACCCCACCGGCACCTTCTTCAACCGGGTGCAGACCTTCGAGGTGGGCGCCTTCCCCATGACCGAGACGGTCCACTTCCCCAAGAGTTGCCTCCACTGCGAGGACGCACCCTGCGTGCCGGTGTGCCCCACCGGCGCCAGCCACAAGCGGGCCGAGGACGGCATCGTGCTGGTGGACTACGACAAGTGCATCGGCTGCAAGTACTGCTCCTGGGCCTGCCCCTACGGCGCCCGCGAGCTGGACGAGCACCAGAAGGTGATGAAGAAGTGCACCCTGTGCGTGGACCGGATCTACGACGAGTCCCTGCCCGAGGCCGAGCGCAAGCCGGCCTGCGTGCTGGCCTGCCCCACCAACGCGCGCCTGTTCGGCGACATCCACGACCCGGAGTCCGAGGTCTCGGTGGCCATCCGCGAGGAGGGCGGCTACCAGCTCATGCCCGAGTGGGGCACCCAGCCGGCCAACCACTACCTGCCGCGGCGCAAGACCCGCCTGCACATCCACGAGGACGAGCTGCAGCGCGCCGACAACCCGCTCAAGAAGGAAGAGCGCCTGCCGCGCGGGCCGGTCACCGAGCCGACCCTGGACGATTCCACCAGCTGGTAGTGCCCATGGCGCACCATCCCAGCCCCTAGCACCCAGCAGCCAGCAGCGGGAGAAGAACCATGCATCCGGCGTTTTCCGTCATCTTTCTCACCACCCTCATCGGCGTGGGCCAGGGCCTGTTCCTGGCCCTGGTCACCGGCCAGACCTACGCCGCGGTGAAGATCGTGCCCATGCAGGACCCGGTCACCTTCTTCGCCTGGGGCAGCCTGGTGAGCCTGCTGTTTTTGGCCGCGGGCCTGCTGGCCTCGTTCTTCCACCTGGGCCACCCCGAGCGGGCCTGGCGCGCGGCCAGCCAGTGGCGCACCTCGTGGCTGTCGCGCGAGGTCATCGTGCTGCCGCTGATGATGGCCGCCGCCTTCGCCTACGGCCTGCTGCACTACTTCGGCATCGACCCGGTGATCTGGACCAGCCCCGAGGGCACCAGCCTGACCCTGACCCTGGCCGTGGGCCTGGCCGGCAGCGTGGTGGCCTTCGCCCTGTTCGTGTGCACCGGGATGATCTACGCCGCCATCCGCTTCCTCCAGGAGTGGGCCACGCCGCTGACCGTGGTCAACTACATCCTGCTGGGCAGTGCCTCGGGCTTCACCCTGGCCGCGGCCTTCGCCGCCTGGACCGCGCCGGAGCTGGTGCGCTTCTTCGGCGGCTGGGCCGTGATCATCACCGTGCTGGCGGCGGGCTCGCGCACCGCCAGCCTGGTGCGCAACGCCCGCCTGCGGCCCAAGTCCACCCTGCAGACTGCCATCGGCGTGCGCCACACCCGCATCGTGCAGAAGGCCCAGGGCGCCATGGGCGGGTCCTTCAACACCCGCGAGTTCTTCCACGGCGCGCCGGCGGCCGTGTTCCAGGGCGTGAAGTGGAGCTTCCTGGTGCTGGTGTTCCCGGTCCCGCTGGCCCTGCTGTGGGCCGGCATGGACGGGGCCGACCGCGGCCTGCTGGCGGCGGCCTTCGCCATCCAGTATCTGGGCCTGCTGCTGGAGCGCTGGTTCTTCTTCGCCCAGGCCAACCACCCGCAGAACCTCTACTACCAGGCGGCCTGATCCGGCGCCGCTTGATCCAGGTCATGGCGGCGGCGGGCGGGGGCCGCGTACAACGGGGGCCCGGATCCTGGAACGAGGACGCACCGCCGTGAGACCCGATCCCGCCGTGCCCCTGCGCCTGGCCCTGCGGCTGCTGCCCGCCGGGCTCCACCAGCGCGGCCTGGCCCTGGCCTGCAACCACCTGCTGCGGGGCCAGGACATCACCCGGCGCCTGGACGGTCTCCACGGCCGGCGCCTGTGGCTGACGGTGACCGATGCCGGAATCCGCCTGCGCCTGCGCTTCACCGCCCGGGGGCTGGCGCCCGATGATCGCGGCGGCGAGCCGGACATCCACATCCGCGGCGCACTGGCCGACTTCATCGCCCTGGCCTCGGGGGCCGAGGACCCGGACACCCTGTTCTTCGCCCGCCGCCTGGTGCTCGAGGGCGACACCGCCCACGGGCTGTACCTCAAGAACCTGCTGGACGCCTGGGAGTTCGACCTGGAGGCCCACCTGGCGGCGGTGCTGGGCCCGCGCCTGGGGGCGCGGGCCGCGGCCCTGGTGACGCGCAGCGGCCTCCCGGACCGCCTGCGGGACCTGGCCCGCCGGCTGGCGCAAACCCCGGCGCGGCCGGCGCCGGCTCAGCCGCAGCGCCAGTCCATCCCCGCCCCACCGTACCAGTAGCCGTTGCACCAGCCCCCGGGCACCGCCCCGGCCAGGCGGCCGGCGGCCTCCCCGTCACCTTCCAGGGCGGCCCGGGCCGCGGCCACCGCCTCGGCCGTGCCCCGGTCCTGGGGCGTGATGCGCAGCACGTCCACCTCCAGCGCCGCCAGCTCGTCCACCGCCCCCAGCAGGTTGCAGGGGGCGGCCGACTGGATCTGGATCCCGTTGAGCACGAACAGCGGCTGGCCCTCCTGGCTGAACAGGGTCAGGCCGTCGGGATAGTCGCGGCAGCGGAAGCCGCAACGGTCCTTGGGCAGGTTGTGGTGGCGGGCGGTGAAGCAGCGGGCCGAGTAGGCCAGGGGCAGGCGCCCGAACACCTGCACCTCCGTCTCCAGGGCGGGCGGACGCCGGGCCAGGATGGCCTCCAGCGAAGCCGCCGGCAGCTCCACCGGCGGCAGCCAGCGGCGTGCCCCCAGTTCCGCCAGCCAGGCCAGGGTCTCGTGGTTGTAGCAGTTGAGCTGGGCCCCGGCCACGAACGGCACCTCGTGGGCCAGGAACTGCACCGCCGCCATGTCGTTGGCCTCCACCATGAAGCGGCCGTTGCCGCAGATGCGCTTGAGCGTGGACAGCTCCGACTCGGCCTCCAGCAGCACCAGGGTGCTCAGCACCACCTCCTTGCCCGCGGCCGCGAGCACGCCGCCCAGCTCCAGCCAGTCGGACAGGCCCAGGGCACGGCGCTTGGCGCACACCGTCTCGCCCAGGTAGACGATGTCCACCGGCCACTCCGCCGCCTCCAGGTAGAAGGACTGCACCCGCTCCGCGGGCCAGAAATAGGGAATGGGTCCCAGTGCCAGTTTCATCATGCTCTCTCCCTTGCCTTCACTGCCAGGGCCGGTGCAGGGCCCCCAGGGTGTGGCTCTGCCCCTCCGAGAGCCGGTCCAGGGCCGCCACCCACTCCGGCGCCGGACGCCAGCCGCCGGGATCCGCCAGGCACGCATCCAGCGCCGCGCGCAGCACGCGGGTGACCTCGCGCACGTAGGCCGGGCTGCGCTGGCGCCCCTCGACCTTGATGGCCGCCACCCCGGCCCGCACCAGCTCCGGCAGGATGTCCAGCACGTTGAGGCTGGTGGGTTCCTCGATGGCGTAGTAGGTCAGATCGTTGACCCGGAACCGGCCCTTGCACAGGGTGGGATAGCCGGCCGGCTCGCCCGGGGCGTAACAGTCTGTGAGCACGCCGCCCAGGCGGACCTGGCGCCCGGCCGGGGTCTCCTCCCAGCGCACCGCCTCCGCCGGCGAACACACGCCGCAGGAGTTGGGCGAGCGGCCGGTGACATAGGAGGACAGGGTGCAACGCCCCTCCACCATCACGCACAGGCTGCCGAAGCCGAACACCTCCAGTTCCACCGGCACGTTGTCCACCAGGCGCTCCACCTGGGTCAGCGACAGCACCCGCGGCAGCACCGCGCGGCGGATGCCGAACTGCTCGTGGTACAGCCGCAGCGCCGCCCGGTTGGTGGCCGAACCCTGCACCGACAGGTGCAGGACCAGGTCGGGATGGTGCCGGGCGGCATGGCGCAACAGCCCGGCGTCGGCGGCGATCACCGCGTCCACCCCCAGGTCCGCCGCCAGGGCCAGGGTCTCGGTCCAGCGCCGCCAGCCGCCGGGCTGGGGGAAGGTGTTGAGGGCGCAGAACACGCGGCAGCCGCGGGCCCGGGCGTAGGCGATGCCCTCGGCCGCCTCGCGGGCGTCGAAGTTGAGCCCGGGGAAGTTGCGCGCGTTGGTGGCGTCGCGGAACCCCAGGTAGACCGCGTCGGCACCCTCGTCCACCGCCGCCCGCAGCGCGGGCAGGCTGCCGGCGGGACACACCAGCTCAACCGGCCGCGATGCCCGCATCCTGCCTCCCTCCCGCGGCGGACACCGCCGCATGGCTGCCCTGGCGGGTGCCGCGCCGGTGCAGTTCGCTCTCGATGGCATTGAGCACCCGCCACTTGTGCGCGCACCACGCCGGGGCGCGCAGGATGTCCGGTGACGCCGTGCCGGTGAGCCGGTGCACCACCACCTGCGGGGGCAGCCGCTCCACCAGGTCGGCGACGATGGCCACGTACTCCTCCAGTGCCAGCGGCCGGTAGCCCCCGCGCCGCCACTCGCCGGCCAGGCGGGTGCCGCGCACCACGTGCAGGGGATGGAACTTGATCCCGTCCACGCCCTCGGCCAGCACCCGGGCCAGGGTGGCCAGGGCATGGTCGCGGCCCTCGCCGGGCAGGCCGATGATGAGATGGGTGCACACGGGCAGGCCGCGGGCACGGGCGGCCTGCACGGCTGCGCGGTACTCGGCGAAGCCGTGGCCGCGGTTGACCCGGGCCAGGGTCTCGTCGAAGGCCGACTGCAGGCCCAGCTCCAGCCACACCTCCAGCCCCCTCTCACCGTAGCCCGCCAGCAGGTCCAGCACCGCCTCCGGCACGCAGTCGGGCCGGGTGCCCACCGACAGGCCGATGACGTCGGGCTGGGCCAGGGCCTCCTCGTACAGGCGGGCCAGGGTCGCCACGTCGGCGTAGGTGTTGGTGTAGGCCTGGAAGTAGGCCAGGTAGCGCCGGGCCCCGGTGCGGCGCCGGATCACCCGGCGGCCGGCGGCGATCTGCTCGGCCACCGGCGGCGGCCGCAGGGCGCGCGGGCTGAACGAGCGGTTGTTGCAGAAGGTGCAGCCGCCGCGGCCCTTGGTCCCGTCGCGGTTGGGACAGGTCAGCCCGGCGTTGATGGCGATCTTGTGCACGCGCTGGCCGTGGCGCCGCCGCATGTGGCGGCCGAAGGTGTACATGTAGTCGGTCAGGACCATCGCCGGTGGCTCACTCCGGCACGGTGGATGCGGCACCGGGCCCGGTCGCCCGCCCACGGCAAGGCCGCGGGCGAGGAGGACCCGTATGACGGCGTCTGCTGTCAGTCATGGTGCGCTCTTTGCCTCCCCGTGTCCATCGGCCGGGCCCACCGGCTGCAGCCGCACCGCGGGCGGACGGCTGATGCAGGCCGCGCGGCAGGCACCGCAGCCGGTGCAGGCCGCGGGATCGATGCGCGGGCGCTCGCCGTCCCACAGCAGTGCGCCCGGCACCGGGCAGCTCCCGGCGCAGGCCCCGCACTCGGGTCCACGGTAGGGCAGGCAGGCCAGCGGGTCGATGGCGGCCGCCGCCAGCCGCGGCCGCGGCCCGGCCCCGTCCTCCCCCGGCTCCGGCCGGCGCAGGGCGCCCGGCTCGCAGGCCGCCACGCAGGGCCAGTCCTCGCACAGGCGGCAGGCCCGGTTGATGAGATCCAGCGCCGGGGTGTTGACCACCTGGGCACCGCGGCGTGCCGGCAGGGGGAAGATCAGCCCCTCGGGACAGGCCTCCACGCACGCGCCGCAGCGGGTGCAGGCGAGCAGGAAATCCAGCTCCGGCAGGGCGAAGGGCGGCCGGAACCAGTGGCGGGCACGGGCCTCCACCCGCCGCGCGGCCTCGTCCAGCGCGGTGCGGGCGGTGCGGCGAGCGGCCTGGCGGAAGAACTGGCGGCGATCCATGGCGGCCTACCAGTCGAAGGACTGGGCCATGCCCTTGTGGCAGTCGCTGCACGGGCGCTTGTTGCGCCTGAACGTCTCGTGCAGGGTGCCGTCCCGGTCGAAGTCCTCGGCGATGCGGTGGGCGATGCCCAGGTGGCAGTCGATGCAGGTGAGCCCCTCCTTGCGGGCACGCGCGTGTTTCCGGCTCGAGGCCGCCTGCTGCTTGTCCAGCGCCATGTACTCGAAGCGGTGGCAGTTGCGGCATTCGCGCGAGTCCGTGGCCCGCATGTCGTCCCAGACGTAGCCGGCCAGGGTCAGGCGCTTGGCCAGGAACTTCTCCCGCGTGTCGATGGAGCCGATGATCTTGTGGAACAGCTCGTTGGTGGCCGTGACCTTGCGCACGAACATGTGAGTCCACTCCCGCGGCACGTGGCAGTCGGGACAGGTGGCCCGGACCCCCGTGCGGTTGGCGTAATGGATGGTCTGGCGGTATTCCTGGTACACGTTGTCACGCATCTCGTGGCAGGAGATGCAGAAGGTCTCCGTGTTGGTCAGCTCCATGGCGGTATTGAACCCGCCCCAGAACACGATGCCCGCCGCGAACAGCAGCACCGCCGCCAGCAGCGGATGCCCGGCATCGAGCCGCCGGTAACCCTGCCACGCCCGGCGCAGCCATTGTCTCACCCTCACCCCGTGACTCCTACATGCGCATGACCATGGGCTGCATGAGCAGCCACAGGTTGGCCAGGCTCACCGTGGTGATGAACACCACCAGCGGCAGCAGCGCCCCCCGCAGCCGGGACCGCGCCGGCACCATCCGCTGCAGGCGGTGGACCGCCACGCGCAACGCCAGCCAGAAACCGAACAGGACCAGGCCGGCCTGCAGGGCATGAACCCATTGGTCGGGCAACAGCGGGTTCATGTGCCGGAAGTGGATCTCGGCCATGCCCGGGGGCAGGGTCCCCGCCCCCAGGGGATTGGCCAGCACCGACCAGAAACCGTGGCTCTCGCGCACCAGGTGGGTGAGATTGTGGGCCACGTGGTAGCTGAAGGCCAGCGGCAGCGCGGCGAAGGCCAGGGCCGCGAACACCCGCCGGTAGTCCTCGTCCAGGCGGCCCAGCCGCCGGGCCGCGGCCACGGCCGCGGCGTACAGCACCAGGGGCAGCGCCATGGCGGCGGCCATGCCCAGGCTGAAGCTGCCGAGCAGGCGCCCCGAGTCGCCGATGGCCACCGCGAGCCGGCTCATCCAGCCCTCCCAGTAGGGCATCATGGTGATGCCGTGAAAGGTGGTCAGCGCCAGCAGGCCGAGAGCGAACCAGGCCTCGTCGCAGTGGGGCCG
>Ga0256839_1001317_pt1 | contig 30373 bp, 31 predicted proteins | sample 354166metaG_FD_185968 | JGI IMG/M metagenome (GOLD analysis project Ga0256839, IMG submission 185968) | Hydrothermal vent microbial communities from Mid Atlantic Ridge, Atlantic Ocean - 354-166 | ecosystem: Environmental > Aquatic > Marine > Hydrothermal vents | place: Atlantic Ocean: Mid... | reverse complement strand
GTGGTGCGGGCGGGGGGACTTGAACCCCCACAGGGCCACGCCCTTGCGGATTTTAAGTCCGCTGCGTCTACCAATTCCGCCACGCCCGCACTGAGCGACTGCCGGACATGAAACCCGGTCCCTTCGCCTTTTTCCTCCGCACGGGGCAGTCATGGGAAGCAGGCCGCATCCACTTGCCTGCGCGATGTGGCCTCTGGCCAACTGCCGGAAGACCGGTCAATCCGGCCAGACGACAGCCTGCGCCACGATAATGGTGCCATCCGGCCTGCTGGTGATGGCCGGCGAGCCATACAGCACGTAACCCTCCTCCAGCGCCTCGGACACGCGCTGGCAGAAGGCGGCATCATCCTTGCCGGTCAGCAGGCGATACCGCTTGCGCCCCTTGTTCATGCCCATGCCCTCTCTCTGCCGGAACCATTCCGGGGGCATGTGCTGTTGCCCTGCCCCCTTTCCTGCTTTCCTGACCACCCCCGGCCAGCGGCATTCCGCGCCTTTCAGAAGGCCAGCACTTCATCGGAGCTGGCAAAGCCGGGCAGCGGCGGCACCGCGCAATCATGATGATCGGCATGCGAAACGACCTTGCCGCGGCGCGTATAGAGGCGAATGCGGGCAGCATGCGGCGGGCCATACACGCACACCAGCCGCCCCAGGTCCTTCAGCTGCTCCAGCAGCACCTGCGGCCTTTCCTCGATGCGGCCATTGAGCACGATGACATCATAAGGCGCTTCGCGCGAAAAGCCCTTCGCGTGCTCGCCCGGCATCACCGCGGCGTTCACGCACTCCAATGCCTCCAGGTTGTCGCTGGCCTGCCGGCGCAACTCCTCGTCCTGCTCCACGGCAATCACCGACTGCGCCAGCCTTGACAGCACCGCCGTGGAATAGCCCGTGGCGCAGCCCACATCCAGCACGCAATCGGCGGGATCCACCTCCGCCAGCTGCAGCATGCGGGCAAAGGTCAGCGGCTCCATCAGCCAGCGCTTCGCACCGCTGGCATCCTCTCCGATGAACAGGTCCTCGTCCACATAGGCCAGCGCCCGCCGCTCCTCGGGCACGAAGCGTTCACGCGGCAGTTCCTCCATTGCCGCCAGCAGACGCAGGTCCATCACCCCGCCGGGACGCACCTGCGATTCGATCATGTTGCGTCGGGCCCTGTCGAAATCCATTGCTCCCGCCCTCGTTGCTGCCCCTGTGGAAACCCGCAAGCCGAAGCCTTCGGGCAATGCCTGCAAACCGCTGGCAAGATAGCCGCTGGCGCGCTATTGTCCAGAGGCAGCAGGCGCGTATCATTGCCGCGTCTGCCGCCATGTCCCGCACAGGGCTTCACGCAGGCCATGCATCATTACACGGGGCAGGCGCAATCCGGCCGGGGGAAACGCCGAACAACAATGCCGGAAAACACTGGCGGAAGCACCGGGAAAACCACACGATCTGCCGGCAGACCAGGAAAGAGGCACACAACATGCAGCAATCAAGGGCGGAAACAGGGGCCAGGAACGTTCTCGATCTCATCGGCAACACGCCGCTGATACGGCTCAACGGCCCGTCCGAGGCCACCGGCTGCGAAATCCTTGGCAAGTGCGAGTTTCTCAACCCCGGCTACTCGGTGAAGGACCGTGCCGCCCTGTTCATCATCCGCGATGCACTTCAGCGCGGCCTCGTCGAGCCCGGCGGCACGGTGGTGGAGGGCACCGCCGGCAACACCGGCATCGGCCTGGCGCTGGTAGCCAATGCGCTGGGGCTGAAGACCGTCATCGTCATTCCCGAGACGCAGTCGCGCGAGAAGAAGGAAACCCTGCGCGCGCTTGGCGCACAACTGGTGGAAGTGCCGGCAAAGCCCTACCGCAACCCCAACAACTACGTGAAATATTCCGCCCGCCTTGCACAGGCGCTGGACGAGCGGCTGCAAGGCGGTGCCTTCTGGGCCAACCAGTTCGACAACATTGCCAACCGCCGGGCGCACGAACAGACCACGGCACAGGAGATCTGGCAGCAGACGCAAGGCAAGGTGGATGCCTTCATCTGCGCGGTGGGCACCGGCGGCACGCTGGGTGGCGTCTCCGACGGACTGAAGGCCAGGAACCCGGATATCGTCATCGGCCTTGCCGACCCGGGCGGCGCGGCGCTGTATGAATACTACACCAGTGGCGAGCTGAAGGCAGAGGGCAGCTCCATCATGGAAGGCATCGGCCAGAGCCGCATCACCAAGAACCTGGAAGGCGCGAAAGTGGACTGGGCCTGCCGCGTGCCCGACGATGAAGCACTGCAGGTGCTCTACGAGCTGAACCTGCGCGAGGGCATGCTGCTGGGTGGCTCGTCAGGCATCAACGTCGCAGGAGCCATGCGGCTGGCGCGCGAGCTGGGGCCGGGCAAGACCATCGTTACCATGCTGTGCGATCCGGGGCTGCGCTACATGTCGAAACTTTACAATCCGGACTTCCTGCGCGAGAAGGAACTGCCCCTGCCGCCATGGACGCTGGCACAGCAGGAAGCGCCGGAGCTGCCGCAGGTATTCCTGCCGGAAGAGGAGGGCTGAGGCCGGAAAGGGTTGCGCCAGCGCCCGGCATGGGGTGCACAACAAGTGCCATCCTGCCGGAACGGGGCTTCAGCGCAGAAAAGGCCGAGGGAGGGACAAGGCAGGCATGAGCAAGAACACGACTGGCAGCCGCTGGCTCGTCAGCCCGCAATGGCTGCACGATCATCTGAACGATCCCGGCATGGTGGTGCTGGACGCAAGCTGGGTGCTGCCGGAGGAGGCTGCGCCCGGCTCCTCTCCACGCGAGGAGTTCGAGGACGAGCACATTCCCGGCGCACGTTTCTTCGACATCGACGAGGTGGCCGACCCGGATGCCCCCCTGCCCCACACCGTGCCAACGCCGGAACTGTTTGCCGAAAAGGTCGGCGAGCTGGGCATTTCCAACGATTCCATGGTGGTGGTCTATGACACCTACCCGCCCTTTGCCGCACCGCGCGCGTGGTGGCTGTTCCGCCTCTTCGGGCATGACCGCGTGGCGGTGCTCGACGGCGGGCTGGAAGCATGGCAACTGGCCGGTTTCCCGGTGGAATCAGGCCCGCCTTCCGCACCATCGTCGCCAGCCACCTTCACGCCGGAGATGCGCCCCGGGCTGCTGGCCGATGCAGCCACCGTGCTGAAGGCGCTGGAGGAAGGACAGCCGCAGGTGGCTGATGCCCGCTCGCCCGGGCGCTTTGCCGGAGAGGAGGCGGAACCTTATGCCGGCGTGCCGTCAGGCCACATGCCAGGCGCGAGGAATGCGCATTATGCCACCTTCATGAACGTGGACGGCACCCTGAAGGAACCGCAGGCCCTGCGCGCCGCCTTCGATGCCGCCGGCATCGACCTTGGGCAACCCGTCATCTTCACCTGCGGTTCCGGCGTTACCGCCTGCCTGCCGGCGCTGGCGGCAGCGGTGCTGGGCAAGGAAGATTTCGCCGTTTACGACGGTTCCTGGCGCGAGTGGAGTGCCTTGCCCGATGTGCCGAAGGCACTGGCCGGATGACCACCACAAGGGAGTTCCTTCATGAGCAAGGCCCTGCATGCCCCCTACCCTGCCGGACGCCCGCGGCGATTGCGCCGCACGGAATGGTCGCGGCGACTGGTGCGTGAAAGCCGCCTTGCGGTTGATGACCTCATCTGGCCGCTGTTTGTCATCGAGGGCACGGGCAAACGCCAGCCGGTGGCCTCCATGCCGGGGGTGGAGCGGCTTTCCATCGATGAACTGCTGAAGGAGGTGGAGCAGGCAGTGGCGCTGGGCATTCCGCTGATCTCGCTGTTTCCCAACACGCCGGACGAGAAGCGCAGCGCCGATGCGGCGGAAGCCTTCAACCCGGAAAATCTCGTCTGCCGCGCCGTGCGGGCGGTGAAGGAGCGCTTCGGCGACGCCATGGGAGTGATGACGGACGTGGCGCTTGACCCCTATACCAGCCACGGACAGGACGGCCTGCTGGGCGAGAATGGCGAGGTGCTCAATGACGAAACCATCGAGGCGCTGGTGAAACAGGCGCTCAACCAGGCGCAGGCGGGGTGTGATGTCATCGGCCCGTCCGACATGATGGACGGGCGCGTGGCAGCCATTCGCTCAAGCCTGGAAGAGGCCGGGCTGCAACACGTGCACATCATGGCCTACACGGCAAAGTATGCCTCTGCCTTCTATGGCCCGTTTCGCGATGCTGTCGGCTCCGGCGCGCGGCTGAAGGGAGACAAGCGCACCTACCAGATGGATCCGGCCAATGCCGACGAGGCCCTGCGCGAAGCGGCACTGGACGTGGCCGAAGGAGCCGATTCGCTGATGGTAAAGCCGGGCATGCCGTATCTGGACATCGTGCGGCTGCTGAAGGAGCACTTCGGCCTGCCCGTGTTCGCCTACCAGGTAAGCGGGGAATACGCCATGCTGAAGGCAGCCTGCGCCAACGGCTGGCTGGAGGAACGAAAGGTCGTGATGGAAAGCCTGATCGCCTTCAGGCGCGCCGGTGCCGATGGCATCCTCACCTATTACGCACCAGACGTGGCCCGCTGGCTGAAGGAAGAAGCCACGGCAGGTGCTGGAACATGAGCCACGTGCTGGCAAGGGTGGCATATATGCCCCGGATACACTGAAAACGGAAAACTTCTGCCACAAAGAGCCATCAAACCGCGGGAATCCAAGCCACAGTCGTCAAGCACTGATGAAATGCACAGCCGCGGTGGAACCGGCAATCGGTTATCTGAAGGCAGAGCACCGAATGGGCCGCAATTGCCTGGTGCACCAGGTGAGCGATGCCATCAACACCATCCTGACCGCCGCCAGCTGCAACTTCCACCTGCTGCGAAGCTTCATCGCCCGGTTTCTCTTGCGCCTCATCCAGATATGGCTTTTCGGGCTTGCACAACGGCAGCAGGCCACACCTGCAAATCCACAGGGCCAATTCCTGTTCAGGCCTGTTGTTACGCGCGCCCTCCGCGTCTCCCGGCTATCCATTCCTTGTCCTGCCCGTCAACGCAGCTCCTGACCATTGTTCATGCGTGGCAGCCGCAGCAGGTCTATGTCCAGCGCCTTCATGTGGGCGCGCAGGGTGTTGCGATTGATGCCAAGAAGCGCTGCCGCCTTCACCTGGTTGCCGTTGGTGGCGGCAAGCGCAGCGGCAATCAGCGGCCGCTCCACCTCGCGCATCACGCGCTGATACAGTCCCGGTGGCGGCAGGGCATCGCCATGGCGGGCGAAATGCGCCTGCAACCAGCGCTCGACGAAGGCCGAAAGCTGTGCCGGGTCTCCATTTTCCTCCTCAAGCGCCGATGAGGAAGCGGCGCTGAACTCCTCCAGCTCGGCAGCCACCGTCTCGGCACTGATCTCTTCTTCCGCGTGAATGGCCAGAATGCGCCGCACCAGGTTCTCCAGTTCACGCACGTTGCCGGGCCAGCGGTGCTGCTTCAGGCGGTCCAGTGCCTGCGGGGTGAAGTGCTTGCGCGGCAGCCCGTCGTGTGCTGCTTCTTCCACGAAATGCGCCACCAGGTCGGGAATGTCCTCCAGCCGCTCGCGCAGCGGCGGCAGCCGCAGCGTGGCCACGTTGAGACGGTAATAGAGATCTTCACGGAACTGGCCGGTGGCAATGAGCTGCTTGAGGTCGCGGTGCGTGGCGGCAATGATGCGCACGTCGGCCTTGATGGGCCTTGCCCCGCCAACGGTGGTGAACTCCCCCTCCTGCAGCACGCGCAGCAGGCGCGTCTGCGCCTCCATCGGCATGTCGCCGATCTCGTCCAGGAACAGCGTGCCGCCGCGCGCGCGCTCGAAGCAGCCGGCATGGCGGGCCACCGCCCCGGTAAAGGCCCCCTTCTCGTGCCCGAACAGCTCCGATTCGATCAGCTCGCGCGGAATGGCGGCCATGTTGACGGCGATGAACGGCCCGTGCTTGCGCCGGCCATACTCATGCAGCACCCGCGCCACCAGCTCCTTGCCGGTGCCCGACTCGCCCAGGATCATCACCGTCAGATCCGTTTGCGTCAGCCGTGCGATGATGCGGTATATCTCCTGCATGGCGCGCGAGCGGCCAATCAGCGGCATCTGCTCCCCGCCATTGCCCCCCGCCTCCTGCCGCGCATCATTGTGGCGGCTTTCCAACGCCCGGCGCACCACGTCCAGCATCTCCGAAAGGTCGAAGGGCTTGGGCAGATACTCGAAGGCCCCGCGCTCCGCCGCGCGAATGGCGGTCATCACCGTGTTGCGGGCGCTCATCACCACCACCGGCAGCTCCGGCCGGCGCTTGCGGATGCGCGGCAGCACCTCGAAGGCCTCGGCATCGGGCAGCACCACGTCGGTGATCAGCACATCGCCCTCGCCGCTGGCCGCCAGCTCCCACATGGCGGCAGCATTGGAGCCCGAACGCACCTCGTATCCCGCCTGCGCCAGTGCCCTTGTGAGCACCGTGCGCACCGCCGCGTCATCATCGATCACCAGGATGGTTTCCCCTGCCATTGCGCCTTTCCCGAATCCCTGTCTTTCAGCCTGCTGCCCGAGCTTCACCAACATCACCGTTCACGAGAAGGGCAGCACCCTGCCCCGTCATCAGCCCTCGTGAATCGGCAACCGCACGCGGAACACCGTCCAGTCGCCCTCGCGCGTGCACTCCACCACGCCGCCATGATCACGCACCACCTTGGCCACCAGCGCCAGCCCCAGCCCGCGCCCGGACGGTTTGCCAGACACGAACGGCTCGAAGATGTGCGGCAGGATGTCTTCCGGCACCGGCCTGCCGGTATTGCGCACGCATACCTCCAGCGGCAGCGCCAGCAGCTCGCCCCCGGGCTGCGCCACCCGCACCCCGGGGCGATATGCGGTGGAGACTTCTATTGTTCCACTTTTTTCAGATTCACCAATAGCTTCTGCCGCATTCTTTACCAGGTTCATGAAGGCCTGCACCAGCCGGTCCCGATCACCCAGCACCGGCGGCAGCGAAGGGTCATAGAGTTCGCGAATGCGGATGCCGGCGGCAAACCCGGCAGCGGCCAGGCGGTTGACGCGATCTAGCACCGTGTGGATGTTCAATGGCTCGTAGGAGCGTGGCCGCTCCTCGCCCAGCGCCTCCATTTCCTCCACCAGCGCGCGAATGCGATCGACTTCCTCCATGATGAGCGTGGCCAGCTCGCGGTCTGCCTCTTCCAGTTGCGGCTCGATGAGCTGCGCGGCGCCGCGGATTCCCGAGAGCGGATTCTTGATCTCGTGCGCCAGCATCGCCGCCAGCCCGGAAACGGTGCGCGCGGCTGCAGCATGAGAGAGCTGGCGGTCTATCTTCTCGGCCAGCGACCGCGGCTCGAACTGCACGATGACCGCACCCGGCACATCCGGCAGGGCGGCGGCCTGCACGTCCACCAGCCGGGCGCCGCCGGTGCGCGGCGTGCCTACTTCCAGCTCGTATTCATGCACGCTGGCACCGGAAGTGCGCGCCACTTCCAGCACGCGATGCAACGGCGAATCCGCCGCCACCACACCACGCAGCCCCAGCCGCCGCAGCGAGCGCGCCGATGTCTGGAAGAAGTTTTCCGCCGCCGCATTGGCATGGAGGATGGAATCGTCCTCGCCAATCACCAGCAGCGGCCCCGGCATGGCCGCCAGCACTGCCGTGGCCAGTTGCGCGGCGTCAAGTCCAAGCCCCCCCTGCCCTGCCGTTGCGCCAGCACCCGCCCCCTTGCCGGTAGTGGAGAGCGCAGGCGTTTCCCTTTCCGCATTCTGCCGTGTTTCATCTGCCATCTAGCACGCAACCCCTGCTGTCATGGCGGCACCGGCGCGAGAAATACCCGCGTTCATCGCATTCATCACTGATGCCTTGCGCGCCAGTTCCTCCAGCCTGGCCAGCTCCTCCTGCACGGCCGCAAGGTCATCGCTGCGCAGCAGCACCTTCGCCGCCTGTCGTGCCTCGGCATCATGCAGCCAGCCTTCCTGCTGCCAATGGGTCAAAGCCGCCTTCAGATGCTTGCGCGCCCGCCGCAGACCGCGCGGCTGGCCATGAAAGGCTACCATGTCTGCATGCAGGCGGCGGATCTGCTGCACCTGCTGCGCCGGATGCAGCCATGCTGCGGCTGCTGCCCCCGGCGCTGGCGCAACACCGCATCGCCCGCCTGCTGCTGCCGCTGTTTCCTGCCGTCGCAGACCTGCGGCGATCTCGCCGGGCAACCACGGGCGACCGGTGGCAGCGCGGCCGATCATCACGCCATCGGCGCCGGATTGCGCCAGCGCCAGCCGTGCGGTGCGAACATCGACAATGTCTCCGTTCACCAGCACCGGTATGCCATGTCCATGCATGCGCAAGGTGCGCACCACCTGCCCCACGGCCTGCCAGTCTGCCCGCCCGCGATAGAACTGCTGCCGGGTGCGGCCATGCACGGTAACCAGCGCCACGCCCAGCCCTGCCGCCATCAACGCCAGCTGTGGCGCGTTGCGCGTGGCCTCATCCCAGCCCAGGCGCATCTTCACGCTCACTTCCGCGCCAGCCTCCCGCGCCACCTCCAGCACTGCCGTGATGATCTCCTGCGCCAGCGCCGGATCGCGCATCAGCGCCGCACCGGAAAGCTTGCCGGTTACCATCTTGGCCGGACAGCCCATGTTGATGTCGATGACCTGCGCATCATGCTCCAGCGCCACGGCGGCCGCCCGTGCCATCATGTGCGGATCATGCCCGGCCAGCTGCACCACCCGCGGCTGCACGGTTGCCTCGGCATCTGCGGCACTTTCGGTGTCTTTGGTGGCGGCATCACCATCACCGCGGCAGGCATCCACCGCCGCCAACCGCGCCAGCTGCCGCCCTGCCAGCAGCTCCTTGCCCGCCGCCATCTCTGCCGCCACCATGCCGGCACCCAGCCGCCACGCAGCCGCGCGAAACGGAGCATCCGTAACCCCGGCCATGGGTGCCAGCGCCACCGGGTTGCGCAGCGTGAAACGGCCGATTTTCAATACTTGCGGCATGCAGCGTCATCCCCGCCTCGACCATTTCCTGATAGCCCGAAAATGCCTTTTCATCCATTACATTGCCTATAATATCGGCAGAATCTTTGATATCACCATTGTTGCACGAATATAAGGCAGTTTCTGCATGGCTGAATGTCGCAGGCTTGACATGTCCGCGAGCCGGGCAGACAACCGGCGCAATGACGAGCGCATAACATACGCGCAACATGAGGATGCCCTGCACAGGCCATGACCAGCTCCGCCCACTGTCGCACCAATGCCCTGCTCATCGTCGCTGCCGGCTCCGGCAGCCGCGCCGGACAGTCCCTGCCGAAGCAGTATGTGCCCGTCGGTGGTGTTCCCCTGTTGCGTCATTCCGTGCTGCGCGGCCTGCGGCATCAGGGCATTGGCAGCGTGCGGGTGGTCATCGGCACGGGCCAGCGGGAACTTCACGATGCTGCACTGGGCGATCTCGACCTGCCGCCGCCGGTCATCGGCGGGCAGACACGCCAGCAGAGCGTGTTCAATGGCCTGCGGGCGCTGGCAGACATGGAGGAGCCGCCGGACAACGTGCTGATACACGATGCCGCGCGCCCCTTTCTGCCAGCGGCAGTCATCGACCGGCTGCTTGCGGCCCTGCAGCAGCATGAGGCGGTCATTCCCGTGCTGGAGGTGGTGGATACCATCAAGCGCGTGGACGAACACGGCATCATTGTCGAAACCCCGCCACGCCACCGCCTGCGCGCTGCCCAGACGCCACAGGCCTTCCGATTCCGGCCCATATTGCAGGCGCATGATGCGGCCGCACGGCTGCCAGTGGAGTTCAGCGACGATGCCGCGGTAGCCGAGCACGCCGGGTTGCGGGTGGCGACGGTGGCGGGCGATGCCATCCTGCGCAAGGTTACCCACCCGCAGGATTTCCGCTGGGCCGAGAACATGGCACGCACGCTGGCCGCGGAAGGCAAGGGCGATGATGCCGGGGTGTGAGGAATCAGGCCATTTTGCACAAGCAGCATCTGCGGCGAGGAACAACACCGATGCACAAGCAGGAAAAGGATACGCAGGGCATTCCGCTGCCCGATGTGCGCTGCGGCAACGGCTTTGACGTGCATGCCTTCACGCAGGGCGATCATGTCATCCTGTGTGGCGTGCGCATTCCGCACACCCATGCGCTGGCCGGGCATTCCGATGCCGACGTGGCCATGCATGCGCTCACCGATGCCCTGCTGGGCTGCATCGCGGCGGGCGACATCGGCACCCATTTCCCCCCCTCCGACGAGCGCTGGAGAGGCGCGCCGTCGCGACTGTTCCTGCAGCATGCTGCCGACATGGTGCGGCAACAGGGCGGCATCATCACGCATTGCGACCTCACCATCATCTGCGAGGCACCGAAGCTGCGCCCCCACATCGACGCCATGCGTGCAAACCTCGCCGATATCCTGGGCATTGCCGTTGAGCGGATATCGGTAAAGGCCACCACCACGGAAAGGCTGGGATTCACCGGCCGCAAGGAAGGCATTGCCGCCCTTGCCACCGCCACCGTGGCACTGCCGGCCGGGTGAAACGCACATGGCCCGTTCCCCTGTGCATTCCGGACAGGCAACCGGCAGGTCAGGACAAGGCCGGGCACCAGCCTCTTGCCTTCAGCCAGCTTCGTCAGGACTTTCAGGCGCAAACAGGCTCGGCTGCCCATTCTCGTCATCCTTGCGCCGGGGTGCGGAAGATACCCCTGCGCTGACGCGCCTGCCCGTGGTGGCATGCACAGCCGTTTTCCTGCCTTCATCGCGCGCAGGCACGGCCTGCACCAGGCGCTGGCCGTCATGAAACTCCAGCATCAGGCGCTGCGCGGGGTGGATGTCGGCCGCACGGGTCATCAGCCGCCCCACGGCACCGCCTTCGGCCTCGGCATCATGCACCAGCGCATAGCCGCGGGCGAGCACCGCCTTCGGGTTCAGCGATTCCAGCGTGCGCGCCAGTTGCTGCAACCTTTCCCGGCGCTGCGGCAGCTGCCGATGCAGCGTCTGCGCCTGCCGCCCGGCCAGCGTTGCGAGCTGCTGATGCAACAGGACAAGACGCTGCTCCTGCGCCTGCCACAACCGCCTGCCGAGCACTTCCAGTTGCTGGCGCTGATGTTGCAGATGCTGCCGGAAAGGACGCAATGACAGACGCGCCTGCAGTTGCTGCAACGCCTGCCGGCGCTGCTGCCATGCACCTTCCGCGGCCTGCGCCAGCCGCAGGGAGAGCGACTGCAACCCCTGGCGCGCCAGCCCGGCGCGGTGGTGCAGCAGCATGGGCGAAAGCCGCCCCTGCAACTGCGCCAGATGCCGCCGCCGCTCCGCCACCAGCTCTGCCAGCGCATGGCGCAGCCGCGCATCGGCAACATCAAGCCGCTGTTGCGCCAGCGCCAGGATGTCTTCCGGCCTTGGCAGGGCGCGGGTGGCGGCCAGCAGGCGCTGGCGGCGATGCTCCGCCTGCGTCTGCATGCTGCGCAGCAGCCGCACGCCCAGGTCCTGCGTCCATGCCAGCAGCTCCGCGCGCACCGGCACCGCCTTTTCCGCTGCCGCCGTGGGGGTGGGAGCACGCCAGTCCGCCGCCAGGTCGATGAGCGTGGTATCGGTCTCGTGCCCCACGGCGGAAATCAGCGGAATGTCGGAGGCAGCGGCAGCGCGCACCACCATCTCCTCGTTGAAGCCCCAAAGGTCTTCCAGCGAACCACCACCACGTGCCACGATGATCAGGTCAGGCCGTGGCACCGGGCCGGAGCCATCCGCCGGCAGGGCATTGAAGCCGGCAATGGCGCGCGCCACCTCCATTGCGCAGGTCTCGCCCTGCACGCGCACCGGCCAGACGATGACATGACGCGGAAAACGGTCGGCAAGGCGGTGCAGGATGTCGCGAATGACGGCACCGGTGGGCGAGGTGATGACCCCAATCACCTCCGGCAGCCACGGCAGCGGCTTCTTGCGTGCGGTATCGAACAGCCCCTCGGCGGCGAGTTTCCTGCGGCGCTCCTCCAGCAGCGCCATCAAGGCACCAATGCCCGCCGGCTCCAGCCTCTCGATGACAAGCTGGTATTTCGACTGCCCGGCATAAGTCGTGATGCGGCCGGTGGCCACCACCTCCATGCCCTGCTCGGGCTGTATCTTCAGCCTGCCTGCCACACCGCGCCAGATGACCGCGGCCAGCACCGAACGTTCGTCCTTCAGGTCCAGGTAGACGTGCCCTGATGCCGGGCGCGACACGCGCCCCACCTCGCCGCGCACGCGCACGTGGCCGAAGGTGTCTTCCATGGTGCGCCTGATGGCGGTGGAAATGTCGGAAACGGTGTATTCCACCACGTTGGGCGGCATGCCGCGCACTTCCGCGGCAGCGGGCAGGATCTCCCCGGTGATGGGGTCGATGCGGATGTCCTCATCACCGTGGCTCACCGCTGGCGCTCCACCATTGCAGAGGGAGAGGACGATGAAGCCGCGTTTTGCGCAGCAGTCTCCTCCGGTTCTGTCGCCAGCTCCTGCTCGTGTGCCTGTGCCAGCCGCTTCCAGCTCTTCCATGCCAGTGGCAGGCTGATGACGTAGGCAACGGCAGCCAGTGTCATCATGTGCCAGGGAAAGGCGATGAGCAGCACGCTGGTCAGCACCAGCGCCGCCAGCAGCGGCAGCACCCATTCGCGCGGAATGCGCCGGGTCAGCCGCTTGCCGGAGAAGGTGGGCAGGCGCGAGATCATGCCCAGCGCCACCAGCGCCACCCACACGGCAATCACCGGTGCCAGCACCGCACCGTGCTGCGCCAGCCCCAGGAACCCGAGGAACATGGGCGATATCGCCAGCAATGCACCGGCCGGGGCCGGAATGCCGATGAAGAAGGCAGCATGCCACTCCGGCCTGTCGTCGTCTTCCAGCATCACGTTGAAGCGCGCCAGCCTCAGTGCACAGGCAATCACCAGCGCCAGCGCCACCACCCAGCCGAGGTTGTTCAGCGCATGCAGCGACCACAGGTAGATGAGCATGGCCGGCACCACGCCGAAGTTCACGAAATCGGCCAGCGAATCGAGTTCCGCGCCAAAGCGCGAGGTGCCTTTCAGCAGCCGCGCCAGCCGGCCATCCAGCGCATCCAGCACGGCCGCAAGGATGACCGCCCCGGCCGCCAGCTCGAAGCGCCCGTCCACGCCCAGTCGAATGGCGGTAACACCGGCGCACACCGCCAGCAGGGTAATGAGGTTGGGCAGCAGGAAGCGCGGCGAGATCATGCGCAGACGCGGCCTGCGCCTGTGGCGCCGCGCTCTGCGCCTGCCTGCCACTGGCGCATCGTGCGCCGGTGCTGCCCCGGCAAGGGTATCATCGGTTTCGGGGCTGTTCATGAACGTCATGTCCCGGCTCCGGTGGTGTGGGTATGGCGCGTGGTTGCAAGAACGCAATGTAGCACGAAGCTGCCGATCGTGGCCAATGGCATTGCCCCCTGTCCCGCAACAATGGACAGAGTGTTGGCCGCAGCAGCAAAACGGCAGCCCGGAGCGCATGCATGTCGGCAGGCCTTCCTTGGCAGCCCCCTTCACCAGCTCCCCGTGTTGGGCATGCTGACCCACGGTTCCGCGGGCGGCAGCGGCTCGCCCTTCTGCAGCAGCTCGATGGAGATGCCATCCGGCGACTTGACGAAGGCCATGCGGCCATCTCGCGGCGGGCGGTTGATGACGACGCCGCCATCCATCAGGCGCTGGCAGATTTCGTAGATGTCATCCACGGCAAAGGCGAGATGCCCGAAGTTGCGGCAGCCTTGCGTGTATTCGTGCTCATCCCAGTTGTATGTCAGCTCCAGTTCCACGTCGGTATTTTCCGGTGCCGCCAGGAAGATGAGCGTATAACGGCCCTTCTCGTTGTCCTTGCGGCGGGTTTCCACCAGGCCCAGCAGATCGCAGTAGAAGTGCAGCGATTCGTCGATGTTGCCGATGCGCACCATGGTGTGCAGAAAGCGCATGGATGTCCTCTCCGTGATCTTCCCGTATCCGGCTTCAATCCCCGTGATGCGATGCGGAATGGCTCATGTGGGAAGCAGCCTCTCGCATCTGCCTTGCCATGCCCGTTCACACCGCCACGTTGTCGATGAGGCGGGTCTCGCCCAGCCGGGCCGCGGCCAGCACGCGCAAGGGGGCATTGTGCCAGTCCTGCGGTGGCTGCAGTGTTTCGGCATGGCGCACCGCCACATAATCCACCACGAAGCCGGCTTCATGCAAGGCCTGGGTGGCGTCGTGTTCCACCGCCAGCGGCGAGGTGCCGGCGCGCAGGCGTTGCGCGGCACGCTTCAGCTCGGCATGCAGGCGCGGTGCCATGCGGCGCTCTTCCTCCGTCAGGTATGCATTGCGGGAAGACAGTGCCAGCCCGTCTTCCTCGCGCACCGTGGGAGCAGCGATGATGCGTACCGGCAGCGACAGGTCCTGCACCATGCGGCGGATGACCTGAAGCTGCTGGTAATCCTTCTCGCCGAAGATGGCGACATCGCACCCCGTCTGGATGAACAGCTTGGCCACCACCGTTGCCACGCCATCGAAGTGCCCCGGCCGGTGTGCATCCTCAAGCCCCGCCGTGGCCGGCCCCTGCACCCGCACCGTGGTGGCAAACCCTTGCGGATACATCTCCTCCACCGTTGGCAGCCAGGCCAGTGCCACACCGGCATCGTGCAGCTTTTGCAGGTCTTCCTGCCGGCGGCGCGGATAACGCTCGAAGTCCTCGCCTGCGCCGAACTGCAGGGGGTTGACGAAGATCGAGGCAATGACGGCATCGGCCTGCGCATGCGCCAGCCCGATGAGCGACAGGTGCCCGGCATGCAGCGCGCCCATGGTCGGCACCAGCGCCAGCGTGGCGGAACGTTCGCGCAAGCGCGCAAGCTGTTCGCGCAGCTCCTGCAGGGTGCTGGCCACTTGCATGGTTCGAGACATGCGCTTTTCTTCCTGCCAGGGGACATGCGTGCACGCATCCCTGATGCATGCATCTTGTGCACATGCCTACCACCGGATTGCCGTGGCGCAAAGCGCAAGGATGAAAAAAGCCGGAGAGCATGCGCTCTCCGGCCTGAAGTTCCGGGGGCTTTTCCGTTGCGGGGCTCACCGCATGGCGGTGGCCGAACCCAGGTGCTCCAGCGGGTTCACCGGCGTTGCGCCCTTGCGGATCTCGAAGTGCAGCTGCGGCGTCTTCACCGCACCGGTGCTGCCCACCGAAGCAATCACCTGACCACGACGCACCCGGTCGCCACGCTTCACTTTCAGGTCACGGTTGTGGGCATAGGCCGTAACCCAGCCGCCGGAGTGGCGAACGAGGATGAGGTTGCCGTAGTCCTTCAGCTCGTTGCCGGCGTAGGCCACCACGCCATCGTCAGCGGCGCGCACGGCAGCACCTGCAGGTGCGGCAATGTTGATGCCCTCGTTGCGCGCCCCACCGATCTTCTCGCCGAAGCGGGCAATGATGCGGCCACGCACCGGCCACGAGAAACGGGCAGAGGCCAGCTTCGGCTTCGGCGCGGCGGTGCTTGCACGCTCCACCGGCTGAGCCGGGGCAATACGCTCCTGATCCTTGGCCTGCTGCTGTGCGGCAGCCACCTTCACCGCACGCGGCTGATGCTCACGCACCACCTGCTGCTGCCGCGGCTGCTTGCGCACCGAGGCCACGGCTGTGGAACCACCCCGCATGCGCCAGCCATCCGAAGACGGGATCTTCACCACCTGCCCCACCTTCAGCCCGCTGTTGAGCGACAGGCCGTTGTAGGATGCGATCTTGCGCGGATGCACACCATACTTGCGGCCCAGCGCATACCACGTCTCGCCCGGCTGCACGCGGTGGCGGCGTGCCTGCTGCGCCATGTTGCTGTCCGAGCGGGCCGGAGCGGCGGCAGGCTGCACACGCGGCTGCGCTGCCGGCACCGACGCCGGAGCGGTTGCCGCCGCCACCTGGCGCTGCACCGTCGGAGCCGGAGAAACGGGGTTGGCAACACCCGGAATGATGATGCGCTGCCCCACGCGGATGGAGGGCGAGGACAGGCCATTGGCCGCCATCAGCTCGGAAACGGTCTTGCCGTTGGCCCTGGCGATGGAAAACAGCGTCTGCCCCGGCTGCACCACCAGGCTGCCATTGACCGCCGGGCGCGAGGGCTGCGCTGCAGGCTGATAGGCTGGCTGGCGTGGCGTTGCGGCAGCCGTGCGCGTGGCGCTGCGCACCGGTGCGGCATAGCCGCCACTACCGTTCCACGCCGGCGTGGGATTGCTCCACGGCGAACTCCCGTTGCCGGCCACCGGCGGCAGCGGCTGGCTCTGCACCGGCTGCGTGGCAGCCGACTGCTGAGGTGCCACCGAAGCAGTGCCGTCAATGGGCGGATAATCGCTGAGGCGTTCGATGTCGGAGGAACAGGCTGCCAGCAACGCCGTGGCGCTGATGGCCAGCAACATGCGCGCAGGGCGCGAAGAGGCGATATTCTTTTTCATTGCTACACTACCCCGGAACTGGAACACACTTACCGCGTGCCATCATGCTACCGGCAGCGTTAAGAAACGGTTTCAATTTGAAGAAAAATGTCCGCGCCTGCCCAAAACTTTCCGCAACCACCCTTTTTGCGCTATGCACGGGCGCAAGAGGCACCTTGGCGGCGAACGCCCCTTCAGGCGGCATGCTGCGATGCAAGCGGACGATGACATGAACGACGACAGGATGAAGGGAGCGCCCGGCATGGATGCTTCTGCCGAAGTCGGCACGCCCGGAGATGATGCAGGCGTGAAGGACATGAAGATCGCCATCATCGCCGCCGACACGCCGGAAGCCCGCGCCGCGGAAGAGGAGCTGCGCCAGCGCTATCAGGTGGTGCCCGTGCAGCAGGCTGACGTGGTGGTGGCGCTGGGTGGTGATGGCCTGATGCTGCACACCATGCATGAGCTGCTGGGCACAAACAAGCGCATCTTCGGCATGAACCGCGGCTCGCTGGGCTTCCTGATGAACGAATACCGCGCCGATGATCTGCCCCGGCGCATCGCCCGGGCGGTGGAGACGGAAATCCACCCCTTGCGCATGCACGTGCGCGATGTGCAGGGGCAGGAGCATGAAGCGCTGGCCTTCAACGAGGTTTCGCTGTTCCGCCAGCGTCATCAGGCGGCAAAGCTGCGCATCTGCGTGGATGGCAAGGTGCGCATGCAGGAGCTGGTGTGCGATGGGCTGATCATCGCCACGCCGGCGGGCTCCACGGCCTACAACCTGTCTGCCCACGGTCCCATCCTGCCCATCGATTCCCCGCTGCTGGCGCTCACGCCCATCAGCCCCTTCCGCCCGCGGCGCTGGCGCGGGGCCATCCTGCCGGACACGGCCCGGGTCTCGGTGCGCGTTCTGGAAGTGGAGAAGCGGCCGGTGGCGGCCGTGGCAGACAACCGCGAATACCGCAACGTGCTGGAGGTGGACGTGGTGCAGGACAGGAGCCTGGCCGCCCGCCTGCTGTTCGACCCCGAACGCTCGCTGACCGAAAAGGTGATTGCCGAGCAGTTCCGCTATTGCGACTGAACGATGGTGCTGCTGAACAAAGGCCCTGCCCCGCAACCTGCGAGAGCAACCGCATTCGCGCATGATGCCCCGCTCAACGGAATGTCATTTCCGCCATGCTGACCCGGCCGTGTAGGATGGCATGTGTCCGTCCTGTGTCGGTTTCACACCAGATTGCCGGGAGAAACGATCATGCTCCGTATTCCGTTCCTTGCCGCCGCCGCTGCAACCATGCTTGTTGCCACTGCCCTGCCACACAACGGCATCAGCGGCGCGGCGCTGGCGGAAGAGAAGCCGTTGCCGGTGATGCAGGTGTGGAAGTCTCCCACCTGTGGCTGCTGCGGCAAGTGGATAGACCACATGCGCGCCGCCGGCTTCAGCGTGCAGGCGCGCGACATCGACGACCTGACGATGGTGAAGAAACTCGCCGGTGTGCCGGATGACAAGGCATCCTGCCACACCGCCATCATCGACGGCTATGTCATCGAGGGCCATGTGCCGGCACAGGACGTGAAGCGCCTGCTGAAGGAGCGCCCGCAGGTTGCCGGGCTGTCGGTTCCGGGCATGGTGTCCGGCTCTCCGGGCATGGAGAACGGCCGCACCGAACCTTATGATGTCGTTACCTTCGGCAAGGGCCAGTCGCGCGTCTTCTCCAGCTATCGCTGATGTGGCCCGTTGGGGTGGAGTAACAGCGTTGGCACACAATGGCATTCGTCTCAGCCGCCAGCCGCACGCGCAAACAATACCACCAGCAGCAGCAACAGTGCCATGAGCACGAATGCCGGGACATGCCAGATGCGTCGCTCCCTTGCCGGCAGCAACCGCGCCACGCGCCAGGCCAGCAGCGCCTCCACCATGTAGTAGAAGGCAAAGGCGCGCGAGGCGATAGCCACCACCTCGAAGATGTCGAACAGCCAGATGAGCATGATCGCAGCCACCGTCAGCAGCGGATAGGCACGGTGCTGCGGCAATGTCCGGTGGCTGGCGCGCGCCACCTGGGAGAGCAGCCCGCCGGCACCGGCCGTATCGGCAATGGCAGCGGAAAGCTGGCTCATCAGCGCCGCCACCACCAGCATCCACGGCAATACGGCAGCCACCTGCCCGGCCAGGGAGATGATGGCCGTCTCATCCGCCTGCCCATGCGGCAGATATTGCAGCAATGGCTGCACCAGCAGCACGAACCCCACGTAGATGACGCCAGCCAGCAGCTGCGCCAGCAGCATGCTGCGTCGGCGCAATGTTGGCGAATAGGCATGCCCAAGGTAGCGCGAAGTCTCGAAACCCTGCACGATGAGCAGCATGCCGGCCAGCATGCGCAGGCGCTCCACCAGTGTCATCTCGGCGCTGCTGCCCGTTGCCGCCCATGCGCTATTGGCAATGTCGTGCCACAACAGCCCTGCCAGCAATGCCGCGATGATGGACAGCTTGATGGAAACGGCAACGAGTTCCGTCCATTCCAGCCCATGAAACCCACGCCACCAGCCCAGCAGACCAATGGCCGCCAGCACCACGCTGGCCAGCATGTCGGCGGCAAGTGCCGCATTGCCCCACGGTGTCATGGACAGCGCAAAGGCTGCCAGCAGACGAATGTAGAAAGCAACAGAAATGACATAGGCCAATGCCAGCGCCACGTCGCCTGCATTCCCCAGTCGAACAACGACAGTATCGCTGCCTGAACGCTGCAGGGGTTCTGCATGGGCGATGTTGAAACGGATGATGCCGCCAATCATCAGCGCCAGCAACACGATGCCCAGCATTGCCAACGCTGCCTGGCTGCCTGCCACTTCGGCCAACAGGGGTGCGGCGATGAGAAAACCGGAACCGATGATGGAGGCCAGTGGCGTGATGGTGGCGCGCCACAGGGGGCTGCGCAGCAGTGTCGGGTGCAACAGCACAACAGCCACGAACAAGGCAATGACGGGCAGCAGGATGTTCGGCAGCACGTCGCCCTGCGCGCTCATGCCTCCCCGTTCCTCTCGGCATTGTCATCAGCCTGCTGCCGTATGGTCTCCGACGCATTTTCCCGCCGCGGCATGCCGGGCAGCAGTGGCACGAAGCGCACCGGCAGAAGCGTTTCGCGCTCGAACCCCTGTGGCGTGTGGCGGATGCGCACCAGCTGCTGATAGTCGTGCAGAGGGTCATCCAGCGGAATCAGCATGACGCCGCCTTGCGCCAGCTGCTCCAGCAGGGCCGGTGGCGGTTGGCGTGCCGCGGCGGTAACGATGATGCGGTCGAATGGCGCGGCCTCCGGCCAGCCACGCATGCCATCGCCCAGCCGCGTCTCGATGTTCTCCAGCCCCAGCGCACGGAAACGCCGGCGCGCCTGCTCCAGCAGTGGCCGGTGGCGCTCCACGCTGAACACCCGCCGCGCCAGCCGCGCCAGTATCGCCGCCTGGTAGCCGGAGCCGGTGCCCACTTCCAGCACCCGGTGATGCGGCTGAACATCCAGCTGCTCGGTCATGAAGGCGACAATGTAGGGCTGCGAGATGGTCTGCCCGCAGGCGATGGGAAGTGCGGTGTCTTCCCATGCCTGCGCCTGCCAGTCATCTTCCACGAACAGCTCTCGCGGCGTCTTCTCGATGGCCTCCAGCACACGGGCATCGCGAATGCCGTGCTGGCGCAGCTGCATGATGAGCCGGGCAATGGCATCGGGATCGGGCATGCGGCCTCCATTGCCAAAACGGCAGGCTTGTTCGGCAACCGATGCCGCTGACGGCAATGCCCCCGCTCAGCGGCATCTCTCTTCTCATGAATGTAGCGATTGCAGGCAGACAGGCAATGGGGGCGGCATGTTTCTGCCTGTCCTTCAGCCCCCGATCATCTCCTGCCCGCCCATGTAGGGGCGCAAGGCCTCGGGAATGGTGATGGAGCCATCCTCGTTCTGGCCGTTCTCCATCACCGCGATGAGCGCACGCCCCACGGCAAGGCCGGAGCCGTTCAGCGTGTGCACGAACCGCGGCTTCTTCTCGTCCTGCGGGCGGTAGCGGGCGTTCATGCGCCGCGCCTGGAAGTCCCCGCACAGGGAGACGGAAGAGATCTCGCGATATTTCCCCTGCCCCGGCAGCCATACTTCCAGGTCGAAGGTGATCTGCGCGGAGAAGCCCATGTCCTGCGCGCACAACAGCATGACGCGATAGGGCAGCCCCAGCCGCTTCAGGATATCCTCCGCACAGGCGAGCTTGCGGTCAAGCTCCGCCCTGCCCTCTTCCGGCGTGGTGATGCTCACCAGCTCCACCTTGTCGAACTGGTGCTGGCGGATCATGCCGCGGGTGTCGCGCCCTGCCGCCCCGGCCTCGGAACGGAAGCACGGCGTGAGCGCGCAATAGCGCTGCGGCAATGCATCCTGTGGCAGAATGCTCTCGCGCACCAGGTTGGTCAGTGGCACTTCCGCGGTGGGGATGAGCCAGCGGTCATCGGTGGTGCGGAACAGGTCCTCGGCAAACTTCGGCAGCTGGCCGGTGCCGAACAGCGCGTCATCGCGCACCAGCAGCGGCGGCCAGACTTCCTCGTAGCCGTGCTCGCGCGTCTGCACATCCAGCATGAACTGCGCCAGCGCCCGCTGCAGCCGCGCAAGGTCTCCCTTCAGCACCACGAAGCGGCTACCCGAAAGCTTCGCCGCCGCCTCGAAGTCCATCATCCCCAGCGCCTCGCCCAGTTGCCAGTGCTCCTTTGGCTCGAAGTCGAACGCACGCGGCGTGCCCTCGCGGCGCACTTCCACGTTGTCGTCCTCGCTCTCGCCATCGGGCACCTCGTCAAGCGGAATGTTCGGCAGCTCGGAAAGCGCGGCGCGCAGCTTCTCCTCCACCTCGCGGGCGGCGTCCTCCAGCGCCTGCAGGCGCCGTTTCATTTCCGCCACCTCGGCCTTCAGCGCCTCGGCACGTTCCCGTTCGCCCGCCTTCATCGCCGCGCCTATTTCCTTCGAGGCGGCGTTGCGGCGGTTCTGCAGCTCCTGCAGCTCGGTCAGCAGCTTGCGGCGCTCCTCGTCGATCTCCAGCAGGCGTTCGGCCTGTGGCTGAAGCCCGCGGCGCTGCATGCCACGGTCGAAGGCCTCGCGGTTTTCGCGGATCCAGCGGATGTCGAACATGGTATTTTCCCCGCAGCAGTCATGCCGTGGCACATGCTCATCATGCCCCGGGCCACGGCGCGAATCATCCCCTCGTCAGGCGGACTATGGCATGTTCAGGCGGCATCGTCGCCCGTCTGCTGTGCCCGCTTGCGCTCGCTGCGGGCAACGACCCAGATGGCCAGCTCATACAGTCCCACCATGGGAATGGCGAGCCCGATCTGCGAGAACGGGTCCGGCGGGGTGAAGATGGCGGCAATGACAACCACGGCGACGATGGCGTAGCGCCGCCCCCGGCGCAGCTGCTCGGCACTGACGATGCCCACGCGCCCCAGCAGGGTGAGGATGACGGGCAGCTGGAAGGCGACGCCGAAGGCGAGGATGAGGGTCATCACCAGCGAGAGGTATTCGGAAACCTTCGGCAGCAGGTCGATGGTGGCCCTGCCGCCCTCGCCGGTCTGCTGGAAGCTGGCAAAGAACTTCAACGCCACCGGCAGGATGAAGAAGAACACCAGCGCCGCACCCAGCAGGAAGAGCAGCGGCGTGGCGATGAGATAGGGGCGGAAGGCGGCGCGCTCGTGCCTGTAAAGCCCGGGCGCGACGAACTTGTAGATCTGCACGGCAATGAGCGGAAAGGCCATGAACAGGCCGAAGAACATGCCGATCTTCAGTTGCGTGAAGAAGAACTCCTGCGGCGCGGTGAAGATGAGGTGCAGCTTCTGCGCATCGCCAATGGCCCACTTGTAGGGAATGAGCAGGAAGTTGAAGATGGGATTGGCAAAATAGAAGCCGATGACGAAGGCGATGACGAAGCCGATGAGGGAATAGATGAGGCGCTGGCGCAGCTCGATGAGATGCTCGATGAGCGGCGCCCTGGACGCCTCCACCTCGTCCGGCTCTTCCCGCGGCGGTTCCGCCGGCGGTTGCGCGGATGTCTTCTCGGCTACATCGGTGCTGCTCATGCCTGTTTCAGTCGCCTTCCGTCCTGGCTGCCTGCAGGGTGAGGGATTGGCAGAAAATCATTCCCCGGCGGCAACCGTGTTTTTCCGTTTTTCACCCGCCTTCCGGCCAGCCTCGTTCACACCATCCTCGGCAGCAACGGGGCCACCCTCCGCCTGCTTGCCCGATGGAGCTTCCTTCGCCTTGGCAGCGCCACCGGCATCAGCGATTTTCCCGCTCTTCTTTTCACCAGCCCCCTCGGCGTCCAGGTCAAGCGTCTTCGGCAGGGGCCGCTCCTCTTCCTCGATCAGGTCCTCGTCATCGGCCACCTTCGGCCCATCGCGCCGTTGCGCTCCCTCGGCCAGCTGTTCACGCATCTCGCGCTCGATGGCGTTGAACTCGCGATCCAGGTCCTCGATGGAGAGGTCGCCAATGTCCTTCTCGACCTTTTCCTTCACCTCCTTCACGCCGCTCTCGTCGGCCAGCCGGTCCAGGTGCCCCTGAAAGTCGGCAGCGAGCGCGCGCACCTTGCCCACCCACTGGCCGATGGTGCGCATCAGGCCAGGCAGTTCCTTCGGCCCCACCACGATGAGCGCCACCATGGCGATGAGCAACAACTCGGAGGTGCCGATACCGAAATCGAACATGGCCCGCCGCTTCCTGGTGTTTCATCATCCGCAGGCTGCCGCAGACGGCCCAACGCCCTTGCCACGCCGCTCCGGCACCTGCATCAGCGGAAAGTGCATCAGCGGAAAGCCGCCCCGGCATGCACCCTGCCAGCATCTCAGGGCAGGCAACGGCGCAAGGTGCTGCATCCCCTGCCGGCCCACATGCTCCGGATTGCCGCAATGGCCCGACAGGCAGCAAACGCCTGGAGCAGTGCTTCGGCACTCCGGCCGGCAGCCGGGCGGTGCCAGCCTGCCTTTCAGCCCTGCGTGCCCGTCTTCTCGCCACTGGCAGTGGTGGACTGGCCCGCATCCGCCTGGCGCTTGTTCTCCAGCGCCTTTTTTTCCTCGCCCTTGGCGCTGTCGGCCTCGTCATCCTCCGTCAGCCCCTTCTTGAAGCTGCGAATGCCCTTGGCCATGTCGCCCATCAGCTGGGAAATCTTGCCGGAGCCGCCAAACAGCAGCAGCACCACGACCAGCACGATGAGCCAGTGCCAGATGGAAAATGCACCCATGTGTTTCTCTCACCCTGATTGCACTTGCATTTCTCGCTCAGGTGCAAGGCGTTTCGCACACCATTGCCAGATCAGCGGCAACATTACCGGACATATCACTGGCAGACGTGCAGGCATCGCACCCGTGTGCGCGCACTATCGCAAAAACCCCTGATGCAATCAATGCCGGCGGCATGAAATGGCGGAAGGATTGTCCCCGGCGCGCCAGAAAGCCCGCAACCCCCGCCTTGCAGTTCGCCTGCCCGGCCCGCGCACACCCTTGCGCCGCGGCATGACGCTCCTCTATAAGCCGCAGGCGAGACGGCGGCGCAAGGCAGCGCCGTCATCCACCTCAGGAACAGGAAAACCGTCCGCTGCATGCGGGCCAGAAGCAGGGGATAGCCTATCATGACCGAGCGCACGCTCTCCATCATCAAGCCGGATGCCACCCGCCGCAACCTGGAAGGCAAGATCCTTGCGAAGATCCAGGATGCCGGCCTGAAGGTGGTGGCCATGAAGCGCGTCCGCTGGACGAAATATCAGGCCGAAAAGTTTTACGAGGTGCACAGGGAACGTCCATTCTACCAGGACCTGGTGGCTTTCATGACCTCCGGCCCCATCGTGCTGATGGTGCTGGAAGGTGAAAACGCCATTGCCCGCTATCGCGAGGTGATGGGTGCCACCAACCCGGAGGAGGCGGCGGAAGGCACCATTCGCGCCGAGTTTGCCGAGAACATCGAGGCCAACTCCGTGCACGGCTCCGACAGCCCGGAAAACGCCGCCAAGGAGATCGCCATGTGCTTCGACGGAGCGGAGATCGTTGGCTGATGCCGGGATCTTCCGCAGGAGCGTAACAGCATGAACCAGTCCATCACCACGCACAACGAGACCTGGCGGCTGCCCGGCATCATCGCCGGCATTGCCGCCATGGCCTTCATCGTCGCGCTGTCCAACTACCTGGTGCAGTTTCCGCTGCAGGGCGGCATCGGCCCGCTGAAGCTGGGCGATTTGCTCACCTGGGCAGCCTTCACCTATCCCGTTACCTTCCTGGTTACGGATCTGGTCAACCGCTTCTTCGGCCCGGCAGCGGCGCGCAAGGTGGTCTATGCCGGCTTTGCCCTGGCGGTGGTGCTGTCCATATGGCTGGCCAATCCGCGCATCGCCATCGCATCTGGTTCCGCCTTCCTGGTGGCGCAGCTGCTGGACGTGGCGGTCTTCAACCGCCTGCGGCAATCGCCGCGCTGGTGGGTGCCGCCAATGGCCTCTTCCGTCATCGGCTCGGTGGTGGATACCTTCGTCTTCTTCTCGCTGGCATTTGCCGCCAGCTTCGCCTTCATCGGCCCCAACGACGATTTCGCCATTGCCTCCGCGCCGCTGCTTGGCATCCTGCCGCTGGAAGCACCGCGCTGGGTGAGCTGGGCACTGGGAGACCTGGTGGTGAAGCTGCTGATGGCCACCGTGCTGCTGGCACCCTATGGCCTGCTGCGGGCCATGATGATCCGCCTGCTGGGCCTGCAGGAAAACCCCGCCACGGCCTGAACCCGCCAGCCCATGCGGTGATGAACATGCCGTGGTGCAGCAGCGCCCTGGCGGAACTGTCCTGAACACGATCACAAGGCCCGCTTCATGCCGGAGCGGGCCTTGTTGCTGAAATTTGCTGAAATATCGCACAAAATTGTCCCAATTCATCCGCCTTGCGGAAAGGTGTGGTATTTTTGCAACAGTCATCATCAGAAGATTCGAATATTCTGATGAAACTGCTCCCCTTTCCCCATTTCCGCCATGATTCGCCTCTTTAGGCCGCCAGCGTTGCCGCGCGCAGGTGGCAGAATTGCCCGGCATGCGCGGCATGGTGAATGCATCACACGCCTTGCCCGGACAGGCTTGGGGAAATGGCCAGTGCCATTCCGTTTCCGAGAACTGTCCCGGCCATGTGCTGCATGGCCGGCAAGGGGGCATGGCGAAGCAACAGGAGATGATACATGCGCAAACTGCTGATGATCGGTGCCGTGCTGGCGCTGGGCGCAGGGATGATGCTGCCGGCGCAGGCGGAAACCCGCAGCACTGCCGTTCAGGCAAAGAAATACAACTTCAACTCCGGCCGTTCGATGCTGAGCGGCCGCCTGAATGCACAACCGGCGCGCACCACGCGCGGGGCAGCTGCCCGCAAGGCAGCCGTCCGCAACGGGAACCGCGTGCGCAAGGCGGCAACGCGCCGGAACAGGGCACCCGTGCGCACTTCGCGCCGCGCCGGCTACAATGCCTGCCGCAATGCCGCACGCAAGTTCGGCGTGCCCGTCTCCACGGCACTGGCGGTATGCCGGGTGGAGAGCGGCTTTCGCTGCTCGGCCCGTGGCGCTGCCGGTGAACTGGGCCTTTTGCAGATCAAGCCGGCAACGGCCCGGAGCATCGGTTATCGTGGTCCCATCCGCAACCTGCTGCGCTGCTCCACCGGTGCCTACTGGGGCATGAAGCACCTGGCCATGGCCATCAGGCGCGGTGGCGTGTGGAAGCACAACGCCGGGCTGTATGCCAAGCGCCCGAACCGCATGGCCCGCAAGTATGCGCGGCTGGTGGCAGCCACCAAGCGCCGCTATTACTGAAGCTGCCGACGGCAAGACATGAATGCCGAAAGGCCGGAGGGCATGCCCCTCCGGCCTTTTTCCATCCACCTGGCCTGCCCCCTCGAGGGCAGGCCGCGTTGATCCTCCCTGTTGCCCCATGCTTGCGATGCGGGCATTCTCCCGGCACGTGCAATCAACACAAGACGGGAGGCCACCGGCATGCCTGCTTCATCATCGCCAGCCCATCCAATACCTGCCGCCTTTGCGCCATCGGCGGAAGAAGCCGCCGTGCCGGCCGAGCTGTGGTCGCTGGAGTTCGACCAGTTGCCGCCGCAAGTCGCCCGCCTCGCCTTTCCCGAAGGGCCGGGCTACGCATATGACGCACCCATCGCGAAGAAGGACTACCGCAAGCAGCTGCGCGCCCTGCAGGCAGAGCTGGTGAAGCTGCAGGCACACGTGCGCAAGGCGGGCGAGCGCATCGTCATCATCTTCGAGGGACGCGATGCCGCCGGCAAGGGCGGCACCATTCGCCGCTTCACGCGCCACCTCAACCCGCGCGCGGCACGGGTGGTGGCGCTGCCGAAACCGACGGATGCGGAACGTGGGCAATGGTATTTCCAGCGCTACGTGGCGCACCTGCCCACCAGCGGCGAAATCGTCTTCTTCGACCGTTCCTGGTACAACCGCGCCGGCGTGGAACGCGTCATGGGCTTCTGCAGCGAAGAGCAATGGCAGGCGTTCTTCGACGAGGCACCGCGCTTCGAGGCCATGCTGGTGCGCGAAGGCATCCGCCTGATCAAGATCTGGCTCACCCTCAGCCGCGCAGAGCAGCTGAAGCGCTTTTACGAGCGCAAGACCGATATCCTGAAGAGCTGGAAGCTCTCGCCCATCGACCATGCCGCCGTGGGCAGGTGGGATGAGTATTCCCGCGCCATTGCCGACATCTTCCGCCACACCGACACCGACACGGCCCCGTGGACAGTCATCGACGCCAACGACCAGCGCCGCGCCCGGCTGGAAGCCATGCGCGTGGTGCTCTCGGCCCTGGACCATGCGGGGAAGGACAACACCGCCGTCGGCCAGCCGGATGCCCGGCTGGTGCGGCGTGGACGGACGCTGCTGGAAGGTTGAGGCAGCCCCTGGCTTGCCGCGGCGGCACTCCCTACTCCGCCGCCGCTGCCGCAGGCTCGCGCACCGCATCCAGCGCACGGCGCAGCACGCCAATGTCGGCAGGATTCCGCGGTGCTTCCTCGCTCAGGATCCGGCGGAAGGCACGTGCGCCGGGCTGGCCGTGAAACAGGCCGAGGATGTGCTTCGTCATGGCATTCAGCGGCACGCCCTCGGCCAGCCGCGCCTCGACGTAGGGGATGAAGCGCTCCAGCGCCTGGATGCGATCATCCACCGGCGGCTGCAGGCCAAACAGCCCGGCATCGACGGATGCCAGCAGCCACGGCGTCTGATAGGCCGCGCGGCCCAGCATCACGCCATCCACCTTTGCCAGCTGCTCGCGGCATTCGGCCATGCTCTGCAATCCGCCGTTGATGATGATCTCCAGCTGCGGAAACCGCTCCTTCATGCGATGCACGCGGGCATGATCCAGCGGCGGCACGGTGCGATTGTCCTTCGGGCTCAGGCCCTTGAGCAGTGCCTTGCGGGCATGGATGACGAAGGTCCGCACCCCCTGCGCCGCCACCTGCCCGATGAAACGTTCCAGGTGCTCGTCCGAATCGACATCATCGACACCCACCCGGCATTTCACGGTAATGGGCGTGTTGCGCCCGGTTGCGCGCACGGCATCACGCATGGCTGCGGCACAGGCCGCCACCGTTTCCGGCTCCTTCAGCAGCACTGCACCGAAACGGCCCTTCTGCACCTTGTCGGACGGACAGCCGACATTGATGTTGATGGCATCATAGCCCCACTCGGCACCAATGGCCGCAGCCTCGGCCATTTCCGCCGGGTCGGAGCCGCCAAGCTGCAGCACCACCGGGTGTTCCTCGGCATTGAAATCCAGCAGCCGGGCACGATCACCCTTCAGCACGGCGGCTGCGGCCAGCATCTCCGTGTAGAGCACGGCGCGGCGGCTCAGCAGCCGATGAAAGTAGCGGCAGTGGCGATCCGTCCAGTCCACCATCGGGGCGACGGAAAAGGTCTTTTCATGCATGATGGTCATGAAACCGGCATTCCTGCACCTTGGCATCCTCTCAGGCACCGCTGCGAATGACATGTTACCGATCATGCAGTGGCAGCAGTGCTCGCTGCTGTTTCCAAACACGGGAAAACGCCTCTCTGCAAGCATGTCCGATGCAGCTTCCGGCATGTGGTGGTGCATTTCGGCGATGCAGCCCCCGGCCATGCCCTTGATACACGGGCAGGCACTATGCCCTGCACGGGGGGCTGGCAGCCGTTCTGCCCTCGATCAGCCCGCAGGCGCGGGACGGACGATTTCCCCGGTCTCAACGAAATGGCGCAGCGCGGAAACATCCGGCACGCGCACGTGGTCGCGGTGAATTTCCACGCCCATCTCACGCAGGCGCTTCAGCGCGCGGGAGAAGCTCTCCGGCTTCATGCCCAGCCGCGCGGCAATCAGCCCCTTTTCGTAAGGCAAGTCTATGTGCGCCTCGCCCGCGGTATCATCAGGACACAGCTCGAGGATGAAATCCGCCACCCGCTGGCTGCCGGTCTGCGATTTCAGCCGTTCCAGCTCCGACACCAGGTAGCCGATGCGCTGATAGGCCGCCTTCAGCATGTTCAGCGCCAGCTCCGGGCGACTCACAAGCACCTGGCGGAAATGCTCGATATCCACCCGCAGCAGGCGGGCATCGGCCGCCACCTCGGCAGTGGCAGGATACCTGCGCCCCAGGAACAGGGTGGCCTCGGCAATGGCTGCTCCCTGCCCGAAGACGCCAAGGATTACCTCGTTGCCATCGGCCGTGTGGCGCATCACCTTCACCAGCCCGCCCAGGATGATGTAGAAGGCATCCGCCCGCTCACCGTGCTGGAACAGCACCCGCCCGCGCGGATGAATGCGCGGCATGGCTCCGCCCAGCACCTCCAGCAGTTCGGCATCGTCAATGCCGGCAAACAGGGAAATCCCGCGCAGGACCTGCAGATCCTCTTCCGTCAGGCCGTTGGTAGCGCCGTTGTCCTGCAGGGTCATGTCCGCCCTCTTCCGCCTGCGGCCGCCGTGCGCCGCCTCCCCCTGTCATCCACCGAACAGCCGCCGCAACCAGCCGCCTCCGGAGCTGCCGCCCTCGGTATCCTTGCGGTTTCTGCCGCCGGTATCGCCCCCATCATCCGCCAGGCGCGGCAACTGGCGCGAGATCGTCCAGCGCGGCTGCACCGCACCGCCACAGCCACAGGCACTGCCCATCTTGCGCGGATCGAACACCTTGATGAAGCTGGGGTGTTCGAGATCATCCAGGTAGATGAAGCCACAGTATTCCTCGCGGTGGCGCTTGCGCAGGAAATCCTCGGCTTCATCGAGAAACTGCAGGAAGGCTTGTGAAGACAGCGGCTGTTCGGGAATCCCGCGCGCCTTGAAATCACGCACATACCAGCCATCGGGTGCTGCCCGCAAGCGCGCCCACAGTGCCTCGAACTGCGCCCATTGCAGCAGCCCCCTTAAGCTGCCCTTGAACAGCGCGTCATAATCCGCTGTATTGTTGGCTTTATCGGCGGATCCCCCTTCCTCCGCCGGCCTGGACGTCGAAGCCATGCTCATGCTCCGTTCCCCTGGCGCTGGAACCGGCACTGGCCGGTCTCATGTCATGAGCGGGAGGTGATGCCCCCGGCTCATGATGCATTCCGCCATTCGCGACGGGAAGTATGGCATTTTTGCAATATGAATGGCAAGACGGCGACAGGCGCGGATTGACGCCTGCCGTCTGCGCCGGGATGCCGGAATGCAGGGAGCACATGCATGATGCAGGACGAGAACACCACACTGCATGAAACAGGCGGCCAGCAGCCCTGGTGGCAAATCTTCATTGTCCGCACGCTGAGGCTGATGATCCGCATGTTCCTGGCCAGCCTGCTGCTGGCACTGCTGCTGGCTGCCGTGGCGGTCTGGTTCGACTGGCCCTGAACGTGGCCCTGAGCGGACCTTGCCTGCGTGGCCGGCTGCATCCTTCATGTCGCTGCCTGCATGAGCGCAAGCCCGGCCTTGCCTGTCAACATGCCTGTTGCGTTGCGCCGCGAAAACGTGTGTGATG